>JAABUM010002673.1_pt1 | contig 23411 bp, 38 predicted proteins | sample 5559161 | NCBI WGS metagenome assembly JAABUM01 (sample SAMN10711868, study PRJNA513369) | rock metagenome | isolation source: Antarctica rocks | place: Antarctica: Victoria Land, Siegfried Peak nord
ACCACTGATTTTGCTGAGGGTCGGCAGCTTTTGTGCATGAACGGCTTCGAACATGAACCAAGCAGCGTACGTAATCGTGTTGCTGAACCATCTTGCTGTGCTCGCCGCCTCCTGTGCGGCACAGCCATGCATTCATGTGGGACGATATCTCGACCTGTACCTTGAGCTGCAGTATGTCAATCACAGATCGCACAGCAACACAAACATAGGAGCAGGGTTGACGGTTTTTGGAAACAGAGATCACTGCCCCTCATGGAGCACGATGTGTCGATGACTTAAGTTGCAGAATTGCGAGTCCCGCTTGTACAAGTACGGAAATCGCGTGGCGTTTCGCTCGACAGAGTTATGCATGAAGAAGTCAGCGTTTTCTCAGTTCGCAAAGTAAAAGCTTACCTTACCTTGTGTCCACGACGGCAGTGCCGGTCGCGCCCATTTCAGGCTCTGCGCTGGTTGTTTCGAAAAGCAAAGCAACATCACACTTTGTCGCACTCACCTTGCTGTACAAAGCTTTGGATCGTGCTGCAACACACTTCAGTGCAGTTCTTAGCACATTGCCAGTTTCTCGTGACAGTGGAAGAGGTCCAGCACCCCAGCTTCCGGTGGCGATGGAGCAGAACGATGAGTGGTCTTTCCTGGGGGACGCTGTCGACTGGGAGGACCTTCTGGAAGACCCGATGCTGCCGACGCTCATGGAGGACTCGCCGCTGGATATGGAAGTGCCGACCTACCTCCTCAGCGGACAGGTGCCTGCGCAGCACCCCTGCAGACCAGTGCCCAGTACTTTCATGCACCCAGACTCGCCTGACAGCTTGTTCTGACTGTCTTCAGGTCAGTGAGAAGATGATGGTGGAGCAGCTGCTGGCGGACCCGCAGCCCCCAGCGGCCGCGTTTCCGCCGACCGGCACGGCGGCAGCCGCGGGGCTCCAACCCGGCAGCAGCGGCGAGTCTTCCTGGGGCACGCAGCCCGCAGGCGCCTACGCGCAGGCGAAGGAGGAGGCAGGGTTCTCCAGCGGGGAGCTGCGCGTCAACAGCTACGGCGCTGCTCCATCCGTCGGCACGCCGCCGCTCTACGGCGCACCGCTGCCGCTGTATGATACACACTCTGGCGGCAGCGACTACGGTCCAGCGGCGCCGCAGGTGCGCGGTTGCAGCCGCAGTGGTGCATCTACCTGCACGGGCATTATGGTATTCAGTGTGATGGCGGGTTATGAGGCACGATTGCCTGCTGCCATGCTGGCCATTACGCCAAGAGATCCGGCTCGCAGACGGCATGCGCCAGCACCCCTGAACTTTCCAAAGTGCAACCGGACAGGAGGTGAAGCAGGAGGCGCAACCCGATGCCTTGCAACACAACATCCTGCCGGCGCGCGCCGCACCGTGCGATGAAGAGGCGAAAGCGCGGGAGGCGGTGCTGACTATGCGCCAGAAGAACCGCGTCGCACAGCGGCGGTACCGGGAGCGGAAGAGGGTGAAACATCTTCGCATCAGCGTGCCTTCTGCATGCAAATGCACCTCTGAACAGGGGATGCAGCGCTGACACGTGCACAATGGCGAAGCGCTCAGGAAAGTGGAGGCACATCTTTGGCGTGGTCCATTGGACGTGACCAGCATTTGACGCGCGTCGCCCTGCCCACGAACAGGAGCAGCTGCAGGAGGTGGATGCGCGGGTGGCGGACCTGCAGCAGCAGCTCCGCCAGATGCAGCTCGACAAGGTGATTCCACCTGCGCAAGTCTGCATCAATTTTCCAATCCGCTTGTTCCTCTAAGATGAGTCTGCTTTGTGCCACCTGGTGGTCTCGTGCGACCGAGAGTCTAAACCCTAAATCCTACAACCGTCAAATTTGGAACGACCCTGAAAGAGCTGTACTTTTACCGTACGGCGGCCTTATGTGCTGACAGCTTCCACACACTGCTCGGCCTGAGCCACTTTATCGACGTTGATTCTGTCGATTGACTTATCGACAGAAAGGTCACAATCCTGATTTGTGCTCCACCCTCTGGTGCGACCGCCCGATGTGCTGCTCCTCACTCTCACATGCGATGTCGGCGCTGCAGGAGGAGCTGGCGCGGAGGAACGCGCTGCTGGAACGGCTGGCGGCGATGCAGCAGCAGCAGCAGCGGCAGGCGGCAAAGGCTGCGGCAGCGGAGCCCGAGGATGGCCTCAACTCCAAGCGCTGGTGGCACGACGAGCATATGAAGGTGCGGGATTCTATGCGAGATTCAATGCAGGAATACATGGGGTGCAAATATGCGACGAATTTCCAGAGTGAAGGGCGGAAGCAGAGCTCATACCTCTGCCGCTGGCAACAAGAGTCACGGCGGCGCCGCTGGCTGGGATCAATCCACCCGGTATCTGCGGCACAGCCCAGGGCTTGCCCTTAGCGCTTTTGCATGTCCTTTTTACCGTCACTTGTCATGTGCTCATCGCTGCCGACCTTCCGTCACAGGATATCTGCGAGGGGCTCCGATCTTCCATCCATAACGAAGCCGTGCGTCGTGCTGCATTCAGAGGTCTAGGTGATCCCACGCTCCATTTCAGTTGCTTTTCGTTACTCGTTTGTGTTAAACCTCGCTGTGTCAATGCTGTGCAGGAATACTTCAGCGAGTGGCTCCACCTGGAGGGCCCTTTCGTCCTCACGCTGCGGCGCGACGCGCCGATCTACCTCACCCGGTTGCAGGTGCGACCGCTCCTCAGACTGGCGGCTGCAGTCTGCCACGGTCCGGCCTGGCCCGCCTTCGTCTGCTTGCGGCCCTGAACCCTGAACCCTAAACCCTAAACCCTTAAACCCTAAAATTTTGCGCCCCGGAGGTGTGACGACCTGTTGCCCTCCAAACTGTAGCATGTGTGGGGTCTGGGCCGGCTGCTGCAGTGGTCTACGCATCTTGAGCGCCTCCATGTGTGCCAGGACGTCACCGCACAGAGCTCAAAGTGTCATGCGGCTGCAGGCGGGCATGCAAGATGCCGCTGCAGGTTCTACGGGGCTGCAGGCGAAGGCCTCGTCGAAAAAAACCAATCAAAAACACCAAAAACACAAAAAATAACACCGATCGGAAAAACACCAACATGAATCACGAGTCGTGATTTGTAAACTTTGTCACTCCAACCCCCTTTGCGCAGGCGTGCAAGATGCAGGATGCAGGATGCAGGAGATCCCGTGCGTGCAAGCAGGAGCATGTGAAAAAGCACGAGTCATCAACTTAACTCAACTTAATCCTGAACTCAAGTCAATCCTGAAACACTTGTGCGCAGGCGTGCAAAATGCCGCTGCAGGAGTTCCGGGACATGCAGGCAGAGTATGTCAACCAATACGCGGCCTGCCTGCTGGAGATGGCCGGCGATCCCGACGCTCCCGCCGCCAAGCGCCTGGTGCGTGGCTGTTTCAGAACCGTGCATTGCCGCACTTCACGAGCACACCGTGAAGTGGGCGACAATGTGGACGGCCGGAAGTGGAGCGTGCAAGCTTGCTGCATGATTACTGGAGAGCGTAGCGTTGCTGGTGACACTATCGAGACCAGGACGGCAGCGTCTGTGCGGCAGAAGGTATTCAACAGAACGGGACTTCGACGGCCTGGTCCTCACGGGCGGAGTCGCGCGCACTGCAGGAGCGGCTGGTGCTGGAGTCGGGGCAGCTGAAGATGTCCATAATGCTTGCCTACCCGGACCTGCTGCTGTCGCTGCACAGCCTGGCCAAGCCGCCGGCGCCGGCTGGCGGCCCGCAGCAGCGGGGACAGCTGGCGGCGGGCGGCGGCGGCGGCGGCGGCCAGCCGACGGATGCCGAGTGGGACAAGGTGCTGCGTCACTGCATGCACCAGTCAGCGGCGTACAGAAGCTTCGATGACCACGTCAGATGACAAGCCGCGTCACCTGTATTCATGTTGGCTTGATCCGCAGGATCCGTGAGATGCCCTGTGAGACGTTGCAGAGGAGCTGCGGCGGCGCTGCGCGTCGAAATGTGCTCAGCAAATTGCCGAACACACCTTCTGTGCTGAGCCATTGCCCTGCGCACCCGCAGATTCTGGCCAGCATGCAGCTGACGCCGCTGCAGCTGGAGGCGATCCTGGCGCTTCGATCACTGTTCCTGCGCACGACCGCAGCGCTCAACCACCGGCGCCGCCAGCTGGCCGCTGTGATGCAGGTGCGGCGGCTTCAGAAGTGTGGCAGCTGCAGCTGGCATGCTCCCTGCGAAATGCATTCTGCTGTTCTTCTCGACCCTTGACATGCTGTGACTGCGGCTACGACTCCAGAGATGGCAAAGCCGCCAGGCGGCAATGCCCCAGGCGGCGACATGAACGAGCTAACGTGGTCGGCTGACGCTCAAACTCACGCTATAACTGACATGCTGTGACTGGGCTCCAGTTCCGCAGGGCGGCAATGCCGCCCGGGCGGCGATGTGAGCGAGCTGACATAGCCGGCTGATGCCTACATCAGATGAATGTCTACCCAGTCGCCGACGATGACTCGGCTCCACTTTCGCAGGCGGCAATGCCGCCAGGTGGCGACGTCAGCGAGCTGACGTGGTCGGCCGACGCCTACGGAGCGCACACCCTCGGCGCATTCGCCGAGCTGCAGGCGTGCATCAAGGACGAGCACACGACGCTACTGCTGGTGCGGGTGCTGTCTGCAGTTTCGTTGCCTTCGCCTGACAGCAAGATGATCATTGAGCCGACTGCCAAGTCCACGCACATGAACTGCAGCATTTCGCGGGTGCGAGGGCCGCTTGCGCACCGACACACTGCCTGCATCGTGGGAGCACGACCAGATTCAGCGAAACAGCATCTTCATCACGCTTGGTCGTGTTGTACGAGGCCAGCATCCAGTGTTGCCAAGAAAAATCGATTGACAGTTTCGGCCGATGAAGCAATCAGTGATCGCATGGCTCACCTCCACCTCCTTTGGCGCTGCGGCCCTCCTGCGCAGAACCGACGGAGGCGGCTGCACCGCATCCTCCGCGGCCACTATCGTGCCGACGAGCCACCCCTCGATGGGGTTGCCGGCCGGGCCGTTTTGCCGCCGTCAGCTCCTCCTGGGCGGCCGCCCGATGCCGCGGAGAATCTTCGCCCGAAATGTGCTGTTTAAGGCCCGACCATCCGTAGCCCCGGAGGACGCGAGTGGCCTTCTGCTCTGCGCAGGCGCCGGGGTTGCAGAACAATGCCTTTCCTGCCTTAATGAAGGGGCGGGGCGTTCTTGCGCCGCATAATCCGATGGTGCTGTTCAGCGTTAGCAAGATTCTTGATGGTCCAGTCATTTCTCGCAGCCGCTTTATGCTGCAGCTCACCTGTCGTATTCGTGAGGTTGTGAAGGTGTTTGCCGCCCCACCAGACCGCCGCTGCGGCGCCGCTCTCCACTGCTGCTGCTGCTGCTGCTGCTGCCTCATCTCATCCGCTGCCGCCGCCGCCCGCTGCTGCTGCCGCCTCATCGCAGCCCCCGCCTGCCGCCTGCTCGACGCCTGCTGCCTCACCGCCGCACGACGCCTCAGCACTGACACCACGGCCGCTGCTGACCGAGGCGGCCGCCTGCTGCAGCCTTGCGGCGTGGTGCCGTTCCAAATCGCGAGCTGGCTGGCGTCTTGAGCAGACTCGGTCTGCTGCAGCAGCAGCAACGGCGGCGGGCACGGCGCCGGTGGCAGAGTTCCCTAGCCAAGAATGTTAGCTGATCCCGCCCCCGTCGCTGCTGCCGAAGGCTCGGTGCGCGCGCTGCGTCTGACGCTGCCGTCAACAAGGCACGCCCTCCTCTCGCAGCCTGCAGCCAGGGTGCACGCGAAGAGCTGGGCCTCACTCAGCCATAGCGAAGTACGTCGGTTCCTCACCAGCAGCAGCTGTCAGCTGGGCCCGCCCTCACTTCGTGGGTTGCAACACTCCACATGCACACTGCTGCAGCCGCAGCAACTTGCGTCTCTGGTTTGTGGGGTGCGTCGATTGACGTGATGTTGCATCTGTGTGTCAATTGAATATCTTTTTCATGGAGGTCATATGATGCACCTGCCAGCATGTCGTAAATTCACGCCCGTCAGATGAGCATGTCAATCGATGTCATTGCTGCTTGCCTCAAATGACGACGCGGGCATCGTCAAATTACGCACAGACTACTGACGTCAATCTGCGGCGATGCTGCGGATGTCAACTGACGTGCCTGGTCTGCAGGCGTCGATCGGCATTCAGGGGCAGCCGCATTAGGTGGCGCGGATGTCTTTGACGATCTGGTGACGTATAGGGGAGCGCTTCATTCGCCAGCTCCTCAAAGAAACAACCAAGCCCATTTGTATGCCGTCCAAGAGCTTACGAGATGACTGTCCTAATCAAGATCGCAACCTTTACCCAAAACCCTGGCAGTGAAGCCCCAGCGCGCCGCCGCATCCTCCGCCAGCAGCACGGCGAGGTCCCCTAAACCCTAAACCAGCAGCACTGCCAGTCAGGTCCCCGTGCAGCACGTCCTTGAAGTGCAGGTACGCCAGCGCGCGGAAAATTTGCGATGGAACTGGCAACCGACTGTTGCCAACCCAGAGCGCGGTCACACTCTGGCACGGCCATCTGCGACGGGCACTAGCAGCGGTCACAGGAGGCGCATCTCAACACTCGCTGCCATTCGGCATCAGTGAGCTGTGGTTTGGAGCTCGGAGCGCTCACCTGGATGGCGGTGCCGAGCACCGCCGGCATGACCGGCAGCGCATCACACACCAGGCGCCTGCCCTGCCGGAATTCGCCCTCGCTGATGGCGGCCTGCGGCAGGTCAGCAATTGGAGCATGAGTACGCAGCATGGCGGCTCGTAATCATGCAGGTTCTGTCTGAACCCAGTCGTGCCCCGCGGTGAGCAGGAACCTGGCTGCCGCCCCTGCCTGACAGTCGCCTCATCGGTGCCAGAGAAGCGGACCGGCCGCTGCACTAAGCGGATCTGATGGCAAGCATGTGCAGGTTGGCAGGTGCCGGATCAAGGATGACCTCCACGGGAGCTGCTGTTCAAGGACTACTGCCGCATTAAAGATCCTCGCACCCCTCTATAGATAGATCTATCTTGCCTCACAACTGCCCCAGAGACCGATATGAAACGGGCGACACAAGAATGACCCACCCTGGAGGGATCCGCGGCCACACAGCTCCAGCACGATCCACGTCTCCATGTTCAGCTGCCCCGACGGCGCAATGCTGCCGCTGCTGCGGCCACTCTTGCCTCCGCTGCTGCTCCCGCAGCCGCCGCTGCCGCCTGCACTGCTGCCAAGGCCGGCTGTGCTGCTGCCACTGCGCGAGTCAGCGGTTGACAGCCAGCCCGCCGAGCTGCCAGTGTGGAAGCTGCTCGTCTGCACTTCCCGCCGCAGCGGCACCACCTGCAGGAGGGATGCGCTCGTTTTCTGTTAAGCAAGGGCAGATGGATTTGTAATGGACGCTTGCAGCTCCGAGCATGCAGCTGCAAGCACGCTGCTGGAGAGCAGCGGGGCAATCCTGCATCACGTCAACTGCTGAGTGCCGCACTCGCTGTCGACAGCGCAGCGATGTTATTTGCAGCAAGCAGCCCAAACATGTAGCAATCCAAGTTTCCGTACCCACCTGCTCGGCGCACGCCTGGTTCATGTAGCGGTAGGTGCGCACAATGTGGGGGTTACACCAGGCCTTGCCCCAGGGTGGCCTCCAGCTCCTCCTTGGCGGCCGTGTTCTCCGCCGGCGCACCGCGGTGCGTCACAATCTGCAGCAAGCGTGAACGCATGTGTGAGAAAGTGTATGCCGGGCAGCAGCCCCTGGCAGCACAACAAACGAGGGTCTGCGAGGGCCGCTCAGGACAGCAACAGGCATGCTGTGGCACGCAAGCTGTGAGCATCTCGCAACGCTGAGGTGTTTCAGCAGCTCAGACGCTGCTCGACCCCACCTTGACGGCCACCATCTGCTCGCGGGACCAGCCGTATAAGACGCTGCCGGAGGCCCTTTAGGGTTTGTTTAGGCTTGCGTATGCCGTAGGAGCCCTTTCGCAGCAGCCCGCCCAGCCGCGGGCCACCACTACCACTTACCACTTTGAAAACGGTCTTCATGAAGTCAGTGATGGCCTGGATGCGCGGTTCCGGTTCCTTCACGTCCCCTCCGGTCGGTGCTCGTGCAGCCTGCACATGAGAACCCAAAAATTTGGCGTTTTTATTATTTTTTTATTTTTTTTGCGACTGCTGGACGGCGTGAAAGCCCAGGTGACGGAGATGCAGGAGGGCCAGAGAACGATCATAGACAACCACAAGAGCCTGTATGCAGACCTGAAGAACGTCATGCATGATGTGGCCAGCCTGAAGAAGAAGGTGCATGCACATGATCAGGACATCGAGCGCAGCTCCATTGAGGTCACCAGGCTCAATGCTGAACTGGCCAGACTGAACACGAAGGTGCAGGAGGACAGGGTTTCCATCACCATGATGGAAACGGACAACACTGAGCTCAAAAAGCAGCTGTCAAAGATGCAGAAGCAGAGCACCGGCAAGACGGCAGCACTGGAGCAGCGCATGTCGCAGCTGGAAACCAAATCTTTCAGCATGCTCATTCTCAATACGATATAAGGAATGTTGCAATTCAACTTGATTAGTTTTAAAAACTGTTTGATAGAATATTGCTGCAGTACAAATCGGCCTCAGGCCGACGTGTGAGGCACCACAGCATTGCACGCGGCATGAAACGCAACTGCAACCGGGCGGCAGCAGGAGATGGTTGAGGAAGCGGCGGCCAGCCCATCAGCGGCACAGCTCGGATTGGCGCTTGCACTCGCCTTGCCCCTGCCCTGCCAGACCCCAGTGAACCAAGAGGTGAACATCGTCAGTGGCTTGAAACGCAGCTTGAAACGCAGCAAGACTCGCCTGCCGATGGCGCAGCAGCGCTCCTCATCCCGCCTCGCGGAAAACCGGCGGCGCGGGAAATGCCTGCTCGTGCCGCGGCGCCGCGGGCTGCCAGCCCTCCGGCACGTACCGCTTGGCTGGCGCCTGCTGCACCTGCCGCTGGAAGGGAGAAATGAAAGCCCGGCGGCGGCGGCCGCAGCAGTTGCGGTGCCGATGGAGGTTTTGGCTCTGCGGCGGCAGGTGCCGCACCGGCGGACGACTCGCAGAGACAGTTGCCTGGCTGCGGCGTTGCGCCCAGCTGAGCAACTGGCGCTTCTGACTTGCCGCTGGATCGAGTGCTGCGGCCGGCTCTGCCGGCGCATGTTGCAGCTGGGGCGGCGACTTGCGCGTAGGTGGCAGAGGCGCTGCCGGTTTCTGGGCGGCCATGCTGCGATCATCTTCCAGCTATACGATGTCTGCGGCCACGTCCGATCCAGCGAGACGGCGACTCGCTGCACGAGCTACTTCTGTCAGTCGTGCCTGTCGGCGGAGCCTCGCAGCCGCGACCGGGTGTTGGCGGGCTGGACGCAGCCTCCGGCGCAGCGGCGCCACCACTTCGCTCGCCAGCCGGCGATGCCTTCTGCTGCTCGCTGGGGATGCGCGCAACAAAGTGTGCTGGTGTGCTGGCATTATGCCAGTGGCGTGCGCCACTGCCGACTGCATCATTGACCAGCGCTGCGCATTTCGACGCAGCCGCAGCCGAGATCGCTTCGCACGCCTTGGCGGCTGTGGGGCTGTGCGGCTGCGCCGCGGTGTCGAGGTCCTTGTCAAGTGCCCTGTTTGTGCAGCACTGGAAGGCTGAGTACCAGGCGCACGTGCGAGGGTAGGTACACACCTCACGCGCACTTGTTCCCCGTGTGTTGGCAGGGGAGCTGGCTGTAAGACCGCACTTGTCAATAGACTCTTCTGAGATGTTCCCTGGCCAGGCAGCTCACATGGGCCAGGATGGAGCAAGGCAAGTCTTGTGCGGCTCGGTAACGACAATGAGTAGATCCGCACCTCAGGCGCTCACCTACTTGTGTAGATGGAGGTTGTCTCTGGCACGGCAGCAGTCCCGCTAGAGGCCGGCCCGGACTGCAGCAAGTTTCCAACGCACGTGGTTGTTGGCAGCAGCTTCGGTGCAGCGGCGATCTGCAGAGTGCCTGCCGCCCGTGAGCTCAGCAGATGCTACAATGCTGCAGACTGCCGAAGCTGGCGCAAAGTCGGCCCGGTAGCTCCGATTTATAACAAGTATTGGAGTGCAGCTGGGCGGCAGACAGGCAACGGCATGCAGGTCGGCATGCAGGTCAAGTGCTTCGACAAAACGGGACAACAACAGCGCTTCATTTTCTGCGGTCAGATACAGGATCAGTGACAGGCACCGCAGAAAGTGCACTTCGGCCCATCTTACAAATCGCACAGCAACACGGGCAAGGTACTAACGCCATGGACGGGCCGGGCTGCTGCAGACTTTGCTATACTTATTAGATGCCCCTTTCCGATCGTATTGTGTCACTGGCCCTCCCGGGGCGAAGGACGGGGAGTGACGTACATGACAATCCGGTGGTTGCAGCAACAGGCACGTTCAGAATGGACTGCTGGTCCGAGTGCGCCGGGCTTGTTCGGTCAATCATGGGCGTCGATCACTCGCGCTTGCGGTGGTCATGAATACAGGCAATCACCACTAACGATGCCGACACTCCCATTCAATTTACACTTGGGGCCGCTGCGCCGCAGCCAACCTAAGAAGGCGAGTCTTGCAGGATCTCCGAGCGTAATCCGACCACATGTTCCGTGGCACGAAGGCCTTTGCTCTACTCGACATTACATCCCAGGCCCATCGATGCATGGCACGAAGGCCCACCCGAACAAGCCAGGCAACAAATTCGATCATTTACATGGAGCGGCGGACCCGCTGACATTTGAAAACCCGAACCAACAGAGGCAATGACCCAACTCGACAATATAGCCACGGCGTCGGACCGGTCGCGACCCCGCGAAAGATTCCATTCTGTATTGCGCTGCACTGCAATCCTATTTGCGGCGCCAAATCACTGGCCCTTCCCCAAGTTGATGATGCCTCAAAAGATGTGAAGATACGCTGCCGGTGCAGCAGGATGCCAAATGCTCCAGATCCACATTATTCCTAATGCTCACATGCTGATTCGGGCGGCATCTGCAGCAAGCCACTGCAGATGCTGCCCCGCTATGGCTGGCGGCTGCCAACCAACGCCGCGATAATGCAGCCCCCCGGCGCAGGTGGCGGTTGTCGTCTTCAGGGGCGAAGACCACCACGCCCCCTTGCCTCAAAAGGTGGGGTGCTTGCGCAGGCATGCCTCGCCATTGTCGCGCTTGTAGCAGCTGAACGGCAGCCCCGCCTCCAGCTGGCCGCCGTCAACCAATGCCGCCATCGCCCGGCAGCTCCGCTCGACGTCGGCAAACGCCGGCCGCGCCGCCGGCGAGTTCGCCATGCACACCTGGGCAGAAAGATACGGACTGTGAGTGACACATTGCGCGACCGGGCCGATCCACATCTGCAGGAGAGCTCGATCTCTCAGAACGCCAGGAGGTGGCACGCGGGGAAGTGGAGGTGACACTTTCCCTTTCAAGTCCGACATGAAAAACGCGCCCTGATTTCGCAGCATTCCCACGGGGGAAGCTTCTCACCTCGGCCAGCTGGCGGTATGTCTGGGGCGTGCCCTCAGGCCAGGCCAGGCCGGAGGAGCCTCGGCTCTTGCGCATGATGACCTGGATGGGACGCAGCCCCGCCCACGGCCGCTCGCCACAGTACCTGCATGGGCAGTGACTGTGTCAGCATCGATGCGTTGATTTAGTGGAAGCGATCGTTCAGCTCACCACAAGGAGGGCGTCGGATGCTGCAGCATGGAAGGCAGAGGGAGTGCGCAGCTTTCAGAAATGCAAGATGTGACAGAACGGTGCTGTAACTCACATCTCCCACAGCATGACGCCAAAGGCGTACACGTCGACCGCCTGGGACAGCGTGCCCTCTGTTAGCAGCTCCGGCGGCATGTGCGTCACCTACACGCACATGTGGTCTGGTTCTCATGCTGTTGACACACTGGACGTGGCTGCGCCAACCCGGAAGCTTCAGCTGCCGCTTTGCTGCATGATGCACTGGTGCCGAGGCGGTCAGCTTGCCATCCAGGCCGCATGCTGTCCTTGTCATCCGGGAAGCTAAAAGTACTTACCGTGCCAAAGTTGTTTGTGCTCATGGAGGTTTCGGTGCCCATCACCCGGCTGAGCCCAAAGTCCGACACCTGCGTCCGCCACAGACGTAGCAGGTCAGGCGTCGGGATTAGGGTTTAGGGTTCAGGGGCACTGGCTCGCACCCGACGGCGTCACTTCGCACCTCCCACCCCTCCCGCTGACCGACCTGGCAGAGAGGCACCCCGTCGCCGGCAGTTCTGGCGTTGAGGATGGTTGAAAAGTTAGGATTTATGAAATAAAAAAAACTAAAAAAAGAAATTTCGGCACATCAGTGCCGCGTGGTGCACATGTTGGCTCTCACTGCAATCAGCACGGCCCTGGATAATGCCCCGCACCTTCGTGGTGAAGCCGCGGGAGTCGTCCACATCCTCCAGCAGCAGCACATTGTTGCAGGTTAGGTCGCCGTGCAGAATGCCGCGGGCGTGCAGGTAGGCCAGCGCTGAGGCCACCTCCACCGCGCACGCCAGCAGCTTGCCCATGTCGGGCAGCGCCGCCGCCATCACGGAGCCCGACCGCAGGTTGCCAGCATCCACGGCGCTCTGCGGCAGAGATACGTTCGTGTCATCCGGCAGCTCAGCAACAGACCTTGTAGAAAGGAATTCTAGAGTGGATCCTTGGGTGCAGTCTTCAGTTCTGGATTCTGGAAGGAGTGGACTTTGAGAAGGCAAGCGAGCAGGGAGCAGGGGCCTCGATGATTAAATGCCCACGAGTGTGTTTCGCACAAGGCAGAGTCAAGGGGCGCGCGGACGGTCCAGGGTTCACAATATGCAGGAGCGTGCCCGCACCTGCAGCGAGCCGTAGTTGCACAGCTCCAGCAGGATCCACGTTTCCAGGTGCATCTGCAGCGGCGCCTCGAGTGCGACGGTGCCTGAGCCGCAGTGCACGCTGCCGCTGCCATTCGCAAAGCGGGAGGATGACCGCTTGAAAATCATCGCCTGCAACAAGGGCAATAGTCATGGAGCGTCAAAGAGGGCTACGAAGCAGCGCGTTTGACAGGTGCTGCGCGAGGGAGACTCACAGGACAGAAGGTTGCTCAAGAGAAAAGTCCCTGTTCGGAAGTCGATGCAACGATTCTCTCAATGTGCAGGCACCTCTGTCAACATCGCCCCCACATGTGCGCGCAGCCCAGCTGCCCTGAAGGTGCAGCGGTCAACAACAGCCTCACAGCGGCCGCAGGGCACGCAGTCCGAGCCGACAGCATTGTCCTGCAGCAGAAGATGGGGCCGGCACAGTGCAGAGCAAATCCAGAATAGACTGGACACTCGAGGAAGTGCAGCAATCAACGCACCGGGCCGGTGGGGCGGGTGGCGTAGTCGTAGGTGCGCACGATGTTGGGGTGCTTCAGCCCCAGGCCCAGCACCGCCTCCAGTTCCTGCGCGCCGCTGGCGGCGCCGTTCGGCGCGGTGGTGTGGTGGATTACCTGTGTTTCAGAAACTGGCTCAACTGAGGCTCAACTGGCTCAACTGGGGCTCAACTGAGGCTCAACTGGGGCTCAACTGAGGCTCAATTGAGGCTCAACTGGCTCAACAGGCTCAACTGACGCTAAACTGAGCCAGTTCCAGAAGGACCGAACCCCCAGCTCACGAGCAGCGTCGCTGGTCACGGGCGGGTTTGTCCAGCGGCCAGTCCGCTGTGCGCGGTCTGTCAAGTGAGCAGCTGCCACCGCAGACAGAGCGCAGCAGCCAGCTTGACCAGAAAACGCATCGGTTGCCACCAGTTCGGCTTCTACCAGTTTGAATTGATACGAGGAGAAGGAAAGAGAGAGAAAGGACAGCGCACCTTGACGGCGACCATCTGCTCGCCGCGCAGCCCGCAGTAGACGCTGCCGAAGGAGCCCTTGCCCAGAAGCCCCCCCAGGCGGACCTCGGCGAAGGGCGTCAGCGCCGCGGAGCCCTCTGAGCGCATCGATGCTGTGCGGTAGCAGGAGTTGGGGTAGCCGCTGGCCTCCGAGTCGAGGCTGCCGCGGCGGTCGGGGCCATCCCGCCTCGCCTGCGCGGCAGCAGAACTTGGGATTATTCGGCCGAGCACGAGTTCATGGCTTTACGCGCCTGAAACAGTTGAGTCGAAGGATATTGGTAGGAGTGTGAGACGGACTGGAGGGGCAGATCGAGGGCTGCCCCGTTTGTACCCACCTGCACGGTTGCGAAGTAGAAGCCGGCAGAGGCGGCGTCCACCGAGCTGGCTGACGCCTCGATGCTGTTGGTGGTGGCGGCGGGCGGCGACACAATCGCAGCGTCATCGTCCAGAGCGTGCTTGCACGCCGGCCTGCAATCGTGTCAAGAGGTGTCAAGGTTTGTAACCCCTACCAAGGTAGATGCAATTAAGGTAGATGCAATTGGGCATGTCAACCGGGCAGCGACATTCGTGCAGCAGCTTTCTGCTGCTTCTGAGAACTGCTTGAAAGGAGGCCGTAGCCCACTGCGCAGAGGGGCATTGCAGGCACCTGAAGCACAGCTTGAAGCTGTTGCTGCTGTAGGCGCCGGCGACGGGTGTCACCCACTGGCTCCAGGTGTCGCCGCGTGCCACATGCGAGGCAAAGCGCCGCCAGGGCTCCGCAGCCTGATCACCCTACAGCATGTTGCGGGCCTTGGCATGGCTGTGGTTTGTACTTCGCCTGTGGCCGAGACGGACGAGGAATGCAAGCCCTGCAAGACAGCCCTGCAGTGGCTGCGGCCCCTGCTGTGGCTTGTCGAGTGACCCACAGCTGTGTGCCGGATGTGGCAGAGCAGCCTGGAGCAGATCATGTCAGCATGGCACAAACCCTTGTCCAGTCCGCAGCGCAGCAGGAGAGATATCAGGCCCACCTCCAGGTCGCCGGCATCAAAATGCTGCCAGAAGGCGGCGCCGCCGCCGGTGTTTGTGTCCTGCGACACGCCCGTCGCGCCCGAGAAGGCCTCGTTGACGTACAGCAGGCGCCAGGCGGGCGCGACGGTATCCACGAGCACCGCGCCGCGGCCGCAGGCCTCGGCGGCGCGGCAGAAGCGCTCGCTGGCAACGCCGGCGGCACGGGCCGACGCTGCGCTGCGCCGGCTGAGCTGCAGCGCCAGCAGCTCCGCCGGCAGGTGCGACTCCGCCTCGGCGTCGATGTCGGACTCTGTGCGACTGGCGGAGGCAATGAGCGGCAGCGCGTCCGCCGCCGCCGCTGGCGGCAGGCGGGAGTCGACGAGCGAGTAGGGCTCGGAGGACAGTCGCGAGGCGCGGCGGATGCTGCCGACGGCGGCGCCGAAGCTCGGCCGCGCCGCTGTGCTGGCGTTGCGGCGCGGCACGAGCACAGCCGGCTGCGAGCAGGACACAAAGCTGCGAGGTGGAGGCCAGGCTCGGCTGCGAGGCGCTCGCAAAGCCCTGTTCCGAGGAGGAGGCGTTGTCCATGCCCAGGCTGCCGGCACGGGATGCCGTCGGCGTTGGTGGACCGCGCCAGGCGATAGACGTCCGTGTGGCGCTTGCGGAGCCCGCGCGTGCCAGGAGCCGCGCCGCGGCGTTGGCCGCCGCAGCCACCTTGGCCGCCGGCTGGCTGTGCTGGGACTGCACCGCCTCGGTGGCGAACGCTGACGGCAGCGCCTGCGTCCTCGGCTGCAGGTCTGCGTCATCGGCTGCGCGCCCGGTGGCTGCAGCTGGGACAGACGCCGGCAGTAGCTGCCGCTCGCGGATCCAGCTGCCAATCTCGGCCTCTGCAACCGCCGCCGACGCGGCGTCAGCGAGCACGGTGCTGTACAGTGCCGTCGCGCTCTCCGCGGCGGTGTCCGACCGCAGCGCCATGCTGCCTTCGCCGCCGTGCTGGCGCCGCGCCGCCGTCGCCGCCGTGCTGGACATCGTGTTGTAGCGGTCTATGCCGGCCAGTCCATTACTGCTGCTGCTGCTGCTGTCGGCGCTGCGGCGGCGGTCCATCGACCAGCGCTTAATGGCGGTGCCGTCGGCGGTGACGCTGTCCGGGAGCGGCGCCGGCAGTGACGCCTCGCGGCGCGGCGCTACGAACAGCGGCGCCGCCGCCGCCAACGGCCCAGAGGCCAGCGGGCTGGCCGCAAGGCTGCCGCTGGGGCTGCCGCCGCTCCAGGCGATGCTGTAGCTGCCGCTGCGCTCGATGCCGGCGAGCACCGCCTCCAGCGCCGCCGAGGTGGTGCGGGCCTGGTCCGGCGTCTCCGGCTGCTGCACGTCTGAGGCTGCAGCCTCGCCGGCTGGTGCAGAACTGCTCGCCGCCGCCGCCTCGGCGGCCGCATGCAGTTCCACCTCCCGCGCCACGATCTCGGCGCAGTTGGCGAGCAACGTGCACGCCTCGGCGCCAAACGCCCGCGGCTTGAAGTCGCTCAAGCACCTGAATGTGGAGCATTGAAAACACCAGTGATGTGCTGCCCGGTGCAGAGACTCAAAACATGCATGTGGAGGGATGTGGAGGGAATATGGTGTCAAGTTCTGGCACAAAGCGCTGTGCAGTGGAGGTCCCGGCCAAGAAGCCAGCTTTGTGAGAGTCGTCAAAAGCAAGAAATGTGTGACTCACAGTGTGCCGAAGCGGTGGCCGTCAGAGCTGATGAGGGGGGCGCCCGCGTAGAAGCGGTATGCCGCTAATTCGCCGTTGCAGAAAGGGTTGTCCTTAGTCCTGCAGCACGGCACAAGAGTTGCTTGGGATGATGGCTACGAAAACGATGCGATACCGATTCACATGTGTCAATTTGTGTGTCAAGCTCCTGGTTGTCGGGCTCCGGGACTCAAACACCAATGCAGCGACGTAAATTTAGGATATATGATAATTGAAATTTACAATATATGACACTGTACTCTGGCAATCATGTGGCAGACGGAGCCCACCTGCCGTCCTGCAGCGTGTCTGGCACGACAATAACCTCGTGCCGCATTGGCACCAATGTCCACTGGCAAATGGACAGGCTGCGGGCAAGGCCGGCGCCCGCGGCACGCCCTGTCTTTGCGTACACGTGGTCCCGCCCCACGAACGCGACGATTGCCACGGGCTGGAAAGGTGGAACCAGCAATGTGATGTGGGTGTCCGACAGACATTCAAGGCCAGATTGCCAACTGCAGGTATACCAGCGGGCGCAGCTCCCAGCTGCTGCAAGCCATGTGCAGAGCTGAAGATTGCAGCTGGAGCGACATGGTGAAATGGCTCAAAATTGCGGAGCAAGGCGGAACGCGAGAGCGGCGCACCACGTCGAAAACGTTCATGAGCATGTGCGTCATGGCCTCAAACCGGCTGTCGGGGGCCACAATGCCGCCGCACGAGTTGTGCAACCTGCACGGGAGCCGCCACATGTAATGGACCTGATCTTGTTGCTTGTTGCCACTGCTGCTGTTGCACCACATCGCTGCACTCTGTTGCGGAACGCCGCACGCCGGTCGCTGGCAAAGCGGAGCCCGGCCAGCCTGGGCAGACACACGAGGTGCTGTTTGCGTACTGAGGACCCAGCGACATGGATGGGGCAGCTGCATGCCCTGATCCAGGGGCATGATTAGCGCGCACCGCTCGATGGCTGTCAGCCGCTCCTCTTCGCCGCTGAGCACGATGCCGTGAGCAGGGTCCACCCGACCCACGGCCATCGGATCCGTGACCGGCGTGTATACCGACGGGCTGTAGTGCTGCAGGCGCTCCGTCGCCGGGATGGCGTCTAGCGGCGGCAGCTCACGTGCGCTGGCTGCGGCTGCAGGGTCGGCCAGCGGTGACGGCTGCGGCGGCGTCGGCACCGCGGCAGTGAGCGCCGCATCACGCGAGCTGCCGTTGCGGCTGCTGGTGAGGCTGCCGGTTAGGCTGCTGGTCAGGTGGCCGCTGTTGTAGCGCGCGGAGTCGACGCTGGGCGACTTGCAGGAGGTGTCCCGCAGCGCCGCCTCCACGCTGCCGGCGGAGGCGGAGGCGAACCAGTTGCGGCGGCCGTCGGCGTCGCTGCCGCCAGAGCTGACGCGCCGCGTTGTGCGCGTCGAGCGCTTGCCCTGCAGGTGAGTCGCTGGTGTCGGTTGGGACAGCTGGTACTGCGTCGGGAGGAGCTGGACGAGCCCAACCATAAGGTTGACCTGCTCATGGCTGAAAATGTGATGCCCAGGCTAACACCGCATTTGTGAGCACAATGCAAAGGGCCGCTGCCCGTCAGCACTGCTGGGCTGACGAGATCGGCTTTACAAGTCACAGATGATCAAGACCGCTCCATTGGGCTGAGAGGCAAGACGCAGGGCACGCACCTCGCGTAGGGCCTGGTCGTGATCAAGCGCGCCGGCTTTGGACGCGGCGCAGCCCATGGTGACGGTATGTTCACGCCGCGCCCAGTCGGAGGTTTTCTGAGGTGGGCGGCGACTAGAACGTAAGTGCACCAGCCGTTGTTCGCGGCGGTTGCCAGGTCAAAGACGGCGCCCGGCGATCCCGCCGGCCATCAGCAAACTGTCCAGATGCCGCATGCCAGCCTGTGAAGAGGGGTACTACCCGTGTAATCCTGCGGAATGCGTCGCAAGAGCTGTCAGCGCCTGGACAGCAGCCGCTGACTGCAGCTGCTCGTCCCGGAGCCAGCTCAGGCGGTCAATTCGACAGCATGCTCGAATGTCGTAATCGGGCTGGGGGTCACGACGAACACAAAGGTATAAACTTTGATAACCCCGTAACGACTGAAGTTCAAGTTGACGTGGCAAGTTGACGATGTTTCGTACCACCAAAATGTTACAGGCAGTGAAGAGCAGTACACCGATAGACGGGCAAAACGCAGCACCGCAGCGCTATCACCATCTCACCTTGACACTTCGTCACCTTCTACAGCAGCTCCAAGCCGAATGGTGTGGCCGATGAAGCTGAAGGCAACTTCGTTGGGCGGGAGCTTTGCTTCAGGGGGACCGGCCGCAGGGCTGTGTTGCAAGCACTCAAGCCAGGCGCAATAGAGCCAGTTTTGAGTATGGTGGGTCGACAATTTACCAGTGCAAAGTTGGCTGGCATGCGCTGTGCGCCTGTTTCAGTAAAGCGGAGGAGAAGCTTCGTTTGCTCACAAGAAAGGGAATATCATAGTGCGGTGTAATCTTGCACAATCTACACGGACCATACGGCCGCTTCTAAAGTACGAGCAAACCCTGACCTGCAAATCCTGCAAAATTTACCGTGAAACAGCCAGGCTGAAGAGAGCCGGCGAGCGCCAATCTTATGCAGATGAACCGAAGTCATTGCCGTTCGTCAACAGCGCCTGCGCTGTACGTGAGCGCAATATCTTTGGTCGGCATTCAACACATGACTAGGTTTTCACAACCATAAGTGCATCAATCAGCTGCGCCCGTGTTGAGGTGTGAGTCACCATAATACGTGTGCCGTCACACCGCAGCTGATTGTGACAGCGCACTGGAGTCGCCTGGCGTCGATGGCCTAACAGCCAACAGTGCACTGCCAGTGGCGCAAGCAGAACTGGGCGCCGGTGGCCCGGCACCCGAGGTGCTGCAAAATGATGACGTCGCAAAGTTTCGCTGGACGCCCGCCAAGATCTGCCTGTCACTGGCGCTGTTCGTACTTGCCGGCCTGGCAGAGATCGGCGGCGGCTGGCTGGTGTGGCAGACCATCAGGTGCCCCCCATGCTGTGCGGCACTTCATGCAGCTGCGGCAGCGCCTGACATGTACGCTTCTCCATGCTGCGTCTTGAGCCGAACATTCTTTGATGTACTGTTTGTCACACGCACCTAGATGCACCTACATGGTACCTGCCTGTCCAGCATCAACACGGCCGCAGCTGAGCCCCTCCACGGCGCCCCTTCCGCAGGGAGAACAAGGCCTGGTGGATGGCGCTCCTCGGCGGCCTGGTCCTGATCTGCTACGGCTTCGTGCCAACGCTGCAGCCGCCGGATACCTTCGGCCGCATCTACGCCGTGTATGGCGGCTTCTTCATCATCCTGTCCTACCTTTGGGGCTGGGCGGCAGACGGCGACCGTCCCGACACGGGTGCGGCCCGAGCATGTTGACGAACGTAATGCGAACGCAACATTCCTTGCTGGAGATCGCATATGCATCAGCGCCCGTGCAATAGCATGAGAAGCTGGATCGTGACTGAGAGCCGCGAGATGGAAACGGCGCCAGAGATGGTGGCTGCATGAAATGGAGTCGTGCGGCAACTCGGAGTCCTGGCAACTCGGTACTAGAGCATTGCAGACGGAAGTGCAATGTGGCGGGTTCCCGAGTTTCCCATCCTCTGCCCAGGCGACTGGATCGGCACAGGCATTGCGTTGGCGGGCGTCGCCATCGCCTGGTTCTGGAGGCGATAAATCAGCAGATCGGAAGGCTCGGACGATGCGCCCTGAGGCTTGGAAAGGCACTGCAGAGCGATCCGTTTCGGGGCGCGTTCCTCGCTGCCGTCCGTCTATGCTTAATACAGACTCCCACATTCATGCAGTCAACCATTCTGTAAGCTTGGAGGTTGCTACCCCCACTGCTGGTGTCCTTGTTTTTGACGTGTTTACTATGCACCAAGCGTCGGTTTGTGTTTGAAATGCCTGAGGTGTCGTCTTTGGTTGGTTGAAACAGTCGGTGATGAGAAACGCGCCCTGTAATGTATTGGAGCGTCATTCATCAGGCCGGTCTTTGTTGGTGTACGGGTGATCACCCCCGTACGTTAGGGTTCTAGTGAGCTGCAGCCTGCCGCAGCTACGAGCACTTGATAAACGTCGCTGATGCACCAACTTGCAAATGCCCACTGCTTACTTCGTCTTCCGTGCGCGCTTTCGTGAAAGACACGAGTTTCGGTTGTCGAAGCAGACTGTCACATCGTAGAGAGGCCTGGACCCAAAGTGAACGCAACTGGCGCGACTGCTACATACTCAGAAGCTTGCTGCTGCGTTGCGTGGCACACCGTCAATGTCAGCAGAGCTTGCACCCGGCCCCGCGCCAGAGGCCCTGCATGATGCTAACAAGTTCCATTGGACGCCCGGCAAGATATGCATCTCCTTAGCGCTGTTTATATTTGCTGGTCTGCTGGAGATCGGCGGCGGCTGGCTGGTGTGGCAGACCATCAGGTGCTTGCCTGCAGCCTCCTTGCCTGCCACCACCACAGCGTGCGCAGGCGACATTGCATGCCCTGCACGAACTCGCTTCACATGTGCATGAATGCCTGACGCGGACCTTTGCAGCACACATATGGTCAGCCTGTGTCCGTTCGTCTATGTGAACAGACTGTCTCAGCGAGCAAACTCTGTGTTGCGTTGCCCACCGCAGGGAGCGCAAGCCCTGGTGGCTGGCCGTCCTCGGCAGCCTGGTGCTGGTCGGCTACGGCTTCGCGCCGACGCTTCAGCCGCCAGACAGCTTTGGCCGCATCTACGCCGTTTATGGTGGCTTCTTCATCGTGCTGTCCTACCTGTGGGGCTGGGCGGTGGACAAGGACCGGCCTGATTTGGGTGGGTCGCTCACTTTGCTGCCGTTTGGATCACTGGGGAGCTGGACGCAGCCAGCCTGGGCAGATCCTGGAGACGCCTGATCTGGCATTCAGCAAGAGGGCAAGCCGCAGAAATAGCGGCGCACATATGGGCGTATGCCGCCCTTGGTGTTGCAATCTGCACATCACAAGCTTCGATTCAATGAAACCATCTTCTGCCACACAGACTCCTCCTCGCATGACCACAGGTGACTGGGTAGGTACTGGCATCGCGCTGGCGGGCGTAACTCTGGCTTGGTTCTATCCGCGGGGAGGGCTGAATGAGATGGCAGCTCCGTAGCATGCCCTCGGCCTGGACGCGCTGCGCACTCAGTGCAGCCAAGGCAGCTGCGGGGCTCTCTTGCGCGTCGTTTGTTGGCGTGGCGTGCAACAGATCAGCAGACGCCGGGAGACGCCCACAACGTGTTAAGATATGCAGCTTTTGTTTGTACACCTAGAAGTGGTCTGATATGTCTTGTATTCTGTCCTCTGATGTCTATCGCTTGTGGTTTGGCCACTCTGGTCAACTATTTCATGTGAGGCGGCGCGCGCGTCCTTGCCAACACAATATGTTCGTGCTTTTCTTGTTGGCAGGTTGCTATCGCACTGTTGCTGCAAGGTATCTTGAGTTCGGAAACGAGAGAAGCGGCCGTGCTGCGTGCCTGTTCAGTGCAGTCGTACTGATGAGCAGAGCCAGGGAGTCGTGTCCTCGCCCCCTGCTCAGCATCCTGATCATCAGGTCATCGGCACGTGCAATTGCACGCGAGGCTGCCAAGCTTGATCCCACTTGCGTAGCTCCGAGATCCATCACGCACGTACAATTGGCTACTATATCAGTCGGCTGGCTGAGCAACAACGCCGCAGTACAGCATCTGACTGTTCATCGGTACATTTCTGTCCACTGACAGAAGCGTCGTGCAAACCGGATCGGTATCAGCGGCATTAAGATTTCTCTCACAACCGTGACTGGCAGCCGTCACTTGGGCGCAGCGTCCGTCAGCGGTCGCAGCAACAGCAGCTGCAAGATTGGTCAGGCAGGGGACTTTGCCCCAGCGACGACCAGCAGCTGGGCCATGGACTGGTAGAGACGCTTCCAACAGCTCTCGAGGTCCTAGGAATGCTCTGAGCTTCGGGTTTGCGGAGGCGACTGCACCATGGGCTGCGCATCTTCAAAGTCAGCTACGCTTGATGAACAGCAGGTGCGTCTCCAAGCCCCTGCATGTCTATCAAGCTTGCTCAATTGAGGATAAGGCTCTCCTGGGTCGCCCGTGGCGTCGAAACGACCCCACAGAAATTGTCGTCTTCCAGCCATGTCGACGGCGCCGTGTGCGCTTGGTCAGCATTGCTGATCATCAGACCATTGCACTTGGCCTGACCACGTGTCGAACACACCAAATCGGCTTTGGACACCTCAATGTTTGCTTCGCACCGCCTGCAGGCGCCCTCCACCGCCGCAAAGCCGCATGCGATGCAGTCCACTGCCGACGGCGGCACCGCCAGCGCCGTTGCTGGCACAGCACCAGATCGGCAGATGCCTGCGGCCGCACGCACGCAAGCCACTGACAAGCCAGCAGCGGCATCGGTGGATGCACAGGAGAAGGCCGTTGCCGGACCGGTTGATGCGCCGAAGGCTGCCGAAGACGATGGCAACATAGTGAACCTCGCCATCATGACCAACGGTGAGTTCTTAGAGGGTGTGTCAGCAGGCTTGGGGCGCCAAATGCCGCCACCGAGACTCTGGGAAATGCCAGGCCTCACTGTTATGACTCGCGCTGTGACTGTCTTGCATCTACATCCGTGCGCCGTTGCACCTGCGCGGGGGCGCTCATTTCGCCGGTGGCTGGCTGGAGCTCCTGTGAATGCGAGTCAAGCTCTGCCAGTTCTCAATGCAGAAGTGCAACTGTTTTGCAGGGCACTGCGAGCTACAGTCGTCGGTGGGGCGGACCGCCTTCAAGGGCCTTGCCGATTTTGAGGACTCTGAGCGGCAGGTGGCCACGAGGAGGT
>JAABUM010002676.1_pt1 | contig 23404 bp, 12 predicted proteins | sample 5559161 | NCBI WGS metagenome assembly JAABUM01 (sample SAMN10711868, study PRJNA513369) | rock metagenome | isolation source: Antarctica rocks | place: Antarctica: Victoria Land, Siegfried Peak nord
CGCCAAACCATAGCGCGCTTTGCGAAACGGGCGCGGTGTTCATGATCCAAAACGTTTTGATGTGCGGGAAGTTGTCGAGCATCAACCGCGCAACCGCGATTTCGCGCAAATCTTCCACGCCCGTCGGCGCGGGCAACTCTTCCATCGCGGTTTTTTCGGGATGCCAACTCAGAGGAATGAAGGTGAGGAAGCCGTTCGTCTCGTCTTGCAACTCGCGTAGTCGCACGAAGTGTTCGACTTTTTCCGGCGTTTGTTCGACGTGGCCGTAAAGCAAAGTCGCGTTCGATTTGATGCCGCTCAGATGCGCTTCGCGCGCCAACTCCAGCCACCTCTCGGCGTTCGGCTTAGCGAAAAACAAATCTTCGTGAACGCGTTCGCTCATCACTTCGGCGCCGCCACCGGGAATGGCGTCGAGTCCGGCGGCTTTCAAATCGGCGTAAACCTCGCGCGGGGTTTTCTTCGAGGCGCGCACAATCTGGTCTATTTCAACCATCGTGAACGCTTTGATATGCGCGCTTGGACGGGCTTGCTTAACAGCTTGCAGCAGTTCTATGTAGTAGGAATACGGCAGTTTGGGATTGACGCCGCCAACGATGTGAATCTCGGAAATCGGAACATCAGAGTAATTGCTGACCTTTTGTGCGGCCTGCTCTGGCGTCATGGTGTAAGCGCGCGGGTCGTCTTTGGGTTTGGCATAAAACGAACAAAACAAACAGCCTTTGTTGCAAACGTTGGTGTAGTTGACGTGTTGGTTGCGCACCCAGTAAGCGACCTGACCGTTCTTCCTTTCCCGAACGAAATTGGCGAGATGACCCACGACATTGAGCGCGGGCGTTTGATAGAGTTGCAAACCGTCATCGAACGAGAGGCGCTCGCCGCGCTCGATTTTGGCGGCAATCTCGGCAAGCCCGGCGCGTTCGATGCGCGGTTGGAAAACGGGATTCATAGTTGGATAAACGAAAGGAAGCGGCGCCCGTCCCGCGCGAATCGCAATGCTTTATCGAGGTTTAAGCGAAAGAGTCGAGGAAGAGCGTGTGATGTGCGCTTTTTATAGTTTTTCCTGAGTTGGAAGCACCATCCGGGCCTTTGGCCCAAGCGTCCTCGCGGACGAGCACCCACTTGCATTGTGTCCGGTAGGACACTTGGCGAAGCCGGATGCCGATGGTTTTATACCACCGGATGGTGCTTCCAACTCAGGAAAAACTACATTAAGAGGCGATCTTAAGAGGTGCCCCGGACTTTTTCGAGAACGCGAAGCGTAAGCGAGTGCATTATCCAGATCGCGAAGCGCATCATTGAAAGGATGTGCCTTCGGCACGCTGTTCAAGGCACTCGCTGACGCTTCGCGTTCTCGATGAACTCCTTAACGCCTTTCACAACCACAAACGCCCGCTTCGATGGAAGCGGGCGTTTGTGGTCTTTGGCGATTACGAAGAAGGCGCCGACTTTTTGGGAGCGAGGCTTTTGCGCAGAGCCGAGGCCGTCGAGCTTTGGAACTCGAAGGCGCCGATGTCGCTGCGTCCGCCCACTTGCCGGGGAAAGCCGCGTTGATCGGTGCCAGCCAAGGAGGGATCGCCCGCGTTGATGGCCGGGCTTCCCGCCACCAAAGCAACAGTTGGCGTCGGCCCGCCGTTGTCACGCAGAACCGGAAAGCCGTTGCCGTCGGTTTGCAGTCCGGCCTGAGCCGGGGTGCCGCTGAGGATGTTGGACGTGTTGGTCGAAAGCGTGCCCGACACGTTGGTGCCGTTGCCCGCCGAAATGGTGTAAGTCACGTTCATTTGTCCGCCGTTGTTGACCAAACCCCCGCCGTTGCCGGAAAGGGTGCAGTCGTTGACGAAGATGGTCGCGCCGCCGCGCAGCAAAACAGCGTTGGTGTTGCTAACGAAGGTGTTTTGCACGAGGTTGGAAGAGGCGCCCTCGCGCAGGGCGTCGCCGTTGCCCGCGAGCGTGCTGTTGGCCAACGATAGCTGGCCGGTGTTCTGAATTCCTGCCGCGTTGCCAAACAAGTTGCAGTTCTGAAGGGCGGCTGCGGCGCTCGATTCATTGACCAGGCCGAAGGTGTTGTTGCCCGCGCCTGACTTTTGCACCATCAGGCGGCCCGCGTTCTGGATGCCCGTGCCGTTGCTTTGCAGCATCGAGTTTTGAAGCGTAGCCGTGGCGCCGCTTCCGTTGAGCAGGCCGACTCCGGTCTGGCTCAAGTTGCCATCAACGAACAGCAGAGTGCCGCCGTTGTTGATGCCCACATTTGCCCTTGAAAACGATAGGCGCGCCAGGTTGACCGTGCCGCTCTGGATCGGCAAAACGACCGAGCCGTTGTTGCCGTCAACGGCCACGCCCGCCGCCGAACCGATGATGGAAATGTCGCCTGCGATGGCGGGCAAGGGCTTGGAGGCGTTCAGCGAGATGGTTTGGCGCGTGCCAAAAACACCCGCATCAAAGGTGATGGTGCCATTGCCGTTGGCGTTGGCAGCATTGATGGCTTCACGAAGAGACGTGCCGCTTCCCGACGAAGGGTTGCTGCTTCCGTTGTCCTCATCGGCAGTTGTGGTGACCACGAGCGACAGGGACGCTGAGCCAAGGCTCGACTCGAAAGCGCCGATGTCGGCGCGGCCCTTTTGCACACGCGGGAAACCCGTTCCGCGCTGGTCGGTTCCCGTTGTGATGGCCGGGTCGCCCGCGTTGATGGCTTGCCCGCCCGCAACAAGGGCAACCGTTGCCGTGGGGCCACCATTATTTTTAAGAACAGGAAAGCCGTTGCCGTCGGTTTCAAGGCCCGCCTGAGCCGGAGTGCCGCTGAGGATGTTGAACGCGTTGGAGGCGAGGGCGCCGGACACATTGGTGCCGTTGCCAACCGAGAGAGTGTTTCTCACGTTCATCGTGCCGCCGTTGTTGACCAGACCAGCGCCGTTGCCCGCGATGGTGTTGGCCGAGACGCTGAGCGTCGCGTTGTTGCTGAGAACGGCGTAGGTGTTGTTGACGAAGGTGCTTTGCGTGAGCGAGGCCGTAGCGCCCGCGCTGTTGCGCACGCCGTCACCGTTGCCCGCGATCGTGCTGTGTTCGACGAACAACGTGCCTTGATTTTGGATGCCCACGCTGTTGCCGGCCATGCCGCTTTTTGCGATGAAGGCTCTGGCGCCGGTTTGGTTTTGAAGGCAGAAGGTGTTGCCCACGAAATTCGTCCCACTCACGTCGAGACTGACCGTGTTCTGGTCGAGAGTGCCCTCGTTCTGGATGCCCGTGCCGTTGTTTTGCACCACCGAATCTGCCAGAGACGTGCTGGATCCGGCGCGGTTGAGCAGGCCAATTCCGGTGTTGCTCAGCTTCACATTGGTGAGATACAACAAGCTCTGGTTATCGATGCCAATCGTGGCGCCTGAAAGCGTCAGGTTCCTTACGCCGATCCCGGAGTCGACGTTGACTCTTCTGGCGGCGCTCAGGATGTTCGGTGCGCCGTTGCCCTGAATTTCAACGCCCACCGACGGGCCGATAATCGTGAGACCGGTCAAAAGCGTGGGCAAAGCCGTGCCATTGAGCGCGATGGTCTGGCGCGAGCCGAACACCGTCGCATCAAAGGTGATGAGGCCACTGCCGTTTTGGTTGGCGGCGTTGATGGCTTCGCGAAGAGACGTGCCACTTCCCGCCGCAGGATTGATGCTGCCGTTGTCTTCATCCGCGGTCGTGGTAACCACGAGCGAGAAGTAAAAAGGATAACGAGCGGAGATGTTCGATTCAAAAGCGCCGATGTCGGCGCGGCCCTTTTGCACGCGGGGAAAGCCCGTTCCGCGCTGATCGGTTGGGAACGAAAGAGTCGGATCTCCCGTGTTGATGGCCGCGCCTCCTTCCATCCTTGCCACAAGCGCCACGGTTTGGGTCGGGCCGCCGTTGTTTTTGAGAACCGGGAAGCCGTTGCTATCGGTTTCTAAACCGGCCTGCGCCGGTGTGGCGTTCAAGATGTTGAAGGCGCTATTGTTGAGGGTGCCCTGAATGTTGTTGCCGTTGCCGGCCACGATGGAACTGCGAACCGACAGCGTGCCGCTCGCGTTAGAAATGCTGCCTCCGTTGCCGGAGATGGTGGCGCTGATCACTTGAAGTGCCGCCGTGTTGCTCAGAATCGCGTTGGTGTTGCCGACGAAGGTGCTGTTTTGAACGCGCACCGTTCCGCTGACGGCGCGCACGCCGTCGCCGTTGTTCGCCATCGTGCTGCTATCAAGGACGAAGATGTTGCGGCTCTGCACGGCGAGACCATTGCCCGACAGCGTGCTGTTTTGCACCGTTAAGTCACCGTCGTTGTCGATGCCGGTCGTGTTGTTTTGCACGATGGTGTTTTGCACCGTTGCTCTGGCGCGCAACGTGTTGATGAAGCTCGTGCCGCTTCCTCGGATGCGGCTGCTTAGCAGCGTGAGCGTGCCGTTGTTTTGCAAGCTGGGGAAACCCGATCCGTTCAAGTCGAAGTTCGACAAAGTCAAATTTCCGTTGGTGGCCGTCGTGATGGCAATCGAACCGCCCGTGCCCACCAAAGTCACGCCAGAGGCGGGGCCGTTGATCTCCAGTGTGTTCGAAATGAGCGGGAGCGCCCTGCGCAGAGCGATGCTCTGGCGCGAGCCAAACACAGTGGAATCGAAGGTGATGATGTTCGCGTCGGCGCTTATGTTGGCCAGGCCAATGGCTTCGCGCAAAGTGCAGTCGGTGGTGCCGCACGTTCCGTCATCGTGGTCGTCCGGCGTGGTGACGACGAAGCTGAGGCCGCTTTGTGCCGTGTCGGGCGCGCGTTCAAAACTGCCGATGTCGCTTCCATTGGCGGCGTTGGCGATGTTTGGATCGTCAAAGGGACGCGCGACGCCGCGCTGATCGGTGCCCGTTGCGTTGCCCGCGTCGATGGCGGGACTTCCCGCCAAAAGCGCGTGGGTTGGCGTCGGGCCACCGTTGAACTGAAGCGGGCCAAGTTGCGGGTTAGTGCTCAGCTTGTCAGTGGGCGCGGTTAAAAAGCCGTTCCCGCCATCGTTAGCCAGGTTGTAACCTTCGTCGGTGATGGTTGCCGATGTGTCGCGGTTGGCCAGGTTGCCACCAGTGTTGTTGAGGATGGTGTTGCCAATCACGAGCGTAGCTGAAAAGTTGTTGTAGATGCCGCCGGTGATGTTAGAACCCCCGGTGCTTGTGGACGTGTTGCCCGCGAAGGTGCAGTTGCGAACCGTTGACGTGCCTCCATTGGTGGTGAGGCCGCCGCCGCCAAAGCCGGAGGAGTTGGAGTTGTTCGACACGGTGCAGTTCGACAAAGAAAGCGTGCCGTTGCTGGAGATGCCGCCGTTGCTGGTGTTGCCGGACACGGTGCAGTTCGTGAGCGTCGCCGTTTGCGCATTGCTAATGCCACCATTAGCGTTGTTCGAGATGAAGCTGTTTCGCACGATGAGCGTGCTGTTTGAAGTTGAGGAGCGAGCGTTGTAAAGGCCGCCGCCAGTGCCCGCGAAATTGCTGGACACAGTGCAGTTGTTGAGGGTGAGAGTGCCTCCCGTGTTCGCCACGCCGCCTCCGCCAAAGCGAGCCGAGTTGCCGACGATGGCACAATTTGACAGTGTTAAAGTGGCGTCCCGGTTGACGACGCCGCCGCCAACGGCGGCATTGGTATCCAGAGGCGGGCCGGGTTGCCCGTGCCCCCGGTGATAGTCAAACCCGAGATGCTCGCGGTCAAGGACGGGTTGGCGTTAGAAGAGCCAATCGAGGAAACGCCAAACACCGAATTGTTGATGGCGCCGTTGCCATCTACCCTCAGCGCGCCCGCGCCCGGCCCGATGATGGACACGTTGTTGTAGATGAACAACGCGCCGCTCGACAGCGTGATGCTTTGCGTGCCCAGAGGCAAGTTAAAGGTGATGGTGTCGGCGTCCGCGTTGGCGTTGGCCTGCGTCAGAGCATCGCGCAAGGTGCCCGCGCCGCTATCGGCGGCACTGGTCACGGAAAAGGTCGCCGCGCGCGAGGGAAGAGCCGCCGCGAGAGTGCACAAAAGCAGGGCACCCAGAGAAAGGAAACGGGTTCTCATGAAATTAAATCGAAAATATGACCGTGGGACGCAGCAATTGTAGCGCAACATCTTGAACGGGTTCAACCGGGTTTTCCCCTGATCTGTTCCTCCCGGCGACCCAGAAGTTGTAGCACAAAAAACGTGGTGTTAGTGAAATTTTTGTCCCACCATTATATTTAATAGTTATGGTTCTGTGAATATACGAACAGCAGACAAAACCAAACGCCCGCTTCAATTGAAGCGGGCGTTTGGTGGTAGTGGTCACTTTAGGCCCCGTGCGCACTGGGTTTGACCGAAGCTTTTTGCACCGAGCCGGAGGAGCCTTGGAGTTCAAAGGCGCCGATGTCGGCTCGTCCTCCAACCACGCGCGCGAAGGGCGTGTCTCGCTGGTCGAAGGCCGCGTTGATGGCGGGGTTGGCCGCGTTGATGGCGCGGCTTCCTGCTACCAGAGCCACCGTTGCGGTCGGCCCGCCGTTGTCCTTGAGGACGGGGAAGCCGTTGCCGTCAGTTTCCAGACCTGCCACCTGAGCGGTCACGTTCAACAGGTTGAACTCGCCATAGGAGGGCGGGCCAGACACCGCGAAGCCGTTGGAGGCGAGGATGGTGTTGCGCACTTCGACCTGACCACCTGAGGTCTTCAGGCCCCCGCCGTTGCCCGCGATGGTCGAGCGCACGCGCTGTTGTTCAGCAAGGTGCTGTTCGACAGCGTGGCGGTGCCGTAATTGTTGTAAATGGCGCCGCCATTGGTTGCGGTGTTGCCCGACAGGGTGCAACCCGTCAGAGTGGCGATGTTATTGGTGTAGATGGCGCCGCCACTACTTGCGGTGTTGCCCGACAAGGTGCAACCCGTCATGGTGAGGGTGCCATAGTAGTTGTTGATAGCGCCACCACCCTGACCAGTCGTGGTGTTGCCCGAAAGGGTGCAACCCGTCAGCGACAGGTTGCTGCTGTTGGAAATGGCCGAGCCGGTCGCCTGAGTGATAGTCAGCCCGTTGATGGCCACGTTCCTGGAGCTTGACCCAAACCCTAACCCAAACCCTCCCCCGGAAACGGAGAACACCTGGCTTTTGTTGTTGCCGCTGATGGTCAAGGCGCCCGCGCCCGGCCCCGTGATGGTCACGCTCGAAGTGATGTTCAACGAGTTTCCGTTCAGCGTGATGGTGCCCGTGACTTTGGAGGAATCGAAAGTGATCTCCGGCGTGCTCGAAAAAGTGCCCGTGCTGGCGTAGTTAATGGCTTCGCGCAGCGAAGTCAGCCCATCGGTGTTGGTCGAAGTGTCCGAGTTCGTTGTCACCACAAGCGAAGGGATTTCGGTGATGGTGAGGGCGAAGGTTTTCTCCGCGGTCTTTTCGCCCGCGGGGTTGGACGCGATGAAGTGGAACGAGTCGGTGCCCCGCGTCGTGCCGGTGAACGTCAAGCTGTTCGCATCAATGTCGGCCTGCGTGAAGGTGCCGCCCGTTGTTAAGGTCGTGCCGTTCAACTGCAAAACGCCCTTGGCGGGAACCGAAGTCAGGGTGAAGGTGATCGGGTCGCCAGCGCGGTCGGCGGCTTCAAGTCGGGTGTTGCCGATGGTGGTGGCCGAGGAGTTCTGCACCACGCTCAGCCCGTTTTCTTCGTGTTGCACGAGTTCCGCGATGCCTTCGATGTCGGTGGCCACGACCGGACAACCGGCGGCCAGCGCCTCGTAAATCACGACCGGCGTGTTTTCATACCACACCGAAGGCACCACCAAAACATCGAGGCCGGACAACACGCGCCCGATTTCCTCGTTGGGAAACGGGCCGCAGAGCACGATGCGCGAGTCGTCGCCGATGAGGTTTTGCAGCGATTGGTAATACGGCGCGCTCGCCAGACCCGGATCGGGGCGACCAAACACGCGCAGTTCAAGGGCGACTTCGGGCGGTAAAGCGCGCACGGCCTCGATCAACAAATGCGGCCCTTTGTGTTCGTAAAGCGAGCCGATGAAGCCCACGCGCAAAACCGGCCCGTCGCCGCGCCCGGTGTTGCGCGCAATCGCCCTCGTGTTGATGCCATAAGGCAACAGGCGCACGCGCCGCGCTTCCAAACCGTTGCGCACCAGCATGGTGCGCACGATGTGCGAGGGCGCCAGCACTAAATCGAGCCGGTTCATCTGGCGGCGCATGAACGCGGGGCGTTTGGACAAAGCGCGCACTTTGGCTCCCAAGCCGCGAGCCGGCAGCAACCGCTTGCTCAGCGCCCAGACGAGGAGGCCAAAGGCCCAGTAGGGAATCCGGCGCGCGCGCGACAAGCTTTCCTGCTGCACGCCTTGAACCGAGTCCAAAACGTCGGAATGAACCGCGCCTTCGCCAAGGGTTCGATAGCTTTCGCGCACCTGTTGCACGACGTTCATGTGATGGCGCACGCAGTTGACGCTGAGGGCGTTTGGCCCGCCGCACATCGAGTTGTCGCTTAAGCGGAGCTGGTGAAGCGGGCACACCAGCCAGAAATCGGTCGCGGTGTAAATCATCGGCACCTTTTGCCGCGCGCACGCTCCGATGGCCGAGGCCGACAGACGCGCCAAATGCACGACATCGGGCCGCAGTTCGCGCAGCAGATCGCTAAAAAACCGCCCGAATACCGGGTTGTCGTAATCCGATTCGACGACGTTTTCACCTGCGCCCGCGCCCGCGTGCGAATGCCAGAACCGCTCGACGCGAATGTTCTCGTAAACGTAGGAATCGAAACGTTTGGCGCCCGTCAAAGCAGTGCGCGAGGGAAAACCGGTGACAACCGTAACCTCATGCCCGCGCTGCATCAACTCGCGCGCGATGCCCAGAGCGATGATTTCCGTTCCCGCGAAAAAGTCGGGCAGAAATTGATGCACTGTCAAAACAACTTTCATGAACGAAGACAAAGACCGAACTGGAACAAGAGCGAAAACTGTTTCTCCAAAAGGCTCACCATTCAAAGAGTAGCAAGAACGCCGCAGGCCAATACCAAACTTTTGCAACATTTTCCCCGCGCTTAACCCAGACAAAGCGCATCGCTTTCAACCGCTGTCTTCAGGGACACCTCGTCGCTCTTGCTCAAGGAGTGAGGCCCGCGCCAAGAGTCTGTTTGAGAAGGGGCAGGCAGTGATTGGAAGAGCACGCAAGTGCCGCTGTGACATGGTGAGAGTGGGGAAGTCGAGGCGTTGCTGGGGGCGAGGGTTCGGGGCGCGTTCAGCGATGAAGTGACTGTGACATGAAAAGCGTCACGCCCTGAAGGGCGTGGCAGGAAGCCGTTGGCTGGTCGTGCTCCGCACGAATGACAACTGTGACAACATCGCATGAGCGCGATGAAGTGGCACCTGCATTTCGTGCGCAGCACGACCAGCCAACGGCTTCCTGCCACGTCCCCTTGATGTTTGACTTTCTAATTCGACACACGACGACTTGATTCCGGCGAATTCATTCGCCGGGCATTGTCGGATTAGGTCGTCAAGATTCAGCAGGGCGTGTCGCTGAAGAGGCGCTTTAACTTTTTGATGAGCGCCCGTCAATCAATCAAGATGTTGTCCGGCAATGTGCCGTGTTCGCGCAAAATCGCCAGCAACGGATGGCTCGTCACACCTTCCAGAGGCAAACGAACGCGCTCGCCCAGTCGCGCCGATTCATACGCCGCAAAAATCAGTTCCGTCGCCTGAAGCGCGTTACGCGCCGCCAAAATCGAAGGTTTCCCGCTTTCCAGCGAAGCCACTAGGCCGGCCATCACGCGCGGATACGGATCGTCGGCGTCTTCGCCGAGGGTGTCGAGGGTTTGCCAGCCGCGTTCGTCGTTCAGCAGGCGCAGCGTCGAAAGTTTTTCGCCGCGTGCGCGCCCGATCTCGAGCTGGCCTTTGGTTCCGCTCAGGCGCACAAAAACCCCGTTGTCGACTTCGTCGCCGCGCCCGCCAACGAGCGTGCCGCGCACGCCGTTTTCGCACGCGAAGTGCGCCATGCCAAACCGTTCGACGGGCACGCCGAAAATGGCCATCGCCTCGCGCCAGTCGAGCTGGCCCAAAACCCACTTGACCGGCGTTTGATTGTTGAAGCCCTGCATCAAATCGAACCAGTGCGTGCCCCAGTCGAACAGGTCGGGGCAGTGCGCTTCCATCGAGTCCAACTCGCCAATGGCGCCGTCGTCGAGCAGTCGTTTGGCCTCTTGAAACGATTGCAAAAAGCGGCGCTGATGGTTGAACGTCAGTTGCACGCCGCGCGACTCGCATTCCTCCACCATCGCGCGCGCCTCGTCCAAACGCGGCGCGACCGGTTTTTCGCAGTGAATGGCGCGAACGCCGCTCTGAGCCGCCGCCATCACAACCGGCGCGTGCAAATGCGGCCACAAACAGATGCTCACGAAATCGAGTTTTTCGTTTTTCAAAAGCTCGTTCGAGTCGGTGTAAATACGCGCGCCAGTCAAGCCGAAGTCATCGCGCAGCGCGAGCGCGTTGCCTTCGGCGATGTCGCACAGCGCGACGACTTCGCAACCGGCGCTTTGGAATCCGCGCACATGACCGCGCGCCTGACCGCGACCGGGACGGCCACAGCCGATAATTGCCACTTGATGTTTCATAAAATTGGGTGTCGCTTCCAGTGTGCGCACTCCGGCGCGCGGCTTTCCAATTTTCGGGGCGCATCAAACATCGTTTTGCAAACCGCGTTGAGTTAGACGCGCAGAAAGTGCCGCTTGCAGGTGCGTCAGTCCTTCTGCCTTCTGCCTTCTGCCCTGACCTACGCAAAAACCGGCGTTGCCAAGGGCGAAGCGCAAAGCACACCCGACACAAAATTTCGCGCCGATGTTTAAAATCCAATCGAAGTGGGTATAATCGTTGAACCGATTAAGCTGAACCGTTCAACCCGGTGATTTCGCGCTTGAATCTCTCATGTGCGCTTCATCGCCACGGCAACACTTTCTTGGCCCGTGTGAGCATCGCTTCCACACGCTTTGACGCCGTGATTGCCCCAACTCAACACGTCGCCGTCCAAGCGCAACCTCAAACCCATGACTTCCCGTAGAACCCTGTTCGCGCTTTTGGGCGCGCCTCTCGCTTTGTGCTCGCTCGCCTCGGCTCAAAACGCCGCTGTTCCGGTTCTTTCCGTTGCGAGCGACTCGCCCAACGGTCTGGTTGTGGGCGACAAAAGCACGCTTGTGGTGAAAGCCGTTTCACCAACCGCCAAAGCCGAACCGCTGGAAATCCGCGTTGACGCGACCGATTGGAATGGCGCGAGCGTCGGGCAAAAGACCGAGAAAATCGACTTTCAAGGCAACTCGTCGGTGTCGGTTCCGCTCACGTTGAGCAAATACGGGCCGGTTTTCGTGACCGCCGGTTTGTATCGCAGCGGCCAGACGGTGCCGCTCGCGCAAACCAAAACGCGTTTGGTGCGACCCGTTCCAGTTCCCAGACTCGATGCCTGGGCGCGCGAAAAATCGTGGATCGGCGTCAACACGCACTTCAACGCGCCGTGGGAATCGCTGGCGAAAATGGGCATTCACTGGGCGCGCGATTATTCGTGGGGCTGGCTCGCCGAAGGCCGAAGCGTCGGCGTGCCGGTCGCCAGCAACGGCGTGGACTTTTCGCCGACTTGGAGCCATGCCCAAACCGCGGGCATCACGATTTTGCCGCTTTTGTCGCACTCGTTTTACAATGCCGAAAAAACCGGCTGGATCGACGATCCGGCCTTCATCGCGGGCAGCTACGAGAAAATATCGCGCGCCTTTCCCGACTCCAAATACTTTGAAGTGGACAACGAATCGGAATACGGCCTCAAAGACGGCAAAGTCGATGTGGCGAGCTATCGCCGCTACCTCGCGGCGGCGGCGCAGGGTTTGGCACAAGCCGGCAACGGCGCGCGCGTGGTTTTGACCGGAACGCCCGGCGTTTTCCCCGAACAGGCGAGCGCCCTGTTGCAACCGATGGTGGGCGCGCCCGAAGTCAAAAACGACTTCAGCGTGGTCAACTACCACTACTACACGGGAACCGCGCCGCCCGAAACGGGGCGCGAAAACACCAACATCGACGCCGGTTTTGCGCCGGTTCCGATTTCGCCGCTCGACTTGCAGCGCGAAATCAACGACCTCGCGCACCGGAGCGGCAAGCAGGCGTGGCTGACCGAAATCGGCTGGGACGCCGATTACGGCTCGGCGGTCGGCGAGCATTTGCAGGCGACTTTTTTGCCGCGCGCTTATTTGCTGTCGCGCTGGCTTCACACCGATAAGGTGTTCTGGTATTTCGACCGAGACGCGCAAGGCACGGGCAAATTCGCCTCGTGCGGCCTCATCGACCGCGACGGCATCGCGCGTCCCGCCGCCGCGACGCTCGCCGCTTTGTCCCAACAAACGGCGCTGGGCGTGCCCGCCGGTTCGCTCGATCTGGGCAATGATCGCTTCGCGGTGGTTTTGCAAAAACCTGACAAAAGCTTCGTCGTGGCCGCGTGGACGGTGAAGGGCCGCTATCCCGCGCCGCGCGAAATGGGGTTCGCCCGCGCCTTCGATGTCTTTGGCAACGCCGTGAAATCCGCGCAGCTTTCGCCGGAAGTGACGTATTTTCAACTGAACACCTTGCCGCCTGCGTGGGAAGCGCAGCGCCAAGTCGAACTTTTGTCGCGCCGTCTGGTTTCGACAACGGTCGGCGCGAGCGTGCCCGTCGTTGTGAGTGCAACAAAAGCCGATTTGAAATGGCAGTTGCCGCCCGGTTTTTCGGCGTCGCCGTGGACGAAAAAGGGCGACACGATGCAAGCCCAACTGAGCATCGCGCCGAACGCCCCCGCGAAAACGGCGCCGGTTGCGCTCGTGGCGTCGGGCGCGGGTTGGTCGCGCCGCTTCCCCATCGAAGTGCTGGTGCGTCCCGCGGCTGCCCTCGACATCGGCGCCTATCTACCGGGCGAACCGCTCGCCGGACAACTCAAAATCGCGGGCGAATCGCAAACCGCCACGGTTTCGCTTCGCGGCGGGCAAGTCGTGCCCGCGCGCGGCGAAGTTTCCAAAGACAAGCCGCTCGCGGTTTCGCTCACGGCGCCGCAAAACGCGCGCGGGCCGTTGCCGCTTTCCGTTGCGCTGTCCAACGGCGCGCGGCAAGAACAGTGGCTTCGCCCGCGTTTAGTTCAGGTGCCACGCGCGGCGAATTTGGCGGATGAGAAAACCGGGGTTCGCCTCGACGAGCGCTATTTTTCGCGCTCGGACGACGATTTCGCGCCCGATGTGCGTTTAGCGTGGTCGCCGCAGGGTTTGGTGGTTCGCGCGAGGATGGCGTTCGACGCGACAACGCCGACCGATCCGCAAAATTTCTGGGAATGGTCGGGCATGGAACTGTTCGTGGACACCGACAATAGTGGGCAGGGCTGGACGAAAACCGCGCGCCAGTTTTATTTCGTGCCTTCCGATAAAGATGGCGCGTGGACTTTGCGCGCGGGCGAATATAAACGCAGCGACAACTTGGCGCAAACGACGTTCGACGACGCGCGCTTCGTCACTTCGGTCAAGCACGAGGCCAACGGGTTGCAAATCAGCGCCGTTGTTCCGTTCGCGGTTTTAGGGCAGACGCCCGCGTCCGGCGCGCGTTGGCGGGCGGCTGTGTCTCTTCGCCGCGTGTCGAAAAGCGCTTCGCGCGCCGAAGCGACGTGGCCCGCCGCCAAAGCTGAGGGCATCGTAGAAGGGCGCAACTGGGGCGTCATCGAGTTCACACCATGAAAACCGGTTCTTTGATTTTCTTCGTCGCGCTCTCTTGTGGCGCAATTTGGACGATGAAACGCATCGCCACGTCTTTCGCTTCGGCTTCGGTTTCGACTGCTTTGGCGGCTCCCAAGGCGGCGGCTCCTAAAGTGACCGCTTCTCAGGGTGCGGCTCCCGTGACGACTAATCCAGTTGTATCGCCAGCCACTTCGTGGGACTTCAAATGGAAGCCCGCCAAGGGTGAAGTCGCGCCAACGGTCGAGGTTTCGCCACTCAAATACGGAAAAACGTGGGCGTATTCGGTCGAGATAGACGATGGCCCCGCGTCCACTTTGTCGGTTGTGGCGCCTTTGTTGGAAGGGTTCAGCTTCACCGATGCGCCGCCGGGAATTGCAGGCGGCAAGGCGCGCCCGTTTGTGGGCGGCGCGGCGATTTTTCTGTTGCGCTTCGACACGGGCAATTCGACGTTGCTCAGCGCCGACGACGCCAAAAAACTGCGCGAGCGCGGTTGGGGAATGCTCAACCACTCCTACTGGCATTCGGGCGTTCACTGGGACAGGGCGCTGTCGAACAAGCCCGCAGATTGGCGCCGCGAGTTGTTTTGGAGCCAGTCGCTCTGGCCGGCACTGCTGGGCGAGGGCCGCGCCGCGACGCATCTCGTGTATCCCAACGGCGACCCGGGCTACCGCGATTACACGGCGGAGTTCGGCTTGCAAAGCGCCTCGCGCGTGGGCGGCTCGTCGCCGCGCCGCGCCGACGACAAAGCCGTCTGGCTCGATTTGGATCGCAACTACCTTGATGAAGGCGCGTGGGCCAAAGAAAACAACGCTCTTTCCGGTTTGCCCGATTCGCCCAAAGCGGGCGATTTCATCATTGACTTCACGCACGGAATCGACGCGCCGGGTTCGGTCAACTTCCAGCGCTGGCAAACGCGACTCGAACACATCGCCGGAAAATGGGGCGCCCAAGGCGACGACTCGCTGTGGTGCGCGCCGACCGATGCCGTCGTGAATTACGCCCGCGCCGCCAAAGCGGCGCGCGTTTCGGCCAAAGCCGGGGGTGTTCACGTTGATTTCCCGCCCGATTTGCCGGGAAGCGCGCTCACACTTCATCTGAAAGGGCTGGCCCCGAGCGCGAAATTGGTGGCGCCTCAAGGCGGAAACCTGTTTCGCAGCGGCGATGAGGCGTGGATTACAACGCCGACGCTGGGTCAAGTCGGCGCGAAACCGCCTGCGAAGTTGAAGTGCGTCTTTCGTGGGCCATTGGGCGATGTCAAGCTCGATGCCCCGCACAAAATCGCCGGGATTCGCGTTTTGCAAAGCGGCGATACCGGAAAAGATTGGAAATTGTCGCTGCAACTCATCGGCAAAAACGGCGAAACGACCGAACTGGTGCGCCCCGAAAAAGCGACCTTAGGCGCGCAATGGGGATCGTGGCTGTTGTTTCCGGCCATGCCCGACCGCGAGGCCATCACCGCTCAGGAAATTCACGCGCCCACAAACCGCGCGCTTTCACAAATGGAAGTGTGGGCGCTGGACGAGTAGCGTTTGAACCCGAAAGCGCCGGGTGTCCCCAGGAACACTCGCGCCGTTGGACGAAGCGAAGGGGCTTGGAGTCCGAAAAAGTGGCGAGTGTCCCCGGGGACACTCGCAATAATTCGCGCATTGTTCGCCTGCGCGAACGAGCCTCGAACCGGATTTCATTTCGATTATCCCCAGCAAACAACCAAATTATGAAAACCCAACTGATTTCTTCTTTATCGCTCGCCGCGCTTTGCTCCGGCTGCGCGGCGCAAACGCCGCCCATCGCCCAAAGCGCGCCAGTCGCTCCGGCTCAAGCGCCCGCGGTTCAAACGTCCGCCGCCGCTGGCGGGGCGGCGGATCGCATCGTCATCCGGCCCGAAATGCTGCTCAACGAAGCGGCGCGCGGCGACGCGTTTCAACTCTTCGATGAACCCGACGCGGCCACACCCAAAACCGTGTGGAACGACGGCTACAACAAGCTTTCCTATCCGCTTGGCGCGTGGGTTGACTTGGGAAGGGAATATCAAATCCGTGAAATCGCGGTCTATGATTCCAACGGAACCGGCAATTTTCAGGTCGAGTCGGACGTGCCGTTCAAGTGGCAGCCGCTGTTCGCCGACCCCTTGACCAACTACCAAACGTGGAATCGCCACGCCGTCAATGTTCGCACGCGCTTTTTGCACTTCATCGTGCCCGATCCCGGAACGAGCGTGCCCGAAGTGCAGATTTTCGGCAAAGCGGTTGGGCCGGTGGCCGTCGCCAAAACGCCCGTTGCGGCCAAGCCGCGGCCTTTTGCGACGATGGACGCGCTCATCGGCACCAACGCTTTTATTGATGACCCCGTGGACAAGATGAGCGCCGTGGGTTTCGTGCGCGAATATCACAACTGGTCGTGGGACGCGGGCGATGGCTCGCCCACGGCGCGCGCTTATCCGAATAACCTCGTCGCGTTCAACCCGTCTGCTGGCGGTGGGGGCGGCTGGTTTTTCGACGACTACTATCGCAAACTCAAGCAAGCCGGAATCACGGTTTGCCCGGCGATTCAGGGCAGCGTGTCGTGGCTGACCAAACAAACCAGCGCAACTCCTGTTGATCCGGGCGGAAACGCGCTGAGTCCCTCGTCTTACAAAGCGCACTCGGATCATATGTTCCAGTTCGCCGCGCGTTATGGAAGCCGCAAAGTGCCGGATTCGCTGCTCAAACTCGCGCCGAACCAGCCGAGGTTGAGCGGGCTGAATTTGCTGCGCTACTTTGAAAACGCCAACGAACCCGACGCGACGTGGAACGGGCCAAACGGCTACTCCTCGCCGTTTATTTTGGCCGCGCGGTGCAGCGCCGATTACGATGGCGACCAGAAAAAAATGGGCACGTCTTTCGGCGTCAAAAACGCCGATCCAAACGCGCAAATGGTGCTGGGCGGATTGGCGGGGCTGAACTTGAACTACCTCAAATCCATGAAAGCGTGGGCCGATTGGAATCGCGGCGGCAGTTTTCCCGCCGATGTCATCAACGTGCATCACTACTCCAACGACGGCGGCGAGCAGGGCGAAGGCGAAGGCAAAACCGGCATCTCGCCCGAAGCCGATCATCTGGAAAAACGGTTGCGTGAATTGGTGACTTATTGCAACCGCGAACTGCCCGGCAAAGAACTCTGGCTGACCGAGTTCGGCTATGACACCCTCGGCGGCTCCGTTCAACACGCGCCCGCCATCGGCACTGCCAGCGCCGAAGAAACTCAGGCGCGCTGGCTCGTGCGCTCCTATCTTGTGGCCGCATCTGCGGGCGTCTCGCGCGCCGCGCAATACATGTTGCGCGACGTGAACCCAACCGATACCACCAAGTTCTCGACTTCGGGTCTGGTCACGCAAAAGGGCGAGTGGAAGCCCAAGACTTCGTGGTATTACACGGCGACACTGAAAAACCGCCTGACCGGAATGCGTTTCGCGGGTGAAGTGCCCTCCAAAAACGACAAGGTGCGCGTGTTCAAGTTCGCCAGTGATCAAGGAAAAACTGCGTTCGTGGTGTGGTGCCCGACCAGCGACGACTCGCGCGTGGCGAACTTTTCGCTTCCGGTTGGGGGCGCGAAAACGGCGACGCTCGTGACGCTGCAAAGCGGTCAGACGAGCGGTGTAGCGACGCCCGCCAAGATTCAAAACGGCGCCATCTCGCTTGAAGCGAGCGAAAAACCGGCGATTGTTCTGGGCTTTTGAAGTGGTTCTCCAAGAGGTTGCATCCAGCGGGCTTGCGCCGCAGCCAAACCAGCAAACCTTTGTTTGGCTGCGGCGCAAGCCCCGATTAACTGCACCTTCGCTCGGTCATTTGGTCGCCGCGCTGTCAGGAGAAGCGAAGCGCAAGCCCCGCTTGACCACACGTTCGCTGGGATGTGAAGCCGGTGAGAACCGCTTTTAAATCGAGCGCCACCACTTCCGGGCGGCGAAGGCGAAGGCCCGCGCCATACAAAATCGCCAACAGCGCCGCATCGGAGTTTGGAATCGAGTCGAAGGCGCTTGAGGAAAAACAACGTTCTCTTGTTGAAAGTCAAGTTTGGCTTTCGAGCATTCCTTGAACTCTTTGACAAACTGTCCGCCATGTCGAACGACTTTTCTACGACGCCCGCGAAGAACACGCGGGCGAAGAACACGCCCGCGCAAACGATGAAGCGGGTTCAGCAACTGCATTTGTATTTGGGCACTCTTTTCGCGCCGCTCATCATCTTCTTTTCGCTGTCGGGCGCGCTTCAAACGTTGGGCCTGCACGAACGCGAAAAAGCAGGCGGCGCAACACCGGCGTGGATCGCGCAAATCGCCTCGGTTCACAAAAACCAGCAGCTTTTGAGAGAACAATCCGGTGGCAAAGGCCCCGAACTAAACGCCCGGCCAGCCGCCGCCGCGCCGAATCCGCCGCGTGGCGGCGCACCCAAAGAAGGCGAAGGAGGCGAAGGCGAAGGTGGCCCGTCGCCGTGGCCGCTCAAGTGGTTCGTCGTGCTGATGTCGCTGGGCCTCATCGTCACAACAGCTTTGGGCATCTGGATGGCCTTCAAATACTCGAAAAACAAGAGCGTCGTGTGGGGCTTGCTCACGGCGGGAATCCTGTTGCCCATCGCGCTGTTGTTTTTGTGATGCGAAAGAGTTGAAACTCCGGCCTCGCCCTGTTGGTTTTAGCCACGAAGAGGCACAAAAACCACAAAGTGTTTCCGATTCTCAGGCTATTTCACTTCGAGCTTCTTCGTGGTTTTTGTGCCTCTTCGTGGCTAAAACCAACAGGGCGAGGCCGGGAGTTGAAAGCGTTTGGTGTTGCGTTTCAAATCCCGGCCTTCGGCGACCGGGCGACCATAGCCGAACAGATTGAGGCCGTGATTGCGGTTAGCTCCGTTTACAGCACATCTGCCTGCGGTTGCATTCGGCTCCAAAGCATCCGGCTCGCCCAGAATCGAGCGGTCTACAGCACATCTGCCTGCGGTTGCATCCACAACACAAGCGGGGCTTGCGCCTTCTTCCAAACGAGAAAACCCGGTTTGGAAGAAGGTGCAAGCCCCGCTGGAGGCAACCTCCTCTAAGACATGCTCTCCTTCAGGGCTTGAGTTTGGTGACGACGCCGAGCGTTCGCGGCTCGACCGAAAAAGTGCCGATTTTCCTGCCGTCTTTCAAAACGCTGACGGTTTGCGGCGCATCGGTCGGGTTGAACGCCATAAAAGTCGTGGCTTTGCTGGTCGGGTTGAAATACACGCGCGACAGCGGCAGGCTCATCGAGTAGTTCCACTGGATCGCGCCGAGCGTGCGGTTGGCGTGCGCGAAATAATACGTGAGTCCCGGCGTGTCGTTGTCGTGCGCGACTTTGCTGCCTTTGTCCCAAAGCTCGTCCATTTGCGCAGCGGCGAAATCGGGGTTGACCTGCGCGGCTTGCGCGAGCAACACGTTGCTCAGCGCCGGGCCGATTTTGTCGAAGTCAATGGCGCCTTCGGGCGCAGCTTTGCGAGCCGCCCACATCTCGCTAAAGCTCTTTTTCGCAAACGCCGGGTCTTCGACTAAATAGGCCAGCGCCGGTGACATCGGCAACCATTGAATGCCCCAAATCCACGCCGGGTCGCCGGAAAAATAGGTGCCATACGCGTTGCCGCCGCTCCACACCATGCCCACGACCGGATGACCATAACTGGCCGGCCAGTTGTCGCCGTGCTGGTTGAACCAGTATTCCTGCACCGCGCGGCTTTCCATCGCGTAGCCCATCGCGCCCGCCGAAGTCATGTCTTTGTCGTTCATGGCCTCTCCGAGCAAAAACAAGCCGCTCCAGCTTTGCATCGCTTCTGAGGAAGATTCCTGATTGTCGCCTGTTCCGCCCGAAAAACCGCCCGCCCACGAATGGCCTTCCCAGATGTCGAAGGTGCGCAAAAACGGGAAGTTCTGGTCGGTTCTGTCCCAGTTGGCGTATTGTTTGGCGACCAGACGCGCCATCGGGCCGTAATCTTTGAGCCACTGTGGGTCGGAAAAACCGAGCATCGCCGAAGCCGTCGTGAAGTAGCCGTAATGAAAATGCTGGTCGTTGAATGCTTCCGAGCCATAGGAAGTGTTGAAGCCAATCAAAGCGCGCCAGTTCGGATAGCGCGCGAAAAAATGTTCCTTTTCGCCCGGCGTGTAGGTGAACCAATCGCTGAGCGCCGTCTTGAGTGAGGCGCGCAGTTTGGCTTCGTTTGAATCTTTCATCGCGTGCGCGATGGCGAGGTAGCTCGCCCATTGCGTGAGCGATTTGCCGCCCCAGTAAGTGTCGCCGCCGTATTCGGTGCGCGCCGCGTAACGCGTCAGGTAATCCTTCATGCGCGCCGCGTCGAAACCGGCATCGGTTGGCGCGGGCAAACTCGGCGGAAAACCGCGAAACGGATAGGCAATCGAAAAATCGGTTCCGACCGCGCACTTCATCGTGCCGCGCGGCGACAGATATTGTGGGCCGGTCAACTTCAAATCGTTCGTCGTGCCGCGCCAGTGATGCGGCAGCCAACCCTGAATCAAGCGCTTTTCGCTTCCCTGCAAAGGCTGGGTTTCGAGATGCCACTTCGTCACGACTTGCGCGCTCTGCGGCTGGTAAGTCCACGTCATCCGGCTGTCGCGCGGAATCGCGTAGGCGAACTGGTGGAACAACTTCAAGTCGGAGTTTTTGGCGAGCGGGCACACGACCAAAAACTGCTTCGCGCCCGCAAGCGAAGCGGAAAGCGTGTCGCCCTCGCGCGACCATTTCGTGCCGGTCGGCGCGAAGATGCCGTAAGAGCGACCGCCAAAGGAAAGGCCAAACCCGTCGCTCGTGGGCGGCAGCTCGACTTTGGCTCCCGCCTCGTTGAAAAACCCCGCGTCTTTGTCTATTTGAAGCGTGGGCGAAACGCCTTTGGCTTCGATCCAAACGTAAGGCAAACCGCGCCCCAGCGTGACATCGAAAAACTTGTCCTCGCTTTGGCCCAACCGAAACGAGACGAGCCAATCGCTCCACGATTTGGCGCGGGAATCAACAGGCGCGAACCCTTTGCCGCCGATGCGCAGCGGATTTTCACTCACCGGGTCGCTGCCCTTGTCGTTCCAGCGCGTGGGAAAGGTGATTTCCAAGCCGTCTTTGGTCGCCTTGGTTTGCTGGGGAAACGACCACAACTGTCCGGCGTAGCGCTCAACCAGCAAATCCGTCCACCACTTGTTGGTCGGAAGCGGCTTGCCCTGCGCTTCGGGCAGGAGGTAAAGCGTTTTGTCGAGCGTGCCCTGCGCGACTTTGGCGACTTCGGGCGGCGGAAACGACGCGTAAGAACCTTTGCCAACGCTCACGACTTGAGGTTGCGTGCCTGCGCGCGGCGACGCGTCGGATGCGGGCTGCATCTGGGCTTGAGCGGCCACAACGGGCTTTGGATCTTGAGCACGGGCACACCCGCAAAAGAAGAGGACTCCCAGAGTCAACGGAAGAGATTTCATGGAGAAAACAAAAAACCCAAAGCGGTGAAGGGCTTTGGGTTCTGGACTGGACACGGCTTTTCAGGTGAACATGGCAGACAGTTCAAGCGGGAATCGCGTCAATCACCCACGGGGTGGAAAGTCGGCGAACTTCCCGAAACGGAGAATGCCACGGCGTTGCCGTAGATTTGTTCGGGCTTCTGGGTTTTGACGTGACCATCGCAGAACAAGTAATTGGCGCTTTCCAGATGGCGCTTGGCGGCGGTCATATCAATGGCATTGGTGCAAGTGGGGACAAGCCCTGTGCAACCAAAGCCGGTGCCATCATAAGGGCGATAGTTGGCCGAGTTGTAAGGGCCATTATCGCCTGCAAGAATCGTCACGGAGGGAAAAGTTAATTGGCTTTCCTGTCGTGAGATGGGAACATTATTAACCGAATCGTAGGCGGTCAACCCGGCGTTGAAGAAGTAAGTCGAGTAGGCGGTTTGCCCGTAGTTTCCACTGTAAGGCTCGGCGCGGGGATCGTCGTTGGGAGCCGTGGTTGCACTGGGACAGCGGAAGAGTTGCGTGCTCTTTACATAAGGCTGAACAACGGCCCATGCTCCAAGAGGCGCAGGGTTTTGCACAAAGTAGCGACCATCGTAGTCCTGGATGTATTGAGCTACACCCAAACCGATTTGTTTGAGGTTGGACTGGCAGCTTGAACGGCGCGCATTTTCCCTCGCGCGGGCGAATACGGGAAACAAAATCGCCGCGAGAATTGCGATGATGGCGATAACAACTAAGAGTTCTATCAAGGTGAACGCAAAGCGGCGTTCGGCGCGAATTTGGGTTTTCATAGGAGTTCCTTGACAACACGTTTTTGCTTTTGGTCGAGCACAACACGCTTCCGCTTTCAACCGCGAGAAACCGGATAAAAACGTGTCGTCATCCCCAACCGGTTTCCCTCGCGTATTCGTATGTGCAAGAGGATTATACCCATCTCGCCGTGATTTTAAACATTGTCAGCAGCCAATTTTCTGACAGCGAATTTATGGCCTTTGCTACGTGCTCGTCGGTTGTTACAAGTTCTTGATGATGGCACTCAAGGCGAGGCTGGGGTGCACGGAAAAACCCGTCTGATAATCAAATTTCTTTCTGGCAAAAGCCGCTTCAAATCGTGTCGCCGTCCAATACCGTGACGGGAAGCCGAACTTCTTCGGGCGGAGGAGGCGCCTGTTTTTTCTGGCGCAGTTCGATGAGTTCCACCAGTTGCCGCAGCGCTTCGGCGGCCACATCTTCCCACGGGCACTTGACCGTCACGAGTTCGCGCGCCGGGAGTTGATCGTCGCGGAAGCCGTCGAAGCCCGTCACGGCGACTTGTTCGGGAACGCGCACGCCGCGCGCCTGACACTCGCGCAGCAAGTTGTAAGCGGCGCGGTCGTTCCAGCAACAGGCCGCAATTGGCGCGGTCTTGGTGAGTTCGTCCAAGGCGGGCGCGGCCTGTTCAAAATCAATGGGAATGATGCGGCGCGACTGCGCGCGAACGCCGCGCCGCTCCAGTTCAGCCTCGAAAGCTTTCTGGCGTTTTTCGACCGAAGGCAGCCACACGCGCGGCGCCAGAAAGGCGAAGTTGCGATGCCCGCGCTCCCAAAGCAAGCCCAAAAGTTGCTCCATGCCGCTCGCGTCGTCGCACGTGACCGCCGGAAAACCGGGCAGCGAATCGGCGACCGCCACCACGGGCAAGGGCGAGCGTCCCAATATTTCAACGAGCGGGTCATCGCTTCCGGCGTGCAAAATCAGGCCGTCTATGCGCCCGTCGCGCAATTTCCCAAACATCGTTTCGGCGGGTGAGCCGAGCGAGTTGTGCAGCATCAAGTCGAGGTGGTAGGCGCCGCACGCGCACTGCAAAGCGCCCACGATTGTGCCCAGAAAATCGTTGCGCACATCGTAGTTGTGGTTGGTGTGAACGCCGATGACGTTGGTTCGCCCGTGCCGCAGCGAGCGCGCGACCGCGTTGGGCTGGTATCCCATGCGCTCCGCCGTTTCCAGCACCCGCTTGCGCGTCGCCTCGGACGCGCGATGGCCTGCGTCGCCGCTCAAGATGCGCGAAACCGTCGGCTGGGATAGATCCAGTTCGCGGGCGACATCTTTAGCGGTCACAGGGGACAATGTGGCGGTGGGCATTTTCATTCTATATCGGGTTGATACCCCGCCGCTTGCGGCGTTCTGTTGAACTGGTGGTATGAGTCGCCTGATCCACAAAAGCCACAACGTGAGTGTGTTGCTCTACCACGCGGTGTTCCCGGCGAAGT
>JAABUM010002678.1_pt1 | contig 23393 bp, 40 predicted proteins | sample 5559161 | NCBI WGS metagenome assembly JAABUM01 (sample SAMN10711868, study PRJNA513369) | rock metagenome | isolation source: Antarctica rocks | place: Antarctica: Victoria Land, Siegfried Peak nord
GACTTTGCAAGTAGCTCACCACTATCTACCTACGATGCGCAGCCGAAGTGCTCGACATCTAGAACGTTCCGGCCTGCTGCAGAATCCCACTGATGCAGCGGCGCAGCGGGGTTGGAGGTGCGGCGGCCGTGGAGTGGAGGCGGCGGCAGCGTGTTGAAAAACACGGAGGGCGGTTGGCTGATGAGTGAAGGAGGCGGATGTGGGTGGCGGTGGTGATCTGGGAGGCGAGGGAGGTGGGAGGAGGCGGCAGCCGCGGAAGTGGGAGCTGAGGCGGTGCTGGTGGCGAAGGCGGTGACAATGCTGTGGCGAGGGAGGTTGGGGGAGGCAGGAGCCGCGACAGCGTGAGCTGAGGCGGTGGCGGTGGCGGAGGCGGTGAGGAAGCGGTGGGAGGGAGGCGGAGGAGGCGGCAGTCGCGACAGCGGGAGCTGAGGGGCGGCGGTAGCGGATGCGGTGGCAGGCTGGGTGGTGCCGTCAGATGATGGTGGCAGCAGCACGTGAGGAAAATTGAGTGGCAATGATCAAAGGCGTCCATCTGTGCGCTCTCAACAGCTGCCCATGCATTCAACAGCGGAAAAGCCGTGGTCAAGTAGACACCCAGAGTGCATCGCCTGTTTTACGCTGCGCCACATTATAGCTGCGAGCAAGGGCTTCCTAAGTGGCCTGCTGCGGGTGGTATAAACCTACAACAGCACTGCCCGGTGGCGCTTTTGGCAGACGGGCCCAAAAGCCGTCGCCGCCGACCGCTTGCCGGTGCGGGGGCTGCCGACGCTGGCTCTGTCCCTGCTGGCGGATCGCGTCGCGCGCTGCCCGCTGGCAGCGTCGCCGCCGCCGCTCGCCGCCTGCCGCTGCAGCCGCGCCTCCACCGCCGGAGCCGCCGCCGCCGCGCCGGATGACGACCGCTGCCGCATCCCGGGCCCATGTCTGGGCACCTTTCTGGCACGGAATTCCTCGCCGCCGCCGGCGCCAGCCGCGGCGGCGGTTGCGCCGCCGCCGCTGCCGCTCGCGCCACCCGCGGCGCCGCCGCCCCTGGGTGCTCTTGCGCCGGCGCCAGCGCTGCCGCTGCGGCCGGACGCCGCTGGCCGGCGCTTGCCCGTGCCGTCGCCGGCCCCCTCGGAGCTTGAGCTGATGAGGTCTATCACCGAATGCGGGGCGGTGAAGGCTGGCCGCTGCGGGGCTGTGGAGGCGTTGCTGGCGGCGTCGGCTGCATGCAGAAGTAGAGACGTAAGAGCAGCACAACGGGGTGCAACACATGACAGAGAGCTAATCACCCCACCCAGCAGCTCGAGGAGACTCTCAAGTGGTTTCCTCGCACAGCTTCTCAGCTCCACGGCAGGTGCTGATTGAAGAGACAGGCTGTGCCATGCCGCGACTCTTCGTCCCATGCGGTTGCAACCGGAACAGCAGGCTGCGTTGCTGCTGCAAGGGGCATCACTGGAACATGCAGCGCTTGAGGTGTGCACAGCAGAGCGAACATCGATGCGCAGGCGAGGTAAGACTTGCCGTGGCGGGGCAGGCCGGCGCCCCTGTGGCAGTGCGCCCCGCCCGGCTGCCCGCGGGCCGGGCCAACTTCGGCACCTTTGGTATCGTCATCGTCGCTGTTGCACAGGTCTATGGCGTCTATGAGCACGACGATGTCGTGCGAGGCGTCCGACGCCGGCGGGCTCCCCGGCGGCGACAGGTCGCTGTCGGCAGGCGGCGGGCTGGCCCTCGGTCGCCTCGCGGCCACCGCGGCGGCATTGGCGCGGGCGCCGCTGCGCCGCTTGGCGGCGCGACTGCCCGACGCAGCGGCAGCCGAGGCGCCGATCAAGCTGCATTGGCGGCACTACACTCCTGAGGGCGGTGCAACATCAGCAGCTCGAGTTGTTGCAGCAGCTGCACTTCGAGACGCTGGCGAGGCCTGTGCTGTAGACTCATGTGCTGATGGGTTCCCGGGTCAGGCAGCTTCCCACCTGTCCGGGCTGCTCAGCGGCAGGACCTCGGGAGAGGTGGTCTCCGGCGTGGCCGGCGACGGCACGCCCGCACCGCTGCCGCTCGCATTGGACGGCGCCTTCTGCGGCGTTGGCGCCTTGCCCCGCGCGGCGGCCGCATCCCCTGCTGCCGCAAGCAGCGCCGCCACCGCCGGCTGCTGCCGCTTCCGCTCCTGGCTTGCCGCCTCCGCAGCGGGCGCAAGCGCAGCGGCCGGCTGCGGCGCCCCGGACGACCGCGTTTGCAGCTCTTGCAGCATCTCCTGCAGCAGCGACCTTTCAAGTCTGAGGAAGAGCGTTTGACAGGCCATCGCCGTGTCAATAGGTCGATAGGCATGCAGCAGCATGTACCCCGAAGTTAGGTTCTGCTGCCGGCAGACCCCGGCGCCGCAGCAGGTTGCCGCCCTTCTCGCTACATTGCATGGAGAGCTCACCTGCAGGGTGCGGCGGCTGCCTGCACGGCCGCGCTCGATGATGCGCACGAGCGGCGCGCCGCTCGCCGCCGCGGCAGCGCAGTGCTGCTCGAAGCGCGCCACGCTGACGACTGCGAGGCAGCGCCGACAGCGCAGCCCGCCGGCCGCCGCGTCCACCTTCGCCGACGCCAGCACCGGTCCCAGCCCGGCTGGATGCCCCGTCTGCACGGCGCCGTCCCAGCTGTTGGCAGCTTCTGCAGCGGCTCCGGCGGCGGCGGTCGCGCTGCCGCCGCCGCCGCCGGTTCCGACGCCGGCGTCTGCGCGGTACTGCAGCAGCGTGCCGTTGGACAGCAGGCCGCCGGCGAGCAGTTGCCGGATGCTGGCGTCGCCCTGCGGCAGCAGCGCCGCGGCCTGCACATGCAAATTTTCAAGGTCAAGCACATGCCAAGTCCTGAAGATGTCAGGGTCAAAGACAGTTCAAGCAGGAACTGGGCACGGCTCGGTCCAGCCATAGCTGCCGAGTATTCGCAATGCAAAGTTTTCTGTCACAAGTTCATCTTGGTCCCATCACAGCCAGGCCAGATACACGAGTGCTCGCAGCGCAGTTCACGAGGCTGCTTCTGTGGCATGTCACCTGGGCCTTGGGCAGCCGCACACACTTCCCCGGGATGCCCGAGTACTTGCTGGCCATTGAGACGTCACTGGCGGCGGCGTCGGAGTCGCCGCCGCGCTCTTCCATCAATGCGACGGCTGCAGCGGGCGCAGCTGCCACTGGGTGGCTGGCTGCCATGGCCGCCGTGTCTGCCGTCGCTGCAGCCGCAGGCGTGGCAGGCAGCGCCTGCCGGGGCGCTGAGGCTAGCGCCGACACCGCACTGTTGGCCGACGGCGGCCTCTCGACGGGCGGCTGGGCGCTTGCGGCAGACGCGCGCCCGCCGCCAGACTTTGCAGGCGTCGTGACGGGCGAGGCGACCGCTCGCGCCGGCCGCGGGGTGTGCTGCGCCTGTGGCGCCGGCTGCTGCGCGGGCGGCAGCTGCTTTGCAGCGCCGCCAGACTGCGACGGCGCTCGCTTAGCGCTTCGTGCCGGCTGCTGCGGCAGCACTGGGCTGCCGCTCGCCCGCGCGCCGCCGCTTGTATGCGTGCCAGCAGGACTCGCTGGTCGGCTGGTCGGCCGCCCTGCTGACTGCTGTGCTCGTGACGGCTGCAAGTCCGCCCTCCACACCGTAGACGGCTGCTGCTGCTGCTGCTGCGATTTCTGCGAATGGCTGAGCGCCACAGACCCCAGGCCCGTCGGCTGCTGCGCCGCCGCTGCCGCCGCCGCTGGTGACGATGCGGGCTGCGACGCCGCCTCCTTTGCTGCCTTGTGGCCGTCGGCAGGGGGTGGCATCGGCTGCCACACCGGTGTCGCTGCATCGCCGCCGGCTGCCGCTTGGCGCACTGCTGCTGCTGCTGCTGCTGCTGCTGCTGCTGCTGCCGCTGGCGCCGCTGCTGCTGGAGCCGCCTCAGGCTGCGGAACCGGGTGGGCGGGCGCCACTGCACACCGCATGCCGGTGTTGGGCGCGGCCCCATTTGCCCCCCGGTCGGACGCGGCCGGCAGCTGCGGCGGCGTGTGCCCCGCCGTCGGCGCCTTGGCCTTGCGCACGGCCGCAACGAGCGGCCTCGGCTGCAGGGCAACCGACGCGACAGCGTGCGCCTGCAAGACAGCCGTGAGCGGCGATAGTGTAGATGATGAGGGATATCAGAGTGGACATTGGGGCTCGGAGAAATGGTTTCTGAGCAACAATCATCATGCGCCCCCGCAGCAGAGCAAGTTGGGGACAAAGTTCGGCTGTCCACGGAGCACACACCCATCAATGTTGGACCCGCCTCACCTGCTGAATGGAGGCGGCATCCATCATGGCGTGCGGCCAAAAGGGGTGGCTGGAGCTGGCCAGGGGCACCCAGACTTTGCCCTTTTCGACCTGCTCTGGGCCCTTCACCTGCAGAGTATCGCACAAACAACTTCAGGTTTCGCAATCCCGCATCAGTACATTCGCAATCCCGCTTTATTCCAATCATGCAAGATCCACATACGCTGGCTAGCTGTGGTGCATGGTTCATAAACCGCTGCGCAGCATTGGAGAGGGCTCATGTCACGCCGCCCGCGCATTGCGCCAAGCCTGTAGGTGCTTGCGGTCGCTCTCGTACCTGACAGCGCAGATGCACAAAGTCGACAAGCGCCTGCTGCAGCTCGAGCGACCACACGAAGTGCGGCCGCGCGGCCGGACCCTGCGCCCCTGCGGCAGTCTCCGCTGCACGCCGCAGGAACAAATTTTTCATGTTGCCGGAGGTCAAGTCGGCAGCAGTACTGTCAACAGATGGAGGGTGCTACGCCCCCAGGTCAGGGGCCAGATCAGGTAGCTGCTGCAGAAGAATACACGCAACTTTGCACACATGCCAACATTGAAGGAGGGAGGAAGGTGGGGCCACCTGCTGTGCCTGCTGGTCCGACCAACCGCCGCAGGTCTGCCTTGGCTTGCTCGTAGTCCTTCTGGAGCTTTTGCGCTAGCTGCTTCAGCAGTTTCTGCACCAGTGAGCTGGAGCCATCAGGCACACATACTACAGGATGCATTGTCAATTCGCAGCCCTGCCAGGTGTCTCATCATCTGGCAAGGCAGGAGATTCGGGGATCGTGGTTGCATGGTGATGATGCAACACATGTGATCAGCAGGAGACAGGGTGACAGCTGACAGCGCGACGCGCCTGCAGTTTGGGCCTCGATGTGAAGGGATCAATAAACTCCATCATGTGGTCCAGGAGGATCTGCCGGGCCGCGGCATGCTGCTTCGTCTCCCTGCACCAGGCAGCCACAGAGTGCCCCCTTTTGCTGGGCGCCACAAAGAGCCATTTCACCCTGGGGTGGCACGACACGGATTGAGAACGATCGCCAAGCCGTGCGGGCTGCACGATCCGTTGCATGCCGCACATCAGGCTGGTGCCTTGGGTGTGTGCGTGAAGAGAATTGCTTTGACGGGACATTCAGAAACGTCAAGAGAATGAAAAGCCTGCCTGTAGTACACGCCCACAAAATCGTTGCCCAGCGCCTCGAGCAGACTGTCCGGCATCTTCCTGTCGGCACCCTGCAGCGGGGCCGCGCTTGAGGGCTCGGCCGCCGCGGTCGCCCACAGCGCGTCGAGAGCAGCCTGCATCGCCTTCGTTGGCATGTAGAGCAGGTCACCTGCGGGTCAAACAGAAGTTTGTCGCCAACGAGTTGCTTCGATGTGCGCGTTTGTGACGCCAGCTTGTGACTTGAACAGCATTTCAGTCACAGTCACCTCCAGGCAGGCTTCTGTTTCTCTGTTTGGCAGCGGTTGCCGGCAGGCGGCTGTTCCCCGCGGCTCCTGCACGTGGCCCTGTCGCCGATTTCGCTGGCGCTGGCGCCGCTGCGGCGGCGGCGGCGGCCGACGGCTTTGGCTGCTGCTGGACGGGCGACGCGGCCGCAGGTGCCGCCGCCGGGGCCGCTGAGGGGTGCGGCACTATGGGCAGCGGGCTGGCGGCACCGTCGGGTACCAGTGGTTCCCTCGCAGCGGGAGCTGCCGCCGCCGCCACCGTCGCCGCCGCCGCTGCCGCCTCCGCTTCCTCTGCCGCTGGTGCTGGTGCCCCTGTCGCTGCCGCGGACGCTGCTGGTGCTGCCGCCGCAGTGATCTGCGTTGCAGGCACAGGCTGCGCATTGGGCTGCACAGGCGGCCGGTCAATGGCATTCGTTGCGACCTTGTCTTCAGCGTGACGCAGCTTAGCCTCCGCCGCCGCCACTGCAGGGTGTCCCCGAGCAATCTCCTCTCGGGAGGCTGCCGCTGGAACTCCTGCCATCGCAGCCGCTGCCGGCACAGGCTGCGGGCTGCGGTGCGCCATTGCTGTCTGCCGTGCAGGGCCTGGCTGCGGGCTGCAACGCGCAGGCGGCCGATGCGTCGGCTGCTGGAAGTCGGTGGGCAGCAGCGGCCGCGATGCCCAGCCGGCGCCCGCCGGCTGGTCGTTGACACGCTTCCTCGCCGCTTCCTCCGCATCGTACGACTCCAGCAGCTCCCGCACTTTGAGCGGCGCCTTGTCGATCTTGTTGGCCAGCTTCTCAGTCGCCACCTGCCTGAGGCCCTGCAGCAGAGGCCCAATCCATGTGAGCTATTGCCAGGCGCATCGTGGCGACGAGCTGATATGGCTGTCTTCCGTTACGGGCTGAATGAGAATGTTCTTGTCCCTGCTGCAGCACCCTCACATCATACCACCTGCAAAAGCCTGAGCAGCATGAGTCGGCAAGTGTGCTGGAAATCGCCTGTGCAGCTCCCTCACCCTGAGCAGGCGCTGCAGCGCGCTGCCGGTTGCGTGGTCCGGTCCCACCGGCAGCGCGGCCGGCACGCCGACCCCGCCGCCGCCGTGGCGGCCATTCTTCGCCGCCGGCGCGCCGCCGGCGCCGTCCGCTGCCGGCGCGTCCTTGTCGCCGCCGCGCTTGAGCCGCATGAAGCACGGCTTACACACTGGCTTATGCGGGCAGGTGATGCCCAGCTTGGTCCAGCAGTCGGTGCAGATCCACTTGCCGGGGCAGCCGGGCGCGGGCCACCAGGTGGCACATGGCACCGCCATCACTGTGGCGCAGTTGTGGCCCTTCTGCAGGCTGCACACCTGGCCCTGCAGGCACTCACACCGAGCACATCGGGTTTCTGATGTGCCTTCACCATGGAAGTCTGTGGCGCACTTGCGCAGGGCAATGCAGGTCTGCCCACCACCCCACAGGAGCAGCGGCACCCAATACTGCTGAGCAGCGCAAATGTGCTGAACAATTCCCAGCTCAGCGACTGCCAAGGGCCCACCTTCATGAACGTCGCCTGTGCCGGCGGCAGGCCTACAGCGGCGCCGGTCTGCAGCAGGCGCGGGTTGTCTTCGCCGTTCTGCATTTGCAGCGCCCCCGCCAGATCCCTGATGTGGAAGTTGACGTGCACGGGAACCTGCGAGGGGAAAGGTGCACAGTATTGAGAATAGTCATCACAGTGTGACAGCATGCAGGTAGCAGATGGTGGCAACATCGATTACTGCTGTCATTGCCCACCTCCTGCACCATCATGCCCGTGCGCCGCCGCTTCTTGGGCTGTGGGAAGGGCCAGATGGAGCGGGTGCCGCCAGGCGGCCGCGCAGGCACCGCCGGCTTCAGGTTGGACACTGCCGCAGGCTCCGCCTGTTGCACCGGGGCTGAAGGAGCTGCGGCGCCGGGCTGCGGCGGGGGCAAGACAGCGGCTGGCTGCTGCTGTTGCGCCGCAGCTCTCGGGCGTGCAGATGGCAGCACGGCGGCATTGGCACCGTCGGGAATCATCGCCGCCGCGGGGCCGTTCTGGGCGGGCTGCGGCGCCGCTTCTCCCGCTGCATCCGGCGAAGCATATCGCGCCTTTGCCGCAGGCCCACTCGTCGCTGCCGGCAGTAGTCTTGCGGCATGGGAGCCTCTGGGCGCCGGAACAGCCTTTGGCGAGCGCAGCACCTCGTGTGCATCATAGCCGTAGGCCCGCTGAGACGGGCGCCGCTCGCGAAAGGGATGCTGCCGATCGGATGAGCCGCCTGAGTCCGGCATGGCGCGCAACAAAGCCTGCACTTGGGGCCCAGAACATCTGATATACAGCTAGCACTTGATCGGAGGGAATTTTGGGAGAATGGTTGCACGCAAATTGTCCCTAGTCGAAACTTCATGTCCAAATGCCCACCCCCAAAACCTTTGGCATGCACCTTTAAATGCGCACTTGCAATCTCACCTGCTTCATCCATCGCAATTCGGAGCGAAGCCTGCAGCGACAAAGCATGGATATGTTGAGGCACGTCAAGGATGGCAAGGACGCACCTACGAGCGTTCCGGCCACACCATCATGCGCATCACCGGAATCCGCGGCTCAGCTGGGAACAGCTGCATTCTGTCACACGAGTTGCTCGGCGCGATGCGGCGATCCGTTAGTCCATGTGGACGACTCGGCTCCGACACGCATGTGTCGCTGCGCGACCGGCGGGATCCGAACCTGCGCGCTTGAAACGCTTGACACCAGCACAATACTGCAGTGGTAGGTATTCAGTTACGCGCAAACCTGTGCGTCGGCCCCCTGCCGCGACATGTGCGTCAAAGGCCAGGGGATTCCGGGAACCACACTGAGACTCTAGACCACAGCATACCTCGTCCGTGCTGCGGCCTCGGACGGCAGCATCGCTGCTTTTTCAAGGCCGATCATCCCCCGGCCTCATCAGATAGGTCACTGCTACTCCTTGTGCACCCCGCCGCTGCGATCGCGAGATCTGATTGCTTTGGCCACTTCTGCCTCGGGGCCATCTGTCGTTCGTCCTGACACCGACGAGCAGTTGGACAAAAGCTGGTGCAGCACCAGTCATGGTGCCCTGAACAGCATTGTAAGCTGACCGTTGTGCGCTGCCAAGGCTGTTGAGGTGAGGCTCGCAGCACTCGCCCCTTCATTGCTTGTGCTCTGCAGGAGCGTCTCAATGCTTCCGATGTGATCGCAGATGCGACATTTCCCCTTACTTCATGCTGTTTCGTCAATCTGGCAGGCGGGGCGCCTCCTTCCTGGGCAACAGGGCCGCCCGTCATGGCGCGGACGAAGCAGACCGCCCGCAAGAGCACTGGCCCGCCCAAGAAGCCCACGGCACTTGCAGGCCCGCGCCGCAAGGCGTCGCAGCCCATGTCCCTCTCCCAGAAGCGCGCAATGGGCGGCAGCCAGGGCTCGGTGAAGAGGCGGCGCAAGCCCGGCGTCGCCGCGCTCAAGTGCGGGCTCAAACGTTTGCTCAAATGTGCTTGCGCATGCATGCTGACACGCTCTGCATGCATGCTGACATCTACACACGTACTGCTGCCATTGACCTGCATGGACCTTCGTGCTCGTTCAGGGTTGTGACCAGTGTCATCAGGGAGCCCCATGCCTGCGCTTGTGGGTCGCATGCGGCTGTACGTCATCAACTGAGGAGTTGTGTGGTTGGTCTGCAGGGAAATTCGCAAGTTCCAGGCGTCGTTCAACCTGCTCATCCGGAGGGCGCCTTTTGGCCGCCTTGTGCGCGAGATCGCGCAAGTTCGTACTGTTATATTAGCACCCGCTGCTTGCCATGCAACTGCTGACTGCCTTGCATCGAAATATCTTGGTCATAGTCCTCAGATACTGTACTTTTCGTGTTCCAGAACCAGACGACCGGCACCGATGCCCGGGACTTCCGCTGGAGACCCGCTGCGCTGGAAGCGCTGCAGGAGGCGGCCGAGTCATACTTGGTCAGTGTGATCTGTCACGGAAACACACTGATCCGATTGACCGACATGGAGTCTGCATGTGAAAAACATGTCAGGCAGAACGTGCTTACCTGCTTCGAGATCTGCGAGCTTCGACTGATCTGTTGCCACCGCTGATCACTGCTGCCTGCAACCCGTGCAGGTGGGCATCTTCGAGGACGGCAACCTTGCCGCCATCCACGCCAAGCGCGTCACCATCATGCCCAAGGTGCTGCTTACTGCGCATCATATGCGTTGTGCATTACTGCAGTTGCAATGTGTAGTTGCAATTTGCATTAGTAACCCACAAAACAACAAACATCTGTGGCTGACTGTTGTGTGGCTGATTGCAGGACATCATGCTGGCCCGCCGCCTGCGGGGGGAGTCTATGTGAATACTCAGCAGCATACGGCTGAAAGATGCCTTGGCGATGCAAGCCGCTATGGCCCTCTGCTGAAATTCACATGCAGAAGGGAGGAGGGAGGGGAACACGGTCTAGGGCCGCCCAAAATGGCGGTCCGTTAGGCGTCGTCCGCCACTGCTTTCAGTACTGCGTCACAGTGACTTCACGTTGCAGCATCGTTTTAAGCAAGCACCTGCCGTACGCTGCCTAGGGAGGGCTGCATCAAGGTGCAGATGGTTTCTGATGCCATCTATGGTTTTGCACTAGAGATCTAGGTGTCCAGGCACCTCCACTACTGTCGGACTGTGGACGAGAGTGAACACTGGCTCGGCTGGCTACTGAAGCACATCGACCACCTTCCTAGCCGCTCACATATTCAGGATCCCTGCCCTACATGAATCGTGCGGTTCGTCTGCACCAAGACCGAAACCCTAGCGCTGAGAGTTTCAGTCGGAGTCGCTGTACTCCTCGCTGGAGTAGTCCTCTTCCACTGCCTCCTCCAGGTCCGGGTTCAGCACCAGGAAGCTGGCGTCCAGCACCGGCCGCTGCGGCTTTGCGTCCGCGGGCGGCGCCAGTGCTGTTGCAGCAGCTGCTGCCGCCACCGGCGCCTCTGCCGTCGGTACCGCCGCCGCCGCCGCCGCCGCTGGCGCAGCCGAGTCTGGCAGTGGGTCGCCGGGCTTCCAGCCGGCCGGCATTGGCGGCAGCTCCCCCGGCAGCTGGTCCCCCGGCTTCCAGCCTGCACGAAGGATTGCCAATTGGCAAGATCAGCTGTAACTCCCACTAGACAGACTGCAGGCTTGGGAACCTTTGGCGTATATAATCCCGACCAAGGGTTGAACCCAAGAAGTCACTGCACTGCCTCCCGCACCTGGTGGCATGCGGGGGATGGCGGCCAGCAGCGCGGGCGTGACCTCGGGCGCCGCAGGCGTGGCGGGCTGCATCTCCGCCATCGCCTGCGGCAGCTGCCCCTGCCGCCGCAGCTCCGCCTGCTCATACTCCACTGCAGCAGCACGATATAGGTCCAGTGGGTTATGCTGTTACATGAGGACTTCACTTCCTCAGGTTCTTCTTCAAAAGACAAGCCATCCTGCACAGGGCCAGGCCTCCTCCAATAAACCACGGTGTGCGCAGGCAGGTCGCCTTGAAAGTTTCTCATGGCTTCAGCCACTGGATCACAGCTCAAGCAATCGAGAGTGGGCTGCACACTGGCGAATTGGTGCAGCTGCGCGGCACGCATCTGGTAGTCCTGCGGCGCCGGCGGCCGGAAGACGCCCAGCGGCGTGACGCCCGGCTCGAATCCTGCAAGTCCAAACGGAACATGGCCATCACAGATGCATTTCATGAATGTGCACCCAACATTGGAGTGTCGAAAGCACAGAGTCTTCGTGTTTGTGTGTCTTTTGTGTGTGTTCCAATCAAGGACTCGCCTGGCGGCGCAAAGCTGGTGTAGCTCAGCCGGTGCGCGAGCGACAGTGTGCGCTCCACTGACACGATGCTGGGCGCCTCCTGGCAGCGGCCGGGCACCTCGGCCGGCGTGTTGCGGTCAATGCTGTCTGACAGCGCTGTAGCCGACGCCTGCGCGGCGAAAGCGCAGATTTCGTGTGCATGTTCTCCTATTCCGGAAGAAAGTTTCAATTGTGAGACGTTGTTGGACTGGGATCGTTGAAGCACAGCGACGTGGGCACACAGCAGCGCCGCATCTGCACCTCGAGCTTCCTCATGAAGTCGTCCAGTATAGACTGTCGCCGCTCTCTCGCCTGTCTGAGGCCGTCTGCGTCTGTGGAGCATCCAAACAGCCTTGTTTTTCATGGAGACACATCTCCATCCTCATGCATGGACGCCGCGATGGCTAGCAAAAAGCCATGCTGATCAAGAGCCACTGTCACCTGCTCCGTCGGTGTCCTCAGCACCAGCCTGATTCCGTGCATCTCGCTGAGCAGCCAGCAGCCGCTGCAAGATGCTTGCAGGCTGTTGACTCTGTGCGTCCGACTCATCCGGCGGTGACGCCTGGGACGCGGGCTGCTGCACTGCATGCAGGAACTCCTGCGACAGGCTGAACAGCAGATCCGCCAGCGTGCTGGGACTGGATCCACTGCCGATCTGCGCCTCCATGTGAAGCAGCTGATGTACTTCTGCAGAGTGCATGCGTCAGAAACCGCACCGCTGTTAGCGCTCTGCGAGATGCGGGCATCGCTGGCCCAAAAGCCGTTCGAGATGGGCCACTGCGTCTCATGCGACCACCGACAGATTGGCAATTTCACAATTGTCGAGCACAAGCTGCGCGCGAAGTGTTGTGCGGGGGGCTGGTGTGGCGGAGATGCATGATCATTGCCATGCCCGGCGACTCTGCAAATCATTTGCAAGTTTTGTAGGTATCAGACTTTGCACGTATACTTCACGTTCACCATGCGCCTGTGACGGCCGCGCAGCGGGGAGGTCGTCACACGGCGGCAGCGTTTTCGAATTGCCATTGCGTTTTCCGACACTCCGTCCTGCGCGTGATGACGTTCTGGCAGAGGTGCGCGAAGCCTTCATGCTTCCAGTCAGCATGTAGTTGCTATTCTGAGCACGCTGGGCGCTGCCGGCGAGTGTGCTGCCAAGTGTGTCATCATGCCTTGCAAGTGTTCAGTGGCGCACGACGCCTGACCCTGCGCGTACTGCTGCTTCGCTGCAGGAACAGAAGGCGATTACTGGGCGCGGCAGCTGTTGGGACAGCTGGAGCTGCTGCCTACTATGCATACACCTGGTGCGCAGCACGCGGCGCTGACTGTGCAGCCCCTCGCATGGTGTTTGGTCAAGCTTGCTTCTGAAGCCACTGAGACGGACTGGACGACTGCAGGTGGTACTCAGAGGAAAACCGCCATGATGCAGATCGCAGGTGAGCCACGTCAACGCTTACGCGTGTGCGCTTGCTTGCGGATGCATGTGTCGTCTCCGCAGAGCGGCATATGCGTTTGACCACCGCCTAAGCCATGTCGCACCAGCAATCCCGCATGGCTGCCTCTTGACAGCCTCAATTCATACCATCATTTCAACCCTTGTCTCGACAAGCGCATAATGTCCCGTCGTGTCTTTAATGCGCAGCCGGCGGCAGCGCGGTGGCGGCCGCAGCCAGGAGGAGCAGGACAGGGAGGCCCTGGAGCAGCATTTCGCCAGCATCCAGGTCATCCCGGAGCAGAAGACGATGCCGACGCTGCTGCCGTCGCTGTCGGGCGCCCTCGTGCGCGCCGCCGACACCGCGCCACTCAAGGACCAGCTCAGGTGCGGGCAGGTTGGCGTGTGTCATCATGAGTTGCTGTACCGTGAATTGCTGCCGATCAGCTGAAAAGGGTAGGTAGTCTCGAGTTAATTGGCTGCACAGTTCTAGCTCATGTGCTGATGTTTCATAACATGTTCAGTTTATAACGCGCATCTGCCATCATCAGCTCTAACATGCAGAGGCGAGTGCTGTTCCAGCATGGCATGCACGGCGACCCACATCTCGACGAAAGTAACGCAGCCGAACGGCATCGCGCCGCCACCCTCTTAGGACATCTTCTGTGCGACATCGAAATCATGGCAAACCCGCGCGCAGGCGGCTGAAGGCGGAGCGCAGCCCGGACTCCAACGCGGAGCGCGTGGAGAAGTGGACGGAGCTGGCGGAGGCGACCTTCACGCTGGCGGCTGCGTCGGCGTGGGCGCTGCCGCTGCTAGACCTGCTGCTGCGGGTGCAGATCAACGTGCTGGGGCGCCACCTGTACTTCGCCTCCCTGCGCAATGACTCCCCGTGCGCCCTCCCTGTCAACACTTCTCATAATCGTCCCTCGCACTTCCCATGGCGGTCTGATGCTCAAGTCGACTGCAGCTCGGGGCCAAGTTGCGGGCAGGATCAGGCGGAATGCTTTCGGGACGCGGATGTTGCATGAGCAGCAGCGTGACAACGCTGCTAGAAACAGCTCGATAGTGAAGTCTTGCTCATCCACAGGCTGCTGGCGGGCGAGGCACCGCAGCTGTCGACAGAGGAGCAGCACCAGTTCCTGGGCTACGCCGACACGCTCGCGCGTCAGGGCGTGCCGCAGGTGAGCGCCGGAAATTTCGTCTGGCTCGAGTTGCGGCACATTGGCGGCTCAGCGGCAATCTGCCGCAGCAACAGGAGCGCTGCAGTTCACATTGGGAGCTGAGCAGATTGGTCGATCTTACATGCCTGAAATTCAGGCTGCAGGACCTGCATCAGCACTGCAGTGTTGGAGATTGCCGAAACATCGATGCACCGTGCCAAAACAGTATGGCAATTATTGACGTGTGTTCACCTGCCCGCAGCTGGTGGCGGCAATGCGGGCGGCGGTGCAGGGCGTGCTGCAGGGGCTGCAGCTGTCGCAGCCCATCAGCGCGGAGGAGGCCATGAGCCTGCTGTCCGACATCCACCGAGGTCTGCCTGATATACGCATCGCGTGTTCCAACTTGCAGAAACCAGTAAAACTGATTCGGGCTTCGGGCTTTTGTGCAAATCCAGCTTGCGCCACTCCTGGAGCCATGCTCATGCCAGGCGGTGGCGGCTGCCCGCCGATTGCACATTTCGGAGCTGCTGAGTGTTGCGCGACATGCGCCGAAACCCTTACAATTCCCTAACACAGCCTTTCGCTGGCGAGCAGACTTCGAGGCAGCGACTGAAGTTGGCGGCTGGCAGCCCTACGTGCTGCCGGGCGCGGACGAGGACGCGTCGCCACGCGTCGCCGCCATGCTGGCGGAGGTGCGGCGCGTCGTCAACAGCCCCGCCTTCGACACCGCGCTGCACGTACGCTGTGCTCCTCCTCCCTTGCCTCCCTTTTCCGCGTGGAATCGACACAAGGAGCTCAACGGCCACCATGCATACGTTTGTGTTGACTTACATTTGCCTTTCGCTTGCTCACCATTGAGAACTTGCCATTAAAATGGACAGTGGCCAGCTTCGAGAGCACCCTCGAGAACACAATACGCAAAATCCGTCCATCTCGCCCTGCAGGCGGCGGTGTCGCAGGCGGCCGCAGCGCTGGCGCAGGCCCTGGCGGCGTCCATCGGCGGCGGGGAGGGGCTGCCGCTGGCGCGCGTAGTGCCGCTGGCGGAGGCCGCCGCCGCGGCGCTGCTGGCCGGCCCGCAAAACGACGTGGTGGCCGCCATTGGCCGCCTGCCTGTGGTGCACGAGCTGTGCGCCGCCGCCTACGCCAACATCCCGCCCGCCGACGATGCCCCCGGCGGGGACCCGTGACACGGTGCTTCCGGACAAGGGCCTGCTTCTCGCCGGCCATGGCAACGTGGGATGTCTTGGGACGCTGGTCACAAGACAGATGCGCTGGCGGACCGCCCTTGTGTGGCATGCGAGCCGGCGTGGCGGGGCAGCTGGCTGCGCCCGCCGGCAGGAATGGGCTAGGCAGATTGCCCAGCAAATGCGCAAAACCAACGAGCGCCTCTTGTGCGTGAGCCTGGGGCGCCGGCGGTGTGTGCGTCGCTGCATCTGCTCAGCGGCGTAGCACGCGATTCAAGGCGGGGCGGCTTCGAATGCGCCGCTCATAACGGTCAAGCATGGCCACGTATGGTGCCTTTTGAATGGTCAATGGGCATGTGGTCACACCGCTGACCGAATCGCAGCCATGCCCAGATCGACTGAACCAGCGATGTGACATAGCTGGCCTCCTCATCTAGGGCACACCTATTTCTCCACTCTCTGGTTGCCTTGCTAAGTGTCGGCCCTGGCATCATGTTTCCGTGCCGGCGGGGTTGATGTCACTGCAGGCCGCGGCGGCGTGTGCTTTGCATATGTCGCCCGCACGCTGCGCAATCATTGTATTGCGCATTCTGTAAAGGCAGAGACTGAGCGTTGCGGCAGGTGCTTGAACACCACCAAACGGAAAGGTTGTGAATGGACCCTTGATGTAGCCAGGTCGGCCGATAAAGCTGGCTGTCCCAATTGATCGCGCACAAGTAGTTTGCACCATCCTAGCGTCCGTTGTCGCGTAGGGAGTGACAAAACTTGTTCTTTCATCATGAGAGCCGCTTGCAGGCCATCGCTGCTCAGGCAGGCCGTCGCTTGCAGATTGTCACAGAGCGGATGCAGGAGGTCGCCTTGCGTCCCTGCTGCAAGGCTAGGCGGCAACAGGCAATGCAGCACCGTGCAGAACGCTTCTCAGAGGTGGTGCAGCAGGCTCGATCACGCTCGCCGACGATCGCTCTGCATTGCAGCCTCGGCAGCCGACTTGCCAGAGGCAGCAGGTGCGGCAGTTGGCGCCACACTGGACTCAAAAACCAATCAGAACCTTCAGTGGCCCGCCAGATCGCACCATACCAACTGGAGACATCAAACGCAGTGGCCACCTTGCTGTTGGCCATGCCTGGGGCCATGCTTCAAGGCTGGCTGACGCGGCGGCGCATCGGCAGCGGGAGGAGGAGTCGAGCTGCATGCTGATCTGTATTCCAGTGCATGCGACACAAAACGCAACTACAAGGGCAAATCTCCAGCGGTTGCATCCTTCGGCTCCGTGCAGAGGGGGAGCCGAATGAAGTGGAGGAGCGGGCGCCACTGCTGCCGACTGGGCAGCTGGACATCCGCGTGGGACGCATCGTGGAGGTGGAGAAGCACCCAGATGCCGACAGGTGGGCGGCGCGATGCGTGTCTTACAGTGCAGCAAGGCTTAATCTCGCGATCTGCTTGCCAGAGGGTGCAGTCCCAGCAGAGTCGGTGGGAGCATGCCGTGCGCCCAAGATTCGGCGGTTGGTGGGGAGGCCGCCGGCACCATCTGCATTCACTGTGAAACATGTGTGAACGCGGTCCAATGGTCACGTGCTGAGAGTGTGGTACACGCAAGCGCTCCGCGCCAGGTTCCTGGGGCTGACTGCGTGCGGGCATTGGTGTCCACGCTCCTTGAAACCCACAGGATTTCAAGCAACTGCAAGAAACCACATGAAACCCCAGACTTGTGAGGGTTCTGTGGAACATCTAACATCCCTTGCGTCACGGCGGCGCAGCCTGTACGTGGAGAAGGTGGAGGTGGGGGAGGAGCAGCCCCGCACCATCATCAGCGGCCTCGTCAAGTTCGTGTCACAGGAGGAGCTGCTGGTGCGCCCACCATCTGATTCTCGCGATTTCACGTCACCCAGATGTTGAACGCCTAGCTTGCGATGCAGGTCAGATGAAAGGGTTTGTTGGCTACCCTTCGGTCGATGCTGCAGCTGTGTCCGCAGTGATTTGGCAGCAACGTTTATTGTGCATGGCAGGACAGCGGACAGGCTGGGTGTGCTGCACATCCTTACGCTGTGCTGCGGACACGGTGCGCAGGGCCGCTCGGTGGTGGTGCTGGCCAACCTGAAGCCGCGCAATATGCGAGGCGTCAAGTCACACGGCATGCTGCTGTGCGCCAGCAACGACGCCCACGACGTCGTGGAGCTGCTGCGGGTGCCCGAGGGCGCTGAGCCCGGCGAGCGCATCTGGTTTGGCGAGGCGGACCCCCGCCAGGCCGACGCCGAGTCGCCCAATAAGGTGGGATTCCCTGCAGACCCCATTCACGCGCAATCTGAGGTCGACACATGCACATAGGAAACGTGAATGGTGGCAGCGGACGCGGCTTCAGCTCGGGGTGCTGTGCGTGGGCACCCTCTGCACCAGATGTGGAATCCGGCAGCACAGCGTGCCACGAAGCGCAACACATGCCGCATGGGCGATTTGAGCGTAGCTTGAATGTAAGTTGTGTCGCTGGCTTGATCGCTGGTCCTGTTGCCTGTGCAGATCCAGAAGAAGAAGATCTGGGAGGAGCTGCAGCCGGAGCTGAAGACGGATGACAGCAAGACGGCCAACTTCAAGGGGCACACCATGATGACATCCGCCGGCGCCGTGACCGCTGACAACCTGGCAGGAGCCAACATCTCCTGAGCATGGCCTGAGCATTTCAAGGGGGGACGCTGCGCACCGCTGCAGCGTCTGTGATTGGCTCTTGATTTTGTAGCGCATTGCACTGCATGTGCAGATGCTAGATTGTGTAACCTCGACAATATCAGCAAACAAACGTGAAGCTGCCTTGCACATACAATCTACATCTAGGATAAGCTAAATTGCGTCAAATGGAGGTCATCAAGAATTCTGCGGCGGCACTGCACAGCAGCTGATTGCAAGCGATTGCTGCTGACAACGGCTCGGCCACATTGGCCACTCACCGCCAAACGAAAGTGACTTGCAATTGTTGACATTGGCAACACCTGGATGAGCCGCTGTGCTGTTGTTCTATTGAGACTTGTGAGACCTCCTGCATCCTGCTTCGGCTTCGTTCGTGGCGACAAACGGGTCTGTACTCTGTGTCTGATCACCACTGCCTGCATCGTTGCGTGTTGCTGTGAGTGCGGCAGGCGGCAGGAGCTCTTCAGGGGTAACGTCCTCATTGGCCAAACCGCCGGCCATCCCGGCGCCTACCAATTCACCAGCTTCTTGCTGGAGAGCTCAGTCTGGTAGCGCGCGGGCACGCCCGCCGCCTCCAGCGCCGCCAATTTCTCCTTCCTGTGGTTTGGCGGGATCGGGGCATAAAACTGACCTGCGCGCCGGCCTCGCTCAGGCGGCCTAAAGAACTTGGGTATCAGCAGCTTTCCAGCGCAAGAGGTGGGAAATGTCAGCTCACAACTGATTGCAGGCACCGTTGAATGACCGACTATTAGTGATGGGCAATCAACGGATGTACCTGATGGCCTCCACCAGGGTGCGCTCCCGCTCCAGGGCCTCCCTCGCGGCGGCCCCCGCTGTGCGGCGCTCAGCGCGCTCGCGATCCGCGACGGCCCGCTTGGCCGCCATCTGCGCCTGCAGGCCCGCAAGGTGCTCCGCCTCGCTGGCCTCCTTCACCGCGGCCTGCCGGGGCAGGTGGCAAGTCTGAGGATCATAGAAGCAGGGCAGGATGTCGGGATGGCAGTACTTGCCTGCCGCTGCAAAGTCCGGTCCTGCGGCCTGAGTTTTGGAACAGGCAAGGTAAATATTGCTGCTTGGAGGCGCGATCAAGCCTGTTTCTGCCTGTTTCTGCCTGGCCGCCAACTCACCCACCCCGCGCAATGCAGCTGTTGCCCTCATGAAACCTGCTCAAGCGTGTGTGTATCCCGCCAAGCAGCGCACCCTGGCCTGCAGCGCAGCGAGCTGGCGCTCGTTCTCGGCCGCGACGCGACAAGACGCCTCCCGCTCCTCGGCGGCGGCAGCCGCGACGCGCTGGACCTTGATTGCATGCTGCGCCTCCCTCGCCGCCGACAGCTCCCTGCCGCGGCAGCAAAATTCAACTACGTCCGGCACTAGAGGGCTTTGGGCTGAAAACTGCGTGTGTCACCCATCCACCCTTCGAGGACAGCTTGAGAGTTCTGAGGTGTAAGTGAGTGCACTGGAACAATTGCGGTGCTGCATCTGCATGGCATGTACTCGCGCAATGAGCAGAGTGCGGCAGGCTGGCGCACCGTTGGACGGCGGCTTTGCGGTCGCGCGCGGCCTGCTCCTTGGCGGCCTCCTCCTTTTCCGCTGCAATCTGCCACCTGCAAGTGCGGAACACCAGGAGCTGACACCTAAATCACATGTGCATATGTACAGTGTAAACAGCACGGCCGCAGATCTTCGACGACACAACAACCAGACACTACAAACGGGAGGCCATACGTTGAATGTCATCTGATGCGCCCCATCGAGCGCGCAGCTCGTCGATCACATATCCCTGGCCTGCGGCGCGCTCCTCATTCCGAGGCAAACATACCAACAATGAGTTTGAATTCGTGTGGTGCGCACCGGCGAGCGCGCAGCTCATCGATGGCGGAGCGCTGGTCAGCGGCGTGCTCCTGCTGAGCCCGCAGGCGCACCGTCTCCATCTCCCTTGCTGCCGCGGCTGCCCCCTTTTCCTCCGCCAGAGCCTGCATTTGCGAAACACAACGACCCTCTACACACATTCATGCTGTGCATCTACTCCACTGCACTTTCTCACTCTCTGCCCGGAGCCGCTCAAGGAATACCATATCACACTACCAAAATATCAAATTACCCCATATTTTCTGAACCACTGCACAGGCCGCCGAAGCTGGGTGGACACGGAATTGCCAGTTAATATGTGACCAAAGCGAACATATTCCTCAGCGTGCCAACAACCACAGCGCACCTGCTCGCGGGCGTCCCGCTCGGTAACGTATGCGACGATCGCCGCATCCGCCTCTTTCTCCTTGACCTTGGCCTCCCGCTTGCGCGCCAGCATGGCGTCGTTGGCGTGCGCCACCTCCTGCATCAGCGCTGCCGCCGCGGTGCGGCGAGCCGCGGCCGCCGCAGCATCCTGCGCCAGCCGCCGCGCCACCTCCGCCTTCATGGCTTCGCCCTCCTGCGAATTACAGGGTTCAAGAGTCGCCAGCGCCCACAGCTTATTCACTATCATCGGACTAGCTGCGGGCCGCGGCCACTGCAGTCTTTTGCCAGCCGCCGCCGCGCCACCTCCGCCTTGCTGGCCTCCCCCTCCTGTGGGCCGCCAGGAGGGTGTGTCTGATGAAAAACTGAGGCTGCCAGGTCATCAATGAATGCTGGCCCTGCTTGACCCAACTGTACACCACCGGGCATGCCTCCCTGCGTTCTGAGCAGGGGTGTCCCCACGACTGGCAGGGCGCCACGCAATTTGAAGGAATATTGAAAGAAGGAGGCACCTCCTGGAGGGCCTGCTCGGCGGCGATGCGCGCCTCCTGCCGCTCCACCAGCTGTGCAGTGATGACCGATGCGCCGCGCCGCCGCTCCGCAGCCTCCTCCACCTCCTTTGCCTGCGACAGGTGGCGGCCGCGACTATGCTGTACATTCAGACGTGTCGGGCAGCCGCGGTGCGGACGGTAGTGTGATCCTGCCACCGAGACTTCTCCTGCACCTTTTGTGCGCTCTACATCTGCATCATGGTGCCTGTGCCACTGTGGTCCTGCCTGCCCCCCGATGCAGTCCTGAAGGTTGGGAGGGCTTCGACCGGTTGACCGAAGAGGCCTAAACCAGATGCTATAGCTTCACTGCACTTGGCTGCAGACTGCCGCACCTCGCGCAACTGCAGCGCCGTCACGCGGGCGGACTCCATGTCAGCGTCCAGCCGCCGCTGCTGCGCGCGCTGCTCCTCCTTCCGCCGCGCCTTGTCCTCCAGCTGTGGGAACAAAACAGATATTCGTCGCCGAACATGTGCACACACGAGTTTCGTGCTGCACAGATACAATGCCAGTGATTAAGAAGCCGATGCAGACCTCTTACAAGGGTTGCATGTGCTCGAAGGGTCAGAATGCCACCGAATCGAGATGTCGCCGAACAGTGGTGGAGATGTCGTGCCCGGATGTTACGTTCATAAGTCAGGATTGGCATGACTTTCGCCGCGCTCACCTGGGCATCCCGCTCCACGGCGCACTTGCTGTACAGCACCATCTGGTTCATGCGCTTGACCTCGTCCCGCTGCTCCCGCAGCAGCAGCTCGGCCCGCGCCCGCACCGCCGCCGCCGCAGCCGCCGCCTCGGGCGTCTGCACCGCCAGCGCCTCCGTCTCCCTGCGCCGCCGCTCCTGCTCCAGCTGCAGAAGCCACAGGATGGGCGATGATTGTGGTGAAAACTGTGTGTTGAATCTGCGCTGCTGACGTGGGCATATATAATCAGTTGGGAGTGGTGCCATGATGGCATCGGCAATGGGCATCAGTGCGGCAGCAGCTGTGCATCATGGCACCAGCTGCTGTTACGAGGCGTTGGACCTTGTGACACCAGCCTGGCATTGTCGGCGAGTCCAGTGGATGCACCCGACCAAGCGCACCTTGAATGCTGCGTTCTGCAGCGCGTAGGCCTGCTCTGCAGCCTCGCGCGCCGCAAGCCGCTGCTTTGCACCGGCTTCGTTCGAGTGCATCAGCTGTTGCAGCTCAGCCTCTGTCAACGTGATGTCCCTGGCGGTCCTGTGAGTGCCACACAGTGAGCGCTGATACCTTATGCCGTCGACATGCAATTTCCTGAGTCTACGCGGCTTCTGCGGTTATCTGAGTCCTGCGGTGCACTGGTCTTCATATAACTAGTACACGCAGCGCCTGTGCATGTTGGAAGAAGTATGTGGGTGTGTGTTTAACACCCACACCGCCACAATTACATTGTGGCGGGCCGATGGCGAAACCCACCTCACAGGTAAATTTGCGCGGCGGCCGCCAAACGCTGGTGATGCCGAGCGCGACTTCGAGCTGCCGGATTGGCCAGATTCGAAGTCACCACGCTTGCCGCTCTCTCGTAGCCGCAAGCTGGATGACCGTTGTAGGCTGCCGCCAAAAAGACCCTCGTCGACTGTGCTGCAATTGGCAACCTTGCGGTACCTGCGCCATCGTGGAGCTATCAGGTAGTCTGAATCTTAGAAGGAATTGTAGGTGGGGACATACGTTCAGCGCGTGTTAGTTACAACACATTAGTTACCGGCTGACATTTGCGGCGAGTCATGAACAGTTCCAACTTGGAGCTGAGCATTACCTTGTCGGCGAGGCGTTGCGACTGCTGACCACTTTTTCTGCAGATCGCCTGCCACCTCTGGGAGGTCCCAGCATCGTGGCGGCGAGACCAGCTGTGATGCTTACACTGCGCCGCTTTGGCTGATAGCCAATTTTCCCAACAAGAGCCAGTACGCTTCCAAAAGCGTATTCTAAATTTTTTGATCAATCCTGTTGTCTATTACTTAAGCTGGATTTGACGAAGCACTTGCGTTATCGACCGAGTCGCCGGAACGGTGAGCACATTGCGAAAATTGCGGTCGATCGAATTGCGGAACTCGCCGAGATCGTTCGGGCCCGACGAAATATTCAGGTTGAAGATGTGTGTGGTTTGGCAGAACGCGCTGAGCATACACGTCCCACTTGCGAGTGCCTTCGAGCGTGCCGAAAGTTTTGCTCCACGTAATGCTGACTCATCAGCAGCTTAGCCCTGGCCCTGGCCCTCAGGCAGGGGCGCTGCGCCGCGGCCGCCGGAGGGCCTCAGTGGCCGCTGGCGGCGGGACGGGCTGAACTCAGCGCTGCTGCCGGGACAGTAGCCGTCGCCGCCTTCCTCGAGGCCGCTGGACCGCCGGCCGGCGGAGGCGTCCCGCTGCTGGCTGTGGGACCGGCCGCGGTGGGACGGGCTGCGGCGGCCGCCGCTGCCGTCGCGGAAGCCGCTGCCCTCCTCGAGGCCACGGGACTGCCGGAAGGCGGCGGCTTCCGCGGACTCTGCACACTGGTGCGTGGCAATGTTGTGGTATTACGACAGCAGCCCCGGAGTCATCGTTGGTGTCGTATGACAGCAGCCTCACAGCCCATCCGTCAAACTGCCATGCATCCTATCCGCACCTGGAGGCAGGGCGTGGATGAGGGAGGCAGCATATTCCTCGTGCTGC
>JAABUM010002681.1_pt1 | contig 23381 bp, 45 predicted proteins | sample 5559161 | NCBI WGS metagenome assembly JAABUM01 (sample SAMN10711868, study PRJNA513369) | rock metagenome | isolation source: Antarctica rocks | place: Antarctica: Victoria Land, Siegfried Peak nord
TACCACAACCGGCCATTCGAAAGCTCACAGGCCTATCTGAGGACCATCGCACGCTTGCAGCAGTGCTACAACCTGGTTTCCTGCCCGCCTGCCGGAGCCCATCAGTGCCAATCAACTCACTGGGTGTGGTTTAATTAGGTACCTAGCTACCAGGCTGGTGCGCCCCTCGCTTGATTGTGGCAGCCGAACTCAGGGCTGCGACGTGTTTTTGGAAGGAACAAGACCCGTGCTCATGCACGACGCCCGGAACGTGCTTGTGGAAGCTTTAGCAGGGCATTTCCCAGCTTGGGGTAGGGAATCAGGGCAGATACAGGGTTTCGCATCTGCGAAACGTTTCGCCGACGGTACTTTTAGTTTCGCGTTCCGCATTTCACGTCTGAGGTTTAAGCACGAACCCTGCTTGGCACCGACAACGGCCGGCAATGGCATCCAGCCGGTCTTTAGCTTGCAGGCCCCGGTCTGACGCTTCTTAACAGCTCTGGCACTGGATTTCCTGCCTTGCCTGTCTCGCTGCAACCATCAATGAGCTCTGATCTCGAGATTGCTGAGAGCATTGATGACGTCGAGCCCGTGGCGGCCAAGCAGAGCAACACAGGTGGCCGCGCGAAATCATTCGTGAGAGATTACTTCGCTTCAGACACCACCAGCGGGCCAGCAACTTGCACCTTCTGCAAACAAATTTTCAAATCGCCGCGCAGTGATGTCCTCATCCAGCATGTGCTCGCGTGTTCAAACGCGCCTCAGAGCATCAAAAAGCGCGTCATAGACACGGCTGCGGAGCCAAAGCAGCGGCAGAAGCGGCAGATGAAGGGCAAGAGCAGCAGCGGCACCCTAGACGGTGCACCTAGACTGACACCCAGTGGCGCCTAGACTGACACCTAGTGGCGCCTAGACTGACACCTAGTGGCGCCTGAGAGGGGGGAGGGGGGGCGGGGGGACGAGATTTTATGTTGTTTTGAAACCGAGAGAGCTGCAGAATTTCTGGAACGTGCATCTGGAAGGTTTAGCCGAGGCATCACTGAGCTTGGGGTGGCAAGTTACGGTAGATATAGGGTTTCGCATCTATGCGAAACGTTTCGCCGAGGGTGCTTTGAGTTTCGCGTTTCGCATTTCACGTCTGAGGTTTAAGCACGAACCCTGCTTGAATAGGGGCCACCCTTTCGTCAGGACTTTACGCTGTACATAAGCGATAGCGAGGCCTCGTTGTAAGAGCTCCCAGCAAGGCTACCGTTCCACAAGCATCTTGCAAGCCTCTGTTGCAGCTAGAGTCAATCTGACCATCATGGCGTATAACAAGGAGGAGCTGTGGCGCACCGCCAAGTCGTACACCAACACAATCTGCACCTACGGCAAGGCAAGCCAGCACCATGGCAGGGATGCAGATGGTGCAGACGCGCTGCCGTACCATGAAACGCTACAGCATAATGCCCACACTGCCCTTCGTTGGTGTTGAAACGACACCAAATACGCATGAGTCAACTTGCCTCCGGGAACTCATTCGTTGATTACGCTTGCCTGCAGCCGGTGGTGCACTACGGATTCATCCCGGTCATCATCGTGCTTGGCATGACCGTCACGGAGCCGCGACCAGCAATCTCGCAGCTGCTCAGCCCCGTCTGAACGGGCACGGACGGCAGCGCAACAGCGGCAGGAGCAGGATTGGGCATCTGGACTATTGTTTGGTCGCCTTCTTCGACTAGGAGGCGTGGGGAAGAGCAGGCGAAGAGGCGGCAGCGATGAGAGCAGGGAGGCTCTCGCTGCAGAATGCGCAGTTGGAGAAAGGGTTTGTTGCATCAGGCAGCTGCCGGTCTGCGGCGGAGCTGTCAAGAAACATCCAGGCAGTGGCCAGGCAGTGGAAGACAGCCGAGCCTGCTAGGACCTAGGAGAAGAGAAGGCGATTGCTATCTGTAACATCAGAGCAAAAACTCCGCTCCAAGATTGTTCTCTCCGTTACACCGGCAGCTTCCAACGCATATCGGTTTGGCCAGGCCCAAAAGACGCTCTGAATACTGCGCCCACCTACGTTTTCGTGCAATGCATCACGACCTTCTGTTCTGGTGGCGGGGCCACATGTTCGACTGCTGCATGCGCCGCCTCTGGCGCCCCCGTGCCCGGCGCGCCCGTGCGAGAGCGCGCCCGTGCGAGGCCGCGCCCGCCGACGATGCCAACAAACAAATGCAGCGTCGACAACCGGAAAACACGCTGATGTTTGGATACCTATGCCGTCTGCTGCCAATCTGCTCCTAGAAGTCGGGCCACTGTCGCTCAAAGCACTTTCGAGCGCGTGCGGCGGCTGGTGTACATGATGCGGCGGCGCCGCGGGGTCTTAGGATTTCGAGAAATCCCGCGCGCCGCGCCAGCGGTCGACTCAATCCCCGGACGGCGGAGGGCGCCCGATGCCTGGCCTGTTTGGCGACGCCAGCTGGCTGCCCGCAAAGCTGCTGCTCATGCGTGGCGGCGGCCGGTGCGGGTATGCCTCGCCGAGCGTGGCGCTGCCACCGCCGCCGCCGCCGCCCGCCGGCGGCGTGCTGGGCCCGTGCACGCTGCCCGAGCTGCTGCTGCCGCTGCTGTAGCCGCCGCCGTGGATGCTGCCGCCGTGGAGGCTGCCGCCGTCGCTGCCGCCGTGCACCGAGCCGCCGCCGCGGCCGCCAGCGCCGGCGGGCGGGCTCACGCGCAGGTCGCGCCGCAGGAACTCGAAGCTCTTGTACTCCTTCAGTGCGCCTGGCACCGGGACCTCCGTGTACATGTCCTGCAGGTGCGCGCAGTCATCATCTTAGATATGCATGCACTGGATCGATTGAAAGCAAGCCGCGCAATGGAGATGGCGTGCAAGGATGGATGGGCACCTGCTTGATGAGCATGGGACGTGTCCATGTATGTTGGCAGGATGCAACAGGGCCGTTCTGTCAACTGCAAGCGGTCATGTCCGCTTGCGTGAAGGGTTGCGTCTTGCACGTCAAAACGGCGGGGCGGGCGGCACCTTGTCCTCCATGAGGGCGGCGATGTCGTCCAGGGAGAAGGGGATGGAGGAGTCGTCGTCCAGCAGGAAGGAGTGACTCGCCGCCGTGTTGTTGTCCACCATCAGCTGCTTCATGCGCGCCAGCACCTGCAATTGTTGGGAACAGTGACGCCTCTCAGCACACATTTGCTCGACTGTTCTCGAGTTCTGTCCTGTTTCGTGACACGAGCTGTTGAGTGAGCAGATGCTGCAACAGCAGACTGCAGCAGCAGCTCATTGCCAGAACGAAGCAAATGCGCCGTGGGCGCAGTCACAGGCCAGACAGGAGCACACCTCGTGGGCGACGGTCTCGGTGTTGTAGCGGTCGTCCCAGTACATGGTGCTGATGCGGTACAGCTGCTGCACGCTGAGCACGGGGCACAGGTCGTTTGTGATCTCCTCCAGGCTCTTCTTGTGCTTCTGGTGGATGACCAGGAAGGTGACCGCCTGCGTTGGCAAAAGGCACAACCTATTCAACGTCAGCATTTTCTGTTGCACATCTCGGCAGGGCTGGCGAGCGCAGAGGAGGGAGCTTGTAAACAGATCTCAGCAGCGGGGACAGCGGCGCTGTTAACGAGTCGCACCTGGCGGATGTAGCGGAGCTCGTCCCAGGACTCGCCGACCCACTCCTTGCCGGCGCCGTGGATCCAGTTCTCCACCTCCGCGAGGCCCGTCTGCAACATTTCAATGACGAACAAGATGACAACTCGTTCTGAGGAACATCTCATGCCTGATTGCCGTACTTGACGTGTCCGCACGATGGCAAGATCAGCTTTCAGATCAAAGTTTGGACAAGCCGACCCACGAAGCCCAGGTGAGAATGACGCGATTCTCTGCAGAGTAGGGTGTAGGGTTTGCTAGACGCACCTTGACGTACTCGCCGTTGGAGAAGGAGCAGCACTCGCGGCGCAGCAGCAGCTGGTTGAACAGCTGCACGTTGACGAAACTGAACAGCTGCTGGAAGAGCTTCTTGACCAGGAATGCGGGCACGAAGTTGCGCTTGAGCGTCTCCAGCAGCTGGTCGAACACCCGCAGGATATTACCCCAGTGCGGGCTCAGCTGCGCGATCAGCGTGCCTGCATGGAGGGCGGGGCAGAGAGCAAACTCAGCACGACAGCAAGCGACACAAACGAGGGCGTGCACAGGACTCTCTTTGACCAACAGCACGGAGACTATGTGCGACCAGCATGGCTTGTTAGCACAGCCTTGGGATGCAGATTGGAATTTCCAGTGCACCAAGAAGTCCGGCACATAACCGCAGACGCAGACCAGCAGCACTGCACTTTGTCAGTGTGCTGAAACAGACGGCGGGTGCCGGGCTGCGGCGGAGGGCCGGCGCCCAGGAAGGTGGTGGCACCACGATATCGTGAAGCAAGCACACACGGCTTTTGGCTCACTGCGTGCAGCCAACCTTGCAGCAGTGACAGTGGCGCACCGGGCTGCGGCGGGGCGCTGCCGGTGCGGGGGGAGGTGGTGCCGCGGCGGGAGCGCGTGGCGGCGGTGCGCGGCGCGTGGATGCAGGCGGCCAGCTGCGGCGTAATCTCCTTCTTCACGTTGTCCCGCAGCATGGGGAAGATCTTCTGCACGAACGCATCGAGCTGCTGCTTGAACAGCAGCGCCGGGTACTTGGCCTCCACCTGCAAGGGGCATCACGGTTTCCGGCTTACTGGCATTGCCTCTACTTGAAGGCCGCTACAGCTGACACTCACGTGCAGCGGGGCATGCTACAGGGTACTCGAGACATGCTGGCAGCTCGTCTTGCAACACAGCATGCTGCAGTCATGCAGCATGGCACGGCCTGAGGTATGCAGGTGAGGGAGTCTGACCTGGCGGAAGCCGCCGGCGGCGCCGCCGTGGATGGACGCGGCGCCGTCGGGCGTGGGCACCCCTGTGTGCCCCGTCCTCGAGAAGAACGAGGTGAAGGAGCCCTGCTTCCCAAAGAAGTTCCTGCACGCAGAACAAACTGTGCAGTCGGCCACAGTCGGCCAAAGTACATCACTCATGCTCTAGATGCAGGCTGCGGACGCATGGAGCAGAGGAGGTTGTGCCACAGCTGCATGCCTGGTGCACAGCGCGTATCACCATTGTGCTGTGGGTCGTATTATGCGCGGAAAGACGCACCGTGAGGAGCCGGGTGAGCGGACGCGGGAGGTGTAGGTGCCGCCGGAGGCGGGCTTGATGTTCTTCTGCAGCAGGTACAGCAGCGTGACGGTGTTGGACAGCCAGTAGCCAAGGCACGCGTTGTTCTCCTGCTGCGCCTCGATCTGCAGCCAACACACCGCGGGCAATCAGCTCGTGGCTATTTGCAGTTCTCACTCGGGTGGCGCGGTCTGCATAGTTTGAGGGGTCTGCATAGTTTGAGGCTGTCAGACACGCTTACACAAGCAAGACAGGGCAACATTGAGAGAATGGTGCAGCTGATAGTACGCACTGAGAGCAGCAGCGCACCTGGGTGCCCATGGTGTTGATGATCTTGTCGAAGAGGCTGGTGCGGTCGGCCTGGAAGGCCTTCCACTGCAGGCAGCACCGGAAGATCACCATCGCCGCCAGCGGCCGCCCCCTGTGGAAGCCCACGTCCCCTGCACCAGGCAACAACGAGGAAGGATGAATGATCAGCATGTCGTTGCTCAGCAAGCTGTGGAGCAGCCCGAAGCACCGATGCCTCAGTATGGGGAGGAGCAGGGGCAGAGTTCTGGGCGAGTCTTGACAGCGACTCGTTGCTCAGACGGCACATGAGCACTTGCCATGCCGTGGCTCAGCGGCACAGCAGCTCGGTATACGGCTGCCATAAGCAAAGCGCACCGGAGATGCAGGACAGGAGCTTCTCCTGGTCCTGGCTGCGCTGCTCCCGCAGCAGCTGCTGCTGCTTGGCGTACAGCTCCCGCTGCCGCCTGTCCATCTCCGACAGGCCGCTGCCGTCTGCCAACGCCGCGTCGCCGTTCTCCCGCGGCCGCGCGCTCTGTGCCGTGCCCTGTTGACGCAAGCACATGACTTTCTCAGCCGGAGTGCTTTGGCACAAACAAAGGCAACACTTGTCGCAGGCGCCACATGACTGTCGCCGAGTACCACAACTGTGCCGTCACATGCACATGCTGCTTCCAACGGTGAGCTGACAACTGCGATATTCGCAACTGCAATGTGCCACCCACCGGCACGGCGCTGCGGGCGGCGCCGGCTGCTGCTGAGCCAGAGGCGCCCGGCGCGGCGCCTGGGCTGACGCCGTTGCCGTCCACGCGCTGTGGCACCGGGCTGTTGGGGAGCGTGATGTACTTGCGCATCCGCTCCATGACCCCTGCTCGCACAGAATGACAGTCTGTACCAGCTGCCAATAGGCAGTGCAAAAGCATGCACAGCGCGGTCAAGGGGGTTTCAGGGGCCAGAGGGAGGTTCAAGGGTTGATTTGGCATCAGCGATGTGCTGTCAGACAGTACGAATATCGAAAGATATTGAGCTCAGCGGTCATCACCAGAAATTGATTTGTCATCAGTCAGCGCCATTGCCAATCCAGCAGCCGAATCCCGCCCTTTCAAGCCGCATCACCTCCCTTGACTTGTGGTCAACCACACCTTGGATGGCGCAGCGGTCTCACCCCTGCGCCTTAATCGTTGCACCCCCAGTGTGGAAAGCCAGACACTGCAGGTGGAACGGAGGGCGCAGCAGGCACCTGAGTCCGCGGACATGGGGCTGCCGGCGGCGGCCGCCGCCGCCGGAGCGGCGGGCGTCGCGGGCTCCGCCTCACGCAGCTGCGCCGCCGCCGCTGCGCCCGCGGGCTGCAGCGCGCCGGACTCGATGTCCTCCTCCAGCTTCTTAAGGTTCTGGCTGGCCAGCAGCGCCTCCTCGCGCGCCGCGTTGCGCTGCTTCACCGCATTATTGAGCCGGTTGAGCAGGTCCTTCACCTGCCCTGACGCCTTGCTCTGCACAAGCGCAGGTGAAGATGTTATGGTCCAGTCACAGGATGGGTCGATCGTTGCATCAATGAGCGCAGCCGACTGCCCCTGAATGGCTCAGCGAGATGTCTTGCTTTGACAGCGAGCCCGGCTCCATATGCACAGTATCAGTCGGAACAGTTGCCAGACTTTGCTCAGCGCCTCCAGCCCAAACCCACGCGCAGCAGGGGTTCTTTGATCGCGACACAACAAAGTGTTGTCCCATGTACATCGCAGGCCGCACCTCCAGCTCCAGGCGGGCCTTCTCGGCGGCCTGGATGCGCTGCCGCGCGGTGTTGACCTCACCCTGCAGCGCTGCGCGCGCTGCCTCCGCCGCGGTTGCCACCTCCGCTGCGGCTGCCTTCTCCGCCGCCAGCTGCGCCTTGACCTCGTCGCGCTCGCTGGCGGCCGCCTCCAGCTCCTCTCTTGCCTGGAACATGGACGAAAAAGGTGGTCTTAGTGTTGCAGTCATCTGGGATGATGCCGATGCGACAGATTCTTCGATGAAGAATTGCGCTTGCTGGCGGCCGCCTCCAGCGACTCCTTTGCCTAGGAAATGCCGCAGGTCAGGAGTCAGGGCGTTGAGGGTTCGCACAGTCAGGAGGTCATTGACTTAAGCTGAACTCCTTGTGGGACTGCTCGAACATGAGATGCGTGAGTATTCCTTGCATGAAGGTGGACATCACCGCGCACGAGCTGCGTGAGAAGGTGTGCCTCTCTCACTGCAGCTGCCCAAACAGCAGCATCATATTGTGAAATGCACAGCTGCCCTGCAGCGGCTGCGAACCACATTGCACACGCTGGCAAGGAGGCGCTGCCAGCTGGGGGTATGTCACACCTGCGACTGCGCGGCAGCGCACGCCTCTTCCAGATCGGCCTCCAGGGCGGCGACCCGCGCCTCCGCCGATTCCCGCGCCGCCTTCTCCTCCTGTCAGGTTGCAGTTACGTGCCTTATCAGCAGAGGATCGCATGTTTCGGGGAGCAGCCCACCCGAGCGTGAATGAGACGGGACAGAACATCATGTGGGACTGAGCTGGAGCTGCTTGCGGGGCACTTCCTGGCCAGCGTGCGTGCGGCCATGCGCCATGCTCAGGGACTGTGCAGAAGATTGGCAGCAAGGGGCAGGCACCTTGTAGGACTGCTTGAGCTCGTTGCGCTGGTTCTGCACGAGCTCCAGGGTGGAGGTCATCTCCGCGACCTTGGACTCCAGGAAGCGCTTGTCCTGCATGAGCTTGCCCGCCTCCCTCGCCTCTGCCCGCAGCGCCCTGTACCCAGATACATCTAGGTTTCAAGGGTTGGAACGGTCGCAAAAAGCTCAAAGGATGGAAAGTCCTGGGTGTGGCTCCCTGCAGCTTTGACAAGGTGCGTGGCTGGCAGATGCGTCGAGAGACCTGCGCATAATGGTGAACGCCTGCCGCCTGGGGCCAGCACCTGGAGCCAGGCCTGCAACGACGCACAGCAAGCTGGCACTACAGGTTCCGATTGTCCAAACGCTGCAGGCACCTGAGCTGGCGCCGCGCGACACGCGATCGCCAGGCGGTCTGCACCAGGACGATGTTGCGCCTGTCGCGGCGGTAGGCCACCTGCGCCTGGTGCTGCCGCCAAGCGCACTGGATCGCCAGCGCTGCCCGGTGCTGCCTGCACAAAGGAACATGGCACGCAGGCATCAGCATTGGGAACGCTCTCCCCACGAGGAATTGACACCATAAGGACTGACGCACAGCTGACTCGGTGCCGAGTACCCAAAACCAGGTCCGAGTCCGGCAGCCTCCGCAGGTCTCTGAACAATCCTGCGCCAGAAGGCCAGCACCACTGCGGGCCGCGGCCGCACCTGATGTCCTTCGTGTACTGGCGGGCGCGGCGACCCCGGTAGCCGGCCTGGATGGCGACGATCGCGCGCCGCGTCTGCTGGTACTGCTTCCGCGCCAGGTGCATGCGCAGCGCGGACTGCACCACCGTCGCCGCGTGCGTGTGCCGCCGCTTGCGCGCCTCTGACCGTGCTGCCATGCCCCGCGCGCCCGCCTGCGCACCGGCGCAGCTTCGTCACTTCCTCTGCTTGCCGTGAGCTCAGAAAACAGGAAGCAGTAAACCACATCTGCCAGGCGGTCACTCTGTTTGCCACCAGCCCGCATGGCGCCAGCAGCGCCCATGTGCACATCAGCACCTGCAGCCGCGCGCTGCCGGGCCCTTCTGAGCCCCTTCTGAGTTCGCAACTTATCTGATCAGAATGCAGCCCGCAGCGACTTGCCTGCAGGGTGATGGCGGCGCAGCGCGTGCGGGCGTACTGCTTGCGGGCGATGAAGCCCAGCATGTGGCGCTGGATGGTGACGGCGGAGCGGTTCATGAGCTCCGTGCGCAGCTTATCCAGTACCGCCATTTGTCCCGCCCGCAGGAACACCTTCGTCTGGCCCAGCTGGTAGCCCTGCGCGCATGCGTAGGGTTTAAGGTTTAGGGACAGGCGTGCATCAGCCGGCACCAGATGAAAGAAACAACTGGACGTCGGGCATAATTTGTCGATATGGGGGGAACAGTTCTTGTTGATGTAGGATGTGCTGCACAGGTCAAAGGCATTCGCTTCGAGGGTTTCGGAAACTGCATGTTGAGGCCGGCCTTGGCGAGCAGCGCCTCCGCGACGGCGACGTCGTCCAGTGTGGCCAGCAGGGTTGCGCAAAATCAGCCCACATCCAACTGAGGGGAGCTCGCACCTCGAGGCCGGTCTTGGCCAGCAGCGCCTCCGCGATGGCGATGTCGTCCAGCTCTTCGCGCGCTAGCAGCTCCGGGCCCAGGTTCCAGAAGTGGTCCACGAAGTCCGCGTAGGGCGACTTGGTGGGGTAGCCCGCGCAGCTGATGCGCACCGCCTCCAGCACGCCGCCGCACCGCAGCTGGTGCAGCGTGTTCATCGCCTCGAACTCCGATGGCCTGCGTAGGAGACACTATCCACGTCAGCTCTCAGGCCATGTGCTCATCGCCTCAAACTCTGACAGCCTGCGCGGAGGGGCACAGTAGCCATAACGAATTGTAGCGGCACAGCATCAGTGGTGCCATGGTGGCATATACACCATAAGCATCTCCTGCTGCTCGAGCGGCAGGTTCCTGCTGCTCACAGCTCGCTCGGCATGCTGGAAAGCGCAGACACGCTTCTTGAATGCCCCGCCTGATGCGCAGAAGCGCACTCGCCTGAGCCCTTGGGGCAGATGGCCTCTGCGTTCGAAAACTGCACACGACACAGTTTCTGGCCGGACTTAATGCGCAAGCGGTTTGGGAAGGAGGGATGCCCACCTGTTGCGGGAGTTGGGCTTGATGCAGCGGATGTAGTGCGGCTCCATCGTGTGCAGCGCGTCCATGAGGTCCGCCAGCTGCCGCTTGAAGCGGCTTGCCACCGAGGAGAACTTGTAGCCCTGCCCGATGCGGCCGCCCTTGCCCTGCATGAAACAGGACACAGCGCTTGACGAATGATTTGGTCGAGCGCCAGCCTCTGCCTCACAAGCCACCATGCAGACGGCATCTGCAAGCTGTTGATCTGCATCTCTTCTGGCAGTACGTCAGCAGCCGCAGCGCACGGACAGGCTGCCAGCAGGTGCAGAGACACCGGTTTCAAAGCTCTCCTCGCTCGTTACAACTTTCTGACTTCGGCTTTCTGTCAGACTTGCAGCAGCGCACCCCGGCAGGCTGCTCAGGCTCGGGCTCGGGCGGAAAGAGGCCCGCCACATAGGCCTCGGAGGACGCCTCCAGCAGCAGCTGGTGCTCCGCGACGACAAAGTCGCGGTTCTTGACCAGGAAGTTGTCGGTGTGGTAGGTCACGCCGCCGGCGTAGTGCTCGATGGTGAACGCCGTCTGGCTGAGCTTGGGCTTGGTGAAGCGGTTGGACTCCTTGATCAGGTTGCTCTGGTACAGCCGGTTGGCATAGTCCGAATTGGTCGCCTGCGGTGGCGGTGAAAAGGAACTTTCCACCCCATGATTGAACACGTGAATGAACACGTAAATGAGTGTGCTGAGCAAAGCCATGTACCGGAGTGACTGGCCCGCACAGCAGCGATGGACTCTGCGGCATCCGTTTGGTGAAGCGCAGTCAAGGTGGCGCACCCGCGGGAACTTGCACTGCTCGTCCAGCAGGTCGATAACGCCCATCGGCTTCTCGATCAGGTCCAGCACATCCTGCAATCAACAGCAAAAGGCGTGTTCAGAAGTTGTGATGCAGCGGTGGCGGCGGCAGGTACAGCAGCCACAGCTGCGCAGGCCCCGCACCTGCTCCTGGATGGTGCGAGCATGCTATTGCATATTGCAGCTGCAGTGAAATTTAGGCCCTTGAGACAAGGACTAGAAGGATATGGAGAACCAGACAAAGCGGCGGATTTGGGCACCTGGTTGTCCACGAACTCGATGTAGGACCAGTCGATGGCCTCACGCTCGTACTCCGCCTGCTCCATCTTGAACACGTGCTGGTTGAAGTGCTGCTGCAGCTTCTCGTTGGCCAGGTTGATGCAGAACTGCTCAAAGTCGTTCTCCTTGAAGCACTCGAACCCTGCGCAGGGGACAACACCGGTGAGCTGCTGTGCTGTACGCCATTGTCCGCCAACGGCCAGAGGTGAACGTGTCAAGCTGCAGGAGCAGCCGCACCATCCAGCAAAGCCATCGGGAACGGAGGCATGGCGGACATGAGCAGTGCACCGCGAATGCCGTGGACAGGCCACAAGCATCTTGTCGCAGAGAAAGGTGCGCCCACCGTAGATATCGAGCACGCCAACGAGGGTGGCCGCATTGGGGTCCTGCCCAATGGAGGTGTTGATCTTGTCCACCAGCCAGTCGAACAGGCGTTGGTACAGCGTCTTCGCCAGCGAGTCCCGGTTGTCCACCGCCGCCTTGACGTCGATGGGGCTCACGATGGGGCCTATACTGCCGCGCAGCACGATTCAGCGGCCGGGTGCCAGTGCGCACTCTGATGAAGACGCATTTAGATTCCAGCCTTGGCATTGCAGCTTGCTGCAGCCTTGGACTGGATGCATTGCCGCACAGCCAGCAATTTCCCCCAACAGACGACGCCGTCTCCTTTCGAACTGATCCACGGAGCTGACGCCAGCAGCAACACGCATAGATCGGCTGGCCCTTCCTGGACCGCCCCTGCTTGGCAGATGTGCCAGCTGCCACAGTGCGCTGTCTGATGGGGGAATGTTCTCGCTCACCGTCGACGGTCTGGCGCGTGCGCGTTGTGAGAGCCTTGAGCAGCCCCTCCGCCTCGACGCCCAGCAGCATCGCGCACGCGTCCAGGTGCTTCTGCGCGGGCGGCGCCAGCGTGGAGCTGTCCTGCTCGCCGCCGTCGCCAAACTCCAGGTTGCCCAGGTGCAGCACCGCCGCCACCAGGCGGAACACTGCGTCCTGCTGCTCCACCGGGATGCCCACCAGCGTCATCGACCGCCGCGTCGCCTGCGGTAGGGGCGCGAGCAAAGATCAGCCCGGATATCGCTTCAGTGTTTTTCTCCTCTTTGTTGATCTGTCCTTCCCTCTTTGCTGATCAGCCCGCATGTCTGTGCAGTGCACTCCCTGGCAGTGGATGGCCTCGAAAGGCGGACACAAGACATGGCATGGCATAGCAGCCAGAAACAACAGCAGGCACAATGTTGAGTCACTGCTCCTTGTCCACCGCCGCTCCCGCTGTCAACCACTGCCAATGGGCGCAAGGTTGCATGGCGTCAGGTTCCCAGGCTTGTGAGAGGCTCGCACCCGGTACTCCTCCGCGTTGTCCACCCGCGACAGCGTGTAGCAGGTGCTGCGGTTGAGGTAGTTGAAGGTGTTGGCGGGCTGCAGCCGCCACTTCTCCTGCTCCTCCGGCGTCGCGCCGTCGCACAGCTGCAGCACCGCCACGAGTGCAGATGAGCAATTGCCACTACTGTGCGATACAACAGCATCGAAAGAACGATGCCAGCTCCAGGCCGCGCTCCTTGTGCCCTAGGAGGTGGCCATACAGGTGACCCAATGCATACACCTTGCAGCTGTCCCTGATTGGAGCCTGAAGCACGAAGACAGACCCTGCAAAATTGTCCTCAGTCCAGCAGTCATAAACTCCGGCCATCCCCGTCCAACTTTGCTGAGGTTCCAAAGGACCGAGTGAAACGGCAGCGAGCGGGAAAGTTGCCTGGTAGAAGGCGTGATAGTTCCGCTCCGGGTCGTTGGTCTGCACCACGCGCGACCGCTCCAGCAGGTACGTGCGCACCGCGGCGCCCGAGATGCGGCCCTCCTTGCTGAACTGGATCTCCACGAACTTGCCGAAGCGCGAGGAGTTGTCGTTGCGCACCGTCTTGGCGTTGCCAAACGCCTCCAGCAGCGGGTTGGACTCCAGCACCTGCAGCGCGCGCCGTCGGAACGGTCGGCGTCTGGAACCGCGGCGCTGGGTGAAGTACACAGCTTCGCGGCTCTGTGGCTCATGTGCAATGCCGTGGGCATGGCAACAACTGCGGTGACGGCCAAGGAACGGGCTGCTGTGCTGAGCACTGCTGGCCAGCCCTGCATAGCATCACCAGATGCACAGTCGCGCGGCAGTGCACCTGCTGCTCCACACTGCGCTTCCCTGACGCCTCCGACTCCTCAGCCGAGAAGCCGCCCATCCAGGCCAGGTACTGCATGATGAGCTTGCTGGTCTCCGTCTTTCCGGCACCACTCTCTCCGCTGACCTGTTCCAACGCAGTTGCCGTCAGGTCACTCGCCGCAAGATCGAGCTCAATGGTTTCATCAGGTGAAAAGCACAGACTCCAGCGACTGTGCGAGCTTGATGCATAAGGACTAGGCGGCGCAGGGTCAAGGCAATGCATGGTCGCTGGCACGCGCTGCAGCGCCACGGGCACTCACCAGGATGGACTGGCTCTTGTCCCACCGCCGCATCTGCTGGTAGGCAGCGTCCGCGATGGCATACACGTGCGGCGACAGCTCGCCCAGCGTCGCGCCGCGGTACTGCTCCATCATGTGCGTGCCGTACAGGTGCGGCAGCCGTGCAAAGGGATTGACCGCGATCAGGATGCTGCCGGTGTAGGTGTAGATGTCGTCCACCACGTACCGCGACTTCAGGTTGTCCAGCACCCCCGGCTCGTTCAGGTACGCCAGCGTGGTCATGTCCTGCTCACAGGCAGGGTGTCGGGCGTCGGTTGTGACGAGGATGCGGCGCGGCGCAATGTGTGTGCATGGGCAGCCTGCTCAATGTGCTAACATTTTCAGCTCGACAAAGTGGTGGCATGATGCTGAGTGTCTCCACAGCACCTGCTTCCGGGGCCTGATGGCTGGATTTGCTCTGTGTGACCAGACCTCGATGGCGAGATCCACTCGAGGCCCTCCCGGAAGGCAGGCCGCAGCGATGCACCCATCTTCAAAAGTGATGAGTGAGAGCCACAAGGCCGTCGAGAGCGCGTACCTCCACGCCCCGGAGGGATCCGGGGTTTTGCAGTGGGCATTGATCCGGCTTGTAGGTGGCTGTGCGGCCTGACTCGGTCTTCACCACCAGCTGCTCGCCCACTGCCTTGATAACCTCGCCGCTGTACCATCCTTCGCCGTCGCTCTCATCAGCCGTGAACACCCACACCTTGCTGCCTACCGTGTGGGCGCTCAGCTGGGACTCCATAGTGATGCGGCCCGAGGGCCCGCTCTTTTAGACCGCAATGCCTACCGCCAGGTTGGTGCACAGGGGCCGCCGAGCAAGGTGAGCTGCTGTCGCTACGATGTGCCCCGTGACTCGATCAGCATGCACAGCTATGCCAGTCTTACTGCGCTTTTCAGAGCGTCATACTGTCAAATCGGCAAGCTGCCGGCAGCAAAGACCCGGATCGGCCGCAGCTGCAACCTGTGAACGTTCTGCAGATCTGTGGACGGTCCGTAGGTTCGCTGCACCTTGACACATGCTCGGCGCTCGGGCTTTTGCTCACCAGTCGAGAGCCGGGACGCTCAGAAGACAGGTTTCCGCCTCGAAATTTGAAGTGCGAAATCCGACCAAGTGCTCACAACAGGTGCTGCAGCAATTCTCTCGACCACCTTGCAGTACTAATCCTGTGTCTCGGACGCCAAGGTCGAAGACGCACTCAGCGGGCTCCTCGTGCAGCAGGACTGCGCGCGCAGTAGTGGATTCCGGAAGGTGCACAGATGTCCGAATCGCAATAGCAGACCGTCTCTGCTGGGGCACGCGTCCGTGTAGCCGGCCGCAGCGGGCGACCATGAATCTCTCCCAGGAGGACAACCGGCACGCGCACCTGCTCAAGCCTATTCGGGAGCTGGCAGCCAACTGGGACATCAACATCGCCAGCGAGCTGGAGGAGTACTTGGTACGAGTACAGACGCGCATCTGGGCTTATCACTGAGCCTAGTACTGCAGAATAGGAGAGTGTCTCTGACCTACGCTGATCCTCCCGCGCAGGAGGTGCTGGAGTCTGTCACGTTTTCGGTGGAGGGCAGCGGCAGCGTCAACTTTGCGGAAGGTGAGAGATTCTTCTGCGGGCCATGGCATGGCTCAGCACAGGTCCTGCCTACTGTTCAGCACTGACTTACAGTGGCGAGGACACCCGATCTCCGGACACGGAATAGGTTCTGGGACCAGCACATGCGTCCCGCCGCGCTTGGCAATCCTGCGCTGCGCCTCCCGCCATCACTGTGGTGGTTGATGTGCGCAGCGGCGCTGCTGGTGCAAGGCTCGGCGCACGTGTACAGCAAGAAGGTCGAGTACCTGCATCAGCTGGTGTACCAGGCGCTCGACGTGATTGCCGATCGCAAGTGAGTGCGACAACAGTGTTCTCTACACTCGATAAACGGACTGCGGCATCAAGACTGCGGCTCGTTTGCGCCTGCGCACGTTCAGCCTCAAAGTGGCCACCGGTTCAGCGTCTCCACGCAGTTGCTGCTGGCCTTGAGGCACTCGAGCTGGGATTCATGCATCGCAGGCAGCGGCAGGCGCGGGCTGCGGGCCGGAACGGCGTCGCGGAGGACGATGACGTGTATGACGAGGAGGAAATGTTCCTGCGGTTGGATGACGTGCTGGAAGGTGCGGGCGGCGGCAGGCTTGGGGTTTCGGGACTCGCAGATCTCGTGTTGCAGAGCGCGCATGCTGGCAGAAGTGTGGCGTCCTTGCAGGAATTTCCTGGCAGCAGCACCACAGCAAGGCATCACGCCTCGGTTCCACTCCTCTCCTCAGCCTTGGCTGGTGTGGCGCAGAGGGGAAGGACATCGACATGGACGACTCAGGGTCGCCGCAGGTCACACGGCCGATGCGGGCGCCGGCGGTGCTCCTGGCCCTAGACTCGACAGGTGCGCCGCAGATGTGTGTATGTGTGTGTGTGTGTGTTATGTGTCAACAGCTGCGATTGCCATGTCAGGCGTTCGCCTGCCTCGTGCCATTGTGTGGCACGAGGCAGAGCCCAACCGCATCTTGCCGCATGGTTCCAGGTGACGGCTATGGGGATGGTGCAGGCTGCAGCTTCAGGGTGAGTTCACAGCCACCAGACACCCCTAAGCCCTGTGCGATCGTCAGACGTTGCTGCTGTTGCTCCTGCAAAGGGGAACGGTTGCAGCTGCTGCCGCTGCTGCTGCTGCAGCTGTGCCGGCCTTTTGTTGCCTCGATACGAGCAAAGGGAGGAGACTGCAACGGACTTAGCGCCCCTTGCCGCCGCAGATCACGAGCTGCGCGGTGCACCAGTCGGGCGCGCTGCTCATCGAGCCCAGTGGCGCAGACGGTTATGACCACATGCTGCGGCGCGTTGCGGCGCGCACCTCCCCCTCCGGCGCCTTCCGGCCCCCGCCGGTGGACCCAAACGCTGCTGCTGCAGCGCCTGGCGAGGCGGCGTCGTGCCAGGCGCCCACGCCACCGGGCGAGGCTAACGGCGGCGCTGCAGCGGACGACCGCCAGCCAGGTGCGGCGCCACTTTCTGTGGCCAAAGGGTGTTGCAGGTCTTGGTCTGCTGCAGGTCAGCTTTTTCAGACACAGGGGACGGCCTATGGTAAGGAGGAATCAATCTTCATGTGCACCTCACCATCCACCCTGTTCAAGCGCGCCCGGACGCGTGCAGCCAAGAATTATGCAGTTGAAGCTTGACAGCCCTAACGTGCGCCTGCAGACAATGAGTACGATGGCGGGGATGCTGGAGGCTATGGCGACAATGACGATGCTGGCGGCATGGAGTGGGCGGGTGACGTTGGCCCCTCGCCAGGACGCGACTCGCAGGGTGGGACTCCTGCTTCGAGTCAGAGCCATGCAGTGTCATCTGGTGTATGCGAGCCTTCCTGCAGCTAGGGGCCTGTGCATCCATCGCCTATGCTGACCTTGCAGTTCGCCGAACTTCGAGGTAAATCAACCGCCAACTGCCAAATCTGTCTGCAGGCGGCGCCGCCGGCTGGGCAGCAGAGCAACAGCAACAGCAGCAGCCGGGGGACTATGAGGAGGTCGAGGAGGATCACTTCGACCCATGGGCGCCGCTGGACCAGCACGATGACAGCGGCATGGCCAAAAAGCCCTTCCGCAAGGCCAAGCGGCTGCCCAAGTTCAAGCGACCGCCGCCGCCGGCGCTGCCCTCGGCCCTCGGCGCGGTGCCGTCCGCGGTGCCAGGTCGGTGCTCGCGGCATCTGCAATCTGGCATGTTTGTTTTTGTACTCATTCGTACCAGGACGATGTGATGAACGCCCCTGCTTCTTGCCTTTGTTTAGAGGGCACCTTCATTTCCATGGCAGGGCCATCCATGCCTGCTCGTCAGCGGGCGCAGGCCAACTTGCAGACAGCCTTTCCCCTCTCGCCGCAGCCAGCTTTGACTGAACATCCGTTATGCAAACACCCTGCAGGCAAATTGGCCTTCCCAGAGTTCCAGCCGGCGCTGCAGCGGCTGCAGCAGGCGAAGCGCGCCGCGGCTGCGACGGCGCAGCGGGCAACCGCGCAGCGGCGGTCCGCGTTCGTGGCGCCGCCCGCCGAGGAGGCGCAGCCGGACGATGGCGACAACGACTATGACGGCGGCGACGGTGCGCTGGATGAGCTGTCGCCGCCGCATAAGCCCTGGCACCATCTCTGCGCATATGTTGATCCAGGGAACCGGGACGAGGCTAGCATCCTGCTCGTGCAAGGGTCGCCTGCTGTCGCAAGACACCGCACGAGGACAGATTTCCCTTGCCCTTAGGAAGCACTACTTTGATAAGTTTCGCCGCAACACGCAGACTGGGACGATGGCGTGGGCGCGGACCCGCTGTCAGATGACGACAACGACTACATGCCAGTGCCAGATGCGGCAGAGCCAGGTGAGCCGCTGCGGCGTCAAGGGCATCTACCAGCCTGATGGTTGCGTGGCTGGTGTGTGCGGCGTGGTTTTGCAACAGGAGGGTCCTCGCAGGTCATGGTCTGCTCGTGAACAGGTCACCATTGAGGGGCTCAGCGCAGGTTGCAGTTGCCCCAAAACACAGATTCCGGCACCACCCGGAAGTGTTTGAACAGGGCGGCTGCAGCAGCTCTGTCCCCCGAGACTTTGACCCATTGTGCCGCAGCGTCGGCGTGGGATGCGGAGGCGCCCAGCCAGGCCGCAGCAAACCCCACGTACGAGGACCTGTGCCGCGCGCACGTGGACGCCATCATGGCCGCCGCCGCAGCCGCCGATGTGCAGACAGAGCTGGCTGCCAGGTGGGGCCCGGGTCCAGGCAGCCTGCGCCCTCCTGCACTGTGGCCGCTTGGCATGCTCTGTGGTTATGCCACCCAGCATGGTCCGTTTGAAACATCGTTGGCCAGTTATATTGCTGTTTCACAGCCAAAGAATTAATTGCCAAAAGGCACACCCTTCTGTGCGTTCACGGTCAAACAAGATGCACGAAGATGGAGCTGCAGCTCATCGGCGTATTAACACCGCTACCACAGGGTGGCGAGGTGGCGGCAGCGGGTGCAGCCGGTCATCGACGCGCAGGACGCGCGGGAGAGCTTCGACATGCGTGTGTACGGCGAGCGCATCCTGGCGCGCCTCTCGGAGCTCAGCCTGGACGGCGAGGCCGCAGCGCAGCCGCCCCCCCATCTGCAGCCGGCGCCACAGCAGCAGCAGCAGAAGCGGCCGGCGCAGCGGCAGAAGGGCCGCAAGGGCGCTGCGGCGGCGCCGCTGCCGCAGCAGCAGCAGGCACAGGCGCCGCCGACGGCGCCGCTGAGCGCCGCGGTCGGCCACCCGGAGCAGTGGCAGGTCTCCAGGTGACACAATCGCGGCGGGGCTCTGTGATGGAGACTGCGCAAAGCTGCCGAGCGTGCCTGTTGTGCATTGCTCCATGGTATACGAGTCTCATGCAGCACGCACGCAAATGCATGCCGCATGATCGCCAGAAAGCGCAGCCTGGCCTCGCAGCGCTGGCTGCCGCACTATGCCCCTGTGTTCAGCCCAAGCTGTCCACCTCTGCCATCTGACCTGTCACCTGCTGCAGGCTCTTTGCGGCGTCGCTGCAGCTGGTCAACAACGGCAACATTGACTTTGAGATGCCGGACGGCGGCGAGGTGCCCGGAGGCGGCAGTGCGCCGCGGCTGCTGGTACACAGCCTGCAGCTGCAGGACCGCCAGGCCGACTATCGGCCCCCCAGCCAGCAGCAGAAGGTGCGTCGCCTGCCCTTCTTAAGCAGCTGGGGGTGGCGGAAGCCAGCCAGGCACCGGATGCGAGCCCGGGCATCAGTGTGTGACGCAGCGGGCAGGGCAATGGCGGCAGCTGGCCCAGGTACTGCTGTGCCGGACGCCAGCAGATGTATTGTGCTGTTGACAGCACCAGGTGTCAACTTCGCCCTTTGTTTACAGAAAGCGCCTAAAACTTCGGTGGCGTGTGTTTGGCAGGGAGACGCACGGGGCATGGAATTGGACGAGAACATCAGTGGAACTGTGGTAGCCGCGGCATGAGTGGGTGGCACGGCGTCGGCCGAACAATGAGCGGACATTAGTTGAAGTCGTTGCAGCGTGACGAGGTTTATGTTGTTTCTCATGCTGAGCGTGCGAAATGCCTGAATTCTACAGCTACCTACCCTCGAGCGGTATTGACACTGTTGCAGGCTGACGAGACGCTTCCTGGTTTGCCTGGTTTCAACACTGTAAGATCTGCGCACACTCTCGAAGAACCTACTGCTGAGCTAGATACAGAGATTCTTGCAATCATGCTACCTACCTATGCCGTCAATGGTGCGGCAGCGCTGTGCATCTCAGAATGCCAGCCGTCGTTCCGCTCAACCACGAGAAGAAGCGTGTCTGCACGGCAGCTCATGTCATGATTCAATCAGCTCTCCGCCCTATTCAACGCCACTCCTGCAGCGCCCAGGGCATTGCTTGCTTGTGTGGTTCGTCAGGCTGTGAGGTTTTTGCAAGCTGAGCCGTAAGGTTCTTGGTAGCTGCGTCGAGGAGGCCCTTCTCTAGCGGCTCCAGCACCCGCGACCGCGCACGCACAGCTCTAGAGGCTGTCCAGCATCTGCACGCCGTCGCCCTCGGCGATGTCGCCGAGGCGGAAGGCGCCGACGCCGGCGGCCAGCACCGCCTCCGCGTCCTGCGGCGCCACCACGATGACCATGCCGACGCCCATGTTGAAGGTCCGGAACATCTCCTCGTCCGACACGCCGCCCGCCTGCACCGACAGGGACATGCAGCCAGCTGACAACGGGGGTGATGAAGGAGCCCTGTCATGCACCTTGAGAGGCGCCTGCGTCCCCGCGCGTTTCGGGAGAAACAAGTAAACTAGTGCCATGTGGGTGGCCCAGTGCACAAGTCCACCAGCGGCCCATTGCACGGCATGCCTCCAAAGCACTGACGGCAAGCAGCTAGGGGCTCGCGGGCAATTCAGGCACCTGCTGCAGCCACTTGAAGAGCTCGGGGATGTCCCAGGCGCTGCAGTCGACGCGCGTCTGCAGGCCCTTGGGTACCACCCGCGGGATGTTCTCGGGGAAGCCGCCGCCCGTCATGTGTATGAGCCCCTGCAGCCGCCCCAGGGTCGGTTTCTCAGGTTCTGCAAGGACACTGAATTGGGAGCTGCTGTGCCTGCTCGCGGACGCTGGAGGATCCAGGCTGCCAGTGCCAATGCCGAAACCTAAGCAGGGCAGCTTGTCGTACTTGGCAGCATGCAGGAACAACGTTTTCTGCAATTTGCTGACCTTGACGGGGAGCTGCTGCAGGAGCTTCAGCACCGGGCGCACGTACAGCACCGTCGGCGCCAACAGCGCGTCGCCAAAGGTGCCCTCCCCCCACGGCACCCGGTCCGTCAGCTGCGTGCCCGACACCTGCGGTGCACCCGTTGCTCCTGAGGCGAACGAAAGTGATTAAGGACAAGGGTGTCAAATGCATCTCAATGGCAAGTCGGCATCCCAAAGTCAGCTCCGTGACAGCATGTCGGGTTGACGCCTGCCGGCTCTGCCGCCAGCCTACAGGAGGCAGCAGCCCTCGTCACAGAGCAGGCAAGTTTGCAGCGCCGCTGCAGCTGCCCCCTAGATAGAGCCCCGAAACCCCCATCAAAGCCGCCTCACCTGCAGGATCTTGCGGACCAGGGAGAAGCCGTTGGAGTGGATGCCGCTGGAGGGCAGGGCCAGGACGGCGTCGCCCGCCGCGATGCCGCTGCCGTCGATCATCGCCTCCTTCTTGACGCTGCCCACCGCAAAGCCCGCCAGGTCGTACTCGCCCGCCGTGTACATGCCCGGCATCTCCGCCGTCTGCATTGGCATTCAAATGGGATTCAAAACGTGATTCGTTGAGTTTCCCATTGGCATTCGCACTGGACAGCCTGCCAGGTCGTACATGCCCGGCATCTCTGCTGTCTGCATTGAATCCGGTCGGAATCAGAAGTTGTGTAATCAAAAATTGTGTAGTGGAAATCATGAAGCTCTGTTGATTGCATTCCTGGGGTTGCGTGTCGACAGGAGCACAGCAGTCCTCACGCATGTCCTCGCTCGAGCCAGCCACAGCAGCGACGCAGTCCAGCTCTGAGGCTAGGTGTTGCTGGCTTCGGCTGGAGAGCCAGGCGAAGCTGAAAACGCTTTGCCAAACGAGCTGGGGTGGTGAGGCAGGAACTCTTTTCCCAGGACATCGAAATGTAAAATATTTGACGTGAAAATGCGTTGTTTGGGGGCGCGCACCTCGCCGCCCATGAGGATGCAGTCTGACTCTTGGCACCCCGCCACGATGCCCTTGACCACCTGCGCGCCGTCATCCACATCTCAGCTTTCGAGTGCGATCCTCATCAAGCATCATCGAGCTGCTGCGGAGGAGTCACAGTCTGATGACGCGATGTGCTCGAGATGCACATATGTCAGCACCGTCATCTCGTCGCTCTGTGTTGCCCTCTTCCAGTTTGACAGCACCATTTGCTGAAGCCTACACAAGTTCCTTCCCAGAAGGAAAAAGCTCACGTCTTCCGCGGTGTCGACGTCCAGCGCTCCGGTCGCAAAGTAGTCCAGGAAGAACATGGGCTTGGCGCCGGAGGTGATGATGTCGTTCACGCTCATGGCCACCAGGTCGATGCCGATGGTGTCGTGCCGGTTCAGCTCGAACGCCAGCTTCAGCTTCGTGCCGACGCCGTCCGTGCCGGCCACCAGGTATGAGTCGCCTGCGGTGATGGCAGCACTGGCGTCACTTTCTGTTCCGCATGCGATGTGATGTCTTCATCACTCTGCTGTTCTTGTCCTGCAACCTTGTCACGGTGGCGAGTACTCCCCCTAAAATCTTTAGAGCTGCCTTCGCCATGATCGTTTACTGGTCAGCCGCTGCCGCTGCAGCTGCGACGGCCTGACATCATTGCACCAGCATGTGCGGTCGTCCGCACCATGAAGGTTGGAACACAGATTACACCAACGGGTTTGTCGGCTCAGTATTGTCGTTTGCAAAACATGAAATGTCGGGTTCAAGCTACCGGATGTAGCTCACCAAATTCATAGGCGCCGCTGAAGCCTCCGATAGCCGGGTTCAGCTTCCTGATCCGGCGGACCAGCTCGTTGCCAGCATCGATATCGACACCTGCATCCTTGTAGCTGAGGCCGCCCTGCTGTGCTGTGGCTCTGCAGGTGCCGCGGCTGCAGCCGGCATTCCGCTGCCGGCGCTGGCTGCCATACAGGGCTTGTTGCCTAGGGTGTGATCGCTGCAGCTGTGTCGGTGGTGAAACGGGTGACCTAAGCAGAGGTGCCGAGGGAAGCGTCTGGCGGACGGGCTGCAGTGGGTCTGTCCTGTGGATGCAGCTGGACAAGGCGATCATGTCTGCGTGCACATGCGCGATGGAAACCTGTGCAGTTGCTCCGATCGCTTGGAGGCTTTGCAGACCGGTTCCTGGAATCAATTGAAAGCCAGAATGTCTGAATGCGTCACTCGTGGTGATTCCCGGCGCTTTCGAAATTCAATATGGCCAGAAATAAGGAGGAATTTCCAGTGTGGGCAGATTAATTCACTCGGTGTGTTTGTAATTAATTAATTAAAAACACGATGTTATTAATTATGTTACTAATCCCTTCCTGACCGCCACTGAAGCTGAAACACC
>JAABUM010002682.1_pt1 | contig 23377 bp, 24 predicted proteins | sample 5559161 | NCBI WGS metagenome assembly JAABUM01 (sample SAMN10711868, study PRJNA513369) | rock metagenome | isolation source: Antarctica rocks | place: Antarctica: Victoria Land, Siegfried Peak nord
TCGCCAAGCCGATCAAGTGGACGTACAGCGGCCGCGTCATGCCCACGGAGCAAGCCGCCGCTCCAGCACCACCCACGCAGGCCCAGGCCGCGTAATATGCGGAAGGTTTTCAGGCGAAAGGTACTAGATGGATCTCGCGTGGACGGATCGTGCCCAGATAGACCTGGGCGACATCGTCGCGTACATCTCCGAGGACAACCCTGGGGCGGCTCAACGCGTGAAAGCGCGCCTGGAGGAGGCGGTGCTCCACCTCGCGACGCAGCCGGGAATGGGTCGTCCTGGCCGCGTCGATGGCACGCGCGAGTTCGTCGTGGCCGGGACGCCGTATATCATCCCCTATCGAGTGCGCGGCGAGACCGTCGAACTCCTAGCGGTAATGCACGGCGCGCGGCGCTGGCCCAACACGTTCGGGCCGTGACAAAGCACATATTCTCAGCCTTTTCTCAGCGTGCGCTCAGTCTTCTTTCAGGTTACGCCGTCACACTGCGAAGTAGGCGCAGGGTCGGTGGCTGGGCCGACGAGGCGCGCCGCCTTTTCGCGTTTGCTGGGAGCGCCGCGCGAAAAGGTGGCGTACACCCGATCCAACGCGGTATGGAGCGCCGGGCGCCGCGAAACGTACAATGAGGAGCGAGGATAGGAGAGGGAGAGCGATATGTCGAGCGCACACGAGGGGACACGGGTGTTGGTGGTCGAGGACGAGCGCGCCATCGCCGACTTCGTGCGCCTGGGCCTGACGCACCAGGGCTACACCGTCCAGGTCGTGGCGGATGGCAATGAGGGGCTGCGCCACTTCCGCACCTTCGCGCCGCATCTCGTCGTGCTTGACCTCATGCTCCCAGGCATGGATGGTCTCACGCTGTGCCGCCGCTTGCGCGAGATCAGCACCGTGCCCATCCTCGTGGTCACAGCGCGCGACGACGTGAGCGACCGCGTGCACGGCCTCGACAGCGGCGCCGACGACTACCTCACCAAGCCGTTCGATTTCGCCGAACTCTCCGCGCGCGTGCGCGCCCTGCTGCGCCGCGCGCAGGGGCCGACAGCGGATGTCTTACGCGTGGGGGAGCTGACGCTTGACCCCGAGTCGCGTGAGGTCACGGTCGACGAGCAGGTCATCACGTTGACGGCGCGCGAGTTCGACCTGCTGCACTATCTGATGCGCTACTCGGGCCGCGTCCTGACGCGCGAGGCCATCTTGCACGCCGTGTGGGGACCCGGTTTCGTGGGCGACGACAATATCATCGAGGTCTATATCCGCTATCTGCGCGATAAACTCGGTGATCGACCGCCCCGCTATATACAGACGATGCGCGGCGTCGGCTACGTCTTGAAGGGATAAAATAAGTTGCGGTATTGTCTCGCGTGGATAACCCATTGCTTCTTTTAGAACGTCCGTGCTATGATGCCACCCGTCAGAGTCTGTGGATCATCGACGCGAAAAAGTCGTGGACAAGTAGGGGGAGACGGTGGATAGGGCGCGGATAACAGGGGATAGGACGGGGATAACGCGTGTGGATAACCGTCCACAAGGTCTCATAACTCTCCACATTCCTGTGTGGATAAGCCCTTGTGCCGCCGTTGCCGGGCGCCTATATAGGGTGGTAGCATAGCGATCATCTTGATTAGAGGAGGACGCATGCTACACAACCCCTTGCCGTCGCCCGAGTCCCTGCCGCAAACGTTCCGCACGTTCGTCACAGGTCCCCAGAACGCCCTGGCCTACAACGCCGCCCTCACCGTCGCGCGGACCCCCGGCACGATGTATAGCCCGCTCTACCTTAGCGGGCCATCCGGGCTCGGGAAGACGCACCTGTTGCACGCCATCGCCGCCTACCTGCGCCCGCGCCTCGACGGCGCCGAGGTCATCATGGTCAGCGCCGATCAGTTCTCGCAGGACTTCGTGACCCACCTGCGGCACCAGCGTATGCTGTCCTTCCGGCGGCGCTACCGCCGCGCCGGCGCCCTCCTCATCGACGGGATCGCCCTCATGGCCGGCCGCGAGGCCGCCGCCGAGGAACTGGTGCACACGTTCGACGCGCTACGCGAGGCCAACCGGCAGATCGTCATCGCCGACGAGCAGCGCCCCAACACGATGCGCGGCCTGCCCGAGCGGTTGCGTTCGCGCCTGGGGGCCAGCCTGGTCGCCACGATCGGCGCGCCGGACGAGGCCACGCGCGTCGGTATCCTGCGCCGCGAGGCGTCCGACCTGGGCCTGCTCGCGATGAGTCCGAGCGTATCCGACGTGATAGGTGGACAAGGCGAGGCCGGCCTAATCGCCGAGGAGGCGCTGGCCGTGCTCGCCAACCGCATCCGCGGCTCCGTGCGCGACCTGGAGGCGGCGCTAACGCGCCTCTCCGACGAGGCGGCGGCGCGCGGGACGCTGGCGACGGCGCCGCTGGCGACGCAAGTGGCGGCCGAGTTCAACCGTTCGGCGCGGCAGCCGCGTGGACGTGGCGGGGTCGAGGGTATCCTTGCCGCCGTCTGCGACTACTACGGTATCCCCCAGAATATCCTGCTCGGCAAGAGCCGCGAGATGACCGTGGCGCAGGCGCGCCAGGTCACCATGTACCTCTTGCGCGAGGACGCCGGCCTTACCGCCACGCAGGTAGGCATCGAGTTGGGGCGCGACCACTCCACCGTGTTACACGGCCACGCCCGCGTCTCCGCTGCGCTCAACAACGGCGATACCATCATGAACGTCGTGCTCGACAGCGTGCGCAAGAGCGTGCTGCAAGCGCGACGGGACACTGCATAGGTCGAAGGTCAGCTGTCGTGCTCTTCTACCTGCATGGGTTTAGCCATGCCGAGACGGCCGCCCAATTGGGCATCGACACCGGCGCCGTCAAGACCCGCCTGCACAAGGCGCGCGGGACGCTGCGCAAGGCGCTCTGGGAGTTATGGGAGGAGGAACACGACATGACAACGACGACGGCTGACACGGCGCTCGTGCGCGTGCGGATCGACGGTGTGCGCAAGAACCTAAAGTCCGGGCAGTGCGTGATCATCTTGCAGGAAAGCGATGAGCCGAAGGGTAAGGATGTCGACCAGTCACGCAGCCTGTTTGTGTGGACAGGTGAGGTGGAGGCCGATGCGCTGGCGCGGACGTTGCGCAAGGAAGAGACGCCGCGCCCGCTCACCTATACCCTGATGGCCAATCTCCTACATGCGGGCGCCCTGCGCGTGCAAGAGGTCCAGATCCACACGCTGGCCGCTGAGGTTTTCTACGCGGCCATCGTCGTCGAGGGGCCTGCCGGGGTCCAGCGCGTGGACGCCCGACCGAGTGACGCCATCAACCTGGCGGCCATCGTCGACGCGCCGATCAACGTCGCGCGCGCCATCCTCGACGCCAATGGCGTCACATGGCAACGGCACACGACACGCGATGAGCATGGGCAGGAGGACGTTGAGGAGACGGGCTACGGCCCCGATGGGCAGCAAACCTACCACATCCGGCGGAGAACGATTCGCGACGAGTCGGGGCGGGACGTGATCGAGAACACCTCGTTCGACGCGAGCGGCAAGGAGATCAATCGTATGATCTTCGATCCTGAGTCGCCTACTGTAGTGGGATAAGCCGCGCCGCGGCTACGTCGACCAGCCCCCGATCGGTCAGCTTGAGCGCGGGGATGACGGAGAGCGAGAGGAAGCTCAGGGTCATGAAGGGGTGCTCCAGCGTGCAGCCGAGTGCGGCCGCGGCCTCGTCCAGCGCCTGCAGCCGCGCCGCCAGCTCCTCGACCGGCAGCGGCGACACCAGCCCCGCGATGGGCAGCGCGACCGTCGCCAGCACGGCGCCGCCGGCCACGACCACGAAGCCGCCGCCGATCTCGCGCAGCGCCGCGATCGCCGCGAGGATATCTTCGTCGCTCGCACCGGCCGCCACCAGGTTGTGCGCGTCATGGGCTACCGACGACGCGATGGCTCCGCGACGCAGCCCGAAGCCTTTGACCAAGCCCACCCCCACGCGGCCGGTGTGGTTATGCCGCTCCACCACGGCCAGCTTGAGCAGGTCGCGCGCCGGCTCGGTCACGATGTAGCCGTCGCGGGCCGTGACCTCCTCGACTAGGCGTCGCGTCGTCACCTGCCCAACCTCCACGCCCACCACCAGCGCCGGCCCCGTGTGTCCCGGCAGCCGCAGGTCTTCCAGAGTCACGGGCGCGCTGTGGATCGTGCCCATCATATCCTCCAATCCGGCCAGGTCATGGGACGCGTCGAACAGCGGTCTGCCGTGTTCCGCGACGAGGCGGCCATCCTTGTAGACCGCGTCGATGGTGAAGGCGCGCAGATCGCTCACCACTAGCAGGTCGGCGCGGTAGCCGGGCGCGATGGCGCCACAATCGGGCAACCCAAAGTACTGCGCGGCGTTGTAGGAGGCTAGGCGGATCACCTCGATTGGGTCCAGCCCGTACTCCAGCGCGCGGCGTACCATGGCGTCGATGTGCCCGCGCGTGGTGAGGTCGACGGGGTCACGGTCGTCGGTGACGAAGAGGGCGCGGGACGGGCGTAGCTCGGCGAGCAGCGGCAGCAGCGTGTCGAGGTTGCGTGTGGTCGAGCCATCGCGCACCATCAGCCACAGGCCCAGGCCCAGCTTCTCGCGCGCCTCCTCGATCGTCGTGTTCTCGTGGTCGGATCCGATGCCCGCCGCCACGTAGGCGTTGAGCGCGTGGCCGTGCACGCCCGGAGCGTGGCCGTCCACGGCCAGCCCGCGTCGGCGCGTCGCCTCGATCTTGGCCAGCACGTCGGGGTCGGCGCGCAGCACTCCTGGCACGTCCATCATCTCGGCCAGTCCCCGCACACCGGGGTGGTCGAGCAGCGGCAGCAGATCGCCGGTGCGCAGCGACTGGCGCGGGCTCTCCAGGGGCGACGCCGGCACGCAGGACGACAACATGACGTAGGCGTTGAGCGGGACACCGCGCGCGGCGTCGAGCACGTAGTGGATGCCAGCGACGCCCAGCACGTTGGCGAACTCGTGCGGATCGAGCAGTACCGTCGTCGTCCCATGCGGCACGACGGCGCGCGCGAACTGGCCGAGCGTCAGCATAGTGCTCTCCAGGTGCATGTGCCCGTCGATCAGGCCCGGCGTGAGGTAGCGTCCACCGAGGTCGCGCTCCTCCCGCGCCTCGTAGCCGTCGCCGAGCGCGACGACGCGGCCATCGGCGATCATCACGTCGCTACGATAGATCTCGCCCGAGAGGACGTTGACCACCTGTGCGTCGCGCAGCGCGAGGTCGGCAGGCTCTTCTCCGCTGGCAATACGCAGGAAACGAGGCGATGGCATCATGGATATGGACATCACCGCGCCACGACGTTTAACCGTCCGCGTCCATCGGTTGCCGGCTCAACGACGATAGACACGTTGTCGAGCGTCGTGAGCAGCTTCAGGATGCGCGCGAGGGAAAAGCCGCCCGTCCGCCCGTTAAGGAGGGCGGACACCTCCGGCTGATGCAGTCCGAGCACGCGTGCGGCGTTGGATTGCGTCAGGCCTCGCTCCTCGATGATGCCCTTGATGCGGATGGCTAGATCCGCCTTGGCTAGCTCTTCCTCGGGCTGATCGAAGCCGAGGTCGGCAAATACGTTGCCGCTGCTGGTTTCCACTGGACTATCGCTTAGACGCTTATCCATCACTTCTGCTCCTTCCGCGCCTTTGAGCCTTCCTCATTTGCGCCACGATTATAATAGAAATATTATAGCGCGTCAGCAGCAGGTACAAAGATGGCGCACTATCCCTGCGCCGTTGTGAAGCTTTATGAGAAACGCATCATGCGGAACCGCTATGCTACCACTATAATAGACGCGTCGTGAACCATCGCTCCCCAAGCGTTCAACCATCAAAGACATAGACAGACAGAGACTATACCAGCGTCCGTCGGGGCGTCCCCGCGCTACATGCTTAGTATCGAAAAGAGAATGCCCATGTCGCCGGCCCTCACCCGCTTGCTCCCGTTCGCGCTGCTGCCCACGCTCGTCTTCTCCGCCGCTCGACCCGCGGCCAACCCGACGCTCCGGACGAGCCCCAGCGCCGCTACGGTCTACGCCGCGCCGGTCACACCACAACCCTCCACGCCGCCGTCACCGTTGCCCGGTGCGGGGGCGCGCGCCGTGCTGCCGCTCGTGGCGCGCGGCGTGACCCGTGTGCCGGTCTACCTACGCGCGTTGCCCGCCTTTGGCGCGCGGCGCATCGCCGTCTTGCCGCGCGCCACGCCGCTCACGGTCGACGCCTGGGCCACCGACGCGGGCGGCGCGGCCTGGTACCACGCCACGACAACCACTACCACTATCCCTGCGACCACGACGGCGGGGCTCGCCCCCACCCCGGCCCTCGCCGGCTGGGTCTACGGCGACGCCATGACCTTCAACGCGGGCGCGCCCGTCAGCCCTACGGCCCTGCTGGCGCCGTTGCGCGGCAAGGGCATGTGGTTCACCTATCCCCTCTTGCAAACCACGCCGGTCACGACCATCGTCGCCATGGCGCGGGGGGCCGGCCTCTCGCACCTCTACGTCGAAGTGGGACGCTCCAACAAGGGCTTCTACGGTGGACCCGGCCTCGACGCGCTGCTCCCGGCGGCGCACCGCGCCGGCATCCGCGTCATCGCCTGGGTCTACCCCTTCCTACGCGACGTGCCCGCCGACGTCGCCATGAGCGTCGCCGCCGCGCGCTACACCGCCCCCTCGGGCGACAGGCCGGACGGGCTGCTCACCGATGTCGAGGACAATATGAACGAAGGAGCCGTGCGCGCTTACGGTCAGGTGCTGCGCGCTACGCTCGGCCCCGACGCGCTGATGGCCATTGCCACGTTCCCGCCGCAGTGGCTGGCCGGACATACTTATCCCTTCGCCACCGCCGCGTTGAGTTGGAACGCCGTCGTGCCGATGGACTATTGGCATCTGCGCCGCCGCGCCTACACCGCCGCCGAGGCCTACGATTTTGTGCGCGAGAGCGTGACGCTGATCCGCGCGCGCACGCGGCCGGACATGCCCGTCGAGGTACTGGGCCAGATGTTCGACATCTACCAGAGCGGCGCCAACAGCCCCAGCGCCGCCGAGATTTTGGCCTGCGCTTCCGCCGCGCGTGACACCGGCGCGCTCGGTGTCAGCTTCTTCGAGTGGCGTCACGCTACGCCCGAAGAGTGGGGCGCCCTGCAAGCGATCGGCAGTTGAGGGTGGCGCCTGTCAATCGACCTATTGATGAACAGCGCGCCGCGTTCGAGCGCTATGTGCTCACTAACCCGATAGTACGGGAGATCCTCCCGCGCGCCAAGACCCTGGACCTTGGTCAATGGTATCTGACGGCAGGCTGCCTCTTCCAGACGGTCTGGAACGTTTTGTCCGGGAACGAACCGACGCGGCACATCAGGGACTACGACCTCTTGTATTTCGATGATCGCGATCTATCGTGGGAGGCCGAGGATACGGTCATTCGGCAATGCGCGGAGGTCTTCGCCGATCTTCCCGCCGAGGTAGAGGTACGCAACGAGGCGCGCGTACACCTATGGTACGAGGGCCGCTTCGGCGTGCCCTGCCCGCCGTACACCTCGACGGAAGCGGCCATCAATTCCTTCGCCGCGACGACCTGTTGTGTCGGGATACGGCTCGACGCAACGGATCGGCTCATTGTCTACGCCCCTCATGGGTTCAATGACCTCTTTGGGTTGGTCCTACGGCCCAACCCCGTCGTGGCGCCCGCACACGTTTATGAAGCGAAGGCCACGCGATGGAAAGAGCACTGGCCTGCCCTCACAGTCATGCCGTGGCAAGCTTCTTAAGAAATGGCTGTGGGCGTATGCTACACTATGCGCTATTAGAGGGGGCCTGGAATGACTACTTCGGAGCGAACTAGATCCAAGCAGGCGCCACCCATCAGGGATGCGCGAGCCTTGAGCGTTGCCGTGACTGATGACATGCTGCAGGTGCGCTTGACCGACGGCCGTGAGATCGCCGTGCCGTTGACCTGGTTTCCTCGTCTGCTTGCCGCCACTCCGGCGCAACGTGGACACTACGAGTTGATCGGTGGCGGGAATGGGATGCACTGGCCGGATATCGACGAGGATCTGTCGGTCGCGGGGCTGCTGGGGAAAGAGGTTTATGAAAGAGTCGAGCCGGAAGGTCGCGGACGCGCTGGCCGCGGCGGGCATTGAGACGGAGATCATCGAGTTCGCCGAGAGCACGCGCACGGCCGACGAGGCGGCGACGGCGGTGGGGACGACGGTGGGACGCATCGTCAAGTCGCTCGTCTTCAAAGCGGAGGATGAGCCCATCCTGATCCTTGTCTCGGGGAGCAATCGCCTGGACACAGCCAAGCTCGCCGCCCACCTGGGGCGTCCGGTGCGCCGCGCCGACGCCGACCTCGTGCGCGCGGCGACCGGCTTCGCCATCGGCGGCGTCCCGCCGCTCGGCCACGCGCGGCCGCTCCCCGTCTACATCGACCAGGATCTAATGAGCTACGATACAGTCTACGCCGCCGCCGGCACGCCCAACTCCGTCTTCCCCATCGCGCCGGCCGCCCTCCAGCGCATCACCGGCGGGACCGTGCTGGACCTTGCCGCACGCGCATTACGATGACCACTCGGGTTTACCGCACTTGCAAAGCGGTCCGTACGAAAGTCAGCAGGGTCGTCCAATCTCGGTGGGCCTGACGCATACCTTGGACGTACGCTACGGGGGTGTATGCTATAGTCGAGTGGATTATCGGTGTAGGGGCCATGAGTGACGGATAGGCGGTGTTGAGCATGCTCACGCGCTCCACGCACACAAGTCCTTGTGTTGATCGCGCGCATCAAAGAGACGCCGCGCGTGCATATCGATCAAGCGTTGGACGCGGCTGCCTGGTCTCTCCTCGAGCAGTACAGCGACAAAGAGTGGTCGTTAGTCGATGCCGCTAGTTTCGTTGTGATGCGGCAACTCGCGCTCACCGATGCCTTCACAAGCGATCACCATTTCACTCAAGCTGGCTTTGTCCGCGTGCCACACTAAAGCCGGCTAAAGTCGACCTGCTCATCAACGACGCGGGCAAAGCCCACGGCGCGCGATCACGATAAGGAAAAGCCCCGCCCCATGAGGGGCGGGGCTTTTCCTTATCGTGATCGCGCGCCCGTTGATTAGGGATGGCGTTGGATCACGCCGGCGGTGACGTCCTTGGTGACGGTCGTCGCCAGCAGGGTGTCAACAGCCGCGGCGCCGGGATAGGCGACACCGGGCTTCAACAGGCCAAGGTTGGCTAGCGTCGTGGCGGCCTGGCCGACGGTGTTGTACAGCTTGGTTTCGAATGACTTGTTGTTGGGGGGCATCTCACCCAGCGCGGCCCGCGCCAGCGTGCGGTGCTCGGCCTCGACAGCGCCAATCTGATAGGTGTACTGCGCCAACTGGGCCATGCCCGCGCTGGCGAACTCACGGTTGGCGGCCATGTAGGCGGCGACAAAGACCGTTTCCGCCTCCTCCACGAAGTGCAGCGCCGCGAGCGCCGAGGTCAGGATCGCGGGTGGGAAGGTGAAGCTGGTATAGAGAGGGTGTGCGCCCGCGCCTAACAGGAACGACAGATGGTCCTGCTCTTCGCGCAAAATAGCGCGCACCACCGACACTAACGTAGTCGCGGGTACTGCTATACCCGTCGTGTCAAACGCGCCGCGCAAGACCTGTTCGTGGACGTTGTAGAACGCGGTTACAGCCAGCGCTTCCGCGGTCGCCGCGATATCGAAGATGGTCTGCGTCGATTCCGTCATGAGGCCGCCCGACGGCATGCCGCCGGTCCCGCCGCCGCCGGCATGGGCAATCGCGGGCGCCGCGATACCAAACCCGGCCGCGGCGAACGCCGCGCCCTTGAGGAACTGCGTGCGGCTGCGCGCCGAGGAGAGAACATCCGCAGCGATAGGCGATGTCGAGTCCGTAGACATTGTGCATCCTTCCACTACCATGGCTATGTGCGCTGTGTCATACAGCGGCGGGACGGTTAACACGACCACGAATTATCCAGCTTGTCTAGCGTGAAGACCGTCGTTTTGCCGGCGCTAATGCTGTACCCGCTACACCTCCTTGTGATGATGGGCATGATAGGCGTCCCTAACGTATACGTTAGAACACGCGACGTAGATCACTTCTCTCGATCCAGCCGATCCAGCGTGTCGCGCTCCCCAGCGGCGTAGCCGTACGTCAGGCAAAGGCGCGAGCACGCGATCAGCATGTGAGCAGGATTCATGCCACGAGCAGGTCATTAGGGCATGTATCATGTGGGAGTGTAGGGTGGATATTAGGACATAGTAGGAGGGGTGACGCATGAACTTTCAGGGCACGGTGGCGCTTGTGACAGGCGGCGGGACGGGGATAGGGCGCGCGACATCGCTGGCGCTGGCGCGACGCGGCGCCGCCGTCGCGGTCAACTATGCGCGCTCACGGGACGAAGCCGAGGCGACGGCGCGCGACATCACGGCGGCCGGGGGGCGTGCCCTCGCGGTCCAGGCCGATGTGTCCGATGATGGGGCGGTGCGGGCGCTGGTCGCGACGGTCGTCGACCACTTTGGGGGCGTCGACCTGCTTGTCAACAACGCCGCCACCACGCAATACATCGCGCTCCACGATTTGGATGGCGCCACCGACGCGGTGTGGGATTCCATCCTGGCGCTCAACGTCAAGGGTCCTTTCTACTGCGCCCGCGCCGTGGCGCCACACATGCGGGCGCGCGGACGCGGCGCCATCGTCAACATCGGCAGCATCGCCGGGCTCACCGGCGACGGCTCGTCGCTCCCCTACGCCGTTTCCAAAGCGGCGGTCGCCGGGCTGACGCGCTCACTGGCGCTCGCCCTGGCCCCTGAGATCCGCGTTTGCAACGTCGCGCCCGGTATCGTAGAGACGCGCTGGACACAGGGGCGTGAGGATCATGTGCGACGCCTGAGCGCGGCGGCACCGCTGCAGCGTACGGCGAGCCCCGAAGATGTCGCGGAGTTGGTCTGCGCGCTACTCGCCAACGACGCCGTGACCGGGCAGACCGTCCCTATCGACGGCGGGATGGTGATGGATTAGCTTCACTATCGTTTGGGCCATGGTCGTATACTATATGCGGCCCCGTCCGAAGGGACGCCGCGCCGATACATACAGCTTATGGAGGATACATGGACTTGGAGGCAACGAGCAGGCGGCTGGCGTCGATGATCCGCGACATACCGGACTTCCCGCAAAAAGGCGTCGTGTTCAAGGACATCACGCCGATCTTGCAAGACCCCCAGGGGCTGCGCGACGCCATCGACGCTATGCTAGAGCCGTTCCGCGACAAGCAGATCGACGTCATCGTCGGGCTGGAGTCACGCGGCTTCCTGTTCGGCGCGCCGATGGCCTACGTGATGGGGCTTGGCTTCGTCCTGGTGCGCAAGAGCGGCAAACTGCCCGGCGAGAAGATACACATCACATACGACCTGGAGTATGGCACGGATACGCTCGAAATCCATAACGACGCGATCAAACCGGGGCAGCGCGTGCTGCTTGTCGACGACCTGCTGGCCACCGGCGGCACCATGTGCGCGTCGATTGACCTGGTCGAGCGCCTGGGCGGCCAGATCGCCGGCATCAGTTTCCTGATCGAATTGGACTTCCTAAAGGGGCGCGATCGACTGCGTGACTACGACGCGCGCACGCTCATCCATGTAAGCTGACGACTAGCGATCAGCCGTCAGCAGGTCGTGACGTCATGTGGCCTGTCCACGTATGGCAACTGGGGGTTTACAGCGCGTACGTTAAGCTGACAGCTGATCGCTGTCAGCTTAACGTACGCGCCAGGTGATGCGGCCGCGTGTGAGGTCATAGGGTGAAAGCTCGACCTTTACCGTATCGCCGAGCACCACACGCACGTAGCGCTGACGCATCTTACCAGCGAGATGGGCCAGCACTTCGTGGCCGTTCTCTAGCTTGACCTTGAAGGTCGTGTTTGGCAGCGCGTCGACGACGGTGCCCTCCAACTCGATAACATCATCACGGTTCTTACTTCGGTTACTCAAATTGGCTCCTTAGACGATAGTGGCGGCGGCGCCACCGGGATTTTATATTTTATATAGCTCTACGCAAAAGAGGGACTTCTACCTGTAATTATATCACTTTTCAATGACCGTGAAGCCGCGTCTGCTTACGGCCTCGACTCCTCGCGGTCCTCGGCTTCGATAGAGGCGATATCAGCACGCGCGTTCCTATGACGCGCACGGAGCAGTGGCCCCAACGCCCGCGCCACTGCCAGGCCCGCCGCCACCCCGGCCACGCCGCCGGCCATGCTGCCTCCCAGATAAACGACGGCGGCGCCGACGGCCCCATGCGCCAGGAATTGGTCGGCGCCCCAACCGAAGGTGCTGAACGTCGTGAAGCCGCCGAGCACGCCCACGGCCAGAAACAGGCGTGCCTCCACGCGTAGCAGGCCCGCCTCGTCGGCCAGAACAAAAACCATACCCAGCACAAACGCGCCCAGCACGTTGGCGACGAGCACCGGCGCCGGCAGGACCGTCCCCCACGGCGCCAGCCACACGAGCAACAGCGCGCGCAGGCACGCCCCTATTCCGCCCCCTAGAAAGACGATCAGCGATCGCCGCATCGTCCCGCCCCCTATAGCCAACCGGCCGCCGCGCCCAACGCGGCGGCGAGCAGCCCGACGGCGACCGAGCCGAGCAGATTCAAGGCGGCCAGCCGCCGCCGGCCGTCGGCGTAGAGCAGCACACCTTCCAGCGCATAGGTACTGAAGGTGGTGTAGCCGCCTAGAAAGCCCGTTTCCAACAACGCCGCCGGCAGCGCCACGTCACGCTGCGTCCGCGCCAGCACAGTGTAGACCAACCCCAGGGCAAAGCATCCCGTCACATTGATCAGGAACGTGCCCAACGGAAACGCGCCGGCGTAGCGCGCGCCCACGACACGGCCGGCCCCGTAGCGGCATGTCGCGCCCGCGCCCCCTCCGATGAAGACGGCCAGCAAGGTCAGCGCTGTCATCAGTCGTCGAGCCTATCGGCCAATGACGCGATCGCTTTCTGGCGCCACAACGTCCCCACGACACTCTCCTCCGTATCGCTATGCAGCCGATCAGGCACGCGAAAGCGGATCGCACGCTCGATGTCCACCTGTGCCATATATACACCTCACGCCTTCATCTGATCGTTACGCTCGTCGTCCGTCTGTCATAGTATTAGGACCTCGACGAGAAACCTATGGTAAGGGTCTGTGAAAATTAGCCTGTGAAAGGGCGCGCCCCACGATGGTGAGACGCGGCCCGCCGTGCGGCGCGGCGCTAGACGCGCGGTGCACGGGCGCCCGCTCGGGCCGCGCGCCCGTGCAGTGCGTTCAGCCTCCCGACCATTCCCCGTGCAACGCCGTGCAAAGCTGTGCTCCCGCGCCTCGCCCCCCTCCTTAGGAGGACGCGCGTCTTCCTACCAGGGCCATTATCGCATGCATGGTGGGGGTGTCAAGGAACACGCGGGCCGCGCCGCCGCGCCTGGCCCCCGCACAATCGTGGGGCGCGCCCCCTGTGAAAATTAGCCTTGACAAAGGTGGGAATAGGTGATAGATTTAATCTTGTGCCCGGTCACACGGACACACTAAGAGCGTAGGACTTCTCTGGTGGTACCGCGCGGTGGACCCACCCGTTCCCATTCCGAACACGGTCGTGAAACGCCGCAGCACCGACAGTACTGTGGGGGCAACTCCATGGGAGGATAGGCCCCTGCCAGGGTTACTTTCTTCGCTCCGCGTCGCAGGGTGGAGCAGTGGCAGCTCGTCGGGCTCATAACCCGAAGGTCGTTGGTTCGAATCCAACCCCTGCAACCCAAAGGGGCCGCATCTTAATGATGCGGCCCCTCTTCTTTTTGCCGCTTGCTCCATGACGGCCTCACTGGCGGGGCGTCGACAGCTAAAGCAGGCGCCTTCTACGACGTTATCTCAGCGGCGTTGTCAACCGCTTGCTGTAGCGAGAGGGTTTGCCCACTCGTCCATGCCTCGTCAAACCGCGCGTCCCCCAGCGCGGCGCGCAGGCCGGCCACCTCGCGCTCATGGGCGTCGCGTTCGACCGGCGTGAGCGGCGACCCGACCGCTTCTCGCAACGCCGCCGCCGCCAGCAGCCGTACGGCGCGCTCCGCCAGCCCTTGCTCACGCCGCGCCGCCCCCATCCTACCGGCCACGGCGGCCAATCCTTCCAGGCTCTCGGCCACGCCCAGCCTGTCGCCTATCGCATGGAACATGACCAGGCCTTCCCCGTGCGACAGGGCCGCACACGCGTCGTCGCCCTGCGCGTGGCGCGCGTGACCCAGGGCGGTCAAAACATCGGCGATGCGGATCTTATCGCCGAGGGGGCGCAGCAGCGCCAGGCTCTCCTCGCACAGGGACACCGCCCGGTCGACGTCGCCCTGGGCGCGCGCGACATCCCCCAGCCCGGCTAAGGCAAGGGCGATATCGCGCGTGTGGCCCAATGCCCGGACGATCGCCAGGCTTTCATGGAGCAGCGCGGTCGCGCCTTCAGACTCGCCGCAGTCGCGCGCGATCCGTCCAAGCGTCAGGAGCGCCTGGGCGATGCCCCATTGATCGCCCAGAGCGCGCGCCAGGACCAGACTCTCTTCACAGAGCGCGGTGGCCCTGACGTACGCGCCCTGAAAGCGGGCCACGTCCGCCAGATTACTGAGCGAGAGGGCCAGGAACCAGCGGTCGCCAATGGACCGTGTTAGGGCCACGCACTCCTCGCCTAGCGTGGCCGCCCGCGCGAAGTCGCTACGGTAGCGGGCCACGCCGCCGAGGATGTTGAGCGACAAGGCCAGGTTCGGCCGGTCGTCCAGCGCGCGCGTCAGCGCCACGCTCTCTTCCGCCGCAGCCGCCGCCTGATCGTAATCGGTCTGCGCATAGGCGATCACGGCGAGCCCGACGAGAGCGTCCGCCCGTTCCGGCGGGGCCGTCCCTGAGCGCGCCGGCAGCGTCGTGAACTCTTGCAACCAGCCGCGCCCCTCGGCCAGGTGGCAGCGGATATACCAGAAGCGCCATAGCGCCCCCGCGAGCCGTACGCCCAATGTTATCCCAGATGGGTTACTTTGCAGCGGGCCATCCCCCCTGGGACCGCCGGCATCTTGCCGGCAAGCGTTTGCCGGCAAGATGCCGGCGGTCCCAGGGGGCGCCACGTCCAAGGAACGCTCCTGATCCTGCATTAGAGCGCGCTCTCGCGCCCCCACCAGCGCGGCGCGCAGGTTGTCGTGGTCGCGCTCGAGCGACTCCAGCCAGCGTACCTGCTCAGGGCCAAAGAGTTGAGGTTTGGCCGCCTCCGCCAGCTCCAGGTAGTAGGCCGCGTGCGCACGCCGCGTCGCTTCCTCCTCTTCGCTGGCCGCGAGTTGCTCCAACCCGTATTCGCGGATTGTTTCCAGCATGCGGAAGCGCGGTTCGCCGTCCGGCTGTTCCACGGCCTGCAGCAGGCTATGGTCCACCAGCAGTTCCACCCCTGACCACACGTCGCCGTCCGCGGTCCCGGCCGCCGGGGCCACGGCCTCCGCCGCCTCCAGCGTGCAGCCGCCGCTGAAGACGCTGAGCCGCCGGACGAGAGCCTGTTCCCACTCCGACAGTAGCGTGTAGCTCCAGTCGATCGTCGCGCGCAACGTCTGTTGCCGGAGTGGCGAATCGCGCGGTCCCCCTTTGAGTAGCCCCAACCGCCGCTCTAACCTGCCCAGCAACGCTGCGGGCGGCAACAGCGTCACGCGCGCGGCCGCCAACTCGATCGCGAGCGGGAGACCATCAAGTCGGCGGCACACCTCCGCCACGGCGGCCGCGTTGTCCGCGTCGAGCCTGAACTCGGGCGCCACCGCCCGCGCACGCGCCACAAACAGTTGCACAGCGGGGTAACTCGCTACCTCCGCCGCCGTCGGCGACGGGCCGGCCGGCGTGTCGAGCGGGAGGACACGGAACTGCTGCTCGGCGCGCACACGCAGCGCCGTCCTGCTCGTCACTAGCACCGCGAGAAGCGGACATGCCGCCACCAGGTCCGCGATCGACGAGGCCGCCTCGATGATCTGCTCGACGTTGTCCAGCGCCAGGAGCAGCCGCTTATTCCGGAGATGCGCCACCAGCAGTTCGTGGACGCCTAGCGCGCCCTCCTCGCGCAGCCCGAGGGCCCGCGCCACCGCCGGCGCCACGAGCGCCGCGTCGTTCAAGGCGGACAGGTCGGCGAAGACGACGCCGTCGGGATACGCGTCACGCAAAGACAGGGCCACGGCTAAGGCCAGACGTGTCTTGCCCACGCCACCCGGTCCCGTCAGCGTCACAAGGCGCGCACCGCCGTCGGGTTGTAGCAGGCGACCGACGGCCGTTTCTTCGCGCTCACGGCCGACCAACGCGGTGGGTGGGACGGGGAGCGTCCAAACACGCTGACGCTCCTGGCCGCTGTCCACCGATGATTCACCCGTCGTTTTCCCGCTGTCGGGCGCCTCATCGGCGTCGCTATCGCGCGCCACGGTGACCAGGGTGGAGCGCTCGTGGGCGGTGAGCCCGAGGGCGTCGGCCAGGAGCGCTAGCGTGTCCGCGCGCGGGGCGTTGCGGCGGCCACGCTCCAGAGCGGCGATTGTGCTCACGCCGAGACCGGCGCGCTCGGCCAACGCCTCTTGAGAAAGGCCAGCCGCCAGCCGATAGCGCCGTAGTAGATCTCCAAACGTGCTGATGTTACCGGCGGTCATACGCTTATACCACCTCTATACTGCCCCAATAGCCTCGGCGATAGCCTGCTCTGGTCGGAGCGCCGCCCCTGCCGTCCAGGCGGCCGCGCACGCCACATCGCCCAGCGCGATGAGCGTGCGCACACGGCTTTGTCTGTCGCCCAGATCGCGCTGCAGGGCTAGGCTCTCCTCATACAACGCCGCCGCGCGGGGGAATTCGCCCTGGTCGCGCGCCACGTCGCCCAGATTGTTGAGCGTATAGGCGACGCCATCCGGGTAGTCCGCGTCCATCGCCGCCATCACGGCTAGCGCCAGACGCGTCTTGCCGACACCGCCCGGCCCTGTAAGGGTCAGCGCGCGCACGTCCGGCCGGCGCAGCAACGCGATCACCATAGCTTCCTCGCGCTCACGCCCGACCAGCGCGGTCGGAGGAGAGGGAGGGGCGGACAAGCCAGACGTTGTGGGCGCTATCTGGCCCGTGGCGCGCGCATCCGGCGCCGGCCGGCCTGACGCCGCTCCATCGTTTCCTGGCCGCTCTACCCCCTGGCGACCGCGATAAGGGCCGCGCGTTCCTCTGTGTCGAGCGCCAGGGCATCCGCCAATAGTGCGACGGTTCCGGGACGTGGGGCGGCGCGGCGGCCACGTTCGAGTGCGGCGATGGTGGTAGCGCCTCGCCAACGCCTCTTGCGACAAGCCCACGGCCAGACGGTAGCGCCGCACCATCGCCGCCAGCGATGGCGTCGTCTTGCGCCGACTCTCGCCCTGTTCCATGCGTCGTCCCGAGCCTACCATCGAGCCTTCCTGTTCTCGCTAGCGTCATGATAGCACGCGCCAACTTGTAGCGAGACGTTCATTGTAAGGGCGTTGTCAGGGTAAACCAAGGGCGCTGTCACTGTTGCGTGGGGCCGCATCGTTCCATACTGATGACTGTGATGGGGTGCGCAACCGATCACATACACGACACAACAGCGAGAAACGGCATAACATCGTTACACGGCAACCTGTGTTGTCGTGGGGGAGAACAAAATATGAACAGACACAGACAACATCGGTGGGCAGCCATGGCGGGGATACTCACCCTCGCCGTTAGCATCCTCGGGGCACAGGCAGGACCCGCCAGCGCCCAGACCACGACGGCGCATCCAACCTCTATGGCGCGTGGACAGGTGCGGCCACACGTCGCCCAGAACGGGAGTGGATCGCCATTTGTCACCTTCAACGTCTTCTCTACGCCAGGCATAGATAATGCGCTGGGCGGCGGGATCGCGGCCGGCCCCGACGGCCGCGTGTGGATCACCGACCTCTTCGGCGGCACGGTCGATGCCATAACGACCAACGGGACCGTGACACAGTTCGCCGCCCCCGGCGGGGCGCAGGGGATCGCGGCGGGACCGCGGTCGCAGGGGCGCGTCCTCTGGTTCACGCGGCAGAATCCACCCTCGCTCAACCGGATCACGACGTCCGGGACGATCATGACCTTCCCGCTCACGGCGCCCGCGGGCCGGCCCGTATCCGTCGTGGCCGGCCCCGACGGCGCGATGTGGTTCACCACCTGGAGCCCAGCGACGATCGGCCGGATCAGCGCCCACGGCCACATCACCCAATTCCCGCTCACGGGAGGACAGACGCCCGATAGCCTCACGGTCGGGCCGGACGGCGCCCTCTGGTTCGTCGATTTCTTCGCCAACAAGATCGGGCGGATCACGCCGCGCGGCGCGATCACGCTGTTCAGCGGGGCGACCGACGGGCTGAGATCGATCGTGGCGTGGCGCGGGGCGCTCTACGCCGCCGACGCGCGCAAGGGGCAGATTGTGCGTGTGACGACCGACGGCCAGTTCAGCTACGTCCCGGACCCCAGTGGCCTACCGACTGCGCTCACGGTGGGGCCGGACGGGAACCTGTGGACGATCACGGGTAATGTCATCGGCGAACCGATGGGCCTGCAAAGCATCACCCCGTCCATGGTGTTCTCGACGCCGGCGCCGCTTCCGCACGGCGCGGCGGGAGGCCTGACCACGGGGCCGGACGGGAACCTGTGGCTCCCCGCGATGCCGCCGGGCGTCACCGTCTACGCCCTGCATGCGCTCACGGCCACGCCGACGACGATCGCGCTCACCGTGCGTCAAACGCAGGCGTTGACGACGACCACGTCGTCCCCCGCCGGCCGGCTAAGCGCCTGGTCCTCGGATCCCGGTGTGGCGACGATCACTCCAACGGAGGGGAACCCGTCCGCGTGGACGGTGACGGCGGTGGGCGTGGGCGCCTGTGTGATCCGTGTGTCCGACGGCATGAAAAACACGGTCGACATCCCGGTGAGCGTGGCGCCTTAGCAGGAAGGCCATGAGCGGCAACGACGCGCGGATCAAGGATTGCACGGGCGAGTAGGCATCGCGCGCATGACGGTGAGGATGAGAGAAAGAGTTTAGGAATAGCTATGTCAAGACAAATAATACCGACGATAGGGGAGCGCGGACAGGCCGGCCCCAGCCCCAGCATCGAGATTGTCGAGGTGGGTGACCTGGAGCACGAGCGCTCCGAGGGTCTATCGAACGAGTCGGAGTCGTACGTGCGGGATACCTGCGCCCGGTTGGGGCTCACGCCTGGGACCCAGGTTATCGAGTTCGGCTGCGGCCCGTGCGGCGCGCTGCCGATCTTCGCAGAGGCCGTTGGGCCGGAGGGGTTCGTGGTGGGCGTGGACCGCGACGAGGGCGCGCTGGAGCAGGCGCGCGCCAACATAGTGGCGCGGGGACTATGCAACAACGTCCATCTCGTGCACGCCGACCTCAACACCGTCACGCCGGCGGAGGTCTGTCCGCTCGGCCTGTTCGATCTGGCGTACTGCCATGGCGTGTTGTGCTACCAGACCGACGTCGTGGCGGCGCTCCGCCGCATGGCCGCGACAGTGCGGCCAGGCGGATACATCGTGGCTCAGGAGGCCCTGTTCACGGCGCCCATCCCGGTCGAGGCGCCGGGGCGCTTTGGCCGCGCGGCCAACCTGCTCATGAACGAATGGTTCCCCTCTTTGTTGGGGACGATGGGCGCGTGCTGGGATGTGGCGGAGCGCTACAGCATGCTCTGCCGGGAGGCCGATCTGGTAGAAGTAGAGCAGCGCGTCTTCGCGCCGTCCTTCCTGCCCGCGCATGCGCGGGCAGGTATCGCGGTCTATCGCGACATCCTCGTCGGCGTGCGCCCGCTGTTGCGGCGCTTCGATATCGCGTCCGAGGGCAAGATCGACCACGTTCTGCGCGAGCTGGATACGGCTCTGGAGGAGGAGCGCGACGCGACCATCTTCACACACATTCAGGTCGAACTCGTCGCGCGGGTATCCTAACCGGCGCGTACCCCTTCATACTGGATGAACATTGACATGTTCAGGCGACAAGAACGCCGGTCTGTGCATACTGTAGCTACTACTTGGCGAACGCGGACCACACATAGGTGTGGCAGTGTCCGCGGCGGCGCGACAGAGGAGGTACCGTGATGTCCCAGGGCGAGATGATCGTGGCAATAAACCGACCTATCGCGGATGTGTTCGCGTTCGTGGCTGATGGTACGAAGACGCCGCAGTGGCAGTCCGAAGTCGTGGCGGCGCGACGGACGTCCAGGGGCGCCATCGGCGTGGGCACGACATACCAGGCCATGCGCACGCAGTCACGCCAGGAAGTTGCCTCGACCTTCGAGATCACGGAATACGAGCCCTACAAACGGGTCACGTTCGCGTACACCTCAGGCGAGGCCGCCTGCGTGGGGAGCTACGCCTTCCAGGCCGTGGGCAGCGGCACGCGCGTTACCTATGCCTTCGAGACGGGAGTCAAGGCGCGCACGAGCCGCTTCTTATGTCAACGTGAAGCTATGGACCTGAGCAACCTCAAGGCCGCCCTGGAAGTCGATGACGTCGCCGCGGCGCGTGCTATGGGGTATTAGATCTCCTTGGAAAGCTCCGACAATTCCAGCTTTGGGAACAGCGGAGAGGGCGGGTCCGTCCGCGTCCCTACAGGGAGACCACCCCAGCGGACGCGCTCGGCGTAGGGGCGCGGCGGTGTCTGGCGTGTTGAGTTGCGCTAAGATGCGCGCGGCCGCCGCTGGCACGAACGGCTCCAGGTGCACGGCGACGACGCGTACCGCCTCCAGCAACGCATAGAGCACGGCGTCGAGCGCTTCGCCAGCCTCCGTGCCGCCCGCCTTTTCGCTTTTGTGCAGCGCCCACGGCTTCGCGCTGTCGACGAGGCGGTTGGCCCCCACGACGAGCGCCCATACGGCGTCCAGCGCCACGCGTGGGTCGAAGATATCCAGCGCCCCGGCGATATGGTCGGGCAGCGCGGCGGCGATCGCCGCGAGGGCGGCAGCGTCTGGCCACGCCGCCGGATCAGTTGGCGGCGCGGGCACGACGCCGCCACGGTAGCGGTGCAGCATGCTGTTGGCGCGATTGAGCAGGTTGCCGAGGTCGTCGGCCAGGTCCGTGTTGTAGCGCGCGATGAGCCGCGCGACACTGAAGTCGGCGTCGGCGGCCGGCGCGACCTCGCGCAACAGGTACCAGCGCACCGCGTCGGCGCCGTAGCGCGCCACGAGGTCGCGTGGGTCGGCGGCGTTGCCGAGCGACTTGCTGATCTTGCGTCCCTCGACGGTGAGGTAGCCGTGCACAAATACCGTCGAGGGCAGCGGCAGCCCAGCCGCCAGCAGCATAGCCGGCCAGTATATGGCGTGGAAGCGCATGATGCCCTTGCCGATGACGTGCAGCCGCTCCTGGCTCGTGGCCCAGAAGGACTCGTAGGGACGGACGTCCGCCGTGCCGTAACCGAGCGCGGTGATGTAGTTGCCGAGCGCGTCGAACCACACGTACATCACCTGCGTGGGGTCGTCGGGGACGGAGATGCCCCAGCCGTGCGCCCGCGTGGCCGAGCGCGAGATGCTGAAGTCTTCCAGACCTCGCTCAATGAACGACAACGCTTCATTGCGGCGGCTCTCCGGCGCGATACGCAACTCGCCCGTGGTGATGAGCCGGCGCAGTTCGCTGGCGTAGCGCGACAGGCGGAAGAAGTAGTTTTCCTCCTCGACCACGTCGGGCCGCGTGAGGTGCTCGATGCAGAGGCCGTCGGGCGTCAATTCGTCGGGCGTGTAGAACTGCTCGCAGCCCACGCAGTAGAGCCCCCGGTAGTGGCGTTTGTCGATGGCGCCGGCGGCGCAGGCTTGCCACAGCGCGGTCACGCCCATTCGATGCGCCGCGTCGACACTGGTGCGGATAAAGCCGTCGTAGCGCACATCGAGCGCGTCGGCCAGTTCGCGGAAGCCCCGCGCGTTGCGCTCGACCAGCGTGGCTACCGGCAGGCCCTCGCCCTCGGCGGCAAGCACATTCTTGAGGCTATTGTCGTCCGAGCCAGTCTGCAGCCGCGTGCGTAGGCCGCGCTGCCGGCGGTAGCGGGCGAACAGGTCAGCCTGCACGTCTTCCAGCGCGTGGCCGACGTGCGACCGGCCGTTTACATAGGGGATCGAGGTCGTCACGTATGCCGTCGCGGTTGTCGCGTCACCCATCGTTGTTTCCTCCCGTCTCTGTTCCTACGTCCTGTACGAGGACAAAAAGAAAGGCGCCTCGACCGTGCGAAGCGCCTCGTCTGTGTGTGCCCTGGTGGCCGCCCTATCGTTAGGGGCCGCCAGGCGCGAGCAGACGAGGACAGCGCATGCGCATAGACATGGCAATGCGCATGGAGCGCGGCTGGGCGCTACTGATGATGGCGCGCTGAACTATCTGCATGTACACTATGGTATCACATCAGACCCACGCCTAACATCATCTGGCATATAGCGGGGCGCGCCTTCTGTCGCCTTGCGTGGCTATCGGCCAGAAGGGGTCATGCTATGAGCAACCTGATCATCGAACGCATCCAGCGAGAGGCGGGCGTCCCCAATTTGGTTGATGTGCTCATCGAGCGCCTTAATCCGACGGATTTGCAGTCGCTTCTCCTGGAGGTCTACCGCCGTCGCGCTGCGCGGGTAACACCCAGTCAACTCCTTGAGCGGTATGAGCGGGATAGATTTGTGCGCCCGTCCAACCTCGCGCCGTCGGTGTTGACGGATATCGATCACCTCGTGTGGTCGCTGCTCCCGGACCACTACACCGCACTTGAGTTGTCGCCCGTGTGCCCGTTGGGTACTAACGCCGCCATCGCGACAGTGGATCAGAACAAAGTCGTGACGACGATCCGCAACAGCGAGGTGATGGCCGACGCCACCAACGTCCTCGCGCTCGAATGCGCCACACGCCGACGCCGCCTCCTGCGTGGCGATCCGCACAACCGGGAACGGGTGCGGCTCTGTGCGTCACACCGCTTGTTACGCGGGCAAGCCTACCAATCTCCGAGCGCGCGCCCCCACTTCCGTCTCCTGGGACTGTGCGCGGCCGGGCGTGATGAAGGGTCTTTTCGGTTCGAGACGACGAGCCTCGTCGAGCAGATCGGCTTCTACGCACAACTACTGCGTGAGGCCGCCCACCTCGGTTACGCGGTCGGTCAGGTGCGGGTCGCTGTCACCGATCTGGCGCAAGGCCGGCGGGAGCAGGCCCTCCACGAGCATGTGCTAGAGCCCTTGAAGGCCGCCTATCCGGGCATCCTCTGCGACTTTGATCCCGATCGAGGGCGTTTCCTAACTCATACTATACCCTCCCAGGAGTGGGCGAGGACGCGGGCGGGTGAGCGAATGAGGTCGGGCCGGCCGGCGTCGTGGGCCGTAAGCGCGACGACGATGACGGCGGTGTACGT
>JAABUM010002683.1_pt1 | contig 23368 bp, 41 predicted proteins | sample 5559161 | NCBI WGS metagenome assembly JAABUM01 (sample SAMN10711868, study PRJNA513369) | rock metagenome | isolation source: Antarctica rocks | place: Antarctica: Victoria Land, Siegfried Peak nord
TGATCAGTTTCAAGGGCGTGGCCAGATCGCACCGCAGCCACGCACAGGCAGGCCGCCGAGCGGCACGCAGTCAAGCGGAAACGGCTCTCCGTCGAAGAAGGTCGTGTTTTGTCGCTTCTGCGATGACTCAGCCCCACGCACGCTGAGGCCCATGCGCTGACGGCGAGATGGGCGAGGTGGGCTCTGACGGCGTCCGCGCAAGAGCACACCTTCACACACTGCTTGGCTTACACGACGGCGAATTACCGTGCCGGAGCGTCCGCTGCACCGCCCGCCGACGATGGCCCCATCGGGTTCGTCATCGACGCCGGCGGCTGTGTGCCTGTGGCGGCGGCGGTGACGCCGTGCATTCCTCGGAGGCTTGAAGCTGCGTTTGACTGCGTTGCCTGCAGGGCCCTTCATGGCTGCTCAATGCGCTAGCGAGACTTCAATGCATCCAAGGCTCGTCTCCTATACCGAACTTGCAACGAAGCGACTGCGAACGACCAATGCTTGTGATTGCGCAGAGCTGGCTCAGCTGAACATGTTGCGTGTGCTCTGACTTTGGCGCAGCAGCATGGGATACGCTTCCGTGTATGGTACAAACGCAACTTGCTGCATCACTGAACTGCGGCTCAAGCGAAACCCGAGAAGTCGGTTCGCCTGCTGGACCACGGGCCGTAGGGTTTAGCGCAGTCGCTGGTACACGCCCGTCATGCTACGCGTTGGGCATCATCTCCTGCATGCATCATGCGACATGCAGGGTGTTCTGCGCAGAACAGAATGAACCACTGTCGCAACCCCGTCGTCAGACAGAGTGCCAACCCTGTGTCCGTCACGGCGCAGGGCATGCACAGCCCAGACGCGGAGGGCGCGCTGGTACTCAACGAGGCCGAGTGGCGCGGCGGCCAGACAAGCGCCGCCGGCCGGTGACAGCAATTGAGCCCGAGGACCTTGTAAGAAAGCTTCAAATTAAAGGGTTGAAGTGACTTTTTTTGCAAGAGAGCTGTCACGACCACCTTTTGTTTGAAGCTTTCTTAAAAGGTCCTGGGACGTCCTTGTAAGAAAGCTTCAAATAAAAGGGTTCCAGTGACGTCCTTGTAAGAAGGCTACAAATAAAAGGGTTCCAGTGACGTCCCTGTAAGAAAGCTTGAACTAGAAGGTTTCCAGTGACGTCCCTGTAAGAGAGCCGTCACGACCAACCTTCTGTTTGAAGCTTTCTTACAATTGAGCCCGAGGACACCCTTGTAAGAAAGCTTGAACTAGAAGGGTTCCAGTGACGCTCTTGTAAGAAAGCTTGAACTGGAAGGGTTCCAGCGACGTCCCTGTAAGAAAGCTTGAACTAGAAGGGTTTCAGTGACGTCCCTGTAAGAAAGTCGTCACGACCAACCTTCTGTTTGAAGCGTTCTTAAAAGGGTCCTAGGACGTCCTAGGACGTCCTTGTGAGAAAGCTGGCGATACCACCTTGTGTTTGAAGCTTTCTTACAAGGTCCTAGGACCCTCCTTTTCTTACAAGAAATTGTGGCGGGTTGCACAAGTTCCTGACGGCATGGTGGCTTCAGAATTCTATGTGTGGTCTCTGGGACGCAGGGCTCAGCACTTGAAGGTAGGGCTGCACGTGATGGCCACGATGACGTACGAGATGACCAGCAGCACCGCGATGATCGCCGCCGTCAGCCGCACGTTGCGCCACCTGCGGGGACGACAGCAGTCTGTCAAGCAGTCTGTCACGCGCCTAGAAATGGACGCCGCCCCCAAGTCTGTGCATCCTGCATGTAAAACCTCTAAGCGCTGCTGCTGCTGCTGCTCTGAGAGATTCCATGCACTTCCCGGCCCTGAGGAGTCGCTAAAACACCCGGCACAGCACCGAGGTGGAAGGCCGCACGGACCAGATCTGGTTGCGTAGCCGCCGCGTCTCGCGCCGGAAGCTGAAGGCCTGCCCCTGCAGCGCATCCGTCTTGTGCACCAGCAGCTCTATGCGCTCCCCCCGCTCCAGCACCTGCCCCAAGGGATATGGTCAATATCAAAAGCCACAGAAGCTGCTGCCAAACTCACATTGAGATTTCATACACCAGCAGCTCTGTGCGCTCCCCCCGCTCCAGCACCTGCCCGCTCCAGCACCTGCCCAAGGGGAGCGAATATATGTCGAATGTCCATACCTATCGTGCTTGCCCGTTCTGCGAGCCAGTCACATTGCAGGCAATGGGAATAGAGGTAAAAGTAAACTTTACTCCCTTAGATTGCAGGTATCTTCCATCAGGTGGTTGTAAATTTTCATGACCATGCAGGCAATGCACTGCTCCTTTTCACAGGCGTGCTGAGGCAGACCGTGACTTAAGGTCCTCGCAGTCAGCGGCCGACCAAGCTGCAGCTGCCGGTTGGCGCTACGCAGCAGCGTGCTGCAGCTTGAAAGCTGCTGCATGCAGCTGTCGCGACCTGCACCCACCTTCTCGATGTTCTCGATCATGATGTTCTTCACGTCTGCGACGGCAGCGCGTGTGCGGTTGATGGCGTCTGCGCCGGGGTCGTGCGAGAAATAGTCCTGCATTGAAAAGAAAATTGACGATCGAAAGGCGAAGTCATGATGTCAGGCAGCCGATTCAGCCCGCATCATGAGCGTGAGCCTCTTGCCATGCAAAGACGAGGCATCTTATGTCATTCGCCGCACCGACGGTATTTGCAGCGCTGCCAACCTGGTTAAACAAACAAACCAATCAGAAATCAACCACGCACCATGCGCTGCGCCAGGATGGGCGCGAAGGCGTCGTTGAGGGCGAATGCCGCCGCCGAGCCCGCCTCGTTGGCGTGAGCGTCGAAGAAGCGGTGCCGAATGTCCTCCAGGAAGGCAAACGGGACCCGCCGCCCCAGCGGCTGCAGATTCACAAGAAGTCTCGTTCCTAAGAAGGTGAGAATTGTGGCACGCATTCAGACAGAGAGCCTGTGCACAATGTGCATGTATGCACGATGTATGCATGAACGCCGCCGCTCACCTCATCGGCCATGCATAGGAATGTCACGCCATCCGCGACGAGTACATGGAACAGCTGCCCTTCCTGGGCATACGACACCCGCCTGCAGCCACATGCGGGCGTCGTCTGAAGGATTGTGAGCTTGCAGGGTCAGGAAGACATGCAGGAGGTCTGGCATGCACGCATGCAGGCATTGGCGCTGCAAGCAAGCGCACGTGTTGTCCGGCGGCACTTTCTCTGCAATCTTGCGCGCCACCAGGTTGGCGTTGCCTGAAACGGCACTGACAATACGAGAAACATGTCAGCATGTTCTACATCGCAAGGCAGTGGCAAAACATATGCGACTCGTGCGCTGCGGCCGACCTCTCCTCCGCCAGGACTGTGTCGCCTCTGGCCACCAACGCGTATGATATCTCAGCAGGCATGGCGATCCGCTATGTCATATAGAAGCGAATGGACCGCCGACGCACGCCGGCACCGCTTCCGAAAATCCGTGCGATGCTCAGATTTCCGATATCGATTTAAGCGCGCTTGTTGTGGACTGAACGGCGTGCGGCGGCTTCAGATGCACTGCTGCTGATTTGCTGTTCGGTGCAACGACATTTGGACGGCAACAACGCGAGGTGCGCAAGTGCTGACGGGCAGAAGCTGCTGCTGCATCGGCCATCAAAAAGGGTTTGCATTTCGGACCACCGCCTGTCGTGTCATGACATGTGCAGTGCAGTTCAATCACAACCTGCTCGGCATCACGATTCGTAACGCAAGCTTGAGTTAAAAGCCATCCACGAAGGAAGCTGCTGGCAAGTTTGGGCGACAGCAGGATCCCCTGCCAGCGTGCTGTGCAGCTGGCCTTGCGCTTTTATAATACCAGACGCTGCACAGCACTGAAAGCAGAGACAGTAGAGAGAGGGCTCGAGAAGTCTGAATTGCGCCTGGTGGCTTGCCGTGCGACATTAGGCCGGCTGGCATATTCCAGCAATCCCACAGCTTCCACTACAAGCGTCTTCACTGCGGCGCATCAGGGCAGCCGGTGACATACATCCAAGAGCTTCTGGGATGCTGGCTATCATGCGCATCGGCGCCAGCATCACGTTCCGTATTTGAATCAGTGCCTTGCTGACGGTTGCATCATTAATTTTGCAAGGCAGTGTGGAAGCTTTCACCTGCCTGAGGCTGACGTTTTGGGGTTCACAGCATTGTCATGCGACGCGGCGTGCTACTGTGACTCTCAGGCCGAGGGCGCTGCCCATCGGACGCGGGCCCGCCATGGGCGGCAGCGACGGCGATGGTCAAGTTGACAGCATTGTGGACAGCACCGAGGATGTCAGCTGCGGGCTGCAGTCTGCAGACAAAGAGCGCATCGAGAAGGTGAAGTTCTCGGCATGTTCCTCATGGCTGTCGTGTCTCTAGAAGGCCTTGGGCAGACACATGTCACAGCATGCCGGGAATTTATGAAGGAGTCGCAGCACATTTGGCTGCCCTGCTGGCCGCCCTGCTGGCCGATGCCGAACCAGCCTCATCCGCTCCTGACCTTCGTGCGGCTGCGCAGCTGCAAGCGGAGCTGGCGCTCAAGCGGCGGAACCTGACGCTGTGGCGGGCGCCGCGGGCCACGCTGCGGCACTTTTGTGCGAACGCAGCCTCGGCGGCATTCCGCGGTCTCGCCTGGACGGCGCACCACCCGCTGACGCTGTTCATCGCGCTGCCCGTCCTCATAGCCTACCTCTTCTTCAAGTACTCAGGCACGGCCATATCGTACACTGTGGTAGGAAACACAAACTGCGTTGGCGTGACCACTAGCTTCAGGTGAACATATGCAGCATGTATCTGCGGCATGGTCGGCGCTGTCTACTCTGCGACACACACACCACCTCGCAATGGACTACAAGGCAAAAGCAGCCATGATATCGCTTTATGTCAATTCAACAATGCCGCAGGCACGGCCGCGGACCAGCTCGCGGAACTGGAGGAGGCGGTGCAGTACGCGGTCTGGTGGGTGGGCCTCGGCGTGCTGTCCTCCATCGGCCTGGGCACCGGCATGCACTCCGGCCTGCTGTTCCTCTTCCCCCACATGCTCAAGGTGCGGCATATCATTCTAATATGTGGTTGCTGGCAGAAATGAACTATGCACAGGACAGTGCACTCTGGCCTGTTGTTCCACATGCTCAAGGTTCGTGCGCATCTGTGCGGGATGGTCATGGCCAGCCAGATGAACGTGCACACCACGGAACATGAGCACATAGTGATGTGATTGAATGTGCAGTTGCATGCCGGTCGTTGGCGTGCAACACGAGAGGTACCTCACATATACATACCTGCTCTTGTGCATGTTGCCTGAGTGTAATCGTTTAACCATGCAGATCTGCCTGGCGGCGGAGCGGTGCAAGCATGTGGCGTTCGACTCGAAGCCGGACATGTGGTGGAGCCACGAGGGCTTCCGCTGCGACGAGGCGCCCGCAGGCGACGTCTCCTTCGGCAGCATCCTCCTGAAGGCGAGCTGCTTGTGATCAAGCCGCCGTCAGGATGAGAACGTAACATGCATGTCACATCCTGCTGTTTTCTGCAAAAGAGCTTGGGTGAAGCATCACTGGCTGGCGACACGACAAGATGTCACCAGCCACGCCGGCAAGCACCTGTGCCGATGCATGCAGGTGATGCCGGCTGCAGTGCTGTGGGGCGCGGGGACAGCCTTCGGCGAAATCCCGCCCTACGCAGTGGCATACCATGCCTCCGTGGCCGGCGGCAAGGTCTCTGGCATGCAGGAGTCGCTTGCGGTGAGTGCTTATGTGCTGCGCAAACCTCGCTTGAGATGCTCGTTGGCGGCAGGAAAGGACGGGTATTTAATGTCACAGCTCGCTTTTTGTGGAATGCACACAAGGTGGCCATCCTTGTACCAAGGACTGGTTCGACTCCAGGACGGTCGCTGTGTGCATTCCACACATGTTACCAAAGCCATGCATTCACCGTCAGCATTCCAAGTGTTCGTGAACTGCTTGACAGTGACACAAACTGGCAAACAAGAGGTCACGGCATGCGTGGTGAAAGCATCAAACTTCACCTCAGAGCCTCAGTTCTGGACAACGCCCCGCCCTGATGGCGCGTCACATGCCCCCCCCGTAGCTGGAGAAGGACGAGCGCGCGGGCGGCAGCGTGATAGCGCGCGTCACGAACGGCATGCAGTCGTGGATGACGGGCTTCATCCGCACGCACGGCTTTGCGGGCATCCTGCTGCTGGCGGCGTGGCCCAACGCAGCCTTTGACCTGTGCGGCATCTGCTGCGGCCACTTCCAGATGCCCTTCTGGCGATTTTTCGGTGCCACCTTCATCGGCAAGGCGCTGATCAAGGTGCGGGATTGCAGCGTCTGATGCCCCACTTCCCCTCTGCGCCGTCAGGGCCGCCGCTGTCTGGCCTGCATTGTCCCGCAGCTGTCCCCCCCGCATAGCCCGCCCGCCAGCCCGCCCGCCCGCCAGCCCGCCAGCCCGCCCGCCAGGACGAGGAAGTTGTCGGCCTTCGTCAGGTATGAGGCACCTCCAGATCAGCCAGCATGCCAGCAACTCATACATCCTGCAAGGGCTGCCCCATCAGTGTCCTGAGTCTCCCGACCATCTGTCGGTGCGGGACAAGTTCTGTGAGTCACATCAGTCATGGCATGTACTACAGGAAATCTGTCGCCAGGCCAGCCATCGGTGTTCCCCTGTCAGTATGTGTGTCGGTCCGACCTTTTGCCGTCACCAGCTGGCTGTCGGCGGGCTGTCGCCGATGCGATTGTACCTTCTGCCTGGCTGGGGCCCAAGGCTCAGCCTTGCATGTCTTCCCGCACGACAGCCTCACACCTTGCAGCGTCAATGCGCCGTTTAGTAGCCAGGCGTGTATTCAGGGGCTTATCCTGCTCCTGCTCAGCAGCAGGACAGCCCGTAATGAGAAGCAGGGTCAGCGAAGAACACAACTTTACGTCTAAACCCCTCGCGTCAATCCTTTTCATCTTTCCCTGTCGCAGGTGAACTTGCAGGCGGCGGCGCTGGTGGCGATCTTCCGGCGCGAGTCGCGCGACGCCATCCTGGCGTGGCTGCAGCGCCGGCTGCCGGCGCACATACCCTTCCTGCCCGGCCGGGTGGCACCGGCAACGGCGCTGCACAGCTTCATCAACTCCCGCATCAGCGGCTTCCAGAACAGCGTCGCCCGCCGCGCCGCGGCGCACGCCGCCGACGGCAGGTGAGAGGATAGGCTGCACTGTGATTTTATGCCGCCGTTCCTTCGGAAAACATGCTTTTGCCAGGCGCAACAGCTCTCGAAACAGGCTCCCGCCAGTAGCACAAAAGGGCACACAGCATGTAATTTGGCTGCATGTGGGGGCAGCAGCAGCGCAGCTCATACTCACACTCATCAGATCAAGATGACTGTGCATCAACGCACTCTGGCTGACACCGTTTGACGCCAAGTCCAACGATTCTAGCATCAATACTTCTGCGCCGCAGGTGGTGGCACCAGCGCTTCCTGGGCCACTTCGGCAGCGGCCCCGCAGCTGCCGCCTACGCGCGGTCGCTGGTGCCGACACCCTGGTCCGCGGTGCTGCTGCTGTTCATGGGCAGCTTCGTGGTGGGCTGCGTAGAGCAGTTTGCGCAGTCGCACGCGCTGGAGGCGGACACTGCGCGGCTTGAGCGGGAGACCCAGCACCGGCACGCGGAGTGAGCGCCGGGGCGGCTGGGTAGCCGCTTTAGGGGGAGTCGCAGGGAGTAAGAGGTCGTGTAGGGTTGGTGTGACTCCGGCAGCTGGGCGGGTGGCCCAAGGCAGACTCGGGAAGGTGAGGCCCACGTGGGGATGTGCCGGGAACCACAAGGCGTTGGCCGCACCTCCCTCGCCATGCACAGCGAGGCATGCAGCTGCTGAAGCGTCTCAAGGCATGGGCAGCGCTGAGTTCTGCGGGTTTTGGCGGCTGGTGCAGTCGTGACCAGCAGACTGGACGTCATGCAGGCTGCCTCCTGCTCGTGATGCCAAGCTGGAACAGCGCTCTCTAGATAGGCAATCGAATGGCTTTTGAGTACATATGCGCCGCTTGCGGCAGAAATTCGGCGTACACACTGAAATTTGATCTTGATTGGGCACCGATCTGTATTCACTCGATTCAGTGGCTGGATCCTCTGAGTCTGTGTTGGGCCTGACACGCGGGGGAGGTGTGTCAGTGTCAGCGCTGACCTACTGACCTGATTGACACAGAGCTGACACATCACGTGGGACCTAACAGGACTATAGTAGCATGCCTTAGAAACCAGGGGAAACAAGCTCGTATGCGGCTCAAAAGTGGTGCAATCGACAGCGCTGCTCCTGGCGAGCACGACCGTGCTCTTCTTTACTAAAAGATTCCATTCTTCAAACATTTATACTGAGCTGCCACTAACCCTAAAGCCGCGGCCCCCGGCTAACTCCGGTCAACTCCGGCTTACTGACACAGGCGCTGACATTTGAGGCGGTGTGTCAGTGTGTCAACTGACTCAGTCTGACTGTGTCAGTGTGTCAGAATGTCAGTGAGTCAGGTGTCAGCGCCCAACACTGCTCGTTCCAGTGGCTTGGACAGAGTGCCTGAAAAGAAGTCTGATGGTAGTCGGTGCATCACGGTGCCATGCCCCAGGTTGATGTCCTAGACGTCAGATATGCGTGCAGCTTCAGCAATTGATTCAGGTCTGCTGCATACGAGGAGCGGAATGGTTCCGGCAAGCCGGCCCGCGCTTGGGCTAACGATCCGTTGGCAGGCCTGATCGTTGGGCGATCAAAACATGCCCTCAACATCAAACTTTACGCAGCGGGCGATCGAGCGGCTGCGATACGGTATCTCCACTTCCTCCTTGACCCATTGCACAAAACAGAGGTGACGCAACGTTTGTCATTAGTAATAGTGATGCACTTGCATCAGTAATAGTGATACACTATTGGAGTCAGGACGCCAGCGACAAATCTGACTTTTGCAACGGTGCAATAGACGCCAATGCCGGCGACATGTGACCAGCTAGCATCATGGTCAGCAGCAAGCCGCTGACACAGCGCGCGCGTCGCCGTCGCGTCAGGTGGGACGCGCTGCCGCGTGACTAGCTCGTGCCGTCCTCCAGTGCGAGAGCGGACAGGCGCCGCGCCTGCTGTGCGAGACAGGCGCCGCGCCTGCTGTGGCCGCAGGTACCTGAAACAGCCGCGGTGCGCAGCCATGTCGGAGCTGGCGTCGCTGGCGGAGAAGCTCACGCACAGTAGTGGGAATGGTCGCACCTTTCAGCTGGTGCACGACGCCTGCCTTCGCCTGGCGCCATCGGCAGACCTCGTCAGGTACTTTAGAGTGTTTCTCGCGCTAACTAGTTGCAGCCCAGCAGCACCCGCGCTGACTGATGCTGGCAGCGAGGACAACTTGTTGAGTACCACCTGACCTGTTGAAACGTGGCCGGCAACGCTTTCTCAATGTTGCGCCGTGCGGCCGTGCTTCAAGCTTGTATCGCGACCGGCCTGCCATGGGCTGCCACTGATCGCGTCTCTGAGTGCCGGCTCCGCGTGCAGCGTCTGTCTGACAGCGGGTGACAGCCTGCACTCCTTTACCCTGAGCGGCACCGGCGCGCTGCACCGCCACGCCTGGGCGCTGCCGCTGCACAGTGTCCTGTAGCCCAGCTGCCAGAGTGTCCCTCCAATTTTGTAGCTGAGCAGTATGGCCTCGCCGGTCGTCTCGGACGCTGACACGCATGTCGACCGAGCCGGGGATTGCCTTTTCATTCCTATGGACCACGCTCTGCAGCATGCAAGTTTTACATCGCCGCAGCGGCGCGCCCCTGGAGGACTGGCGTGGGGTAAGGGAGGCGTGCCACTCCGCCATCTGCGCACCCGTCTTCATAAACGGCGTCGCGTTGGGGTCGCTGAACCTCAGGTCGCCCCAGCCGCACGCGTTCAGCGGGTGAGCTTCACTGTTCGGGCGTCGTGCACGGCGGCATAATCTTGCATGCATGGCGGCGGGTTTGCATGCATGGCAGATTTCTGCATACATTCAACTTTTACTATGTAATCATTGACCAATGCACGATCTGTACGTGCACCGTGGCACGGCACCCACGACAGGCTGTTGACTTGAATCAATGCCGCACCGCAGGATGCAGCAGACGTTCACAGCACTGGCCGCGGTCATTGCGCCGCACCTGCGCCTCACCCGCTCAGAAAAGGAGCTGAAGGTGACAGCCTTAGCTGCCTGCAATTGCGACACTCCGCGACTCCTCTTTGCTTCGGGCTGCCACTGAAACGGATTGAAGGCGATTTGAGAGCGGTTTGTACTCGTGCTCTTCCACAAAGTCTGGGTGACACCGTTCGGAGGCATACATAACGCAGAAGATATGGAGCCCATATCTTCTGCGTTATGTATGCCTCCGAACGGTTTGCAGGCCGCGCAGCAGCTGCTACAGGAGGCACTGGCCCTGGAGCAGGCGGCTGCCGCCGGCTCTAGGCGCCAACACAGCGCCGAGCCGCCTGCCGCCGAAGCGTGGCCTGGCACTCCGACAGCCACGGAGTTGCCGCTCCGCACGGGCTTCACTGCTTCTGGCGCTGCAGATCCACTGGGCGCAACGCGGCAAGCCGTCGCCATACCTGCCGCTCCGGCGGAGTCCTCTGCTGCGGTCGCACCAGACACTGCCACTCACGCGGAGGCTGCGCCATCCGCGGCGGTCACAGCCGCTCCGGCGGAGGCACTCCCGGCCCGCGCGCTGGATGGCGCACGGGCACGGGCACTCGTGGCCGCAGCAGCAGCCGCGCTTAGGGCGGCGGTCCCTTGCCCGCGTCCGCCCGGTGTCGGCGCTGGTTGCGGCGCTTCCAGTCAGCAAGAGCAGCTCGGGCAGCGGCGGCAAGGGCGGCAAGTTCAGCGCAGGCAGCGGCCGCACCCGCGGCGAGGGCTACGCGTTCGAGGACTATGAATTCTCCTCGGACGACGAGTCAGCAGACCCGGCGGCGGCCGAGGCGGCGCCCGCACGGGCGGCGCCGCTGGCCCGGTGGTTGGGCCCGCTGGAGTTCTGGGACCTCGCCACAGAGGGCGCCTACATGTCGTGGGCATCGGCCGCGTGGCAGGCGGGCCATTCCTCTTGACTGCCTGATTCAAGGCCGTTCAGGGGAGCTGTCCGTCAGTGTATGGGTGCTGACCAGACCGTCTGCATGTGCCGGTGGCGCAGCAGCCGGCTGTCTTATCGCCATCTGTGCAGTGGCACAAATCACTGAAACGTGGCTCTGTTCAACGCGCAGGCGCCGCTGGACGTGGCAGCAGGCAGCCTGGCGCTGGGACGCCTCATGATGCTGGCGGCGTCCCTTGACCGCCTCTGCCTTGGGTGCGCATCTTGTGGGATTGTACAACATCTATCTGCGTGTCATATCTGCATCCTCGTGGCCCTCGACCTCTGGAGGTGTGCATCACGAAGCATCCTCGCAGTTACTCCTAATGGCTGACAGATCCCTGCCGCACGTTTGCTGACGCCGTCGTGTGGTTCACTGCGCAGCTGCGGCCTGCTGGACGAAGGCTGGCTGCTGGGCGCCTGCAGCATCGTGCTGGGGCTGCTGCTGCTGGCGGGCGTCTACCTCATGCTCGTACGCCGCGGCCGCTACGCGCAGCACCGCGAGACGCTGGTCGCAGGTCAGCTGCAGACCCCCGCAGTTGAACACCTGTCCGACTTGCTGCTGCTCGCCGATCGTCCTTGGTCATGATGGAGCTTGCGAAGTTCCCCAGCGTTCGAGGCTCTTATTGACAGCGCAAGCAGCGATGGTAAACGCGTCATCCAATCGCTAGCTGTGCAGCAGCACACACCGCATGTCTTGAGATGTCTGCGGTGGCTGGCGCACCGTGGTAAAACCGCTGTCCTGCGTCGTGTCTGCAGGCGTACGCATCGTGTGCTCTGTCATGACGGCAGCGGCCGTGGGGCGCAGCCGCAGGCGCAGTCTGTGTTTGCAGGCAGCCTGCGCTCAGCGGCGGCGCCCGCACTCCTGCTCCTGCCGCTGGCAGCACAGGTACGACTGTGATTCACCCATCTGTCGAGGTGACCACGCATCATGACTCCGCCTTGAGCTTACGAGTAGTGTCAGCAGGTGCCTGTGGCACACCTCGTGTGACAGAGCACTGAAGAATCTCGCAGCCTAGCTTGAGAACTGATATTGTGAAACGCTTGGCCATACAGGTCCGCTTCTCGCGGCACCTGCTGCTGACGGCGCTGCAGGTGGGCATCTCTCTGGCTGCCACCGCGTCGACGTCCGGGTTCACGTGGAAGGGCGCGCTTCCGCTGGAGCTGACACAAGCACTGGGCTGCGCGGCCGTGCCGGCAGCGGGACTCTACCTCGTGGAGTCTGCCGCTCGGAGGACGTTCGTCGGCGGCCGGGCGTCGCAGCACAATGATTGAGGGGCCACCGCGCCGAGTATGCAATGCTGGGTTGCGCTCGGTTTCCCAACCCCAAATCCAGAGAGACAGGCACCGCGAAGTACAGTAGTTACAGTAGACGGGAGCTCAGAGCGAAGCGCAGCGCGGTAGTACGATAGTCAGAGTCCCGACAGCTCGGCATTGTTTGCTGCCGCCATTGACTGCACATGCAGCAGCTGTATGCGGTCTACCTACGTACTACTCTTGCATGGTGATCGATCGCCGCTGCATGACTGCAAAGTCGCAGCAGTGCCAGCCGTCGCTCATGCAGAGCCGGCCCGCACCTGATTCAGTATGACTGGTTGATGGGCCCTGCAAACGTTGTGGCGTTCTGCAGCCCACAGCCCTGTAATCACGGTACAACACATCTCACTCAGGCTTAGAGCCTGCAACCCCGTGCCAGAGTCATATTCCTGGCACCCACTGAGCTCCTGGAGTTTCGCTCAGCCATGTGGAACCTTCACCACTCACATCCGCAGTCGTACCCCTGCTGCACACAGTCAGGTCAGCCCCTCTTTCCAGACTGCCTGGGACAGTAACCGACTCTATAACACCCTGACCAAGCCTGTTTGAGTGCATCACACCCGGCTCCACGGTGATTTACGTTTTCGCTTGTGTGAGGACCGTAGCTTTGTTTGAGGACAGTACCTGGAGTTTCGGAGGAAGCATCAGTGGAAACGCTGGAAGTTGCATGCACGTGACGACAGCTCACAGAAGCAAGGCAGTTCCATTCCTGCAGGCACTCGCTGCTTGCAAACACTGCACATCCGGCGCTCCACTGGTAGCATGGTTGTGCGCGGCGGCAAGTCCGCGGATCTCAATACCGGAAAGGATGTGTTGTCGGCCATTTTGCTGGCAGACTCCTTCACGCAGGTGGGAACTTACATTCATCTATCACTAGACGTCAGGGATTATGCGCAACATGTTGTTGCGCTCGTCGCATGTGCAGAGCAGCACATGTTGCCCATCTTCCATGCATCTGCGGGCATATATGGCGCGGGAATGAGCGGCGCATGCTAGCCGTGATGCGAAGCCCAGAAGCTATCAGCACGCTGTGACACATTTTAATACGATGGAGCCACCCGTTACAGCCAACTCAGAGGATGTGTTTCCTTCAACACACTCTTGTTCACGGCGCAGCGCTTCCGGCCGCTGACGGTGGAGAAGCCAAAGGTGCTGCTGCCGCTCGTCAACGTGCCGCTCATCAACTACACTCTGGAGTGGCTGGTGGCCTCGGGCGTCGATGAGGTGAGTTTGCAGTTTCATTTGGAGCTGGGCCACGGTCGCGTGGCGGGGCATGTGTTGGGGGGACACTTACCTCTGACATCACGGCGCCGCTGTCGGCAGCCTCGGCTATGGCTATCTCAAGGAGCCGAAGCTACGCTTGACTTCAATCTGCACAGCTGTAAACTCCCTGGCGGTACCACGGCAGTGTACTGTGCATTCTACCAGGCTGCTGCCGGAGCGGAGGAATGCTGCACCAGCATGCACACCTGTGCACCACCGCATCGTGGTCCCGACATTTGCATCTGCGTGTGGTGCAGATCCTGGTGTTTTGCTGCGCGCACGCGGCGCAAGTGCGGCGGCACTTGGAGGCGGGGCCCTGGCTGCGCCTGCGCTCCTGCAAGGTTGGTGACTTGATACGCTCATCCTTCGCACCACATCAGTGTGTCCCCGCCGCTGTTGAGCTGCCGCATATCTGCGAGACTGCAGCACTGTTTGTCAAGCTCCTGGCTCAAGCCGTGAGCATGCCGCGTGTGCTGCGACTGGCAGGTGAGCGTGCTGGTGTCGACAAACTGCGCCTCAGCGGGAGAGGCGCTGCGACTGATCGACCAGAAGCACCTCATCAAGAACGACTTCGTGCTGGTGCGCCGCCGGTCACATTGTGTCTGTCTCGTGCATCGCGCAGAGGCACATGTGCGGAGGCATATGTGCACATTTTTTTGCAGCGCCATGCCCCACCCCTCTAGCGAGCCCTGCAGCAGTGGCCGTCTCTGATTGATCGAAGAGATGATCTTCAAGATTTTCGTCACCAGAATTACTGCGTGCGCGGAAATAGGTGACGGGCGACACGGTGTCCAACATGGACCTGCGGGCAGCGGTGAAGGCGCACCGCGCGCGCCGCGAGAAGGACAAGCTCGCCATCATGACCATGGTGCGCGCACAGCTTCAAAGGTTCTCAGTGCCCGGCGCGCCTGCGATTGGTGGTGCGGATCGCCAGAGCAGATTGTTCCCCGCTGGAGCACCGCCAGTCACAGGCAAATAGGCCCAATGGGGCCGGGGACTGGCTCCACTGCGGGACTGGCGTCCCAGACGTCTTCCACTCAACACCCCGGCCAATCGCTGGTGCAGGTCATGCGGCCGGCAGCGAGCCCGCTGCACCGGGCACGACTGGGCAAGGACGAGCTGGCGGTCGTCGTCAACCCCGCCACGGGCCAGCTCCTCAAGTACGTGCTGGTCCTGTCAGTTGTGCAGAAAACAATGTCATGTATCCCACTTCCAGTGGGAAGCAAGGCCGAGCTGGCGCCCATCATCAACACGAACACACAAAAATCACAAGTGCAGTATGTGCACGGAGGCAGGGTTTCTGAGCTTTACTCGCGCAGACACGAGGAGTGGGGCAGGCGGGCGCAAGCTTTACAATACAGGAGTCATGCATCACAGAAAGTGGGAAGCTCCTTTTGAAAGAATCTCTCGAAACATTTCGCAGGTATGAGGACCTTGGGCAAGCGGCGTCGGGCGGGCGCAAGCGCTCGCGCCTGGCGGTGGACGCACACCTCTTCGGCGAGCACGACGTGCTGTCAGCCCGCAGCGACCTGCTGGACTGCCAGGTGCTGCCCCGGTGCTGCGGCTGAAGATGCGTTTGGCCTTGAAAAGTGTCAACAAACAACACCTCTTTGGCGAACACGAGGTGCTGTCCACGCGCAGCGACCTGCTGGACTGCCTGGCGCTGCTCCGGTGCTGCGGCCTGACATTGTTACATTGGCTGGAAGCTTAGTGACAATCACCAGGCCTGTCCGCCCGCCGGGACCTGCTCACGGCCGGGTGTGCCGCTGTGGTGGCAGGGCCTGGTCCATCATGTCAGCTCTCAAAATCTTTGCCCGTCAGCGTCCTGCTCTCAGCTGCTCTGTCTGTGGCTGACTGGCACTGCCGTGCCACAATGTCAAGACTGTCAGATATTTGATTGCTCTTGAGACCCGTCTCTGGCCGCTGTGCAGGTGTACATCGCGGCGCCGGAGGTGCTCATGCTGTTTTCGGACAACTTCGACTACCAGGTGAATACGGCTCGACCTGCAAGGCAATTTTGCAGTCGTCCTTCATCGTCTTGCATATGTGCAGAGCGTGCGGCGGGGAGCTGTGTCAGGGTTTTCTGTCCACGCATGATCGAGTTGTGTGTGAACATTGCTTCATCTGCTCCGTCGCAGAATGTGCGGCGGGAGTTTGTGACGGGCGTGCTGAGCGAGGAGGAGCTGGGCAACAAGATCTTCGTGCACCAGCTGGGGCGCTCCGAGTATGCCGAGCGCGTCGCCAACCTGCGCGCCTACGACGCGGTGAGACCATATCGTTCAATTCTTTTTCGGTTGTTCATGAGTACGCCGAACGCGTCGCCAACCGCGCGCCTGCGACGCGGTGAGTGTACATGTGACCGACTCTTGTAGAGATGTGGTCAGGGTGGTGCGGTCGCCTGCTGCTCTGTTTGTAGAAAGTGAACCAATGAGGCAGCTGTAATGCTCTGATGGGTGCCGTCTGTTTTCAGATCGTGCTCAAACCCTCAATTCCTCATCCACCTGATCATTGTTGAAGGTCGAGTCTCCCTGACGCAATCAGACGCGACATCGCAGGTGTCGCGGGACGTGCTGGGCCGGTGGGCGTTCCCCTGTGCGCCGGACACCAATGTGCTGCACGCGCCGCCGCCGGCGCCGTGGGCCACGGGCAGCACCTACCGCTTCGCGCGCGGCAACGTGTACAGGTGCAGTTTGGTTTCTAACACCCAGGGTTCAGTTGAAGGTGTATGGTCAGGCAGCGACATGGGCCACGGGCAGCACCTGCCGCTTCGCACATGGCCACGTGGACTTGCGCGCGGCACCGGTATTGGCGGCAACTCTGTTGTGATGGTTGCACCAAGACTGCAGGAGTGGCCCATCATTGCAAAGCAGAAATGCAAGCAGATGGCGACTGCACCTTTTCTGACAGTCCGCAGTGCAGTCATGGAGCGCTCCGCAATGCGGCGGAACGGTTCTGCCAGCAGCTGGTCCGTTTCGCTTTCGCTCTGCCTCCTCTGCCCACTGGACATTCGACTCAGCGAGCCAGTCCGTGCTGGCTGCAGGGAACATGACGTGTCCGTGGCGCGCGGCGCGGTGATCGGACACGACAGCTGCATCGGCGCGCACACCGTCATCGAGGACGACTCGCAGGTCGGGCAGCGCCACAATTCCTGTCCCGACCCAGCAACACATTTCTTTGTCTATGCCTAGCAGTGGCGCCCCTATCCTTCACACAGGCATTCGAGAACCCATGCTGCAGACAAGCTGCCGAGTTGTCGGCAAAATCCCTGGCATCATGCTGGCCTCTACGCCATGCTGTGGCATGAGCCGCTCAGCACTCCACAGATCTCGGACACAGGTCCGAACACCACCGCGGCAGGTGGAGACCAGCGTCATCGGCCGTGAGTTCGAGATCGAGCGCGGCTGCATGGTGAAGGACAGCTACATCGGCGAACATGTCGACAATCACACCCTGAAACCTTGAAACGTATTCCATCTGCAGGTGGAGACCAGCGTCATCGGCCGCGAGTGTGAGATCGGGCGCGGCTGTGTGGTGCGGGACAGCTACATCGGGGACCGGGTGACGGTGCACGACGGCGCGATGGTGGTGGGTGCGCTGGTGCTGGAGGGCGCGGTGATCCACGCCGGCGCCAAGCTGCTGCCCGGCTGCATCGTCAGCTACAAGGTAGATATCTCTGAGTGCTAGTGGCATGAAATGGTCATTCAGTGGCATGAAACCCAGGGTAAACATCCCCAGGTAGCTGTCTGCCAACGACAGATTTCGTATGAAACGGCAGCCATGAGACGGGCGCCGTCATGGGCTTGTCGACCAGCATGACCATTCCAGGGGCACTGCAGCAGCCCTGGAGGCCGCTGCCAGCAATGCACTGGCTTTGCTGCTGGTTCCTGGCTCTCCATGCGAACACCGCCCGTCTTTGCGCGCGGCTCTTGCTGGCGCATGTGCACGGGATGCAGAATTTGGAGCATTCTGCCCCCAGAAACATAGCGCTTATCTTCTAGTTCCTGTGTGTCTCAGTGCGCAGTACGTCATTGGCAGCAACACACAGTGCTGGAGCGGGAGCACTCGGTCATTCATGCCAAGTTTGGCGCCGGCGCAAGCGCGTCACTCTTTCCAACGCCCTCATGCCAGTTGTGTGTCGTGACATGTGCAGTGCGTTATCGGCAAAGGGCACACGGTGCTGGAGCGGCAGCGCATATCACTGTGCCAGCAGCTGGAGTCGCTCGCCAGCTTCAGCGATGACGAGCTGGAGATGCCCTCCAACACCGGTGCGCCTGTGTGATCATTGTTTGATGGAATGTCCCATTTGAGATCACCCCTGTTGTCGGCAATCAATCCATGCATTGTGTCGTTCAGGCATTGACCTCTAACGCTGCACCCATCGCAGGCTTCTCGCCGCGGGAAGGCGCGGAGGGGGAGGGGGAGGGCCCCACAGAGCAGCCCAGCTCGCACGACGTCAACAGTGCAGGTGCACTAGCGTTCGGCCGGCAGATAGAAAGTGCGCCCACAGATCCCGCTCCTACTTACTCGTGATCCTTCCGTTCAGTCGCATGTACAGTGCTAGCCGTGCCGATGCTCTTCTTGCTCATGCCGCCTGTGCTCTTCCCCCAGTTCCAGTGCAACACACAAAGCCCGCCTCTGACATACCACCCTTGCGCAGCAAACGACAGACATCTCCTTTGGAGCCGGGCAAGCTGTTGCATTGAGCGGGCACCGGGGCAGCCACACTGTGGCGGCACAGGCAGCGCTCATATCTGTCACATTCCACTGTGCAGACGGCACGCACTTCCAGCAAACTGTTGGCTGCTATAGCAAAGTTCAACCCTGATGCTTCCGTTGCGCAGACGGCACGCACTTCGACCAGAGCGTGGTGGGCGAGGGCGGAGCCGGCTGGCGGTGGGAGCCCCCCAGTGACGATGTCCGCTTCTCCGTCGCGCCCGGCGACTACTCGCCGCCGCCGGACGAGGACGTCAGCAGCGACGCCGGCAGCACCGCGACCGTAGCAGACCTGGTGGGTGGTGCTGCAGATCTGCATATATGACAGGATCATGTGTGGTATGCAAAATGCAAGATGCGATGTGCAATATTGAAAGTTAGACGACTAATCGCCGTCACCAAACGAGGACGTCAGCAGTGACGCCGGCAGCACTGCGTTCGTCGCAGACCTGGCGGGTGCCAAGTTCTCACCAATTGCATACTGGCTTGAGCAGACACAGACGTCAGCAGCGGCGCTGGCAGCACCGCCACCGTTGCGGACCTGGTGGGCTTTCAGCCTTTCACAAACTCTGCTGTCAGGTTCACAGTCCTAAAACCCTCAATCTGTGGGAATCCAGCGACCATGCGACGCCGCCGAACGTGGACGTCAGCAGCGACGCCGAATGCACCGCGACCGTCGCGATTTGGTGTGGTGCCGATTTTGCCTGTAGGATTGTTGTGCGGTGCCTGCAGGCCACGAGGTGAACAGGGCTGCTCCAGCCTGGCGCTTTAAAATAAATTTAAACAAATTTAAATATAGTTTAAAATTATTTTCACTTTTAATTTGCACGAAAGTTTTTTATATAAAAAAAAAAAGAAATTGATAAAATTAAGGTTACTTTTTTACAAAGTGAATTTTATCAATATGTAAATTTTTATTTTCTTATAAAATAGTACTTTGTTTAATTTTATTTACTATTTAAGCAAGTAATAAAAATCTACGACTTTTATGACTTCAGCCACTCGGCCATTCTTCCATTTAAAAATATTTTTACTGCGTATGCCATTAAGTCCGTCAATCGAAGAGATAAAATGTGAATATGAAAGACGATACGAAGCTTCTGTGCATGGACCGGACTCACAGCACAACACAGGCTTGGCTTTCGGTCCGCTGCTGCTCTCCATTTCTGACCCTGACGCTGCAAGGCAACTGCACATGCAGGAGGTGGCGAGCGTGGCGGACGTGGAGACGACCTTACCTCGGGAGGTGGCGGAGACGTTCCCGTCAACTTGCCACATCTACACCATTTGCATCGCTGCACGTAACACCCAATCGGCACTCGAATTGCTGTAGGAGGTGGCGAGCGTGGCGGACGTGGAGACAGCCTTTCCTCGGGAGGTGGCGGAGACGTTCCTGCGCTGCAAGCGGGAGGGCTTCGACCAGACCAACGCCATCATAGAGCTCAACGCGCTCAAGATCGCGGAGGACCGCACCTTTGCCGACTGCGCCCGCTACATCTTCACCACCATCCTGGGTGCGGCGCAGACCCACTGACAGTCCTCTCGAAAGCTGAGAAAAGTTTGTTACAGTTTGTTACTTCGTGGCCGCTGCACCCCAGGCCGCGGAAGGACTGCTCCAACTTCAAGCGCGCGTGTGCCACCTCCCGTTGGTGCGCCTCTTTTGACTGGCATGTCAGAAGTGATATTCAGTACCAGCTTTGAATGAAATCTTCAGCTAGGGGGCATTGGCTGCTGCCATGTCGTCGCCGGAAACAACACGTTTACAGCGGCTGTGCTTCCCGGCATTGGCAGCCCAGCTGCGCTACAGGAAGGATTCTGAATAACATGCTTCGTTCTGGCATCTGGGCGACAAAAGATGACACGAGTCCTGACCGACTGATGCGAACAGGAGTAGAGCCTGAAAACAGAGAGTACAAGGCATTCGCTGATCTGAAGTCCTGCTGGCAGCGGGTTTGCCGCAGCCACGGCTGTACCATAGACTTCCCTTCGTGCTTGCTCGACACTCGACCGCAACGTAAGGCGCTCTAGTCTAGACGGTTTAGCATGGCGCGGCATGATTCAGCATGACGCGGCATGATTCACTTGATGCCGAGCACGCCCTTGGTCTTGCCGGTGAAGAGGTCCTTGGACTTCATTCTGGGCAGGAAGCCGAGGCAGCCGGTGCATGTTATGGGGCCCAGGTGGCCCGTGCCGGCGTTGCGGCCCAGGGACACCAGCATCGCCTGCATGTGGGGCACAAAAGGGCTCAATCAGCGACATCGGCTGCAATGTGGTACTGCAAATTGGAGTGCGGTGGCTGTGACGCAGCTGTCTCGCGCCGGCGGCCAATCAACCCAGGCACGACGCAACGAGCTGAGTTCGAAAAGTAGCTTTGCTGCTTTCCAGCAGAATCGGCAGCAGTGTGGCAAAGGCATCCAGCGGCTCACCGAGAAGCCGCCGTTGGGCTTCCACGCCTTGAGCGGCTTGCCGGCGAGCACCGCCTGGATGTTCTTGGCCACCTGCATCGCTAGCGGGATGAGTCAACATCAGGAGATGGTGCACTTGATCAAGACGGTGAGCGCTTATCAGAACCTCTTAATGGTGTGATGAGTTCTGCATCGGTAGCGGGATGAGTCAACATCAACACGTGGTGCACTTGATTTGTGACTCAGTTTGTGATCTCACAGAGCAAGATGGTCAGCACTTATCAGAACCTCCTATGGTGATGAGTCCTGCCACCAGTCAAAAGCAACAAGGGCAACGACATGCAACAACTCACCAGCGTGCCGTGCTCGCCGGCAAAGTAGCCGAGCTTGACCTCCTTCACGTCTGTCGCGTCGCCGATGGCGAACACATTGTTGCGGCCCGGCACCTGCAGCTTGTCCGTCACCTGCGGGTGCGCAATATAATGTTGAATCAGCCGACGCCGCATGCATTGGCAAGGCCGGGCTGTGGGCCCCAGAAGGGGGTCGCGGCTCAGGCGGCGCAGTGCCCTGCAGCTGAGATTGCGGTCATGACAGCGGCAGCGCAGCCATTGCAGTGGCAGCACATGGCAGCGGGATCCTGAGTGTGTACTCACGCTGGCACAGTTTGGGTGGCACTCCTCGATTCTTGTCAAAACATCGAATCAGCTTTTGGCGGACGCACCTTTATGGCGCCCTTGCCGTCGAGCATGTCCAGGCCTTTCAGGAAATCGGTGTTGGGGCCGCCGCCGACGGTCTGGTACACGATGTCCGCATCCAGGAGTGTGCCATCGGTCAGCATCCAGATGCCGCTCGGCTGCCGCGCCGCCTTCTGGCCCAGCACCACCTGTACGCACAATGAAGAATCAGCGCAGGGTGAGGTGTACCTTCATGGGAAAAAGGCTCTGCAGGTCACAAATAGATCTGCTTGCCGCGCCGCCTTCTAGCCTGGAACCCACAGCGCCGGGACAGGAGGACCCCGAGGGCACAGGCTTCGCGATGCTGAAACCCAAGTGCAGCTGCATCGACACAGCTGTTCATCCAACCTGGTCCCCCTATTGGGCTTCGCAGAGGGTGCTCGGGTTTGGACTGCCGCTTGCCGGCTGCGCGACACATGGGCGGAAGCCCTCGGCTCACCTTGCCGCCGTGACTGGTGATCCAGTTTGCTGCAGAGGCGCCCAGCTTGGGCGACTTGCCGGCGAGCAGCTGCTGCGCGCTCGTGACGATCGTCACCTGCTTGCCTGCGCGAGGTCATATGCAGAATCGGCACCATTCTAAACTAGTATTGGGGGTGTCATATAACAGCCACCCTCTCAGATCGTGGAATGAAGGGTCGGGCTGGGCAGCGTGCATTTAGGGTTCACTTCACAGCTCTGCCGCACCTGGCAGGTCCGTGAGGATCTCGCCGGCGACCTCGACGCCGACGGGCCCGCCGCCAATGATGGCGACGCTGCTTGCTGCCTGCAGCCGCTGGTGCTCGGCCTGCAATAACGAAGTCGGCTCCCCTGAATGTTTGCAGTCCGCACATCATAGGTGGTGCAGTCTGCAATCATACAGTCTGGCGAAAATTTCCATGCCAGACCGGCATCAAGCAGGCAATGGGAGAAGCTTCAGCCGCGTTGAGGTCGTCAACACACACCAGACAAGACTGTAGATTTCTTGCTTCTGGTGCACCTGTATGGTGGCCTTTCGGTCCGCGAGGCTGCCGGAAAAGCCCTTGATGGCGGGCTCGGGGTATGTGGATCCCGGCGCCAGCACCAGAAACTCGTACGGCACGCTGCTGGCGCCGCTCTCCAGCAAGACGGCTGTGTCAGTGATGCCTGGGAGGGAACAGAACACCTCGAATGAAACGGCCAGCCTGTGTTGGTTGAGTTCATGAGCCGTCTGCAACACTGCCGCATCCCATGTTGTTACTGCTGAGCTGCGACACTGAACACGTGACAGACACGGCTGCCACGGCGCACCGGTCACGCGTGCTGCGACAAAGGTGCCGGTGTTGGGGATGGCGTCGTAGGGGTGCACCACATTCTTGACAAACTCGGGGTCCGTCAGCACGCGTGGTGTGGCCCAGTTGATCTCGTGCCAGCCCTTCCTGTGTTGGGTGGACACACCAGGCGTTCACAGCTGAGGCTGCTGCAACCTACTGCAAAGGCCTGCTCCCAGTACAGCACTGGATGACATCAGGTGCTGGGCAGAACGGCATCGCGTCTTGTGACACTCGCCGCAATGGCAGGCGGCACTCGCAACTGGAAATGGCAAAGTGGAATTGAGGGGCTCATCAATGCAGCGCAGCACTGAGGGCGTCATTTGCAAGTCCGAGAGTCAGCTCACGCCTCAACGATGGTCACATCAGCCTTGCCCTTGATTCGGGAACGCTGGGATGTAGTGAGCCCCCAGGAGGGTGTAGGAAGTGCGCGAGGTATATGGGGCGTGGAGGCCAGGGAGAGGGGGGCACGTGGCTGTGACATGCAGATTCCTTGGAGATGTGGAGGTGCATGGAAGTGCCGGGCGTTTTACTGTAAGGTCCGTCAGCATGCACACAAAGAACTGCGGAGGCACAGAAAGAACTGCGGA
>JAABUM010002684.1_pt1 | contig 23358 bp, 21 predicted proteins | sample 5559161 | NCBI WGS metagenome assembly JAABUM01 (sample SAMN10711868, study PRJNA513369) | rock metagenome | isolation source: Antarctica rocks | place: Antarctica: Victoria Land, Siegfried Peak nord
CGGCCGGGTCCAGCATCATGTGCTCGCTCTGTGTCAGGATCTGCGAGGCGATCCCGCGGGCGCCGAGAAAAGCATTGATCTGCTCCACCTCGGCTTGGTCGACGGTCTGAAAGAACACCTGTCCACTGATCCATCCGGTCATGTCCATGGGTCCATCCTTGCTGGTGTGCCAAAGCGCGACGTCATCGGTTGCCGCTTGATCGATCAGCCGGGGACGTCCACGTTGACCATCCCCCCGGAGCGGACCCGTTCAACGCCGCTGATGTACGCCGGCTGGCCCGACTCGGCTAATCTCTTCACGGCGCTCGTGCCCGGGTCCGTGCGGCTCTGGCTGGGTGAGCGCTCGGGCTGGCGTTTACGGTCCGCTGTGGTTGGGGGCGGTAGCTCAGCTGGTTAGAGCAGGGGACTCATAATCCCTGGGTCGTGGGTTCGAGCCCCACCCGCCCCACCATGACACGCTTACTCGAACCATTGATCTGAAAAATGTCAGCGAGTACGGGTGTTCGGGCGCCTTGAATGGGTCCGGTCGTATGACCGGGCCCGTTTTTGTTGCGGCCTTCGCCGGCCGGTAGGGACAGGTTTGGTCGGGTCTTGAGCCGGTTGCCGAAGGCGAGCTGCTTCTGCCGCTGGTAGGCCCAGGAGGCGTCGACAATCTCGTCGAAGGGCGGGTTGAGGACGTCGTTGGTGACGGCGACTTGGTTGTCGTCGTTGAGGTAGAACCATTGGTAGAAGGTTTGGTTGAGCTGGCGGCGGGTGTCGGCGTACCGTCCGGCCATCTCCTCGATTGTCTGATCGGCTGGGCTGACCAGGTCGAGGCCGAGGCACTGGAGGCCGATTACGTCGTGATCCTCGGCCAATTCGCCGGCGATCCTGGCGAAGTTGAGTACGGAGCCGCTGACGTCGTGGACGTAGTGAATCGCGGGCCGGCCGGTCTCCTGGAACGGGAACAGGCACAGCTCCGCCGACTGGTCGTCCCGGTAGTCGGGCGTAGTCAAGTTCATGGTGGGTTGCTCACCACTCCCAGTCAGATCGGGGCCAGCTCTGGTCGGGCCTCCGGGTGATCTCGCCGCGAACGCAAGGGCAGGCACAGCCACACCGCGGCAGAAGCTATCAGCGCCACGATCAGCGCCAGGAGCAGGCGGAAATCCGTTACCTCGATCACCGCCGACCCGATAGCGATACCCAGCGCCTGCGGCGTTCGGATCAGAAGCCCGGACGCCCCGGCGGTACGGCCCTGCATGTGCGACGGGGTCAGCCGCTGCACCTGCGTCTGCTGCGCGACCGCCAGTGCCGTCAACGCCGCTCCGTACAGCGCGAAGGCGAACGCGACCGCGGGCAACAGCGGGACCGACATGAGCGCGGTGCCGCCCGCCATGGCTGCCAGCGCCAGGAACGCGGTTCGGACCTCGCCGGTCGCGCGGATGGCACGAGCGGCGAGGGTGCCGCCGAGGAGCGCGCCGGCGCCCTGGAAGGCGAACAGCACGCCCATGAATCCGGGGGCACGGTGCAATCCCTCGCTGTTGACAGAGAATTCCGCCGGTTCCAGGAATCCCAGTCCCAGGACCGCGATCGAGGTTGCCAGCACCACCCGTCGGATCTCGGACGTCCGCAGCAGATGGTGCATGCCCGCCGTGATCACCGTCCAGACCCGGGGCTTGGCGGCCAGGACCTCGGGCTTGGGCAACTGCGTATGCATCAAGGACAGGGCAATCGCGGCCACCCCGAACGTGGCGGCATCGGCGATGATCACCGGGACCGCGCCCAAGACCACGAACACGCCCGCGCCGATAACCGGTGCGATCAGGTTCATGCTCTGCTTGCACGTCGACAGGACCGCGTTGGCGGACGGGAGCAGGTCACTGCCGAACAGCGGGTTCATCATCGCCGACGTCCCGGCGCCCAGCAGCGCGCTGGACGCGCCGTAGCCGAACATGACCGGGTAGACCAGCCAGGTCTCGGCCTTGCCGTGCACGAACAGCAGCAGCAGCACGTCGACAGCGCTCGCCACGTTGGTCACGATCAGCACCGGCCGCAGCGGCAATCGATCGACCAGCACCGAGGTAACCGGACCGGTGAGGGCGCCGACGAGGAAGGCCATCCAGACCAGGGCCGCGGCCGAACTGCTGTTGGTGAGCGCCTTCACCCAGATCCCGACCGCCAACCAGAGCGACGAATCCCCGATCATCGAGGTGATCTGGCCGCCCAGGTACAGACGCGCGTCGCGCTCGGCAAGCAGCCGGCGACGGGGGACACCGGTCGCTGACGGGATCGTCACCGCCACCGCGGCTGACCTCCGCAATCTCATAGCGGAAGCTCCGACTGCTCGCCGAGCGATGACGATTTCTCGGCTGCCGTTGGGTCCTGCGGCCTGGGCATGATGAAGGCGAAGACCTGAACGGGCCGGGACCCGGCCGGTCGCAACTCCGGCTGCGCGCTCCGGCCGGCGTACCGGGTGAGGAGCGCTATCAGCTCTGCTCGCAACTCAGCCAGCTCATCGAGGGTGAGGTGGGTGATCGCGTTCGTGTGCCCACCCAGACTCTGCCATTCCGGCGGTACGGCGGGTCCAACGGCTGCCCGGTAGCGTCTGATGGTCTCCAGGTGCCGGTTCACGACGATGTCGGTGAGCGCACGGCCGGTGGCGGCGGCCTCGGGGTTGTCCTGCTCGTCGTACAACTCTGGAGTCCCGATGCCGCCGATTACCCGGCGCCAGGGCCGGGCGCGCCCGCGTCCGTCGCCGGCTTCCTCTACGAACCCGTATCGAGCCAGTATTCGCAGGTGAAACGAGCAGTTGGCTGGGGTCTCGTTCACCCGTTCGCTGGCTTGTGCCGCGGTCAGCGTGCCTGCCATGGCGAGTTGTTCCAGCAGTTCCAGCCGCACCGGATGGGCGAGTGCACGCATTGCCCGTGGGTCGGTGACATCCCTGGATGGCTCGATGGCGGGGGTAGCCGTACGCGGTCGTTCGACCGTTTCGCAACACATCTTTCGATAGTAGCCCCGCGTGACACGCTTTGCACGATTTGTCATCAGCCGAGCAGGTCCACGAAGGTACCGATACGTTCGCGTTGCGCGACGCCGGCGACCGCGGTAGCGAGGCCGACATCGAGGACGGACATGCCGAAGGGATTGCTGACCACGAAGCCGTCACCCGGCCGCCTTCCCGCCAGGTTTCCGGCCAGTACGTCGCACAGGCTGCCGGCTACTCGCGGCCCGGTCAGCTCTGACCGCGGGCTCAGGATGACTCCGTCGGAGAGGAGTTGGCCCAGGATTCGGCGCGGATTCTCGGCCACCAGCTCCAGATCGTCGACGTAGATCGCCTCGGCAGCCGTGAAGACGGACTCGCCGACATCGTCAAGGGATACGTGCGCGATCATCGTCCCGGCACGTATCCAGTCCACCTCGGCGTAGGGCTGGTTCGAGGTGGTAAGGGTGATCACCACGTTGCTCTCACCGAAGCAAGCACGAGCCGAGGGTGCCTGTACCACCTCCAGTTGCGGATGGGCCGACTGCTGATCGGCCACCAGCTCGGCGGCCCGTCGCCCGTCCAGGTCGAACAGGCTGAGCCGGGAGAAATCGGGAAAGTACCGTTCCAGCAGCGAAACGTGCATCCGCGCGAGCGTTCCGCAACCGATGATCGAAACCCGGTCGACCCGCTCCGGACCGAGTTCACGCAGCGAGCAGATCGTGTACGCCGCCGTCCGCAGCGCGCTGAGGTGACCCGCCTCCAGCAGGGTTACCGGACGGGCCGTCTCCGGGTCGAACAGCACCGTGAAGCCGCCCGCGCGTTCCATGCCCAGTGCCGGGTTGCCAACCGATGCGTTCATGAGTTTCATCCCGAAACTCGGTTGCGCGTCCGGCGGGGTTATCGCACCGAGCATCGCGAGTGCGCGACTGTACTGATCCTGCGAGTTCTGCCAGGTCAGGTAGCCCTCGGCTGGCAGCGTGGTGTGGCCACCGGCGTGCAGCCGCAGCACCTCCGCGATCACCTCGACCGGATCGAGCAGCACGAGGCAGCGGATGACCTCCGCCCGACTCAGGATCAGCATGCCGTCTGCCATCAGATCTCATCTCTCCACGTTCGCACGCAGCGAACCGGTTTCAGCTGATAGGTCTAAATCCTTGGAATGGTAGCCATATCGTCGTGATTCGATACTTTCACGCAGCGGTTGCCATCGCTCTGGACCGGCCGCACCAGGCGCGGGCTCGAGTTCGACCCGGCTGGGAAAGAGGTGCCGAATGGGTCAGGTGGCGGGCTCGGCCGCCGCGGGCGGCGTGAGGTCTATTCGCAGCCAGTCCAGCGATTCCGGCGATCCCGCGGCATAGAGCAGCAGGTCTTCCTGCCGCGGCTGGCCGAGAACCATCCGGTACGCGCCCACCGTTCGCTTCAAACGGTGGTATCGCGCGGTCTGCAGGCTCAGCGGGAGCGCCGACACGTAGCGCTCGATGACCACCCCACCCGGCGGTGAGAATACCCAGAACGGTACGAGGTCATTGGCGTCGGCGGGCCGGTCCAGGTACGCGGCGTCGAACATCGCCGACCACGGATCGGGGTCGGCGGAATCTAGGACGGCCCGCCCGTACACCCTCGCCACGTTCTTGCGCACGGCGTGGTTCTTGTAGCGGTGCACCCGGCCCTCGCGCTGCTCGAGATCGACGGGGTTCGCGGGCAGGTTCTAGTGCACCACCCGCGTGGAAGTAATGGGGTGACCCGTTTCAGCGCACGCAACGCGGTGATACCGGGGCTGGCCAGGGCCATCAGGGCCAGCACCTGGGCGAGGTCCGGTGGCCGCCGGCCCAGTTCGCCGGCCCGGACACCGGCCGCCTGCCGGAGGTGCTCACCCTGAGCGCTGGCGGCATCGTCGTCCCGAGGTCACCCCAGCTGACCATCCTATGAGGAAATCCCTTTGCTCGACGCCGAACTGAGCGTCGAGCAGGAACGGGGCCGCCTAGTACCAGCTCTGGTCCTCCGGGCCGTCGGCAGGACCCGGTGGCAAGGCCTCCAGCGCCCGTTCGACCCGATCCCTGATCAAGGCCCTGCATACGCAGTTGCGGAGCAGGCAGCTCTCCCATCGTCCGTGCGAGTTCGAGCGGATCGCCGAGCTGAGCGAGCGTGACGCAGGGATAGAGGATCGCCAGCAATGGCATCCCACGCAGCCGTCCGTCCGACGCAAGGTGAGCAGTGGCCGCGGTGCGGCCTGGTAGCTCCGGCCCGGATCCGAACGCTTCGCATTGGCTTGCGTCCATCCGGTTCCCGTGAGTGTTCTTGCCTCAGCGAAGGGATGCTCCCGCGGGAGCAGCGACATCCGCGAGGCGAACTCAACGCGTTCGCAATCACCTTCGCCGACCGATCCCCAACCGCGGAAACCTACTGATGCACACCGCCGAAACATCCGTTACGCGATAGGCCCGTCCGGGCACCCGGAAGCGGAGCTACCGGATCCCTTGTGTTATGTCTCTGAGAGTAAGTGGCGGGCCGTGCCGGCATCGGTGATGAGGGTGTTTACAAAGCCCCCGAGGACGGCGGCTTTGATGGCGGGGTATTTGCTTGGTCCGCCGGCTACTGCCAGGGTGCGTTGGCATCGCTTGAGCTGTTCTAGGGTGACCCCGACGATGAGCTCGTCGAGTTCGGAGAACACGGGTGATCCGTCCGCGGCGATGAAGCGCAGGTTGACTTGACCGACTGCCCCCAGGGATCGGGCGTATTCGAACTGCTCGGTCGTGAAGAAGTTGTCGCCCGCTTGTAACGGCGGCACGATCTCGCACGTCCCTATGCCGACGAGGGCGAGGTCGACCCGGTCGAGCAGTGCCAGTGCCTCCCGGGCATGGGCATCGCGATCGAGGAGAGCCTGGCGAACCTCGGCTGAGCTGACGACCCCCGGGACGCGCAGGAAGCGCGGTTCAGCTCCGGTGAGAGCAGCTAGCTGCTGGGTCAGCTGGGCTGCTTGATGCTGGACCGTGGGTGGCCCGACGTCGCCGAGCAGTTCGACGACGTACTTGGCGCTCGACTGGGATGGCTGGTTCATCGACCCCACGGTTTCGCGCAGTGAGCGGCTCCAAGACGTGAACCCGATGACCTCGGCTTCCAGTGGGTTCGATTCCAACCGGCTGGCGAGCATCCGGCCGAGGTCGCTGACCACCCCGGTGTCGTCGGCGCCATCACCAACGTCGAACACGTGCGCCTCGCGTAATCCGTACCTCGCCTCGAGGCGTTCTTCCAGTTCGGCGTGCAGGCCGTCGGGGACGACGACGGTGGTCCTCACAATGCCTGCCGCGACCGCTGTTTCCAGCAGCCGTGAGACCCGCGACTGGGACAGTCCCAGCCTGCCAGCGATCTCGCCCTGTTTCATGCCCCGGACGTGGTACATCCAGGCGACCTTGGCCATGAGGCGTCTCGGCTCACCTTCGGTCAGCGGCTCGGGCCGGGCCAGCCGCGTCGACCGCGAGTCATCCGCGTTCACCAATTCCGCCCCCTTCTTCCGGGAGTGCACCGATCGGTACCTGCCCAATTTACGAGTTCGTCATGTCCATCAGCCTCGGGCATTGACCTGGAACCGAACTGGAACGTAGCGTTCACTCCCACGGGTAGACATGCTACTTGCAAATATTTATGCAGCCAAGTCCTCTGACGTTCGATGGGAGAGATCATGCGTAGACGGGGTACCGCACGAGTCGCGGCTGGGGTGTTAGCGGTCGCGGTCGCGACCGCCGGGTGCAGCAAGACGGGTGGTGCGACTGCGACGAGTGAGAAGTCGAAGTCTGGTCCTCGGACCATCGGCGTCTCCGTCGCTGACCAGAAGTCCTTGTTCTATATCGCGGCCGTCGATGGCATGCGCAAGATGGCGGCTCAAACCGGCGACAAGCTGATCGTCCTGTCGGCCGACAACAACGCCACCCAACAGGTCAACCAGGTCAATAACCTGGTCACCCAGCGGGTCGACGCGCTGATCTTCATCGCCCAGGACGCGACATCGGCTCTGGCCGGTGTCCGTGCAGCCAACAAGGCTGGGATCCCGGTCGTGGCGGTCGACGAGAAGCCGGAGTCCGGCGACGTCAAGCTGGCCACCTATATCGCCACCGACAGCGTCAAGGCCGCTGACAACCTGTGCACCTGGCTGTTCAAGCAGATCGGCAACTCCGGCGAGATCGGCATTCTCCGCGGTGTGCTCGGCGCGACCGCGGAGGTCCAGCGCAGCAAGGGCTGCAAGCAGGCACTGGCGCGTACCCCGGGTATCAAGGTCGTCGCGACGCAGTCGGCCAACTGGGATGAGACGCAGGCTTACAAGGCGACCCAGAACATGCTGCAGGCCAACCCGGGCATCAAGGCGATCTTCGGGGAGAGCGACGCGATGGGCCTCGGTGCCGCCAAGGCGGCCAAGGACGCCGGCCGCAAGATCGTCTCCGTCGGCATCGACGGGTTCCCGACCATGGTTGCGGGGATCAAGCAGGGACTGACCCAGGCAACCGAGGCGCAAATCCCGTACAAGATGGGCCAACGTGCGGTGACGAACGCTGACCAGATCCTCAGCGGGCAGGGCAGCCAGGTTCCGGCCCTGCAATACCAGGACACCACCTTGGTGACATCGGCCAACGTCAACACCGTCAACCCCGTCGACTTCTACGGGCCCAACGTCAAATGACCCACCGGCCGATCACGACCCACCAGGAGACACCGCCGTGAACGACGAGAACCTTGCCGAGGCCGCCGAGCGCGCGTTGGTCTGTCACGACCTCGTCAAGTCCTACGCCGGCGTTCAGGTGCTCAAATCGGTGAGTTTCGCCGTTTCCGCCGGCGACGTCGTAGGCCTCGTCGGCGAGAACGGGGCCGGAAAGTCCACCGTCAGTTCCATCATCGCCGGCGTCGTGCGCCTGGACTCGGGCACCATGACCCTTGACGGCGAGGACTACCTGCCGCATTCGCCGGCCGCTGCGCTGGCTCGCGGCGTCGCCCTGATCCACCAAGAGATCAAGATGGTTCCCGCGCTGTCGGTCGCCGAGAACATGTTCCTCGGCCGCTTGCCGATGCGCGCCGGTCGGCTCGCCACCGAGCGCATGCACGAGCAAGCCGCGGAGGCGCTCGGCGTGCTCGGCGTCTCGATCGATCCCCGGCGATCGGTGGCGGGGCTGTCGATGGCCGCGCAACAGAGTATCGAGATCGCCAAGGCAATCCTGCGAGAGCCGCGGTATCTCATCTTCGACGAGCCCTCTGCGTCGCTCACCTCGCACGAGACCGACCGCGTGCTGCACCAGATCGGCGTACTGCGCTCGCGGGGCGTCGGCGTTATCTACATCTCGCACCGGCTGTCGGAGATCACCGCGGTGGCGCAGCGGATCGTATGTCTGCGCGACGGTCAGCTGGTGCGGACCTGGTCGAGTGCGGATGTCGATCAGCACGAGATCGTGAAGGCGATGGTCGGCCGGGACTTCACGTTCGAACATCAGGCCCCGAGGGCCGCCCAGGGCGACGTGGTGCTGGAGGTTCGCGACCTCGCCCGCAAGAGGGCCTTCCACGGCATCAGTTTCTCGGTAGCCCGCGGCGAGATCCTGGGCCTCGCCGGTCTCGTCGGTGCCGGACGCACTGAGGTCGTACGCGCCATCGCCGGTGCCGACCGCGCCGATCACGGGCAGATCCTGGTGGAAGGCCGCCCGCTCAAGGCCTCGACGCCCCGCACCGCCATCCGGGCGGGCATCGTGATGGTGCCCGAGGACCGCAAGGGTCAGGGACTGAATTTGGGGCGCAGTTGCGCAGAGAACATCGTCGCGCCGTGGGAGCGCACCATGCGCCGCGGCGGTCTTGTCACCAGGCGGTGGCTGAACCGGTTGGTCGAGAAGAGCCGCGACGACTATGACATCCGGGGCAGCCTCGACCAGCCGGTCGTCCGGCTCTCGGGTGGCAATCAGCAGAAGGTGCTGCTGGCGAAATGGCTGGTCAAGCAGCCCAAGGTCCTCATCCTCGACGAGCCCACGCGGGGCGTCGACGTAGGCGCAAAGATGGCGATCTACCAGATAATCCGGGACTGCGCTGCCCGGGGAGTCGCGGTCATCGTCGTCTCATCCGAGCTCGAAGAAGTCCTGGGTCTGTCCCATCGCGTGCTGGTGATGTCTGGCGGAAGCCAACGGGCGATCCTGCCGCGCGGGGAGGCCGATTCCGAAACGGTCATGCGGATGGCCGTACCGCAGATCAGCGCCTGAGGCCCGAGTGCCGGTTTCCCCGAAGGAGAGACGATGAGCAGCAGAATCCACGAACGTCACGATGCCGCTGTGGACGCGGACCATACCCTGCCGTCCGGCACCGCTCGGCCGACCGGCCGCCGGTTGGTTGCGCGGGCGCGGGCGCTGGGCGGGCCCATCATCGGCCTCGTCGTCATGGTGGTTGCGCTGTCCTTCCTGTCGCCGTACTTCCTCACCACGCGCAACCTGAGCAACATCCTGTCCCAGTCCTCCGATATCGGGATCATGGCTGCCGGAGCGGCGCTCGTTATTCTCATCGGCGGCATCGACCTGTCCGTAGCGGCCAACCTGGCACTGACGATCATGGTCTCTGCCTGGCTGTACAAGTCGCATGGTGTCCCGTTCGCCCTCGCCCTGCTCGCCGGGTTGCTGGTGGGTGCCTCGCTGGGCATGTTGAACGGGCTGCTGTCGACCTACGGCCGCGTCCAGCCGTTCGTCGCCACGCTGGCCACGATGTCGGCCGCCCTCGGCATGGCGCTCGTAGTGACCAACGGCAACACCCTCAACGGCTTCCCGACCTGGTTCGACGACCTCACCCAGACCGTTGTCCTGGGCATCCCGCTGCAGGCGCTGGTCATGATCGTCATCTACCTGGTCATTGCCTTCTGGTTGCGGTACCGGCCGGGTGGGCGCGCGCTGTTCGCGATAGGCGGCAACGAGGAGGTCGCGCGCCTGTCCGGATTATCTGTTCGGTTGTCCAAGACCTGGGTGTATGTGATCGCTGGTTCGCTGGCCGCGATCGCGGGTTGGATCGACATGTCCACGCTGGATTCCGCGCAGCCGACGGCCGACTCAAATTACTTGCTCAACGTCATCGCGGTCGTCGTCATCGGCGGTGCCAGCCTGTCCGGAGGCGTGGCGTCGATGGGCAGGACGTTCATCGGCCTGCTCATCATCGGCGTGCTCAACAACGGCCTGTCGCTGCTGCACGTCAACCCGAATCTGCAACAGGTCGTGATCGGCGCGGTGATTCTGGCCGCCGTCCTCACCGACCGAGCTTCGATCAAGCTGCGCTCCTGACTACCAGTCAACGGCGAATCACCTTATAGCGGAACGAGAAGGCGAGACTAATGAGTTCTGTTCCTAGCAAGGAGACGCTGCTGGAGATGCAGCGGCGAATGCTCCGCATCCGGCGCTTCGACGAGCGAGCGTCGAAGATGGTCAAGCGGGGCCAGATCCCGGGCACCGTGCACACGAGCATCGGGCAGGAAGCCCAGGTCGTCGGAGCCTGCATGGCGCTCGGCACGAAGGATTACATGACCGGCAACCACCGCAGTCACGGCCACCCGATCGGCAAGGGCGCCCCACTCGGGCCGTTGATGGCCGAGCTGGTCGGCAAGGCAACCGGCGTGTGCCAGGGCAAGGGTGGCTCGCTGCACCTGGCCGACTTCGCGGTCGGCAGCCTAGGCGAATCGGGGATCGTCGGATCGTCCATCCCGATCGCGACCGGAGCAGCGTTGAGCGCCAAGGTGCTGGGCAACGGCCGGGTAGCGCTGGCGTTCTTCGGAGACGGTGCGGCTAACCAGGGCAACCTCTACGAGGCGATGAACCTAGCAGGGGTGTGGAAACTACCGGTCGTGTTCTTGTGCGAGAACAACCAGTACGCCCTGTCGACGCCGGCTCACACCGTGACGTCCGGCGTGATCGCCGACCGGGCGCAGGGCTTCGCCATCCCAGGGGTCCGGGTCGAGAACGGCCAGGAGGTGTTGGCCGTATACGCGGCGGTCGACGCTGCAGTACAGCGTGCGCGCCGCGGGGATGGACCGACCCTGGTCGAGGTCATGACCTACCGCTTCAACGAGCACTCCGAAGGCCTTCGGCTGAGCACCGACTACCGCGACGCCGAAGAGAAGAAGCGCTGGCTGGAGCTGGACCCGATCGTGCTGTTTCGGGCCGAACTGCAGCGTCGCGGGGCATACGACGACGCCGACCTCGACTCCCTGGAGAAAGAGGTGATGGCCGAGGTGGACGAGGCCTTCGAGTTCAGCCAGAGCAGTCCCTACCCCGACCCGTCCGTGGCCTTTGCGGACCTGTACACCGACCCGATCGGAGAACCGTCATGGTCATGATGAGCTACCTCGGCGCCATCGGCGCCGCGCAACGAGAGGCGATGGATGCGGATTCGCGCGTGATCATCATGGGCGAGGACGTCGAAGCCAACGTCTACGGGACCACAGGCGCCGGCAAATCTCGTGCCGTCGAAGGCGACTTCCTGCAGCTCTACGGTCACGACCGGATCCGGAACACCCCGATCTCGGAGGAGATCATCGTCGGCGCAGCTGCCGGTGCCGCCATGACGGGCCTGCGCCCTATTGTCGACCTGTCCTACTCCAGCTTCCTGTACCTGGCCATGGACCAGTTTGTGAACCAGGTCGCGAAGAACCGCTACATGTTCGGCGGACAGGCCTCACTTCCGGTGGTCTTTCGATCGGCGATGTTCTACGGCCTCAACACCGGCGCACACCATTCCGACCGGCCCTATCCGATGTTCATGAACGTCCCTGGCCTGAAGATCATCGCCCCGGCCTCGCCGTCGGATGCCAAGGGGTTGCTGCGCTCGGCGATCGACAGTGACGACCCGGTACTTTCCTTCGAGGCGTGCCCGCTGTGGAGCATGAAAGAAGAGGTGGACGAGGCCGAATACCGAATCCCGCTCGGCGTGGGCCGGACGGTGCGCTCCGGCTCCGACGTCACGGTTGTCGCGGTGTCAGGGGCGGTGCCCGAGGCGGCGTTCGCGGCCGACCAGCTCGCCGATGAGGGAGTGTCGGTCGAGGTGTTCGATCCCCGCACCCTGGTTCCCCTCGACGTCGCAGGCATTCTCGAATCGGTGCGGCGCACCGGTCGACTCGTCGTGGCCGATCCCGCCCACCGCACTTGCAGCGCGGCTAGTGAGATCGCGGCCATCGTCGCCGAGCACGCCTTTCCCTCGCTGCGTGCGCCGATCGCCCGAGTTACGACACCCGACATGCAGATTCCGTTCAGCCCGGCGCTGGAAAAGCAGCTTTATCCCAACCGGATCACGATCGCGGCGGCAGTGCGAAAGACCCTTGAGCTGTCGGCCGCGGCGTAACGACCGGACATTTGACCACGAGAGAAGGAATGACAGTGCGCGTTGAGGTTTTGCTTCCGCAGTGGGGCATGGGCATGAGCGAGGGAACGATCACGAACTGGTTCAAGAGCGTCGGCGATTCCGTCTCCGAGGACGAGCCGATCGCCGAGGTCGCCTCGGAGAAGGTCGAGGAGGAGTTGCTCGCGCCGGCGACCGGGACGATCACCGAGATCGTCGTCCCGGCCGGTGAGACCGTCGAGGTCCGCACCCTGGTCGCGGTCATCGACGACGGCGCCTGACCCAGCCCGAACACCGTGACTACCCGCCACGCCCAGCCTCTGGACAGGAATCCTTCGATGCAGCCCACCCGTACCCTCCCCGAGGAGTACGACGTCATTGTCGTCGGCGCCGGGATCAACGGGGTCGGCATCGCCCGTGACGCGGCCCTGCGCGGCCTGCGGGTCCTGCTGCTTGACCAGGAGGACATCTGCAGCGGCGTCTCGGCGTGGTCCGGGCGTCTCGTCCACGGCGGCTTGCGTTATCTCGAGCAGTACGATGTGCGGCTGGTCCATGAGTCGCTGGCTGAGCGGGAACGGCTCTTTCGGCAGGCCCCGCACCTGGTCAAGCCGGTGCCGTTGATGATTCCGCTTTACCGGCACAACCGCCGGCCCGGCTGGCTGGTCGAACTCGGCATGATCACCTATGACGTGCTGTCGTGGCGCAAGACCCCGCAGCGGCACCGGGTTCTGTCCCGCACCCAAGCGAAGCGACGCTTCACCGGCATAGCAGTAGACGGGCTGCAGGGTGCGGCGGTCTTCTTCGACGGCCAGGTCGAGCTTGCCGAGCGGTTGTGCGTCGAGCTGGCTGTCGACGCCCACCGCCACGGTGCGATCGTGCGCACGCACGCGCGGGTCGACGCGCCGGTCGTCGAGCACGGCCGGGTCGTTGGGGTGCGCTGGCGTGATCAGCTCACCGGAGAGGCCGGGCAGGCCCGCGCGCCGATCACGTTCAATGTCGCCGGACCCTGGATTGACCGGGTGTTCGCCAGCGCCGACCTTCCGGAACAGCCGCGGCTCAACGGTGGCACCAAGGGCAGCCACCTTATCGTCGGTCCGTTCCCGGGCGCCCCGCGTGACGTCGTCTACTACGAGTCCCAGCGCGACGGCCGCCTCGTGTTGGTGATCCCGTGGATGGGCCGATACATGATCGGTACCACGGACATCCGCTTCGACGGGGAGCCCGACGAGGCCCGCTGCGACATAGGTGAGGCCGAGTACCTGCTGACGGAGGTCAACAGCCTCATCCCCGAGGCGGGTTTGAGTCTGGACGACGTGCTCTACACGTTCAGCGGTGTCCGGCCGTTGCCCTACGTCCCCGACAAGGCCGAGTCGTCCGTGGCCCGGTCGCACAGCTTGCACGATCACGCCGCCGACGGGCTTGCGGGTTTGATCACCGTGATCGGCGGCAAGCTGACCACCTACCGGCAGCTGGCCGAGGATGCGGTTGACGACGCCTTGCGCCGGCTCGGACGGGTACCGCAACCGTGCCCCACCCGTGATCGCCCGCTGCCCGGCGGCACGTTGCTCGATCTCGGCGCACTGCGCACCCGGCTGCTGAACGAGGGGGCGCCGCTCAAGACGGCCGACCGCCTGCTGTCCTTCTACGGCAGCCGTGCCGGCGACGTCTGGCAGCTGACCCACGAGCTGGGTGAACTGGCGAAGCCGCTGGACGAGCGAACCGGGTTGGTCGCGGCCGAGGTCGTGTTCTCGGTCGAAGCCGAGCTGGCCCGGACCCTGACCGACGTGATGGCCCGAAGGACGCTGCTCGCCTTCGAACCTGATCACGGGCTGGCGGTGGTGGACGATATCGCCGCCGTCCTGGCCAGGCGCCTGGACTGGGATGAGGCTCGGACCGAGACCGAGCTGGCCGGATACCGGTCCTGGCTCGATCATCTGGCAGTGCCCGACCCGACCGGCCCACGGTCGGACAGCTTCGGCGCGGGCCTGACAGCGGGCGGGCGTTGAGGCTATGAACCCGCAGTCTTTGGTTATGGCGCTCGATGTTGGTTCGAGCACCGCGCGAACCGTGATGGTCGACCCCGCTGGCGTGATCGTCGGTGAAGGGCGCGCCCCGGTGGTGTGGAAGCATCCCCGTCCGGGTTGGGTTGAACTCGATCCGATGGCGCTCTGGCAGACCACCCGGACGACCATCGGTTTGGCCCTGCGGTCTGCGGGCGCGCGGGCCGAGGACGTGGTGGCGCTCGGTATAACCAGTCATCGTGAGACCGTGATGGTCTGGGAGCGGGACACCGGCCGTCCGGTGCACGACGCGATCGTGTGGATCTCCCACCAGACCGATGACATCGTGAACCGCTGGCAGGAGCGCGGTTTGGCCGAGGAATTCCGCACCCGGACCGGCCTGCGCAACGACTCGTTCTTCTCCGCGGCCAAGGTCGCCTGGTTGCTGGACAACGTCCCCGGTCTGCGAACGCGGGCCGCAGCCGGGCAGGTGCTCTGCGGCACGATGGACACCTGGCTGTTGTGGAACCTCACCGGCGGCCAGGTGCACGCCACGGACCCTTCGTGCGCCTCCCGGACGGCCCTGTTCAATCTGTCATCGCTGTCCTGGGATGAGGAATTACTCGAGCTGCTCGATATCCCGGCCACCGTTTTGGCGACGGTGCAGTCCTCAGATGCCGACTTCGGGCGGGTGGACGCATCAGTGTTGACCGGCCGCCCGCCGATCCGAGCCGTGCTGGCCGATCAACAGGCGGGCATGTTCGGCCAGGCCTGCTTCGAGACCGGTGCGGCCAAGAACACCTTCGGCACGGCCGGTGTTCTCACCGTGAACAGCGGCGCGGAACCGGTGTTGGTCGATGGGCTGACCAGTAGCGTGGCCTGGACCGTTCAGCAGCAGACGCGTTTCGAGCTGGAAGGCGTGGTGTTCCACAGCGGGCAGACCCTGCAGTGGTTGCGCGAGTCCCTCGGCATGGTCGCCGATCCCGCTCGCATCGACGCCCTCTGCGCGAGCGTCCCCGACTCCGGCGGCGTCTATATCGTGCCCGCCTTCGGAGGTATCTGCGCTCCGCACTGGGATCGCCGCGCCCGCGCCTCGATCACCGGGCTGTCGCTGGACAGCACCAGCGCCCACGTCATCCGCGCGGCCGTCGAGGCGATGGCCTACCAGACCTGCGACATCGTCGAAGCCCTCTCCGCTGGCGGCATGACGGTTTCGCAGCTCAAGGTCGATGGGGGCGGGTCGAGCAGTGATCTGCTCTGCCAGTTCCTGGCTGACATCAGCGGGCTGCAGATCGTGCGGCCACGCGAACTCGAACGCACCGCGCTCGGAGTCGCCTATGTGGCCGGCACCGGCGTCGGGCTGTGGAACGGGCCGGCCGACGTGGAAAAGGCCTGGGAAGCCGACCGTGTCTTTGATCCCGCGATGGCCCCCGATCGCCGCGAGGAGCTGTACGGGGGCTGGCGGCAGGCACTGGCCCGAACGCTGACCGGGCCGCCACGCACGGCCACCGTTGTTGCGCCGCCGAGCGCTCAATCACTGACGAATGATCGATCTTTGGAGGAGCAATCATGACCGGGCTGGCCCAGGACTTACTGCATCGAGCCCGCACGGGCGGGTACGCCGTCGGCGCGTTCAACATGCACAACGACGAGACCACACAGGCATTGCTCGCGGCGGCGGAGTCGTGCGCCGCCCCGGTGTTCCTGCAGGTGGGGCGCGCGGTCATCCCGCATATGGGTGTCCGCAAGGCATACGAGATGACCCGTCGCGTCGTGGCGGAATCGGACGCCGTGCACGTGATCCACCTCGATCACGGCTCCTACCAGGAGGTGCTGGAGGCGATCAGGCTCGGTTTCACTTCGGTCATGTATGACGGGGCCCATCTGCCCTTCGAGGAGAACATCGCCACCACCCGTCGGCTGGTGTCCATCGCGCACGACTTCGGGGTGGCGGTCGAGGCCGAGTTGGGCCGCATCCCCGATGCCGATCAGCCGGTGGAATGGAGTTCTTACTACACCGATATCGGTGAGGCACAACGCTTCGCCGCCGAGACCGGAGTGGATTTCTTGGCGATCTCCGCCGGTGTCGTTCATGGGGTACCGCTGAGCGCTCCGCAGCCGCTGGCCATCGACCTGATCACCAAGATCGCCGAGGTCGTGGAAGCACCGCTGGTGCTGCATGGTGCTTCCGGCGTTCCGGACAGCGAGATCACGGCGGCGATCGAGGCCGGCGTGCACAAGCTCAACGCCGACACCGACCTGCGCCTGGCTTTCCGGCGCGGCATCGAGCAAGTCTGGGCTGGCGGTGACGGCCAGCTGGAAACGGCGATGGCCCATGGGCGTGAACTGATGGTCGAGGCGGCCATCAAGAAGATGACGCTCTACGGCTGTGCGGGCCACGCTGCCGAGCTCACCGGGACGACGACGCCGGCCGGCAGGCACTGGTGAGCGCCGGCACCGAGCTGACCGGTACGCCGATACCTCTGAAGGGAATTCGGCGAATCGCGGCCCGGCGCATGGTCCAGGCTTGGGCAGCCCCGGTGTTCCACCTGTCGGTCGCCGTGGACATGACCGAGGTGCTCGGCACCGGCCACCGCATCCCAGGCGCGACCGTCACCGACGCCCTGATCAAGGCCTGCGCTTCGGCGCTGGTGGCGGTGCCGGGGCTCAATGGCCACTACGCCGACGAGATCGTCACCCTGTTCGACACGGTCAACATCGGTGTCGCCGTGGCCACCGACGCCGGTCTCATGGTGCCGGTCATTCACCACGTCGAGCAGCTCGAGCTGCCCGACATCGCCGACCGCCGCCGCGACGTGGTCGCCCGCGCCCGGATAGGCAAGCTCGGGATGGCCGACATCGACGCGGCGACATTCACCCTATCGAACCTCGGCATGCTAGGAATCGACCAGTTCGACGCCATCCTCAACCCGCCCCAGGTCGGCATTCTCGCCGTGGGCTCGACCGCGCCCACAGCGGTCATCCGCGAGAACTCGGTGCAAGCGCGCCCGATGGCCACCCTCACGCTCACCTGCGACCACCGCGCCGTCGACGGGGTCACCGGCGCTCGCATGCTGGGCGCGCTCCGCGACGAACTCGAGACGACCGCGCGGGCGACGCCGTGACCGGGCAACTCCGGGCCGGGTCGCTCGCGCCCCCCATCCCGTCCGCCGTGGCCCCGACGGGACGGTTGCAACTGGTGGGAGACGGCTCGATGCTCGCCCGCACCACCGGAGTCGAGCTCGGCCCGACCCTGCTGACCCACGCAGCCCAGACGGGGTGCGGGCCGTTCCTGCGCCTCTACCTCCCCGCGCCGACGATGGCCTTCACCGGTCGGGACCAGGTCACCCCCGGCTACGCCGCCGCCGTCGAAACGGCTCGCCTGCACGGCTTCGCTCCCGTCTTGCGGGCACCGGGCGGCCGTGCGGCGGCGTTCCACGAGGACACCCTCTGCATCGAGATCACCGCTCACGACGAGAACCCACGCCGGGCAGTCACCGCTCGCTTCGCTGAGCTGGGACGTGCCGTCGCTGCCGCGTTGCGTACGCTCGGCGTCCCCGCCCAGGTCGGCGCGGTGCCCGGCGAATACTGCCCCGGCGAGCACAGTGTCAACGTCGCCGGCCGCTACAAGCTGGTCGGCACGGCCCAGCGGTTGACCCGCCACGGCTGGCTGTTGGGAGCGAGCATTCTGATTCGCCGGGTCGAACCGGTTCGTGCCGTGACCGTCTCGGTTTACGACGCTCTGGGGCTGCCGTTCGTCGCCGATTCAATGGCCGGGGTAGTCCGGTGGATCCCCGGGATCGGCGTCGATGACGTCACCTCGGCCGTCCTGGCCGAGCTGGGGCGCCGCGCATCCCTGATGCCGATCGACCTTTCAGACGGCCGCTCGCTGACCGCGGACTCCCGTGAAACCGGAGGTGCAACGTGCGCGATGTCCCTGGGCTGATCGAGGAGGTACAGCAGGTGCTGCGCCACGTCGATCCCGACGGCGTCCTCGTGGCGTGCGAGGTCCGCGACGTGCACATCGGGCCCAGCGAGCTGGCTCGGGTCGCCGATGAGGTCGATCGGTTGCTCGGCAGGGGCGGCGAGCCGCCATCCCGTCTTCCTACCGTGCTGCTGGTGATGGATCGGACCGTCATCCGCCGTGCCGGGTCGGCGGTGAAGGACGAGCTCGTGGCCCAGCTGGCCCAGCGGTTCGACCTGCGCACGTTGGTCCTCGATGACGGGCATGCCGAGCTGCACGCGTCGGATGAGGTGATCGACAGTGCGACGGCTGCCGCCGACGGCGTCGATGCGATCGTCAGTGTCGGCGGTGGCACGATAAGCGATATCGGCAAGCTCAGCTCGGTCGGGGTGGGCGGGCTGCCGTTGGTGGTCGTGCAGACCGCGGCCTCGGTGGACGGATTCACCGACAATGTCTCGGTCGTCCTGCGGCACGGGGTGAAGCGCACGGTGCCGTCGCGCTGGCCCGACGTCGTGGTTGCCGACACCACCCTTATCGCCGAGGCGCCGCAGGCGATGAACCGGGCGGGCTTCGGCGAGATCAACTCGATGTTCACCGCACCCGCGGACTGGCGGTTGGCGAACCTGCTCGGCTTCGATGAGTCCTTCCACCACGGCCCGATCGCGTTACTGGCCGAGGTGGGCGACCAGATCGAGGAGTGGTCACGTGGACTGGCCACCGGACAACGGAACTCCACGGAGCGGCTGGTCCGGGCCTTGGGCATGCGCGGGATCGCCACCGGCGTCGCGGGTACCACGGCCTGCCTGTCCGGCGTCGAGCACCTGATCAGCCACATGCTCGACATCTCCAACGCCGCGAACGGCCGCCCCACGGGGCTTCACGGTGCACAGGTAGGGGTGGGATCCGTGGTCGCCGCGGCGGCCTGGGAACTGCTGTTCGCGCGTATGGACGCGGCCAGCACCGTGCCCGGGCCGGAGCTGACGCCGCCGGACCCCGCAGCGGCCGAGCAGCTCGTCCGCGCCCAGTTCGGTCCACTCGATCCCACCGGTGCTCTCGCCGAGGAATGCTGGCGCGACTACCACCACAAGCTGGGCTCCTGGACGCGGAATCGGTTGGTCGTACTACGGGTGCTTTCCCGATGGGAACTGCACAGGCAAGAACTGCGGTCACTGGTGCGCACACCCGAGGAGATCGCGATCGGGCTGCAGGCCTCGGGGTCACCGGCGCGATTCGGCGACCTCGACCCGGCAGTGGAATCGGCTCTGGCCCGCTGGGCCGTGCAGTACTGCGGCCTGATGCGTAACCGCTTCACGGTGGTCGACCTGCTCACCTTCCTGGGTTGGTGGCAGGATGCCGACGTGACCGAGGTGATGGCCCGGGCCGAGACCGCCTGCACCTCGACCGCGAGCCGGTCATGACGAGCGACGCCTACGTCATCGGCGTCGACTGCTCGACCACCGCCGCCAAGGCCGTGGTCTGGGACAGCCGCGGGACCGCCGTGGCCCAGAGCCGGTCACCTTACGAGTTGAGCCAGCCTCGTCCCGGGTGGGGCGAGCAGAACGCAGAAGACTGGTGGACCGCGACGTCCGCCGCCATCAGACGCGCGGTTCAGACGGTGGACGCCACCCGGGTGCGCGGCGTCTGCATCACCCACCAAAGAGAGTCTTTCGTCTGCGTCGACAGCCACGGCCGGCCCTTACGTCCAGCCATCCTGTGGCTCGACTCGCGCGCGGTGGAAGAAGTGCGCGAGTTCGGCACCGACGAGGTACACCGGATCACCGGGAAGCCGCCCAACCTGACCCCAGCCTGGTACAAAATCCTGTGGCTCGCTCGGCACGAGCCCGAGACGCTGCGCAAGACGGCCAAGATCGTGGACGTACAGGCCTTCCTGGTCCACCGGCTCACCGGGCAGTGGCTGACGTCGTGGGGCAGCGCCGATCCCCTGGGCCTGGTCGACATGCAGACCTTCGACTACCACGACGGGCTGTTGAGCCAGGCCGGGCTGGGCCGCGTGCAGATGGCCGATCTCGTGGAGCCCGGCGCGCGGCTGGCCGTGATCGACGAGGACGTCGCCGCAGGGCTTGGCCTGCCCCGAGGCGTGGCCGTGATCGCCGGGGTCGGCGACGGGCAGGCGGCACAGATAGGCACCGGAGCAATCAGCTCCGGCCGGGCCTACCTCAACCTGGGGACCGGCGTGGTATCCGGCACGTTCAGCGATCACTACAGCTACAGCCGTGACTACCGGGTGCTATCCGCCGCGATCCCCGGCAGCTACACCCTGGAGACCTTCATCGGCGGCGGGACGCACAACCTGGCCTGGTTCGTCGACAAGTTCGCCGGCGTGGACACCCGGGCGCTGGGCATCGAGCTCAGTCCCGAACAAGTGCTGGAGACCGCCGCCGCCCTCTTGCCGCCCGGATGTGGCGGGCTGATGGCCCTGCCGTACTGGACGGGGGCGCTCACGCCCTACTGGGATCACCACGCCCGCGGCGTCCTCATCGGGCTGACCGGTGCCCACGGCAAGTCGCACGTCTATCGCGCGTTGCTCGAAGGGATCGCCTTCGAGCAACGGCTGCTCACCGAGGGGGCTGAGCGGACATTGGACGAGCCTATCCATCAGCTCATCGCCCTCGGCGGCGGCTCGCGCAGCCGGGTGTGGTGCCAAATCATCGCCGACATCATGCGCCGCGAAGTTGAGGTCGTTCGCGAGCCCGAGAGCACCTGTCTCGGCGCGGGCATGCTCGCTGCCGCCGCAGTCGGCGTCCATCCCAACCTGACCGAGGCCGCCGAACAGATGAGCGGTATAGGAGCGCGATTCGTACCGGATTCCGACACCACGCCGGTGTACGACCGGCTCTTCGAGGTGTATCGCCAAATCTATCCGGCCGTGCGCGACATCTTTCCCCGGCTCAGCGCGGCGGGTGGGACGTGATCACCACGACAGCGGTGCGGCCCTACCGCGGTTATATCTTCGATCTCGACGGCACGATCTACCTCGGCGATCACCTGCTGCCGGGCGCCCATCACCTGATCACGAGCCTGCGCGAGCGAGGGCGCCGTACAGTCTTCCTGTCCAACAACCCGACCCGCGATCCGCGGATGTACGCCGACAAGCTGACCCGGCTCGGCCTGCCGACCCCCAGTTCGGACATTCTGAACCCGGTGGTGACCATGGCCTCTTGGCTGCGGCGGAACGCCCCGAACGCCGCCGTATTCGTCATCGGTGAAGCGCCGTTGCGCGATGCGATCGCGCACGCCGGACTCGAGCTGAGCGAAGATGCCGACCGGATCGACGTCGTGGTCGCCAGCTACGACCGCACGTTCGACTACCGCAAGCTGCAGATCGCCTTCGACGCACTGCGCTCAGGTCGCGGGACCATTCTGGTGACCACGAACCCTGACGCGTACTGCCCGTTTCCCGGCGGCCGTGGTGAGCCGGACTCGGCCGCAATGGTTGCGGCCGTCGAGGCATGCACGGGCGTGCGCTGCTCGGTCAACGTCGGCAAACCCGATCGGTTGATGGCCGAGACGGTCCTCGACATCATCGGCCTGTCACCGCAGGACTGTCTCGTCATCGGAGACCGCCTGTACACCGACATCGCGATGGCCGTCGACAGCGGGATGGACTCGGCCCTGGTACTCACCGGCGAGACCACCCGCGAAATGCTCGATTGCGCCGCCCGGGACCGGCAACCGACCTACATTCTCAACCAGATCGACGAGCTGCTCGGCTGAGCACGGCCGAACTCAATCAGACGAAGGCCCGTCTCGATCGCTTGTTCGACCTCGTTGCCGAGCTCGGACACGGCCCGCAGGCAGCGTGGCCATCAAGACTGGATTGGGTGCTCGTACCGGATCGGGCTCGGTCCGGTACGCGACACCACCTCGTGGCCGGACACCCCAGCCCGCACCTGCTCCTGTAACCGCGCGACTGCGTGAACCAGGTTCTGCCGCATGACATCGCCTGCCGCCGCGGACTGCCCGATAGCGATGGGGTACTGGTGGATGCCGGCGACGACCTGAGCGAAGGCCTCACGCACCGGCCCGCAAGCGAAGACGTCCACCCTTGCCTGCAGCGTCAGATCCGGCTGGACGGGCACCGGACCGCTGTTGGGGTCGGTCTCTGACGGGGTCCTCATAGCAGCCCGGGTCCAGGCCAGCACATCGACGTAGGTGTCGGCTTCGCGCTGCCACCGCCGGTCCTCCGCGGCGTTGTCGCGTGCTCCGCGCAGGACATCCGCGCTGGTGCTTTCGTGCACCTGCAACTGCTCTCGCAGATTCCGCGCTCCTACCACGATGGCGCCCGCAGCCACACTCACGGCCGCGAGGCCGCCGCATGCCGCGACGATAGCGGCGACGTCCGTGGCGTTCACAGCACGAAGTATGCCGGCCGCTGGCTGTAGTTCGGGCGATTACCGCTGCGAAACGCCCGAAAAGCGGTGCTGACGGGTTCCGGTCAGGGCCCGTAGCAGGTCCAGCCTCCGGTGCGTTCGGACACCGGCAACGAGTCCACGCTCCCCTTTACCAGCCGGGTCTCCCGTCGTCGCACGCCGACGGGCGCTCAGGGACCGCTCGAACCGAATCGGGCTACGAGGTCGTGCCCTCGACGGTGGACGGCACCGTCAGCTGATCCTCGGCCGAGCCCTTCGCATAATGTGCTGCCAGCTGGGCGAACCCCTCGTCCAGGCTGATGCGCGGTTGCCACCGCAGTGCTTCGCGGGTCCGTCGCTGGTCGAACCAGTGCGCGGTCGCCAACTGCTCGGCCAGGAAGCGGTTCAGCGGGGGAGTGTCGCGCCGCCTGGACACCGCCCATGCTCCCTCGATAATCGAACCAGCCGCCGCGGCAAGGGGATATGGCACGCGGCCGCGTGGCCCGGGGACTCCCGCCGCACGGCACAGCAGTCGCAGGATCTCGGCCACCGGACGCGGTTCGCCGTTGGACACCACCAGCGCCTCACCGCGCACCTGCCCGCATACCCGGACGGCGGCCAGCAGCGCGTCGACGGCGTTGTCGACATAGGTGCTGTCGATCAGCGCCGCTCCGGAGCCGATGAGGGGCAACCGACCCGCGCGTGCCCGGTCGATGATCCGTCCCACGAGCT
>JAABUM010002685.1_pt1 | contig 23357 bp, 38 predicted proteins | sample 5559161 | NCBI WGS metagenome assembly JAABUM01 (sample SAMN10711868, study PRJNA513369) | rock metagenome | isolation source: Antarctica rocks | place: Antarctica: Victoria Land, Siegfried Peak nord
ACGCAACAGCGTTTTCGAATTGATTCTTTCCATAGAAACGATCGTGGACATGTGGAGGAGTTCGTTTCCGAAGAGTTTTGGACAAACGGAGCAGGTAACCGGCGGGATTCGGTTAGTAACCGTAGTAACCGTTAACCGTAACCGTAACCGGCCCTACATTCCGGTAACTGCCAACCCTAGGTGCAGCGCTCGCTGCTGCCGCGTCATGTTTGCCGGACCACTGCCTCGAAATGAACATCAGCAATGGAGCTCATCAGGGGCAGGGACCCCAGCTGGGGTGGGCGCCGGAGCAGGACAGCGCCCGCTCTTGGTGCACACCATGTCAGCCTGATCACTGCTGTGGATTGATTGAGATGGACTGAGATCATCAGGGCGCGAAAGGATTGCACGATATGATTGCTGCCCGGAGTCTGCACGGGTAGCATCTAAGGGACCCCACCCGAGGTGGACGCCGGAGCACAATGCCAAGTGGAGCGCCCGCAACTCTGTCGCGCCCGCCAGAGCCGCCACCCCCTCGTCGTCCAGCGTGCGATTGACGCCCAGGTCCAGCTCTGTGAGGTGAGGCAACCGGCCCAGCTCTGCTGCCTCCTCGAACCCTACAGAGATACGAGTGATGACAGAATGAAAACAAGTATGATATTGTAAGGTCTCGTCAGGTGCAGCTCTGTGAAGGGGCAACCAGAACGCTCCGCCGCCTCCACGCACCTGGACAGCAAGATCCTTGAGTGAAACAAGAATATCGTCCTTTGAATAGTCTGCGACAGGTCCAACTCTGTGAGGTGCAGCAAGAGGCCCAGCTCCGCCGACTCCTCAGTGGCTGGGATCGTGCAAACCGACAGATCAGCAGCAAGGGCGCAACGACAACCTTCAACACACAGATGTTCGCAGCAATCTGTGCCGAAGTCTACATTGCAGCTCCGCAGTCTCCACAGCACCTGGCATTCATGGTGTGTGGTGGAAGATCAGGTTGTAAGACGCTTCCACATGCTTGATTTATCGGCACATTCTGGTGCGCAGCAGATCTGAGTCCGTGAGTGGCATCAGCAGAGTGAACATGCATCAGCAGAGTGAACATGCAAGGTAGTGAGAAGGGTGCCAAACCCAAGCAGACCCACCAATGTTGGCGCCGCGTAGTGCGAGTGACGAGAGGCGGGGCAGATTCGCCAGGGCGGCGATGCTGTGCGTCAGCACTGGCTTGCTGGAAGGTCCCAAAGCGTGTGGCGCACGGGGCAGAATCGATGGGTGCCTCTGCATGCTGGCACACGGTTTTCACGGCCAGGTCGCTACAACACGATTCTGTGAAGGAGCGTGAGCGGTCGTGGCAGAGGCACTGCGGCCACATGGCCTGCACTGACTGCAGCTCACTCTAGTTTCTCGTGTCGCATGACTTGTGCTCAACAGAGTAAGATAGGCCGAGCACCCCTAGGCCATTTTAGGTCGCAGAATCCAAGGTCGCAGTCTGACGGCAGGAGCCGCCGCAGACGATGTGCCGGATTTTTGTGGCGCAGGGTCTGGTGAGACCAACATCCGAGGGTCACCTGCGATGGCGGCGCGGCTGTGACTGATAGGTGACACTTGGGCGCTCCACAGCTGCTTCCGAGACTATTTAGACCATTCCAAGCCTACTTTTCGGGATCTGAGATTAGCAAACCGATTCAGATTTTCACCTGATGTGGCGGCCGCACCTCGTAAGGTTATGCGCAGGCGCTCCACCACCGTCACCGGGAATATTCGTCCCGTTTCCTGAGAGATGTTCTCGAGTGTGCAGGTGCTGTAAGCCAGCCTGCCGTCTGCTGTGGCGCTTGTGCCTGGTAGGTATGCTCAGGCGGTACATGCCGCCATCAAGACATTTCAGAAAAACTTCAGGGCCGATGAAGAGAATTTGGAAGGCAAAACAAACAATACTTCACCTGGAGTGGCAGCTGTGCCTGGGTAGGTGGTGCAGCGCCGCCGCGGCCGCCAGCGCCGCCAGACCGTAGTATCACAGGAACCGAAGGCAACGCTACATTTGGTAGTTGCTGAGGCTGAACCCACCCGCTGTGACGGCTGCGCCTGGTAGGCGATGCTGAGCTTCTCCAGCGCTGTTGCGCCGGCAAGCGCCGCCAGCCCACCGGAGGTCAGCCGAGCCGTCGCCAGATCCAGCAGCAGCGTCCGCAGGCCGCCACGGGATGCTGAATCCGGCTGAGAATCGGATTCGATGCTCCCACTGGAAATGCCCAGGCGGGCGAGGGAGGCCACGCCGTCGTCGGAAATCCCGTCGGCACGTGCTGACAGGAATCGCAGCTGCGGCGCCGCCTCCGCCAGCAGGTGGCACGACCTGTCGGAAGAGAACAGTAGTGTTGTCACGAATTTGAGCTGCAGCACAGGAAACAAACCAAGCAAACAGGGGACTCGGCTGCGGCGCCACCTTTGCCAGCAGGCGGCCAGAGCTGCCAGCAGGAACAGTAGACTTGTCAGAGCGAGACACAAATACGAAAGAACTAGGATAATTCAACCGAGTGTTCCCAGACACTTCGTTGTCACGACTCGTCCTGCCTGCGGCGCTGCATCCAAAGGCAGCCGGCACGACCTACTGAGGCGTAGAAAGCAGCGGTGTCAGGACCGGCAGCCAGGCCGCGGTTTGGAAACAGCAGGTGCACCCAAAGCCGCTATGGGGCCAACCGATTGGCAGTCTTGTGGACACGGCAAGGACTTTGTTGCCGTTGGTGCCGTGAAATCCATCGTTGCCAAGAATGACATCACCAAAGAGGAAGCACATGCACTGTGCCTGTATGCAATTCAGGCATTCAGTGCAAACCGCACCCGTCTGTGACATTGAGGCAGTAAAGCAGTACCAGGCGCATCCGCGCGGTGAGGTGAGGACATCATACCTCATGCTAAGACTCTTATTCGGAAAAAGATTCTGGCTTCTATTTCAACTTCGTTATGCTGAACCGCACCCGCCTGTGACATCGAGGCAGTAGTCGAGCACCAGGCGCGTCAGCGCCGTGCGGAAATTCAAAACGGATGCTCCTTGAAGTTAGAAAGCCCTGTTCTGAAACGGCGAACCATAAGTCGAGGCGGAAGTCCAGCACCAGGCGCGTCCGCGCTGTGAGGTGCAGTGCGCAATACATGTACTGTTGATCGATAACCAAACAACAAAGAATACAAAACCTGTCTGTGACGTCGAGGCAGTAATCCAGCACCAGGCGCGTCAGCGCCGTTATGTGCGGCAGCACCGGCGCCAGGTCTTCAAAAGTGCCGCAGGGGTCGAGGCTTGCCAGGCGGCTGCACGCCGCCATTTCCGCGTTCACTTGCGCCACCTGCGCTCACAAAAGAAAGGGCCTCTGATGTACGTGCACCTCCTTAGTTCCGTGTTCTTTACTATTCCGTGAGACAGCCATCAGATGACGCAGGATCGGGACGACACCCTCAAAGGTGCATTAGAATTTACAGCGACTGCGTGCCGCAGTTTCGCATTCAGCTGCGCCGCGCCACAGGCGTCTGGTGCCTCGCAAATACCGGCGTGGCAATAATTTGTGAATGACTTGCACTCCCATTAGGCGACATATCCTGATCTTTCAGCGCAGCTGCAGCCTTGCAGGCTGCAGCCTGAAAGAGCCTGTCACCGTCTTGCTGCTCAACCATTCGGTTTATTGGTGCACCGATGCCATGCTGAACAGTCTAACATTGTCCCAGCACGTCTTCATATTCAGCTCTACTGCTACAACGAGTGCTACAACGAGGCACACAGCAGCCAGCCCTGCAGGAACGCCAAGCTGAGTGGCGCTAGCGCTGCCTGCCAGCCTGAGCAGGACATGGCAGGTGGGATGACTGATGCAGATTTGCACGGCAAGAAGCCGTTCTCGAATGTTTGCATAACAAGCGTCTCCTCTATATGTATGCCCTCACCTACTTGGGCGGCAGCACCTGCGGGGTGAACTCCAACAGCAGATCCGGCGACATGGAACTCGCTTCCTGTTCAAGAAGAGCACCTGCTCAGGCGCCTGCTCTTGTGGCACGACCTGCAGCGCCGTCAGGCAGCCCTGTAGCGCCGCCAGGCCGCCCAGCCGGTGCGGGTGCGCTTTCAGGCCCAGGGTTTCGACCAGGCTCAGCTCCGCCAGCGGTGTCACGCCCTGCTCGTGGCCTGCGGGCCGGAAACACGTAAGGTCTACTAGGGGACTTTGCGTTCCTGTCCAGCGCCAGGGGTTTAAGCTGCGTCAGCGCCGCCAGTGGCGCCACGCCCTGCTCGTGGCCGGCAGTGCATGAGAGACGACGCAGTCCACCACCAGAGTTTTATGGTGCGAACCTAACCATGAGGGGTTAGGGTTTATATCCTATCCTATTAGCACAAACCCTAAGTACCCACCAGCGGCGTCACGTCCTGCTCTCGGCCTGCGGGCGGCAACAAGATAAGTGGTCCCATGACGATAAGGATTTTTGAACGATTTGTCATCCAGTTCAGCGATGGGATTTTGAGCCCTGTCAGCAACCCGTGCCGGAATGATGAAAACCTGCAGGCCACTTGCCCGATGACATTTCCAGGCGCCATTCGTCGCATGCGTTGCAGCACGTCCAGGCAGAATCCATCCGAATTCCTGTGCTGGGCATCCTGACTAGGTGGCTCACCAAGAGATATTTGAAGGTGCGCAAGCCGTGGCATGCCTCTCAGCATCTCGAGCCGGAAGTCGGAAGCGCCCGTCCACTTCTTCGTCAACGCCAGCGCCGTCAGACCTGAACAGCCGCAGGAGCAGCGGACGTCTTATGATTATGTTTACAGGCAAATGGCGGATGCGAAAAGGCAGTTGGCGGTGTAGACATTGTTCAGGGAGCCAGCCTGGCAGAAAAGTCAGACGGAGTCACCATTTTGCTGTGCTTGGCTCACCCGTCAGCACTGAGAGCGCGGCGGCGTCCAGGGCCGGAGCCAGGGATGCGGCGTGGCCGTCGCAGTGGCTGAGGTTGAGATTTTCCAGGCAAGCCGCCAGCGGCGCCAGCTGCGCCAGGCCTGCACGCCGAGAATAAATAAGCTGCGTTGCACAACAAATCACAGAAATGCTGCATGGCAGTCGCAGTGGCTGAGGTCAGCATTCTCGAGGCTGGCTGCAAATGGCGCCAGCTGCGCCAGGCCTGAGCTCGGAACAACATGTACCGTGTTGACTTCAGCTCATAGAAGGCTTCAAAAGGGCTGGGTTGAGCTCTTTCAGGCAGCTTGCCAGCGTAACCCACAGAATAAAGCCAGTAGCACGAGTGAGGATGGTTCATACCTGTCCATTCGGCGCAGATGAGGCCTGCTGCTGCCGTAGCGGCTCTTGCAGTCGTCAGATATAGATGCCAGCGCAATCACAGGGCGTTTTCAAAAACACAAAATCCGAACGTTCGAAATAATGCCAGCGGTTCCAACTCTTTCCGGGCCTTCATACAGCCCCCTAGAAAGCAGATCTAGCTGCACCTGCGTCCGTCAGCTTCCCGACGCGCGCGAGGCACAGGCGCAGCGGGCATTGCTGCATTCTATCACACCTTCATGTTTGCTGCAACGCGGAGACGGAAATCGTCTCGTCTCACCTGCGTCCGTCAGCTTCTCGGCTCGCGCAAGGTCAAGGCGTCGCAGGCGGGTGAGATGCTGCAGGCCTCCGATGCCGCCTCCGCTGAATGCCTGCCTCCACACGATGCCACCATGATGGTTGGGTTCGAGGCGGGTTTGATCAACTGGGCAGGGCAGCTGGCACTTCGTATTGACTGAGCCAGCCATAACAAACACATGCAGCCTTTGTCAGGTTGAAAGCATTCGGCGGGCCCGTCAGCGGCTGCAGCGCCTGATCAAGTAGATTATGCACCAAGCCATACGTCTTCAACATATAAGCAGCAGGCGAAATCGCTCACGCGGCAGCCGGAGAGGTCCAGCGCCGTCAGCGACGCCGCCAGCGGCGCCAAAACCCTGCCCGGCAGCAGCGCGTACGGATTCGGCGGACCGCCTGGCTGCGGCCAGTCATAGCCGCCGCGGGACTCCAGCTCGGCCACGTCGTGCATTGGCGGCAGCGTGCTGCCAGCGAGGGACAGGGACTCTAGACGCGGCAGGGCTGCGGGAATTGCGCCCAGCAGTGCCGCTGGTCCGCTTGGGCCATAGCGCTCGGCGTCGACACGCCTGCGGACTCAGCAACCTCTCCCAAACGATTTCAGATTCAACTTCCAGTCCTTGGAATCTGGGGCGCAAGAAAGAGGCACGGCTGCAGTTGGCCTGTGATCTCTGGGCCCTGGCCAAGCGTCTGAAGCCAGGTGCAGCGTGTTGCGGGCAGCAACTCAACGTCAAGCCCTTCAAGGAAAAACTAGCCGAGAGGGACACGCCTGCGCCAGCCATCCACCTTCAGGCTGCGCAGCCGCGGCATCAGGCGGCTCAGCCCGTGCAGAGTCTCGACCCTCAGCGCGCCGACATGTGCCGCTGGGCTGAGGTCCAGTTCGGTCATGGCGGGCAGGGCAGGGCAGGCGTCCAGCGACCTGTCGGGGAAGACGTCACGTTGGCGACAGGCGTTTAAGGATGGCACATTGCAGCGGCACAGCAGCACGATGGACAACACATAGATGCATGCTCAAACTCCGGGGGGACTGGCAGGTTACTCGGGGTGCCGTGTTACCGTGCCCTAGTATTGACTATTGGCTATGAAAGACGGCCTGTTCCGCCATTGGCGGACCTGAACCCATACAGCTGCAAGCGCTCGAGCGAGCCATCGACGGCGGCGTGGCATTGGCGGCACGACCGTATGTCAGCAGTACAGTACCGCGAATTCTGGGCAATCACCTAAATACGTGCAGCTGCAGGCTCGTGAGCGAGCTGTCAGCGGCGGTGCGCCACTGGCGGCACCCGGACCGCACCGCCCCGCGGGCCTCCACGTCGCCGGATCTGCAAGACCACAGTACTTCCACCCTCAGAAACCACCAGCCCTCCGCGTGGCATGGAAACGCCCGTGTTGCGCCATGGAATGTCTTTGACGGCACATCAGGTGGGCAGAGCGCGTGCGCGAGTTCCGAGTATATCAAGCAACACGCACTCGAGCACTTTGGCGACGACGGCGTGCTGCACGTCGGGCGGTAGGGCCTCCCAATATGCTGATGCGATGCCCTGCGCCGCCGCCACATCTACCGCAGGCGGACTCAGCGCTAACGCCTCGAAAGCTGCAGCACTGCGCTCTCCACCTCTGGCAGACATTGCTTGTAGCCGCTGGGCTGTTGGAACCGCCACGCTGTCAGTTGCGCACAGCGTGGCCGCTGCTGCTGCATTCTGAACCCAGTACTTCGCAGTCTGAAGGAGGAGCGTCAAAATCTGCTGATTTTAGGCAGAGACTGCTTTTAGCTGGACCAAACTCTGCCAGTGAGTGACCTCGTCGGGATCCTGACCAGCTGCTGACGCCGTCGGCCTGAGCAAAGTCTGCGCCCAGTTTACGTAGATTGCAGTGTTCACATGTGCCGATAAGAGAGACTCGTGAGACCTATCATTTCAGTTCCGCGCTTGCACCTGCTTGCATGATTTTGCGCGCTGCGTCGAAACTGATTAGTAACCCACTTTGCTTTTCTCGACATTACTTCCCAGGCCCATCGATGCATGGACACGAATACGGGTAGCAATTTATGCTGCATGGCGATAGCGAAGGCTGGAAGGCGATAAGCAGACGACTGGGGCACAACATAGCCCAGGCAAGAGCGGTCCGGACCGGTTAGCTAGCCAACACAGCACATCGCCAGACAGCGCTGTCTGGCGATGTGCTGTGTTCTGGATATGAGCGATGGCCACCAATGGCGTCAAGGCCAGGCAAAACACACAGACGAACAACTAGGCGTTCATAGAAAGCGCAAATGCACGCGCGATGCCCTGCCACAGCCGCATCTACTGTAATCCATCATGGTGTACGCGCAGTACGATGGACGGGCGGTTCTGAGCCTTGGGTTAATTCCAAGCCTTACGCCGTTCTCTAGAATTCTGCTCGTGATCAACCGGCAAGCTCGGGAAGCGACGCAGATACTTGCGTAAACGACCCGAGTTCGAGACACGCGACTCGCAATCAGCAAAATTGACTCGGTGGGGGACGGGGGAAGAATGCTTATGATGCGCCTGAATGAGGCCCGAGGCTCGAACGGTGGTTGTAACACTAGGTAAACGCCGAGTCTTACACCGTTCGCTGGCATGTTACCAGATTTCCCCTCGTCATCAACCCTTCTCCTCGACACTGCTGACTCTGGATACTAGGAAGTGGAGGCTTTCACTCGTCAGGTGGGAGGCAATTGACATTGTCTCGCAATATCATTGCGGCTCTGTCACTGTCGGGTACCGCACCGCTGCGCCTCAACGACCGTGGTGGCCCAGAACTAGCTTCAGAAACCCACCTTCTGGATTCCTCTCGTTCAGACTCACTCCGTTATGCTACATAGTCCTCTTGTGCAAGCCGCCATCGCAGAAACAACGTTGCGCTGGCGTATGCGGCGGAAACCCCGGCGGCTCCGAAACCAGGAAGACTCGCAACGCAGGAAAAAGGGACCGGTCCTGCGGGAATTTGACCTCGGGCGTCACTTTACACTCACACACACTCTCTCCTGGCCCACCACTGGTCGCGTTCAGGTCTTGGGACATGCTATCACGCGTCTGCAGCAGCCCGACGTCCGAGCGCGCGTCTGAAAGCCTTGAAATCTGCACCTGAGAGGTTCAGGCCAAGTCCCGAAAGGCACGCAGGAACAACAGATCGCGCAGACGGTCAGATGGGGTCGTAATAGCAGGAGCCCATGTCGAGCGTGCGTCGGCCATCGCTTCAGGTCCGGAGTGTCTTGTCCTGGATTATTGCCTGTCTCTGGGAAGGCAATCGAACGCGCCTGAGGCGAGCACGCGTCCCTGGATAACACCCAGATTGCTGCAAACTCTTCAGCGCCCGTCTATGAGTCATTTCGGGCATGCTGGCAGCTCTCTGTGCGGTTTGCCAAGCCTGGGCTGAGGCGCGCCTGATTTTGCACAGCATGCAGAAAATTTGATCGTCTGTGTGATTGCCCTGCATTGCAATGCAAATGAACTGCAGTCGCCAACTGCTCCATCCTATCCACGGCACCACAGCTGCACTCTGTGTCACCTGGCAGTGCAGATGGCCGGTGTGTTCGCCCCAGTAGCTGTGAAGCACATCTAATTATTTTACCATCAAGCCATGCTTGGTGTCAAGCTCCCTCACTCTAGCCCAATGACAGCAACCCCCGGTCTGCTTCGCCGCTGCTGCGCCTCACAGAACGGTGCTGCGCCGGAGCATGGCGGCAGCCCGTAGGCGGAGTAATGGCCCCAAAATCTCTCGTGATGGATTTCAAGACCATATCACATCATATATCAGGTACCAATCTCAAGCATACTTTTCGATTTGCGCAGCAGGAGGCAGCATCGGAGCATGGCGGCAGCCCAGAGGCGGATGCGCGACCGCAGAGCCCGCGGCTCACGCGGGGATCCGCGGAACAGGCAACGCGTCGCCTACGCTCCGGCACCGCCTTGAACAGCCCAGGTTCGTGTCACACATTGTGTCGGAAGGGAATAACGTGGGGAAAATCCGCCCTGCTGCCGTGCGCTGTGCGATTGAGCAGGCAGACAGCCCTCTGCACTAAGAACCACCGATGTCGTTGATTAGCAATGCCATGCAAGCAGCTGGTTGACACACACACATGTCTACAGCACAGTGCAGCGTGTTGCTGTCAACGTGCACGTCTGTATCTCGCCGCAGGAATGGAGCTGGCGCCGGGGCTTGACGCGGAGGCGGCTGCAGCGGCGGCGCCGCACAGCCCGCGCCGAGGCCCCGGCAACCTCCGGACCGCCAGCCAGCCGCGGCGCATGCGGTCAGTGTACGAGCTGCCATCGCTGCAGCCGTCGCCGCCGCCGCAGCAGCAGCAGCAGCAGCCGGCGGAGGCGGGCCGGCGGCCGCCGCTGGCGGGTGATGACTCCGATGACGCAGAGCTGCTGGCAGTGGCAAACGGCGGGTCGGTGCCCACAGATACGCCGTCGGGCGCGCAGCTGGCACGGCAGTCGGCGCTGCTGCCAGCGCAGGCCGCAAACGGGACAGCAGAGCACCCCATGGCAGCAAGCGGGGCCACGCTGTCGTCTCTGTTGTCCAGCGGCGGCGGCGGCGGCGGTGACAGCGGGGGCTCGGATTCAGGGGGCGGCAGCGGCGGGGGCTTAGATCCCAACAGTGGCAGGAGCCCGGACCGCGACTCTGACAACAGCGGCGGCAGCGGCGGAAGCGGCGGGAGCTCCCGCGAGGCGTCGCCCTTGGAGCCGCCGGAGGATCCCGAAGTCGCGGCGGAGCGGCGACTGCAGGAGGATGTTGTCTTGATGCGCGCGCTGCAGATCCAGGCCACGCGCTCTATCAAGGTGGGAGCACCCAGACATAACCGGAACTTGCTGAATGTACGATTATGGTTGAGTGAGGCAGCTGCAGGGGGATGCGGTGCTCATCTTGGCGGCGTGAATCTAGGCCATTCCCCCTGCGAATGTGCAAATGCATCTCCGAGAGCAGCACGCCTTTCGATATTTGCGGGGTCGTTGTCACTGCCACGAGCTTGCTTACTTCGATGCGGCGCTGCCATTGACCTTCAAGGTGCTGCTCACTTGTCTCCAGGCAGGGCTGCGCTTATACGCGATTACCATTGTCGTCCGATCACCTTCTCCGTCTTGTCTGTTTGATCGCGGAAGCACAAATGGGTTTTCACCCTGACTCTAAAACACTTTTCAGGTGCTGCCGGCGTTCCCAGAGCCCAAGCGTGGCAAGGGGCACTGGGACTACCTGCTGGACGAGATGAAGTGGATGGCCGCCGAGTTCACCAAGTGAGTAAATGTCTCGTCCGTATTCGGGATCTGATGACAATTCGGATCTGATGACAATCAAGACGGCAAGGTGTACTGGGACTACTTGTCGGATGAGATACTGTGAATGGCCACCGAGTCTACCAAGTGAGAATGCCCTCTGTTGTATGTGTGGCGGAACCAGCTAGTGAAGCACCTCCTTGTGAGGAAATGAAGTGGGGGCTGCTGAGTGCAAAGTGAGATCAGCAGCCACCGCGGTTCGTGCCAGTACTACAACAAAAGACAAAGCGAGAACCGCGTCAGGTGTTGGATGGCACCTCGCGCAGAAGTTGTGCGGTCCATCTAGGGTCATAACGCTTGCCAAGGCGTGGTCGCACTTGGTGAACTTGAGATGATCACACGATGGCAGGCAGCTGGGGCAGCTGCACGCACAAAGCATCTTGGGGTGGAGTAGCCTTCGTGACTTTCCGTCCGTCGTACACGTCACCCCCTACTTCCGCCGCAGGGAGTGCATTTGAAAGCCAGGCGAGGCCAAGGGCTTTGGGCGGCTGTGCCCACGCAATAGTCTGTGCCACAGAGAGATTACATGAATCACGGTGTTATCACTTCCGCAATCACGCACCTGCAGGGAGCGCAAGTGGAAGCTGGGGCAGGCGAAGCGCTTCGGGCGGCTGTGCGCGCGCAGCAACCTGGACCTAGAGTCCCGCGCCGCCTCCAAGGCCAAGCAAGAGGCAGCGGCGGTGCGCCGGCGGGCCGCCTGGATCGCCAAGGAGGTAAGCAGCATGTTTGTTTAGTTGGATTCTGGATTGTGAGGAAGCAGGAGGCGGCGGCAGTGCGCCGCCGCGCCGCCTGGATCGCCAAGGAGATAAGCAATCCGCCAAAGCGCACAAATTCAACGCAGTGTTAAATAGGCAAGCATTAACAACAGGAGCCGGTCGTGGTTCAGCGACAAGTTGCCTGGATTGCCCACCAGGTAAGGAGCCAGGGGGATTCGACTGTCTGCCAAGCAGGCAAACTGCCATCTCGCTGCTCCGAACCTGCAGCTTCAATTCCGATTCCCCTGTTCGCCTAGGTGGCACGGTTCTGGGACAAGGCGGGGCGCGTGCTCGCATACAAGCGCAACAGCGCAGTGGAGGCCGCCAAGCGGGAGGCGCTCGATCGGCAGCTGGACTTTCTGGTGGGCCAGACGCAGCGCTACTCGTCTCTGCTAGCGAAGAAGCTGGCCTCGGAGGCCGCCGCCGCGGCGCAGGTGGCTGCTTGTTCTGTCGCCGCGCTAGAATCGCTGCGTTGCAGGACCTCGCACAGCTGCTGCAAGACCGACTGGTGCTGCCTACCTGTCACCCTGATGTCACATTGCAGATGTTGAAACACGACTTGTAGGGCAATTGTCTGCGCATTCGGTGCCGGCAGGACAAGGCGCGGCTGCTCACGGGACCGGAGGATGCGCAGCTGCCCGCCGCTACAGCCAGTGGCAACGATGGCGCCGGTTCCAGAGTGGCCGCGGCAGCCGCCTCGCCAGCGGCAGGCGCCGCGCCGCCGGTAGGGGCCGCAGCATCAGCAGCCAGCGCAGCGCCAGCGCCAGCGCAGCCCGCAGCAGCAGCAGCGGCTGCCGCTGCGCCGGCGCCGGTGGTTGTCACAGCGCAGGCAGCGGCCGTGTTCAAGTCTGTAGAGCCTGAAGACAGCGATGCAGATATGGCGTCGGCGCCGGCGACGCCAGGGCGCAACGCGGACGCTGAGTGGGCTGCGGGCGTGTCGGACGATGAAGGCGACGATGAGGCCACCCTGGAGGAGGAAGAGGTGTGCATGTGGACGATTGCCGAAACCTACACTGTTGTCGCCGGCCTTCAGACCCTACTATGCGAACGCCGAGTGGGCGGCTGGCGTGTTGGACGATGGGGCTAAGCCGAGGCCACCCTGGGGGAGGAAGAGGTGCGCAGTGTGCATAGCACCGACGTATGGTCAAATCTAGATGATGCAGTTTGCAGACGCAGGGTGGGCTGCCGGGATCGGACGAGGAAGATAACAATGCCACACCGAGAGAAGGAACATGCACATAATATTTCGGATCAAATATGGTTGACAACGACCCCTATTCTGCCTTTGGCTGCTCATCATGCACCGCTGGCGCCGATGATCCGCTGTCTGTGGGTTGGCTGCCATTGGTGCTGCTTGACAGCTTTCCTGTACACCTGCAGACTGAGTGTACAGCTGTCTGGGATGTTGATCTGGACGTCTCGTGACTGCCAAACCATGCGAATGTGCACTTGCACATGTCGTCCCAGTGCTTCATTCCCGGCAGCCGAGCAGCTCGGGGTTTTTGTAGGCTCGGCGCAGGCAGCGAAGCGCACAGCGGGCGAGACGGCAAACTAGGAGGCCGCAGAGGCGCAGAGTCCAAGCGCAACTGCTGCCCTTCAGTGCCTGATCTTGCACGTGACTTCTGTGAATTGTGCACTGCAGGCTGTGGCTCAGGCTGCAGGCAAGACGGTGAACCGGGCTGCGACGGAGGCGCAGGGTTTGAGCGCCGATGCTGCAAACCAATAGATTTCAGACTTCTGTTGACCTGCAACAGGCGGCGGCGCAGGCGGCAGGCAAGGCCGCAGACCAGGCGGCTGCGCAGGCGCAGGGTTCCAAGCGCTGACATTTCGGAGTGCACTGAGAGCAATTCGGTCCTCGTGCCTGTCATTTGGGCCACCCCAAGCGGCAGTGCAGGCCGAGGGCGAGACCGCAGATCAGGCTGCGGCGAAAGCGCAGGATTTGAGCGCCAGCGCGGACCTCAGCTCCCAACTCACACTGACTTCTGTTGGTGACCTGCAACAGGCGGCGGCGCAGGCGGCGGGCGAGACGGCAGACCTGGCGGCGGCGGAGGCGCAGGATTTAAGCGCCGACGCGGACCTGCCGCTGGAGGAGCTGCTAGCGCGCTATGGCATGGTCGTCGGCAGGGAGGTAGCAAAACCGGCGGCGGATGGCGCTGCGGCAGCCAGCCCCGAAGACGCGCCGCCGCCGGCAAAGCGGCCACGGCGCGGCGAGCCTGTTGACACCGCCGAGACGGCCCCTGTGCCGGCTGCACCAGCTCCAGCAGTGACAGACGGCGCAGTTTCAGATGCGATGCCGGAAGCGGGTGTGGCGGCCGCAGCGATCGAGCCGCAGCACGAAAGCGACCTGGGCGCGCTGTGGGACGAGGCGAACTCAGAAGACGGTGCAGGTAAGTATCCTGACTTGACACGAGTATTGCGTGTACACTTTGAACATGGCCGCGGTTGCAAAGCCCGTTCGGCTGATGCTCCTGCGTCTTCAGGGTGTTCTGGTCACCTTTCAATGTCACAATTCGCCTCCCTGGGCTGATACCCGCCCTGCATCTCGAGCTGATACCATCCCCGCAACCCTTGACTGGGGAATGCGTACGGGTGCAGCGATGCCGGCACAGCCGGCGGCCACCGTCACCAGGGCCGCGGCGCCGGCCGCCGGCGACGCCGACGCCGATTGGGCGTCTGCCAGCGAGGAGGAAGAAGACGACGAGGCCACCCTGGAGGAGGAGGACGCACTGGACGCCACGGCCGGCAACGACCGCAAGGTACCGTTTGACTTTGTGATTCACTCAGCCAAACGTTCACGAATAGCGAGGCAATGACGAGGCGCCCTGGAGGAGTAGGACGCATAGGCCGCCACAGCCGGCAATGGCCGCAAGCTGCAGTGACGAACCGAAATTGTTGCTTGGACGAAACGTTTTGTGGAAGTGGCGAGGAAGTCGACCAGGCCACCTGGAGGAGACCACTCTGGGCGCGGCGGCCGGCAACGACCGCACTTTGATTTCGTGATAGATCTCTATTGAACCACCATTTAGCCCTAATCAGGAGATGACGAGGCCATCCTGGAGGATGAAGACACACTGGACGCTGCTGCCGGCATGAGCGCAAGGTGTAACTTTGTTCTTGGATCGCAGCCCGAACCTTACACAACCGCGTGAGGAATATGATCAGGCCGCCCTGGACGATAATGACGTTTCTGCCAGCAGGGACCACGAGGGGCCGCTGCAAACATATGTCATGCAATTCAGTGGTCGTGCATTGCACCTGCGGGCCGCTGCCGGCGCCGGCAGCAACAGCTTGCCATCGCGTCATCCAGCCGCAGCAACAGTTGCGCAAAGCCAGACACATGATAAATAATAGATGTTGATTCGGAATGTGCAGGCGGAAGACGCGGCGGAAGCCGCGGCGCTCGCGGACGAGGCCGACATGCCGCTGGAGCAGCTGCTGGCGGCATACGGCTACGTGCTTCCTGCTTCCGGCGGCGACGGTAAGCCGCCTGGCGGCGGCGGCGGCTGCGAGGCGGCTGGCAGAGCTGAACCAGCAGACGGCAAGGCAGCAGCGTTGACAGCGGAAGCTGGCCCGGCGAGTATGGCAACAGCGGCGGCCGGGTCTGCCGAGGCAAAACATGCCGATGCAGAAGTCGACGGCGTGGCAGTAATGGACGTCAATGGATCGCCGTCACTGGTGCGACACTCCTTGCGCAGCCTGCCTTTTCATTGCTTCCGACTGCACTGTTGCAGTCGTTGCCTGGGAGCTTTTTAAGTGGCACTCCGCTCAGAGACGGTTGGCGAGCCGCTTCAGAAGCGGGCGTCCGACACCTATCCAGTCAGCACGAACTTCCACGACACCTTTTTCGTCAGGACAAACTTCCATAAGAGCTCTCCACAGCCATTCTGCGCAGCAGCCTCATGATACTGCGCTGCGCAGGCGTCATTGCGGTGCAGCCTCGGCCGCTGACAGATGCGACTGAGTGCACCTGCAGATTGTCCATCACCCACGCTTCAGCTGCAACTCATCCTCTGACCTGGCTCGTGTACTGTGCAGGCGTCGCCGCAACACAGCGCTTCCGCCGACAGCGATGACTGGGCGCAGCTGCTGGCGGAGGACGACAATGCAGCAGACACGGCGGGCGCCAGCAGCCGCAACGCTGACGCAGCGGCAGCCGCCGCCGCCGCCGCGCCAGGCGGCAGCAAGAGTTCCACAGCACCGGCGGCAGCGCCGGCGGCCGCACCGACAGCTGCCGCGCCGCAGCGGCGAACGACCCGGGGGGCCGCCGCTGCCGCCGCCGAGTCGGCTGCGAAAGCAGCGCCGGCCTTCAAAGCGCAGCCTTCAGGCGGCGGCGGCGGCGCGACGGCGGGCGGCAACGCGGCGGCGGGCGCCGGCGGCGGCGCGGCAGACGCGGGAAACACGGAGGAGGCAGAGGACGAGCAGCAGCACGGCAGCCTGGAAGATGCCGCGCTGGCGGCCATCGCGGCGCAGCCGACGGGGTTTACCCTGTCGACCACCCACGTGCAGACCAAAGTAAGAAACGTGAATAAATCAGGTTTTGAAACACTGGGGGACGCGACGTGGGCGGCCATTGCGGCGCAGCCGACGGGGTTCACATTGTCGAGCACCCATGTGCAGACCAGGCCGCGAGCAGCGAAAACAGACTGGGGGGAGTTTGTCAGCGCTTTAGCACAATCGCTACTTGAAGGACGGCTGTGGCCAACGTCGCGGGTAATTGGCAGGGGAGCCGATGTATTACTCACACATGCCGATTAGGTAATCGCGTACTGCCCTGAGGTGCTCTCCGCCGCTTGCAGGTGCCGTTCCTGCTGAAGCATGGGCTGCGGGAGTACCAGCACATCGGTCTGGACTGGCTTGTGGGACTCTACAGCCGCGGCCTCAACGGCATTCTGGCCGACGAGATGGGGCTGGGCAAGACCATCATGACCATCGCGCTCTTGGCGTACCTGGCCGCGGAGAAGTGAGTCGGGAGTCCGGTTTGTGGTGAACATAAATGAGGCTTTGCGTGTATGCCAGACCATCAGTGGCGCTGATGGCTCTGTGAGGAGACCGTTAATCAGTCCTTTCGACGCCATTTCGAAAGCTAATACGAGCTGCCATTTGTGCGTGTGCAGGGGCGTGTGGGGACCACACCTGGTGGTGGTGCCGACGTCTGTCATGCTGAACTGGGAGGTGCGGAGCTCTATCAAAACCCTACGTATGCAGCCCTTCTTCCCTTCCTGCGTCAGCTTCTGGCCACTGTCGTAAACCAACGTCGTCCATTGGTTCCGCAGCCTAGCTCCCGATGGCCAATGCATGGCGGACCCGCGATCCTACAAACGCGCACATGCTACAACTCGTCCATCATCTGCAGCTTCCTTGCCTTGCCTAATCTTCGAGATTCGCCGTTTCTTCTGCAGCTTGATTTCAAGAAGCGCTGCTCAGCCTTCGCGCAGCTGACATACTTCGGCAGTGCCAAGGAGCGCAGGGCGAAGTGCAGGACCGCTGCACTCACCGCCCTTTCATTTCTCCCACACAGGTGGAGTTCAAGAAGTGGTGCCCCGCGTTCAAGCTGCTGACCTACTTCGGCAGTGCCAAGGAACGCAAGGCGAAGCGGCAGGGCTGGTCCAAGCCCAACGCTTTCCATGTTGTCATCACCTCCTACACCCTCATCCTGCAGGTTCCGACACGGTGTATCAAATGGAACTGCCGTGCAGCTTCCCTGCTTTGCCATTACCTCCAGCCTACACCATTGCGCACCTGACCCAGGGCTTCAGCACCAGCTGTGCAATACCGGGCGCCAACGGTCCCCTGCTCGCTGCTCCAGTGTAGCGCCGACAGGAAGTTGCAAGGCGCCACCAGGGCCCTTGCTTTGGCTGTATTCGATCCGGGTGCCGAATTTCAGTTCAGACAACCCGTCCAGGGGCCAAGCGCCAGAAGGTTCGTCAGCGCATACAGAGCTTGCCCACCGACAGACTGCATGGTTTCGACTGTACTGCAGGACGCCAAGATGTTCCGGCGGAAGAAGTGGAAGTACCTGATCCTCGATGAGGCGCACATGATCAAGAACTGGCGCTCGCAGCGATGGCAGACGCTGCTCAACTTCAACTCCAAGCGCCGATTGCTCATCACCGGTGCGCGTTTGCTGTGACAACGCTCGACGTGATCGAAGATGGTGCACGGGCCTCGATGGCCTATGGGCACCGTTTGCATCACCCATCTAGCTCCCTTGTGCTGCCGCACACGCTGTTGCTGCCGCAAACCGATGCTGGTGCTGCTGTTGGCCATCCGTGGCTGGTTTTATACCTTGTTGTGACAGACACATCGCTGCAGAGACTGCCAACCGAGCTGTGCGGCCCGATGCGCTTGCTCGACCTCGGAACTACCAGGCATATGGATCATTCTGTGTGTGCAGGCACGCCGCTGCAGAACGACCTGATGGAGCTGTGGAGCCTGATGCACTTCCTGATGCCGGCGCTGTTTGCGAGCCACGCCGACTTTAAGGACTGGTTCTCTAATCCGCTCAATGGCATGGTGGAGGGCGAGCAGGCCGTAAACAAGGTGCCTTCCCTGTCCTCCCCTTTCTCGAACGGTTGAAAACTTGCGAGCAACCAGGAGGTTATCATCCGAAGCCCAACAAAGGTGCGGTGGAAGGCGAGCATGTCGTCTCTTTCTGAACAAGCGTTTCCTCAAGGACCGGTTCAGGAACCCGCTTGATTGCATGGCGGAGGGCGAGCAGCCGTCAACAAGGTGCCTTTCCTGACCTTGCCTTCCTTGAACGGTCGAACACTTGCGAGCAACCAGGAGGTTATCATCCGAACCCCAACAAAGGTACGGTGGAGGGTGAGCATGTCGTCCCTTTCTGAACAAGCTTTTCCTCAAGGACCGGTTCAGGAACCCGCTTGATTGCATGGCGGAGGGCGAGCAGCCGTCAACAAGGTGCCTTTCCTGACCTTGCCTTCCTTCCTGTTGACATTATGTGAGGAACCAGAAACTCATCGTCTGAATCACTCAACGCCATGTCCGGGGGCGAGGTGGCCGTCAACAAGCTGTTCCTTTGGTTTTGGATTTGCCAGGCTGCGATGAACGTCTGGTAGTGTCAGTCTGTGAACCGCAGGCCATTGCAACCCAGGAAAGAGTTGCGGTGGTGCTGCATTTGTCGATTGTCCTTCCTGTGCAACCCAAGTGCGCCTTGGAAGCGTAGAGACCCACCAGCTCCCAACGCACTGCACTTGTGGGTGAGCAGGGTCTGGGACCGGCCGCACACTGAGATGCGGCCGGATCCAGGGTATACAACGTCATCATTCTTTGTAAACAAGACATCTACTGGTAAACACGCGGCCCGTGGTAACTCTGTGATCAACGTGCGCCGCGAATGGCGGACCGGCTGCGCCATGTGTCGCGGCCGTTCCTGCTGCGTTCGTTGCATTACGGCACCTAATCAAATACACAAATCGACCGTCTTTACTCTTATCTGTGCAGGGCCTGGTGGACCGGCTGCACAACGTGCTGCGGCCGTTCCTGCTGCGGCGCCTCAAGTCGGACGTCGAAAAGAGCCTGCCGCCCAAGCATGAGCATGTGGTGCGTTATGCACTGCACCCTGTGTGGCTGTGCTCTCAAAATGATTTGTTTTTGGTTCTCGTTTACTATTCTCGGCACACACATGGCTCGGCCACTGGCAGGAGATGCAGCTGCTGCCGCTTTACCAAGGACTGACGGCGTCGTGCCAGTTTTCAATCTACAAACAACGAGCGATGACCACACCTCTCGTGCAGGTACGGTGTCGGCTGAGCCGGTGGCAGCGGCGGCTGTACGACCAGCGCATGAATTCATACACTTGACTACAGACCATCATCACTTCGTTCAACGCAGAGATGAACTCATTTCTGTAGGTGCGGTGCCGGCTGAGCCGGCGGCAGCGGCGGCTGTACGACGAGTACATGACGAGTGCCGAGACACGCAACACGCTCGCCGGCGGCAACTTCATGGGCATCATCTCCTGTCTCATGCAGCTGCGCAAGGTGCGCTGGACCAGTTGCATACTTATTTCAGGGGGAAATTCTGACGCGCAACACGCTCGCCGGCGGCAGCTCCATTACATCATCTTCTGCCTCCTGCAGCTGCACAGGGTGACAAGTGGGCGGTTAGATCTGCAAGAATTGAAGAACCCAGCAGCTAAGACCTGCTGTCAAAACCTGCCAAAGCACTGGCGCGCAACGCGCCGGACCTGTTCTGGTGGGTGTCTCTGTGCTGGTGGGTGTCTGTACCCCATCACATGAAAACACATTTGAGGAATCATGTCATTGTGAGGTGACGTCGCGCAAGTCACCCTTCAGAATCGGCATGTGCAGGTGTGCAACCACCTGGAACTGTCAGTGGGGCGGCCCATCATCTCCGCCTTTGACACGTGTCGAGGCTGACAACGCACAAGTCGTCTAGCAAACGAATCACTGCCGGTTATCCTCTTTGTGCAGGTGTGCAATCACCCGGACCTGTTCGAGGGGCGGCCCATCATCTCCGCCTTCGACATGTGGGGCTTGGAGCTGCGCTTGCCCAGCGCTGCCGCCCGGGTGCGTATGAATACTCTGCTCTGTTCACCGCCGCGAGGGAGCCTCAACGCCGATCCCTTGTATGAAACCCCCATCCTATGCTGGCCAGGTGTCAGAGCAGCCGCTGATGCAGCCGCTGGACCTGGGCGCTCGAGGGTGTTAAAGGTCTCTACCTGCAAATCCTAAACCCTGAATGCGCAACCGCAGGTGTTCGAACAGGCGCCGATGCAGGCGCTGGATTTGGACAACTGGGGCTTCGGGCTGGCAGGCCGCGAGGGCCTGGCGGCGCACGAAGCGCAGGCCCTGCAGGTAAGGAAATTTCTGTGATTGGACGAGTTGAACAATGCAACATAAGTTTGTGCAGGAAATCGATTCCCGAGCTGGAAGGCCACGAGGGCCTGCCGGCGCACGAGGCGCAGGCCGTCCAGGTGACATTTCATGAACCATCAACACGAACGAGTGCCGCAAAATCACACAGGTTCAGTACGTGATTGCAGCGTCGAGCTGGCGGGCCTTGAGGGCCTGGCGGCGAACGAGGCACAGGCCACCTTTAGATGCACCCTGTTCCATGATGGCGCAGTTCTGGCTGGTCGAGTGGGCCACCTGACCTTTGGTAGTGCCGCACCTTGGTATGCACCATGCGGCACCCGTGCAGCAGCACGCGCCATCTGATGCTCTGCGCGGCAGGTGTGACATGTGACGGGCACGGCCGTCTGGCACGCATGCCTCCCGCAGCTCCTACATGCGGCTTGATCAGGGGTCCAGGCACATGCAACCTAAATGACAGTGAACTGCATATAGGAGCTGGTATTGCGTGGTGCCTCATCGAGAAGCTGCCAAGCTTTGCCCTCGTGCGGGGAGCGCCGTTTTGCCCGTCAACCATTCTATGACAATGAAACAACATCGGATGTTCCTACTGATCGTTTTCTTCTCACGGCGCCCCGCAGAAGTTGGCGGCGCCGCGGCGCCTCATTGAGGAGCTGCCTGCCTGGGGTCCGTAAGCAACGCCATCCGGACGTAAAGTGATGTTTCATGTTTCATGTAAATCAACGGCAACACCTGATGAATAGCAATGTGCGTCACAGGAGCTGGCAGCGCCGCGCCGCCTCATCGAGGAGCTGCCGGACAGGGGCTTGTGGGAAGCGTCGCCCTTCCTGCCGGTGCGGCAACCTGTCTGTGTGTTTGCGCCGGTACAAGTTCACTGCTGAAAGCACCGTTTGCAGCCCAGGGCTTCTGCATGCACATGCTCACCCTTTTGCTGCCGCAGCGGTGTGGCCACCCGGTCTCCACTGGGAAGCTGGCGGAATCATCGCACATTTCATTCACCCCTGCTTCCCAGCACGCCTTCCGCGAGTCTCTGGAACCGCACGTTTGCAGGACGCTGTGGGTTTCCAGCCGAGCGCGGCAGCGGCGTCCGCGGTCGCGGCGGCGGCGGCGGCGCGTGCAGCGGCGCAGCAGGCGTGGCGTGCTGAGCGGCGATCAGTGCTGTCGGCGCTGTCGGCTTTGCAATGCTCCAATGCCGCGCCGATGTACGGGCGGGACGCTGTGCGAGCGCTCACCATCGAGCAAACCGTGCAGCAGGTGAACGAAGATGAAAGTATGGAAATGAGCACAATAGAACGGGGTTCTGCAAGTGCAGTTGGAGCTGCAATGCTCGGCCGCCGTGTAGCTATTGGGGCGGGACACTGTGAAAGTGCTTATTAGCAGAGGCCTGGCAGCAGTTGGCAACCTACACAAGCTGAAACTGGAGATGAAAGTGGACTCGAAATCTGGAGTGAGCTTGCTGCGGTGCTTCAATGCTGTGCGCTTTTTGGGCGAGTGCGCGAACGCTCACCATTGAGCAGCCTTTGCAGCAGGCGGATACAGCCACAAATGAACTGACTACCTGAATCAACCGAGATATCAAGACCTAAAACGCAGCGCTGCTCTGGGGGGCATCCTGTGAGCGCTCACAATCGAGCTGCTGTCCAGGAGGTGAGCTGCCACCTGGCAGCAGCAGCTGCCAGAACTGCTGCAGCTGCACCGGGAGGCTTTTGATGTCACGTGACATGACGTGATGCAATGCTGCACAACTGCGAGCAGCATGCGAGGGGCCGCATGCGCATACTTCAGGGGTGATGGCCGCCGGCAAGCCGGGATGGCGCGAAGACGCGCCAAACACGCTGCTGGATGCTGTGAACACCCTTTCGTGCTGTAAACGGATTGATAAACAACATAAACATTGAATGTTTCATCATGACATGCAGGCGCACGTGATTGTAGGCGCCACCTGGACGTGCCCTACTCGCTGCCGGACGCGGTGAACACGTGCGCACTGTGTGATCTGCTTTCCCGTTACTGAAGTCCGCTGGCATCTCGTGCCTTGACGGTAGGCGCACCTCATCGCTGGCAGGCGCGGCAGGCATCTCGATGTGCCTGACATGCTGCTGGATGCGGTGAAGACGCACGCGCGGCGGGCGGCGGAGGCCGAGGACTCGGTCCGCACCTTCCTGTGCGTCATCCCCAAGGTACACCGCTACAGTTTTCGAATAAGTCGACAAAGAACACCTTGATATGATTGTGTCAGTGGATACATCTGACGGCACTTTCCTCTATCAGTGTATGGGTATGCGTGCATGCACGTGCGGGAACGGGCGCAGATGCTGCGGCACGGCCGGCCGGCCGGACGGCGGCGCCGCCGCCGCCGCCGCGCCTCATATCCTTGTTTGTATGCGTATCATTGTGAATGCAGGTGCGGGCGCGATCGCCGACGCTGTGTTGCAATTGGCCAAACACCTCGGCGGCCACCATGCTCTGTTGAAGGTTTCACGAAGACGTGGTTCCGACCACCTGTCAACAAAGGGTTCTGGTTTACGCGCAGGTGCGGGCGCGGGCGCCGGCGCTGTGGGTCAGCCGGCCGGACAACGCGGCCGTCGCCTCGGCGGCGGCGGCGGCGGCGACGGCGGAGGCGGCCTGGATGAAAGGAGCCGGGCCGCTGCGGCCGGCGCTGGTGCGGCAGCAGCTCTTCTTCCCGGACCGCAACCTCATCCAGTACGACTGCGGCAAGCTGCAGGTGGGCACCTTTGCCTGTACAGTGGGGTTGTTATCTCGAACACTGAGCCAGGTACAGCGGCAACGCTTTTGCCAGACCGCAACCTCATCCAGTACGACTGCGGCAAGCTGCAGGTGGGCACCTTTGCCTGTACAGTGGGGTTGTTATCTCGAACACTGAGCCAGGTACAGCGG
>JAABUM010002687.1_pt1 | contig 23349 bp, 21 predicted proteins | sample 5559161 | NCBI WGS metagenome assembly JAABUM01 (sample SAMN10711868, study PRJNA513369) | rock metagenome | isolation source: Antarctica rocks | place: Antarctica: Victoria Land, Siegfried Peak nord
GCCCACGCAGCGGTAGTAGGCGTCGTGGCGGTCATGATACTTGGCGGCGGAGGGGCTGATGGTCTTGCCGTAGTAGGCGTAGCCGCACAGGGCGCAGCAGATCAGCCCTTGCAAGAGGTAGCGGGTGCCGCGCTGGCCCTGACGCGCCCGCCGCCGGTTCTCAGCCAACTGCTCATGCACGGTCGCGAAGAGGTCCTCCGAGACCAGGGCCGGCACTGGCACGCCGATCCACTCCTCTTGGGGCACATCCATCGGGGAGCGCGCCCGGCGCGGCTGGGTCGGACGGCCGCGTTGCGTGCGCAAGCGGGGCCGCAGGTCCGCCGCCCGCGTTTTGCCAAACGCGGCCGTGCCTTTGTAGGCGGGATTCTTGAGGATGCCCCACACCGTGCCGCGGTCCCAGACGGTCTTGCCGGTGCGCGTGCGCTCCTGGGCCTGGGTCAGACGGCGCACGGCCTCTCCGATACTCACGCGCTCCCGGCCCACCCAGTCGAAGACCTGGCGCACCACGCGGGCCTCTTCCAGGAGGATCGCGTAGCGCGCCTGCCCGCTCCCCTCGTGCTTGGTGATGTAGCGATAGCCGTAGGGCGCTCCGGAGAGGACATTGACCACCCCGTTGTGCGCGCCATGCCGTTTGCCCCGCCGGCTGCGCTCCAGGATCTTGGCCCGCTCGTACTCCGCCACCATGCCCTGCACCTGCAAGAGCAGGTCATCCTCGGGCGACTGGCCCAGCGCGCGGTTGAGGAAGACCACCTCCACCCCGGCGCACACGAACTCGTCGAGGAGCAGAGCCTGATAGGCGTACTTGCGCGCCAGGCGATCCGGCGAATGCACGTAGAGGCGGTCAACCTCACCGGCGGCCGCCGCATCGCGCAGGCCTTCGAGGGCAGGGCGGATCAAGGTGGCCCCGCTGTAGCCCTCGTCGACGAAGGTCAACGCGTCCAGCAGGACAAGCTCATCAGCAGCGATCCGCTCCCGTAACGCCGCCACCTGGCTGGCGATGGTGTGGGCGCTGGCTTGCTGCTCAGAGGAGACACGGGCGTAGAGCGCCGCTTGCACGTCCTTCATGTTCCTGTCCTTTCCGCAGACCGCAGTTGTGCGTGGTCCTGTGCTGCCGAGAGGGGCGCTGCGCTGGTGACGCAGCGGCCCCGTTGGGGCAGGATCTGCTCGTAAGCCGTGGCCAGGCAGGTGGCAGCCAGCCGACTCTCTTCGAAGCTCACCCGCACGGCCAGTGCCGCTCGCGCACGCCGAGGGTGTGACGCTGGCAAATCAGTCTCATTCATGAGCCTCTGTGCCCCCGAAAAGTTACCCAACACCTGTGGCTCCGCGCCGACCTGTGTCTGCTCATCTCCTCCTCCTCTTTATTGGTGCGTATCCTCAACGCGCGTTGCCCGGCGTTGAGCGATCGGGGCGCCAGCGAACCCGCTGCCATACCGTGGCCGTAACTCAGCCCGAGGGATGGCTACGGTGAACTCTAGCGCCTTTTTTGCACTATTGTGGGAGGGGTGACCACGCCCCCTTGGGGGGTTCCCGTGGGGGTGTCGTGGAGGATGCCCTCTTCCATATACCCTGCTTTGAGCCATTGTTTGATCAGCTCCCGCCCCGGGAAGGAGCCGATGGCGTCGAGAAGCATGGTCTGGTCGATGGCGTCGAATGCCCCTTTGATGTCGGCATCGACCACCCATTTCTTGTGCCGATCAGGGCGAGCGTGCAAGAAGAGGCGACCAATGGCATCATGACAACTCCGCCCTGGACGGAACCCGTCGCTGCTGCTCTCGAACCGTGCTTCCCAGAACGGTTCGAGGGCTTGCTTGACCCGTGCCTGAAGGCACCGATCGAGCACAGTGGGTATCCCCAGGGGCCTGAGTTTGCGCCTGTTGTTGGTCTTGGGAATGTACACCCGTCGGACGGGGTGGGCGCGCCAGCGTTGGGCCGTGCACAGGAAGTCCACGAGTCGCCCCCGCGCTGCCGGTGTTTTGATCACCAGTTTGTCTACGCCCGCCGTGTTCCTGCCTTTGTTCACCTGCGTCACCTGGCGCACACGCACCAGAGTGTTCGCGTCGCTCCGCAGCATGAGTTTCTGCAAGGCGTGCGCCTTCTTCAAGTCGCCCGTCTGGGATGCCCGGAAGATCCGCTGCCACAGATTGCGGACAAGCCGGTTGGCTTTGCGCCAGTTGACGCTTGACCAGTCGGTCTGTCTCTCAGGTCCATTTGCTACGCTCTCGGCTTGCATCTAACTTGTCCTTCGATGTGCGTTCGTTGCCGCGTTCTTCGGGTGGTCCACCAGGTCGACGTCAGCCGCCTTTCAGCGTGGGCAGATGCTCTATCCACCGGGTTATGGCTTCCCCGTGCCTTTCGGCGGGTGGCCTTCGCTTCTTCGACCTTCCTCTGCCCCCTGCACACCTCAGCCTTCCTCACGGTCAGCCCACTGACGCTATGTCAGCGTGCATGGGGGTTGCCACGTTCCGCGCCAGTGAGTTACGCGTGGGGTGGGCGCCTTCTCTCCTCCGGGGTCTGGTGTCCGCACGAGGAGCAAGCCCGCCCTCCTCGCCATGTGACCCATCATCGCCGTCTTGATCAGCCATCCTTCCGGCGACCCGCGCTGACGAAGCCTCAGCAAAGGGTCACGTGCGTTCGCCCTCTCACGCTTTCCCTCGCCCGGTTCGCTCTGATGGCGAGAGCTCGCCTTCGGCTTTACCCCCGGCTTCGCACCCCCCTGTGACCAGTGACGCACGCGGGGATTGGGAACAGGCCCTGGACACTGGCCTGAGTCAAGGTTTGTCTTTCAACTCCCTCTTCTACTCACTTGGTGCGACTTCGTGTCGCACGAGCTTATGCGCGCTAACCGCAATAGTGACCCAGCTGCGCGCCATGGGCACCGCGCAGGTCGAGGTGGGGCTGCTGCATGGCCCGACGAACCGCATGACCAGTCGCGTCTGGACACCCGAGGAGGTCCAGGCGGCGCTGATCTGGCTGCGCCGCGAGAACATGCGGGGCTGCAACGTCTACGTGCGCCCGGTAGCCTGGCAGGGGTCCGCGCCGGCCAGCGCGGGCATCGTGCTGGTCGACGACCTCACGCGCGAGGGGGTGGCCCAACTGCACCGTGACGGTCTGGGCCCGGCAGTGGTGACCGAGACCAGCGCGCGCAACTACCAGGCGTGGGTGCGCCTCTCGCCTGCCCCGCTGGCCCCCCTGCTGGCCACGCAAGCGGCAAAGGAACTGGCTGCCCGCTACGACGGAGATCCGGCCAGCGCTGATTGGCGCCACTATGGGCGCTGTTGAACGACAATATAAAGGGCTCTGGCCCACATTCCGTGCTACGGTTTCCTCTGGTGTGCCAGGGACAGCTTTCATCGTTGTTGCGGGCTGGCCAACGGACGGCCAAGCAGCCGTCTTGCGACCCTCCCCGCCTCTGGTCAACAGCCTGAAGCACCGGCCACCAGGCAGCACGGAATGTGGGCCAGAGCCATTAAATGACCTTGCCCCGGGCTAGCGTTCGTTGAACCGATGAGGGGCGTGTGCTAGAATAGCAAGCAACGGTCACCAAGAGAAGAGAGCGGCAAGTTCTGAGTAGAAGGCCTCCCATGAAGTCTGTTGTCACAGAGAGCGCGTCGGATACGAGATCAACGCGTTCCGTTCCTCCACATCGCCGCCTGCGTGTCCTACAGGTGATTGACTCTCTGACCGTAGGAGGGGCCGAGCAATTGCTGGTGACGCTGGCGCGTCACATTGATAGAACGCGGTACGACCTGCAAGTATGCAGTCTCGCACCCCTAGATGACAGCCCGATTGTTACGGATCTGCGTGCTATCAATATCCCAGTATACAGTCTTGGCGGTGTACGCTTACGCGACCCACGCCATATGCTTCAGCTGGCAGCGCGCGTCCGCCAGTCAAGGGTCGACGTGATACATACACATTTGGGTTATGGCAACGCCATTGGCACCCTCGCCGGTTGGCTGGTTGGCTGTCCGGTTGTTTCGACCCTCCATAATATTCGCGATGTCTATCCACGCTTCGGCAAGCTCAAGCAGGAGGTCCAGAATCAGGTATTGCGGTCGTGTTCATGTACGATTATCGCGGTTGCTCCCGAGGTGCGTGCCGCGGCCGTCGAGAAGTTGCGGCTGCCGGCTAGCAAGGTTGTCGATGTACCCAACGGGATTGATACGGAGGCCTTTGCTCATCCTGATCCAGCGATCGTAGCTGCCCGCCGCCGAGAATTGTTGGCCGATAGTGCTGGGCCCTTGGTCATGGCTGTGGGCAATCTCAGGCAGCCGAAGGGGCACGAGTATCTAATTGCTGCTACCCCCCTGGTGGCGCAGACGTTTCCCACGGTCAGGGTCGCCATCGTTGGGCGGAAAACCGCCTATGAACCAGTCTTGCGCGAGCAGATTGCCGCATGTGGTGTGGAGGACCAGGTGGTCCTCACAGGCCAGCGACGCGACGTCGCCGAACTGGTTGCCGCGGCTGACCTCTTTGTCCTTCCTTCGGTTCTTGAGGGGTTGCCCCTGGCGCTGCTCGAAGCAATGGCCGCAGGAAAACCTGTGGTTGCCACGGCAGTTGGGGGTGTGCCGCGTGTCGTCGACGATGGGGAGACGGGACGCCTTGTCGAGCCGGCCAATCCCGCGGCCCTGGCAGCGGCAATGGTCCAATTGCTGAGCAACCCTGAGCAGTCAGCCAGACTGGCCGCGGCCGGTCTAGCTCGCGTGCGTGAGACGTATGGGGCAGACGCCTGGACTCAGCATCTACAGCGCATCTACACAGCGGTCACCGCAGGAAAGAGGGGAGTCCAACAGATAGGTGCGGCTTCGTAGTGGAGCTGTGCAAGATACGGACTGCCACCGGAAGAGAAGACGGCACCCGGCGCGCCTGATCGGTTGGCATGTCCCTCGCTAGGCAGGGGAGAACCCGGCCTTGCAGACGTGACCTCGCCCATCTCACAGCACGGGGTTCAGGAGTACTATGAGATCGTCAATCAACAAAGGTCGCATGAATGGCCCGTCGTGCTCCAGAGAATGGAGCTACATCGGGGTTAGTTATTTTGGCACAAACCCTACGACCAATTGTGTCCGTAACGCTCACCCGCTAGTTGCTCTTGCCGCCAAAGCCGTGAGGGCAAGAGCTCGACTGAGATACGTACGATTGCTGCATCCGCGGCAATGGATGTGGTCCGCAGTCGGCCCCAGGAGTCACGTATGGTAACACGTCTGTTGCGGTCTTCGTGGTCGCCGGTCAGCCGGTGCCTCGTCTCCCTGTTTCTCGCCATGTCATCCTGTCCTCCTCTGATGCAGGCGGCCACACCACAAGTTCTCAGCGGGTCTGGATACAGCGCCGCAGTGTCCGCCGAGAATCGTTCCGCAGGAACATTCTCCTGGCAGATTACTACAACGGCACCACAACATGAAATTGAGGGATATGCGTCAGCCGCCAGTGTCGAGCACGGAGGGACTATCGGCCTCTTCGTCAGCACCATAGCCCCGTCCTATCACCTTGATGTCTATCGCATGGGGTGGTATCAGGGCACGGGCGCCCACCATGTTGCTAAAGTGAACCCACTGCCGGGCATGCGTCAGAGGACGTGTCACACGGTAGCCCCACGTAACATGGTGGCTTGTGCGTGGCGTCGTTCCTATACTCTGAAGGTGCCTAGCCTCTGGCGAAGTGGTGTGTACCTGGTCAAGCTCACCGCCAACCCCTTTTTTCTGGCTAGCGGCTACCCGGCGCCCGACTGGCAAAGCTATATTAGCTTCATCGTCCGTGACGATGCCTCGACCAGCGCTCTGCTTTTTCAGACCAGCGTGCTGACCTATCAGGCCTACAACGTGTGGGGCGGAGACTCGCTCTACGGGCCGGTTGAAGCAGAGGGAAAGGAGAACTTCGCTCGCCGCTCGTACGCGGTCTCCTTTGATCGGCCCTACGAGCGGGGCTGGGGAGCAGGAGACTTCTTCTTCTGGGAATACCCGATGCTGCGCTGGTTGGAGATGAACGGCTATGATATCAGCTACTCCACCGACCTGGACACCGACGCCTCACCGCAGCTGCTCCTGCGTCACAAGGCTTTCCTGAGCGTGGGCCATGACGAGTACTGGACGCAGGCGATGCGCGACAACGTGGAGAACGCGCTGCATCATGGCGTCTCCTTGGGGTTCTTTGGGGCCAACATGGCCTATTGGCAGGTGCGTCTGGAACCCTCTGCGACCGGCCTGCGGCGGGTTGTCGTGTGCTATAAGGACAAGGCTCTTGACCCGCTTTACGGCCATAAGAACAGCCTCGTGACGGTCAAGTGGCGGGACCCGCTGCTCGGTCGCCCTGAGGACGCGTTGATCGGCCAGATGTGGGAGTCGTGGTTCGCAGGAGCCGGCTTCAGTTTCCGACCGATACATACGAGCGCTTGGCCATTTGCCGGCACAGGGCTGCACGATGGATCAATACTGCCTGGCATCGTTGGCTATGAATATGATCGTCAGTTCCGCGATGCCAGCGCGCCGACAAATGTGACAACGCTGGCGGCGTCCCCGGTCATTAACACGACGGGCAGTCACAGCGTTGCGAATACCACTCTCTATACCGCGATGAGCGGGGCGCGTGTTTTCGCGGCTGGAACGATCCAGTGGAGCTGGGGCCTTGACGACGATGTTCTCCATGTTGGCCTCAACGCGTGGGCCATCCATCATGTCAGCAATGTTGCAATTGGACGTATGACTGCCAATATCCTAAATAACCTCGCCGGTGCGACCGACCCACCCCTGCCAGGAGTACAGGCTCGGGTGCAATCTCATGCTCCGTCTAGCACCTGGTTTCGAACCCCTCCCATCGTCAGCATGGCCCAGTCGGTGCCGTCGCCAAGGGGGATCGTCTCCGAGTGTTCGACGGACGGCGGCAGCACGTGGCGGGTGTACCAGGGAGCAGTTACGCTCTCTGAGAATGGCCGTTACTTTGTCGAGTGTAGAGCGCGAGCCGGCACGACGGTGGGCACGGCAATGGCCACGGCGATATCAACCGACGCGGGATCGCCTGGAGTGGAGGTCTTCTCGCCCCAGAAAGCGGCGGTCTTCGCCGCGAACGCCTCGATTCCCTTGGTCTGGCGCTACCGGGAATCTGCCTCTGGCATCGTGTGGGGAAGCATACTCGCCACGGTAGATGATCAACGGATCACCGATGGGCAGACCATCTACGCTGCCAGCCTTGGGCCTGGACGTCACATCTTGCAGATCCGTGTCGCCAGCTATGCTGGGGCACTGACGCTCGTGTCGGTGCCTTTTATCGTTTCCTGAGCAGGCAGACCCTCAGAGGTGGTCTTTGCGCGGCAGGGTACGGTCGAGCGCGGCCAGCATGCGATCCACGGTTAGGCTCCATAGAAAGCGTTGCTCAAGTCGCGCTCGCCCAGCTAAGCCAAACTGCCGCGCGCGCGCTGCATCACCGAGTAGACTAATCACTCGCTGGGTGAGGCCTTCCGTGTCCCCCGAGGGAACCAGGAAACCGGTCACGTTCTCTTCGATGATCTCCGGCATAGCATCTGCTGTTGTCCCGATGCACGGGAGGCCATAGGCCATCGCTTCGAGGAATACGTCCCCCCATGTTTCACAGCGTGAGGGCATGACGAAGAGGCGTGCCTTTGTGTACGCCTCAAGGACCGTAGAGCGATGCCAGGTTGTGCGCAACACTGTTACGCCCGCGGGATGATCGGATGCCAGCGGCCCAAGGATCAGCAACTCGGCATCTGGAATGGTGCGGCGCACCTCTGGCCAGGCGCGGAGCAGCACGTCACCGCCCTTGCGCAGAAAATCGCTGCCGATGAACAAGGCCGTGGGCGTCGGGCGCTCTCCAATCTCGCGTAGGTCCGGCAAGGGCACATTGACGCCTGCGCCGACGACGCTTACCTTATCGGCCGGGATCCCATAGTCCTGTAACAACGACTTCTTGACGTACTCGCTGCGGGTGAAGATAGCCACCGCGTCCCGGTAAGTCGCGCTTTCGAGGCGGCGCCACAACGCGCTCTCCATCCGCGACATCGGGGCACGCGCCGGCCATTCACGGCGGGTCAGGGCATGCGTAAAGTCCAGATAGAGGGCGTAGGGCAGTGACCCAGCAGAGGCGGGCTTGGACAGCGCACCCACCTGCAGGACCAGGTCTAAGTCGCCCCCCTGCTCAGCGATCCAGCGGCGCATCTTGAGGCTTCGAAGCAGAAAAGTCGCCGGGTTAGCGCGATAGTGTTCTTTCCACCGTGCGAGATTCGGCTGGAACGCCACGACTGCCCCCAGCATACGGGGTAGGCCGTGGAGCGTCATGTCTTGAACAGCACGGACCTCAACGGTGCGTGCCAACTCTTCGACAAGCAGATTGTGCTTTGTTGCCTGCGCCCCGCTATCCGTTAGCTTACCATCTATCAAGACCGCCATCCGGCAGGCCCGTCGGTGGCGTGTCTCTGCGCTGCTCTCAGTCACCACCTGCTGCCTAACTGGTTTGTTCTTCATGTCCAGGCCCCGTACTGCGGATTGCTTCATAGCCAGTAACTATCCAGCGGCAAGATCAGGGATGAGGGGCTGCCCCACAAAGACGCTCTGCAGGGCGGGGAGCACCTGCTGTCCCTGCTTCTTGAGCGTGGACAGGGAGCCACGCAGGCGACAGAATATCTCCGCTCCTGCAGTGCTGCGGAAGCAGCCAGACACCTTTTGCTGGACTTTGATCATGCGTAGATCGCGTTCGGCCTGGTTGTTGTCGAAGGGCACGCGCCAGTCGGTCATGAAGGCGAGCACCTCCTGCTCATGGGCGCTCAGCCGATCCAGCAGGTTGCGGGCCTTGCTCTGCTTGGGACGCCCGCGTTTGCGCAGTCCGCCCTCTGGTGGTGGCGGCGGTGGCGGGTTGGCCGCATAGCCCTCCGCCAGGAGCGCCTGGTAGCGCGCCACGAAGGACGCGCTCACCGCGTCCGCGATGCACCTCTGCCCGCAGGCCTGCGCCGTCTCCCCATGGTCCTTGATCTCCAGCAACAGGTCCTTCATCGCGGTGGCCCATGGCTGCTTGTCGTGTTCCTCACTGGCCGTCAGCTCCCGCAGATGATACGCAGTGCATAGCGCGTGCCCGCAGCTGTACTGCCGGTAAGCAGCCCACCCGTCATGCAGACTGATGCCCGCAAAGGCGGGCAGGATGCCGATGGCGGTGGTCGCCGCGCTGCCCCGCTGGGGATGCACGCCATCGTGCGTCAACCGCGCCGTACTGGCCACATGCACCCACTGCAGTGTCCCCTGCACCCGCACACCGGTCTCGTCGTTGTGCAGCACGTCCGCCTGGCCCAGCGCCTCCTTGATCTGCGCCTCCACCTCCTCCAGACCCTCCGCACACGTCTCCACCGCCGTCTGCAGGGTGCCTTTGGCCAGCGGCTGCCCGAACAGGTCGCCCAGCAGGGCACTAGTGCGCTCGTAGGGCAGCAGATGATACGTCAGCAGATACACGGCCAGCGCTTTGATCCCCGCCCCATACTGCACCGTCGTCCTCACGCCCGCAGGAAACCCGCCCGTGGTGGTGGCGTGGCACTGCGGGCACCTTTTCTCCGCGGCCCGATGCTCGCTCACCTCCCGTCGTAGGAGCGGCAGGTCGACCACGTGGCGGCGCGCATAGCCTGTGGCGGGCACTCCCTCCAAGGACGCCCGGCACCACGCACAGGCTGCCGGACTGTGGATGATCACCTGATCAGGCTCCTCCACCCTGCTCAACGCATGGCCTTCATGCCTGGGCTGGCCCCCCACCGTCTTCTCGCTGCTCTGCCGCAGACGCCGCGGGGGGCGCCGGTAGCCATCACTCGACGGCGGTTTGCTGCTGGTGCGACTGGTCGTCGTCGCTTGATCTTCGAGCACCTTGACCCGTGCGCTCAGCGTCGCGATCTGCTCCTGCTGCGCCGTGACGAGTGCCTGGAGGAACGCGATCACCCCGATGACCGCCTCCACGCCTCCCGCGTACAGGGCCACGATCTCGTCACGGGTCAGGGCCATCGTCGCGTGGTACCCCCTGCATCAGACTCTACCGCCCTGTTCTCCACCGTCTGCTCTTGTCCTATCCTACGCATATCTCGCCTCTCGCGCCACCCATCGGGCACTGTGGCCGTTTCGCTGGACAGTTACCATAGCCACTACCACCGCCTGCCGTCACCACTTCTGTGCCTTGCTGCTGAAAGTGGGAGCCTGAGGAGACGGTGTGGTCTCGGCGCCTTCGGAACTGCCGTGGCCGCATCCTAGTGCCTGACGGCAAGGCACCACCCTTGCCGTCGTGCGGCGCGCCCACCGGACGCGTCGTGGCACGGCATGGCTCGCGTCTCAACTACCCACGCCGTGGCGGACGCATGCCGCGCGCTGTGAGCACGCGCTCCACAGTCGCCCAGACCTGGCTCTCCACCACATCCGGGGATTGCATGGCGTCGATCACGGTCATGCCGCTATTTTCAGCCACATGGCGATACACCGGTACGCGGCGCTCGACATACTCGACGCTCGGGATATCGTGCTTACGATTATATGCTACTGCAGCAGGCAAATCAAGCAGAAAGTACAGAGTAGGCTGTGGCACGCCCCGCACTGCGGGATGACGTAGAAGTGCTTCTATCTCCGAAGGGGTTAAGTCGAGCAGCACGGCGAGGTTAACCACAGACTTATAGATATAGCGATCACACACAACAGCGCGGTTCTGGATCAAGTGTGGTAGGACACTGTAATCAATTTCCAACGCATGCTCGAACAATGATATGTCTGTCCATACACGGCCTAGCAGCCGATGCTTGCGAAACAAGCTATGGGAGGACGCCATATAGCTGCCAAATTGCTCGGACACGGGCACACTAGCACCATGCTGACGGTAGCGCCGATCCGCATCGCGGTGGGGCGCACGCAGATGTCGCTGGCCGAGCAAGACCAGCGGATGCGAGAGGGTCTTCTGCCCTCCTGTCCACACAGTGACAGTCGTCCAACCTGCACTACGCAGGTGCTGGGCAAGCCGGCGTGCTTGCGTGCTCTTGCCACAGCCATCGACGCCGGTGAAGCAAATGAGAGGAGCGGACATGAGGACTAGCCGATCAAGCGCAAAGATAATCGCACGCGCGCAGCCTCCATTCCCTAAGCTGGCGAAGAACCAGGAGCGTCTTGCCCGAGGCTATTGTCACAAGGCACACAGGACATCTTGGACCGTCCCCACTCTGCCTCGACGACAGCCCAGCCGGTCCAACCCCTGTCGGGCCAGTGTATGCGCAGTATTCTAGCACGCCTGAAGGCGCGGAGACAAGCTCAAATAGCCCTGTCACAAGCGCGCGTAGCTCTCTAGATTTGGTGCGCAGCGTCCCGTGATCAACTGAGGAGTCTCCATCAGCACCGTCGCTATCATGGGCCGGGCCGCGCTGCTCCTGCTTAGGATATCACTGATGCCCGCTCGCAAGCAGCGGCTCCTCTGTACCTACGGCTGCCTGGACGGCCCACTGCCGAAGAAGGCGTTCAGAATATTAGCAGTTAATCCATTGGTCACAGGTTAAGGAAGATGAGGCCCTGTCAAGGGTGCGTGGGAGCCAGAGACGCCCTACACTGGAGGCATGAGCACCTCTCTCCCACCCTCCAAAAGCAAGAAGCCGAGTCCTGTCCGTCATACCCGAGCCATCGGCCGCGACCGCAGCAAGCGTCCCGTGGTCGCACCGCCCGATGCGCAGATGTGCGCGCGGATGACGGAGCTGATCCATCCCCTGACGTTCTCGCAGGCGGCCCACGACCACGATCTCGGCCTGCGGGAGCGGGTCTTAACCCTGCCCGTGATGGTGGCGTTGGTGCTGAGCATGATCTGGCGGCAGATCGGGTCGGTCTGCACGCTGACGCGGCGGCTGCGCGCGGAGGGCTTCCTATGGACCGCTCCGGTGCAGGTCAGCCAGCAAGCCCTGGCGGAGCGGCTGCAGGTGTTCCCTGCCGTGTTGTTCAAGGACGTGCTCGACGCCCTGCTGCCGCAAATGCAGGCGCGCTGGGCGGCGCGGCGCCGTCCCCTGTCCCCGGAGATCGCCTGGGCCAACGACCGCTACAGTGCCGTGCTGGGTGTCGATAGCTCGACACTTGATGCCCTGCTGCGCAAGGTCGGCTTGCTGCAGCAGAGGGCGGACACGCCGCTGGCGGGGCGGATAACTGGCCTGTTGGACGTGGGCTCCCGCTTGCCCCGTGCCCTGTGGTACGAGCCCAACGCCCATGCTCACGACCAGCGCGCGTGGCCGACCATCCTCACTGCGCTGCCTGCTGGCGCCCTGCTGCTCTTCGACCTGGGCTACCTCAACTTTGGCATGTTCACAGCCCTCACCGCAGCCCGCGTCACCTTCGTCACCCGCGCCAAGAGCAACCTTGCCTCCACCGTGGATCACTGGCTGCAGCACACCCCGCAGATGCATGCCGCTGTCGTCTGGATCGGCGCCGGGGCTGATCGCCAGCAGGTCCGGTTGAGCGAGGTCTTTTACCGCAACACCTGGACCCGCTACCTGACCAATGAGACGGATCCTGTGCGGTTGCCCGTGCTCTACGCCGTCGCCCTCTATGGGCAACGCTGGTGCCTGGAGGACGCCTACAACGCCGTCAAGCGCCTGCTGGGCCTGGCCTACTTCTGGACCGAGTCGGAGAATGGCGTCTGTGTGCAACTCTGGGCCACCTGGCTCTTGTAGGCCGTCCTGGTCGATCTGACCGACGCCGTCGCCGACCGCCTGACCTGCTGTGCTGGCCGCTTGGCTCATCCATGCACGTGATGAGCGTGCGAGGATCGCCAGCGCGTCGGCCCTCGCTGCGCTGACCGCGGCAGGGAACTCATGCCGCGAGCGCCTGATCACCCCTGTGCCGTGGTGCGGCACGGACAGCAGAGGAGGGGCGGATGACCGACGCGACCAGCACAGGTATGTGGTCGGCCAGGGAAGGCCCTCGGCGGCACCCCACGTTTAGGAGACACGCTGGTGACCCGCCTATGTCAGGGAGACGCGGACGGAGGCCGGCGCCGGGCACGCATCCGGCGCATCCGCGCCGCCGCCGACTGACGCGCAGCCTCAGCCCGACACGTGTCACGACAGTAACGCACCCTCGGCCCAGGATAGCCCTCACGCCAGACCTCCGTCCCACACACAACGCAGGTGACGGCGACCGCCGTCTTCTTGATCGTGCGCAGGTACGGGCCGATCTCCCGCTGCCCCACCCGCGAGGAACGCGCATGCGCCGCTACGCTGAGCTCCCTGTCCTCGCGAAGCCACCAGGGTCGCTCCGGCGATCCCTGCCCCTCCCCCTCTCCGTCGCTATCCAGGGCCGCTCCGTCTCTCTCCTTTTTCTCTCCAGTCTGTTACGCCTACGTGCTGCTATTCTAGTACATGACCTCTCTCGCCTGGTCCCAGAAACGGGACACCCCGCGCGGCCTATCGGTGGAGAAGGGGGTAGCGGCGGCGCGCTTCTCCTGGCATGCTTCCCTTATGAGAACGCGGGCACTACCAGTGAGAACCAACAACCACGTCTCCACACCGATGATCTCTCAGCCGATTTTTTTCTCATAATTGTTCTTATGCTATAATCCTGACATGTAGATGGTGCTGATGGGAGAGGAGGTCGGATATGGGTGAGAACGGGGTGGGAGAGGCCGAGGGGAGCGCCGCGCTTGTACCTTATATAGGCGAGGCCCGGGAGCAGGCCCAGGCCTGGACCCGCCTGCCCGAGGATGAACGCAAGCGCCAGGCCATGGACGCCGCTCAGCGCCACGACGTGACGGCGCTGTGGCGGCTGACCGAGAACTGGCTGCTCACTCACGGCGAACAGGGCGCTCATGTCAGCCCGCACACCCGGGCGGCCTATGCGCGAGGCAGCCGGCTGCTGCTGGAGACCTGGCGGCACGAGAACCTGCTGCGGCCCAGCCGCATGGCCGGCGCGGACTGGCGCACCCACCTGGAGGGCCGTGGCCTCAAGACAAGCTCGGTGCGCGTCTACCTCGCCGCCGCCCGGGCGCTGTATGCCGCCCTGCGCTCCGCTGGCGCGACCACGGCGGATCCCTTCAAGGACACCCGCGTGGCCCGGGATCGGGTGCCCCGCTGGGAGAAGCGCACCCCCTACTCCAATGAGGAGGTGGCCACGCTGCTGCGGGTGGCCACGGGGCCGGAGGAGCGCTTGCTCGTCCTGCTGGGGGCGCACGCCGGCCTGCGCAACAGCGAGATGCTGGCCCTGACCTGGCCCGGTGTCCACCTGGCCAGCGGCCACCTGGTCGTGCAGGCGGGCAAGGGTGGCAAGAAGAGGACCGTGCCCCTCTCCACCACGTTGCGCGCGGCCCTGGCTGCCTGCGCCCAGACCACGGGGTACGTGCTGCCCATCCAGGAGCGCCGCGCCAGGGTGCGCCACCGCATGACCCTGGTGCGGCGCATGCACGCTCTCTGCCAGCGGGCTAAGGTGCCGTATCGCTCGGTCCACGCGCTGCGCCACACGGCGGGCACCCGGCTCTACGCCCAGACCGGCAAGATCGAGGACGCCGCGGCGTTCCTGGGCCACAGCCAGCTGGAGACCAGCCGCGTGTACATTCATCATGCCGACGAGGGCGTCAAGACGGCTGTGACCACCTGGTGAGTGCAGCGGCGCCTGGCCACGGGGGGACGGCGCGCCGGGGCACCCGCCGCCAGGCGCCGCTGCACACCGTGATCTCGTCGAGGGGGTGGCCACGAATAGCCAACGTGCGTCGGAGGGGTGTAAGGATGGACACCGTGGACAGCAGATGTAACGCGAACGTGCGTCATGCGATAGTGTGGGCGGGAACGCACGTTCGCGTTACATCTGCGTGTGTGAAGGAGATGATGCACGTTCGCGTTACATCTGCTGGATAGGGAGGAATGCCGTGGGTATGACGCCCTGTGAGAAAGTCGCCCAACTCCTGGCCCTGGCCCGCTCCACCCTGTTCGTGGAGGAACGGGAGAGCACCGTGCGCCTGGCCCGCACCCTGTTCAACAAGCCCAGCTACACGCGGGAGATCACCACCCGGCCGGATCAGCTTCACCTGCGCGTGGTGTCAGACCACTGTGACGCAACAGCGCTTCCCTGGCCCCGTGCCAGCCTACTGCTCCACTGACTGCAAGGCCGACGCCCAGCGCGCGCAGACCCAGGAGCGCGTCCGCCGGTTTCGGGAGCGCCGCCGTTGAGCCACGGGGAAGGGATGATACGGTGGGGCTGCACCCCTCCTTGATGGCGGTGGGGATCAGGCAGGGGAGGGATCTCTCTTGCTATGTGTAGGAGCCGGGCTACCTGCACTGCATACTGTACACCAGCATTTATAGTGGACCCCTTTGTCAACACAGAGAAGAGGGGATTTCTAAGGTAGGTGAGTCTCCTTTCCCGGTCGTGGTGGGAGTGACGCTGCGGCCTTTTTCTGCGCCGCAGCGCACGCGGTGATCAGAAGCGCCGAAGTAGACCTCGGCGGGTGTCCGATAGGCCAGGGCTTGGTGGGGTCGGCGGTGGTTGTAGAAGTCGAAGTAGCGAGCCAGGCCGGCCCGCGCCTCCTTGGGCTGTGTGTAGCTAGAGAGATACACCTCCTCATATTTAACGGTGCGCCAGAGACGCTCGGTGAAGATATTGTCGAGGGCGCGACCCTTGCCGTCCATACTGATGGCCACATCGGCGGCCTGGAGCAGGGCCAGGTACTGCGGGCTGGTGAAGTGGCTGCCCTGATCGCTGTTCCAGATCTGAGGCGTCGCCTGCGCCAGGGCACGCGCGGTGGCGGCCAGGACGAAGGGCAGATCCAGGGTCAGGTCCAGCTCCCAGCTGACCACGTAGCGGGAGTACCAGTCGAGCACGGCGACCAAGTAGAGCCAGCCCGCCTCCATCTTTATATAGGTAATGTCAATGCCCCAGACATGGTTGGGCCAGGCGCTGGTCACATGGCGCAGCAGGTAGGGATACACCGGATGCCGGGGCACCGGCGTGCTCAGATGGGGCCCTGGCGCAACGCCGGCGATGCCCATCTCGCGCATGTGCCGCGGCATGGCTTTACGGTTGACGCTCACCCCCTCTCGCTGTAACACGGCGGTGATCCGCCGCGACCCATAAAACGGATGGGCGGTGTAGAGCGCGCCAGGTCCGGTGCTTGAGGGCCACCTCCTCGGGCGACGGAGGCGCCGGGTGGTAGTAGAGGCTGGAGCGTGCCAGGCTGAGCAGATCCACCTGCCGGGTCAGCGGCAGCTCCGGGTTCTCCCGCTCCACCAGGGCCAGGCGCGCGGCGCGGGGCAGGCTCATGGCAGCTTTTTTTTCAGCCAGCTCAGCTCGGTGGTCAACTGCCCGATCTCCGCATAGAGGTCGGTCACCTGCTGCTCATGGGTGGCTTTGAGGGTCGCCGTCGCATCCCGGACTTCGAAGAGGCGGGGCAGGCCCTCCAGGACGGTGCGGCGCCAGTCGCGCAGTTGGTTCACATGCACCTCATGCTCACTGGCGAGCTGGGCAAACGTCTTGTCCTCACGTAGCATCTGCTGGACAACCTGGGCCTTGAAGGTGGCGCTGTAGTGCTTTCTCATGGCTGGTCGTCTACCTTACAGCTCCCTCTTTTCGTGTTGCGATATAGCGATAGGTAGGGCCTCACGGCCTTTCCCCCGCTCCAAACGCAGCAGGCGAGTTTCCCCGCACTGCGCTTTCCAGGAGAGTTTTCGTGAATCTTGTAGTGGGCAGATGCATGTTGCACAACCGCCCGCCCGTCTGCTTGCTAGTCACTGGGACTGATGCACGTGTGCCGGTCGGTGCCCCACGTCTAGCTGCGGGGCCGCAACCGCTCCACCTTGGGTGCAACATGCTCTTGCCCAATACAAGTTTTCGTGAATCTGGACTGGAAAGGCACCCTACCCTTGCGGGTCTGATGGCCGTCATTCACTGACGCAGCCGAGGCTGTGCCGTGCTTCCGACTGCACCACCAGTGCGGATGTTTGCCGCCGCTCACACTACTTCCTCTCCCTGGCAGCCTTCGCCGTGTCCCGCCCATTACAGGCAGGCCTTTGACTACTATGCTGCCTCTGCCCTCCCTCCTGCGCGCTGGCATTCTCGCACCCCCTCGCGGGGCACGGCAGTGTGGGAGATCCCCAGTTCCAGTAGAAGATGTGATAGCAACCCGTAGCTGCCCACTATACGCCAGAGGATCAACGGAGTAACCCTGTACCGCCCAAGAATACGGCCAGGCGATCCTCGTCCCTTTTGGGTCGGGCGTATCAGCCATTTGCGCCCGTTAGTGGTTACGACGTTTCAGACGTGGGTTTCTCGCGTCAGCATAGGTCGCACGGGTAGCGCCGCGTCTCCTTTATGGCTAGGAGAGTAGCGCAGTGTCAGCAGGCTTCGCACCCCAGGTCGTGCCGCGACCTGACGCACGCTGCTCACCCGTCACACCGTTACTCATGTGTGGCTCTTCTGAGCAACACCTCCTACCGTTAAAGGGCGCACTCCTGGGTCCACTATAATTCTCTCACAGCTCAAGACAACGCTCAGGTAGGGTTCCCTACTAGACGTGCGCCGCTATCTCTGGCGACAACGGCACTCGTCCGTCTGCCCGCACGAGAAAAACAGGCGATATCGCCTATTTTGAAGAGGGATAGGACCAAGACTGAGGAAAGGACGGACAGACAGACAGCATGCGCACTCCTAAACCAGACGAGTATCTCACGATCAACGCCGCAGCGCAGGACTTCGGCTATTACAGTCCCAGCACGCTGCGCAAAGCGGCCCAGGACGGCGAGCTCCGCCATGTGCGCGCCGGACCGCGCGCCATTCTGACGACCTATGACTGGGTGCTCGGCTGGCAGGCAGAGCACGATGGCCGGGGCCGCCCACGTGGCCAAAACGCACACAGGCGCTAACGCCTATTTCAACGAGAGGCTCTTGGCCAGCGTGCCGCACAGCATGTCTCTCTGCGGGGGAGAAGAGGACAGAGGATACAGAGGAGGACGAGCGATGGCCGCCAGCTGCTGGATCTCCGGAGGGTGCGAGCTTTTGGTGACCCTGAACACCGGGCCGCACTCACCCCCTTGACACGGGAGGCTCCACTATACCTCGTACGGCACGCACCTTGCTTGTACTAGTGGGAAAACAGCTTGCTATGCCTGAACTACTGATCTGAACACCGGCTACGGATATAAAGGGAGATTTTGAATGCCTCTTTTTCTGAAGCAGCTACGCCTAATCGCTACCTTTCTCCTCTTGATTCTTGTATCGACCGCATCGAACGTGCGGGTGGGGCAGGCGGCGGCGGCGACTCTAGTGACAAGTTCTTCGGTCGCCGTGCCGGGGCAGCGTGTCTATCTCATGGGTACAGGTTTTTCATCTGGCGAGAGCATCGTCTTCTGGTGGGATAATGGGCGGGTAACAGGCTCGGCGAGGACCAACGCTGGGGGCTCCTTCTCAGGCACCTTTATTTCTCTCCCTCTTGATTCGACAACGGCAACCCACCGTGTCGTGGCAGAGGGTATTACAAGCCGGCGCAAAGCAACTCTGTTTATCACAGTGCCGCCTTGTGCATTAGGCGACGTGCCCCTCCTTGCTGCTCCTTCCCAACGCTTCCTTATTCGGGGCAGTGGTTTCGGCGCTGGCGAAGGGATAACATTTTCTTGGGATGGCAAGCTCTTGCCAGGTTGGAGAGTTGTGACAAATGCACAGGGCAACTTCACTGGGAGTTATGGCCATGTCCCTGGGTCTACAACGGAGGGTATGCACCTCCTTTCAGTACGAGGGCAAGCGACAGGCCGTAGCGCTCAGGTGCGGATGATGATTACCCATAAACCAGTTTCTAGCCCCGCGCCGCATACTGGTGGAGCCACAGGATCACCTCCTCTATCTCCCATCGTCACGGAGAACCGCGCCGCCGGAACGAGTTCCTGGCAGATACAGGTGTCAGCTAACCACCATGAAATAGAGGGGTACGCCTCGTCCACCAGCGTTCCCCGAGGCGGAAGTATTAGCCTGTATGTCAACACCAAGGCTCCCTCGTTTCGTATCGACGTTTACCGCATGGGGTGGTACCAGGGGCAAGGAGGGCGGTTCTATCAGAGCATCGCTGCCCTTCCTGGAGGAATCCAGCCTACGTGCCCGATGGCGGCTCGCGGATTAGTGAGTTGCCTATGGAAAGACTCCTTCGTCTTAAATGTGCCTATGTCCTGGATGAGCGGTGTCTACCTCGCGAAGCTAACGACAAATGCATACAAGCTATCTTCAGGTACGGCTGCCCAGGAAGTGCAAAGCTACATTAGTTTCGTTGTACGAGACGATACCAGTACTAGTCTGCTCCTCTTCCAGACAAGTGTGATGACTTACGAAGCCTACAATGATTGGGGCGGCAAATCTCTCTATGGTGAAGAGAGTGGCGAGGCTAAAGATGCTGCCAACCAGCGGGCAAATGCTGTATCGTTTGATCGGCCTTACAGTCGCGGGCTGGGAGCAGGAGATTTTTTTTATTGGGAATATCCTATGCTTCGCTGGTTAGAAAAAAACGGCTATAATGTGACCTATCAGACTGATATTGATACTCACGCACTTCCGGGATCCCTGCTACACCACAAGGCATTTTTGAGTGTTGGTCACGACGAATACTGGTCCCGTTCGATGCGCGATCATGTGGAGCAGGCCCTTGCCAAAGGCGTCTCGCTGGGATTTTTTGGGGCTAACATGGCTTTCTGGCAAATCCGTTTAGAACCTTCAAGCATCGGTCAAGATCGGGTGCTCGTGTGTTATAAGGATAAAGTGATAGATCCAATCTCCGGACACCAAAACGACCTTGTCACGACCAAATGGCGCGACCCCTTGCTAAATCGGCGCGAGGATGCTTTGATCGGGCAGATGTGGGAATCGTGGTTCCATGGATCAGGGTTCGCATTTCGACCAGTAAATACTACTGCATGGCCTTATGCTGGTACAGGACTGCGCGATGGTGACAGTTTGCCTGGTATTGTTGGCTATGAGTATGACCGCATGTTCCCGGATGCGCCACAGCCCAAAGGGGTCGTCATTTTAGCATCCTCTCCGGTGACAACGGTTGACGGCAAACAATCAACAGCTAACACCACTCTCTATACAGCGCCGAGTGGAGCACGTGTCTTTGCCGCGGGTACCATTCAGTGGAGCTGGGGATTAGATGATGCGGCTCTCGTGGTAGGCCTTGATGAATGGAGCAAACATCATGTTGCGCAACCCAGCCTCCAACGCTTCACCAATAATCTCCTGAACAACTTTATCGGGACGTGATAGAGATGTTGATGTGTCATGATGAGGCAGGACCAGTCGCCTCCGCAAGGGGGAAAGCGCGAATAACTGTTGGATAAAGGGTATGGTCGAAATGTGCTGGCATCGGGTATCCTTTCCCACAGAGGCGGTCAGGGAGGGGGAGGGGTGCTGTTGAGGTGCGCAGGGACGGAACCACCTCTGGATGCCTGGTGACGGCGTGAGGCGAGTGGGGCGTGACTTCCCCCGGGGCACCCGCGGTTAGCTCGCCAGCAGCCGCGCGGTCAATTCGTCCCAGGCCCGCATCAAGAGCGGCGGGTGGGGCTCACACGGGTCACCCCTGCTGCTGCCGAGGGAGTAGAAGCCGTCACGGAGGTTGCGCACAAAGCCATGGGCCCGGCAGAACACCTGGGCACTGCGGCCCGTCTTGAACCCGCGCCTGCTGCCATAGCGTCTCTTCAGAGGCTGCTGGTCCCGCTCGATGGCCTGCTGGAGGATCTTGCCTGTCTCATGCTCCACCTCCGGGAGAACAGCAGCAAGCGCCGGTGGGTAGGCTGTGGCCCTGTCCGTGGTCACCCGCTGGGGCGTGACGCCGGTGCTCTCTAGCGCCCGACAGAAGAAGCTAGCCGCTGCGTCCGCATCGCGCGTCTCACCGACGAAGACATCGATCACCTGCCCGTGCTCATCAATGGCCCGATAGACTACTGCCAGACACCCGCCACCTTCACGTACGTCTCGTCAACAGCCCACCGACGCCCCACCGTGCGCCGATGCGGGCGCGCAGCGTCCTGATACAACGGCGCAAAGATCTGCACCCACTCGTACAAGGTCGAGCGATCCACGTGCACCCCACGTTCGGCCAACTATTCTGCCACGTCGGCATAACTCAAGCGGTAGCGCAGGTAGTAGCGCACGGCCAGGGCGATCACGTCGGGCGGGAACCGGTAGCCGGAGAACGGGCTGTCGGTCAGGGTCGTGAAGGTCCGCGCGCACAGGGCGTACTCATAGACCTGATTGCCGCAGCGATCTCTGCCATTCTTGCGCGTCTGGGCCTGACCACACCGCGGACACACCATGACCGTTTCCTCCTCCTCGCACGCTGCTCCTGCGCCGTAGCGTACCGCATCCCTGCACACTCCAACAATACCGCGTATACTGTTGGGTAATGGTGCGACTCGACACCAGAGATGCAGGCGATCATGGGCAGCGCAAGCGAACACACGTGAACACCCATCGCGACTTCAACCGAGCTAAAAGGAAGCCAAGCCAACCACCAGGTTGGTCGATCGAGTGCGGCAACCATTTGGGGGGCATACATGTGCGGCATCTTTTATGCTATGGCTCACGTACTCAAGCTGCATCGATCGTGTTGGTGCGGTATAGTCTGGCTCTTGATCGTTCTGCAATCGGCACCGCTCACAGCGGGTGTTACAAGGGCTGAGGCGGTGCCGACAATGGCCAATGCGGCGGGCAAGAGTGCTTCGATCATCCGGGAGAATGCACTGCCTGGAACGAGCGGGTGGCGATTGTCTAGTCCTGCACTTAAGCATGAAATCGAGGGATTCACCTCTGTAACCAGCGTGAACCGTGGTCAGCGGATCAAGCTGTTTATTAACACAATCGCGCGAAGTTACAAGATCACCATTTATCGGACCGGTTGGTATGGCGGCGCTGGGGCCCGTTTGATGAAGACAATCGCCGCGCTGCCTAGTCCGAAGCGCCAGCCCGCTTGCACGGCGAAGCCACAAAGCTCCGTCTCATGCCCCTGGCATCTGTCCTATACACTCGCTGTTCCCACGTCCTGGCTGAGTGGCGTCTACCTCGCCAAGCTGACGGGGAATGGAGCCACGTTAGCGTCGAAGAGAAGGGACACACCCGAGAGTTATATCATCTTTACGATTCGCGACGACAGAGGGAGCAGCGCCCTTTTATTCCAGTCGAGCGTCAATACTTGGCAGGCCTATAACCAATGGGGAGGACAGTCCCTCTATCGCCATACCGATAGTGGCAAAAACATTATGCGGGGCTATTCGGTTTCTTTTGATCGTCCCTACTATCGCGGTTGGGGCGCTGGAGATTTCTTCTACTGGGAGTACCCAATGCTGCGCTGGTTGGAGAAGAACGGCTACGATGTAAACTATATCACTGATATGGACACAGACTCTTCTGCCGCGAACTTGCTCCGCCACAAGGCGTTTCTTGCTGTTGGTCACGATGAATATTGGTCGCGTAATATGTATGACCATGTTGAGCAAGCCCGAGATCATGGGGTTTCCCTTGGCTTCTTTAGTGGCAACAGTGTCTACGATCAAGTTCGTATTCTCCCCTCGAGCAACGGAGCGCGGCGAATCATCACGTGCTATAAGGATGCGGCCCTGGATCCACTCTATCACCATCAAAATTCCGCAGTAACCACGAATTGGCGTGCTCCCGAGCTTGGGCGCCCAGAGCAGATGCTGATGGGTGAAATGTCGGAGTCTTGGTTCAATGGGTCGTTCGCTTTGAAGCCCGTGCATACCAACAATCCACTGTTCGCTGGCACTGGGCTGCATGAAGGCTCTCAAGTGCCAGGTGTGGTCGGCTACGAGTACGAACGGGTCTTTAAGAATGTGCCGACCCCAGCAGGGCTGACGATTATAGCCCAATCGCCAGTCGTCACCTTCGAAGGGAAGAAGTCGGTTGCTAATTCAACAGTTTACAGGACACCTGGTGGCGCGGTGGTGTTTGATGCTGGTTCGATGCAGTGGAGTTGGGGCCTTGACAACGATACGATTAACGCTGGGATCAATGGATGGAGTATCCACAACGTAGCAAACCGCAGCTTTCAGCGCCTCACTGCTAACATAATCGCTGCCTTGCTCAAGGTATAGCTTTGACTGCGGTGGGTCCGAGCAATCTCATGGTAGTTGTATACAAGTACCCGTTCAGCTGGTTTCAAGTGCCGGGTGTTGAGCTGCTCTAGGGGGGACGGACAACGGCTGGAGTCGCCTGTATACTGAAGGCATGACTGACGACGTGACCCCGGGCGGGATCTCTGTCAATGGCCAAGTTAATTGGGTCTTGGGCACTTCTCGTGGAGCCAGAACGGCGGTACCCTACGATGCCGGGGTAGCCACCTCGGGAGAAAGAGAGGGGGCCATGCTCACGACGTTGCTGTTTG
>JAABUM010002688.1_pt1 | contig 23345 bp, 19 predicted proteins | sample 5559161 | NCBI WGS metagenome assembly JAABUM01 (sample SAMN10711868, study PRJNA513369) | rock metagenome | isolation source: Antarctica rocks | place: Antarctica: Victoria Land, Siegfried Peak nord
CGAACAGGAATCACCAGCATGAAGAAAGGTGCCGATGCCTGGCGCAAGGTCAGGTGAACTTCTGGATGATGGCAGCCGCGATGCTGTCCACGTTCATGATGCAGAAGCCGAAGCCGATCATGATGATGGACAGGCTGGTGGCCCCTTTCCGGTTGCCCTCCACGACGGACTTGAGGCTGAACACGCCGAGCAGCACGACCAGCGCGCCGTAGCTGCGGAAGAAGTAGATGAACATGCCGATGATGTTCAGCAGCGTGTCCTCCGGCGTCGTGCCCAGCAGGGTGCTGGGATCGACGGTGGGCGGCAGGTAGCTGGTCATGCTGCTGTCCATCGAGGACTGCGCGCCGCCGCCCATGGTGGCCGCGCCGAAGTTGAGGAACTTGTCGAAGGACAGCAGGATGCCGGCGAACAGCGGCGTCACGAACGGCACCCAGGGGTGCCGCTCCCAGAAGCTGCCGGGCTTGCTCAGGTGCCACAGGCCCCAGCCGCTGGCGAGGAGGAAGAAGCCGGCGCCGAGGTAGCAAATCAGCGGGATCAGGACGGAGATGGCCTGGCCGAAGTCGGCCGCCAGGTTGGTGAAGCCCTGCATGGCCCGTCTCCGTTACTGGATCACGCCGTGGTCGGTCTGCACCACCCAGGCGGTGCCGCGCTGCGCGATGCTGACGACACGGCCGACCCCCGGAACCATCTCGCCCTTCTTGACCTGCAAGCCGGCGGCCTGGCCGGGTGGGGTGTTGACGTCGGCCAGCACCGCAAGGCCGGGCGAGGCCGCCTGCACGCGGTAGTCGCGCACGGTGCGGGCGGTGCCAGGCGCCGCGGCGACGGCGCGCGTCACGCCACCGGCGGCCCCGGGGGTGGACAGGATCGGGGTCACGACCGGCCGGTGCCCGGCACCCATGGCGGCGGCAACGGAGTTGCGGGCTTCGGCGAGGTTGAGCCGCTGCTCGAAGTCGGTGGTCCTGCCCTGCACCGTCTCGGTCAGCATCTCCACCTTGGAACGGAGCGCGGCGTTCTCATCGCGCATGTCGCGCACGAGGGCGCCCATCTGTGTCACCAGGGCGAGCACGTCTACCTGCGCCTGCGGCGTCATGAGTGCAGGCCTGAGCGTCACTGCGACGTCCGCCGCATCAGGCGGGTTGGGGGCAACCGGGGCCGAGGTGGGCGCCACGCTGCTTGGCGCAGCTGCCGGCGGTGACGCTGGTGCGGCCTCGGCCGGCACCGCAGGACGGACCGGGGCCGGAGGGGCTGCGGCAGCTTCAGCCGGAGGCGAGGGGGGAAGCGCCGCAACACTCGTTGCTTCCGGGACCGCAGGCGGGGGCGGAGGCGGCGCGGGAGCGGCAGCCTGCTGCCCCCCTGCGCGAAGGCTCAGGATTTCCGCGGCATCGCCCTGCACAGACGGCATGGGCACCCGTCGCACCGAGGGCCGCGGTTCAGTCCGGGGCGGAGCGAGCATGGGCCGCGCCGGCAGGGCAGTACCCGGCGATGCCTGGTCCGCCTGGTTGGCGGCCAGGACCTGGGACGGGCGAACAGGAGCTGGGACGACCGTGCCGTTGGCGGCCATGCCGTCAGAGGCAGCAGAAGACGGCGCCCTCACCGTCCAGGCGTAGTAGCCGCCACCGGCGGCGAGCATGCCCAGCGCCAGGGCGGCAGCGGTGCCGAGCAGCGCGTTGCGGGAGGAGCGCTGCACCGTGGCAGCGGGAGCGGCTTCGGGCGTCGCTAGAGTGTCCGGGTCGCCGTCGTCCTCGCCAGGCATGGTCAGTTCGGCGCCGGGCAACATCTCCGGTGGCGAGATGGCGGTGGGCATCGCAGGAGCGTGCCGCTCCAGGCGCTCGCCGTGGGACGGATCGGAACGGGGGGCATGGTCATCTGACTGCGGCGCGTGCCGTGCTGCACCAGCAGAGAGGTGAGCATTCTCTTCGTCATGGTCGTCTGACCGTGGCGCGTGCGTTGCTGCGGCAGCAGAGAGGCGAGCATCTTCCTCATGGGTATTGAGGAGCTGGTCCTGGTCGGGAAGAGGGTGGGCGTCAGGCGGCAGCATGTCCGAGCCTGACAGGATGTGAGAGTCCATGGATCACCTGCGCATGTTGACGCAGGCAGTGTCGCCGGGGCGGATGCGAACGGCACCAGCCCCGTTGCGGCCTATTCCGGCTCCTCCACCGTGGCCAGGAAAACCACGCCGACCGGCGTTTCGGCATCAAGAAAGACGCTCGCCCTCTTGGGCGCGGACTGCTGCAGCGTTTGGCCGATCTGCGCGCCGCTGGCGCCGGCCGCCACGCCGAGCTGCTGGCCGAGGTTGAGGCGCGAGAAGCCGGTCGCACCGCCGAACGGGCTGATGACCGAGGTGGTGTTGGACTGCGCCAGCGCCTGGCCCAGCCCGGCCACGAACGCCGCCGCCGCCGGCAGGGCGAAGCGCTCCAGGTAGTGCTGCTCGACGCGGGAGGCGACCGTGGTCTCCATGGTGTCAGGCGTGACCATGATGGCCTGGATCGGGATGTCGCGGCCGTTGTGGGTCAGGCTGGTCAGCAGGACGACCAGGCGGTTCTCTTTCTGCTCGAAGGAGCCGCGCATGCGGTCGCCGGCGATGGGGCCGGACCTCGCCTCGACGATCACCGGGCCGCCGCCGTCCGAACTCACCGCCAGCTTGTTCACGGCATACACGCCGCGGTCGGCCGGCATCAGCACGCGCCCTGTGCGCCGCGACGCGGACGAGGATGAGGACGAGGGGGAGTATGTTCCGTTGGTCGAGACGTTGCGCACGCGCGCGAGGCCGTCCGGCCCGTTCTCCGGTTGCCCGCCGCGCTCGGTCTGGCTTCCGCGCTCGGTCTGGCCTCCGCGCTCCGCCGTCTCTTCCTTCTTCTCCCAGTTCTTGGTTTCTGCCGCCTTGCCGTTCAGGCGGGCGAACAGCGCCTTCATGGCGGCGTCATAGGCCGCCACCTGCTGGTCATCGACCTTGGGCGGCGGGTTGGTGTCCGACACGCGCTGCACGGAACCCGGTGCGGGCGTGCCCGATGCCGGCGGCGCGAAGGGGTTGGCCTGCATGGTCACGGCCGGAGGCGGGGTCGGCCTGCTGCGCGGCACCGGCACCGGGATGACCGGATCGGCGATAACGATGCGCGCCGTCGGCTCCGGCGGCGTGCTGCCCGCCAGTGGCGCCACATACGACCGGCCCGCTGCCTCCGCCTCCCGGCCATGCTCCTGGGCCTGTTCGCGCGCCAGCTGGTTGAAGTAGGGCGAGCCGTTCGGCCCGCCTGGCAGCGGGTCGGCGTTCGGCACCTTGGCCGCCCTGCTGACGGGCGCGGTCGGGGTGCTGACCAGGGCAAAGCCGGCCACCGTCACGAGGACGAGGCTGGCCGCGGTGCCCATGATCGCCAGCCGGCGCGGGCCGTTGCCAGCCTGGCCGCTGAACACGCGGTAGGGTGTGAGCTTCAAGGACATGGATCACTGCTCCGTCAGGCGCACGGAAACCGAGCGGCCATTGGCTGACAACAGGACGACGGGCGTGGCAGGCAGGGCGTAGATCGACACGCCGGCCGGGCCAGCCTCCGACGCCACCCACTCCGGCGAGATCACGGTGTAGCGGGTGCGCAGGTAAACCCGCCCGTCCATGCGCCAGGCCCGGACCTCATCCGGCGACACGCCCTTGACGGTCAGCGGCACCGCCTCGGCCGGCGGCGTGCCGTCCAGCATCGCCGTCAGATAGGCGGCACCGGTCTCGGGGGTGTTCGGCCGGGTGATGATCTGCACCTTGGCGTTCGGCCCGCGGTCGGCGACGCGCGCGTCCACGCGGGCGTCGTAGCGCTCCCGGCCGGCGATCACCATGAAGGTCAGGGGCACCGGTGCGCCCTTGAGATAGACCAGCAATCCCCCGCGGGGAGCCGGCGACCGGGGGATGATCTGCATGACGTTGCTGCCCTTCTCGGGCACGCTCACGTCGAAGCCGCTGTTCTCCACGTTGGGGTTGCTGTTGGTGTCCCAGATGATGGGCCAGGGCTGGCCGGTGCTGTCCAAGAAGGCGATGGCGGTCGGATAGCCCCGCACCGCCTCCAGGATCGGGGTGGCGCCGCCGGGGCCGAGCGAGATGTTGACCGAGCGCGTCGCCGGCAGAGCGATGCTGCCCTGCATCGCCCGCTCCTCGGCGTCGCGGACCTGGCCGTGGGCGCGGGCCAGGTCGTCGATCATCGCGGGCGTGAGCGGCAGGTTGCGCCGCCGGGCGATGCCCTGCGCCTGGCGGTCCAGGTCGGCGTCAACGTCCCCCTGCGACGGGCGCACGGTGATTTGCATCTGCGCCCACCCCTGCAGCGGAAAGCAGGCCGCCATGCAGGCAAGGGCGGCGGCAGCGGGTGTTCTGGGGCGCACGGTGTCTGCTCCTGGAGCTAGGTGGGAATGGCGGTGAGCTGGTCGATGGCGACGCCATCCGGGTGGTCAGGCTCGATGGTTCGGATCACCACGACGCTGACGATCAGGTGCTGGGCGTTGGTGACGTTATCGTTCTCGAAGGTGACGATCAGCGGGATTTCGACCTTGTAGGTGTACAGGTTGCCGATGACGCCCTTGCCCCTGATGACAGCCGCGCGCTCCGGCGTGGCGGTGCCGATCAGCCGGGCGCTCTGGATTTTGGCGAGGTTGCCGACGCCCTTGAAGGCGCTGGCGTAGGCGTCCCAGCCGCGGTCGGTGAAGCGCTCGCCGGCCTTGTTGAGTTGGGTGCGGTAATCCTTGAAGTTGACGGTGAACACCGCGCACACGGCGCTGACCGTCCAGATCAGCATGTCGGAGTCGCTCATCACCGGGCTGTCGAGCGGAAACACCTCGCGCGGGGTGTCGCGGCCGTTGGTGTAGAAATAGTGCGGCTGCGGCGGATGGTGGTCGCGCCAGATGCGGTCGCCCACGAGCGCCAGGATGGCCCCGCCCTGGACAGTGTTGACGAGGAAGGAGCGGCGCAGCAGCTTCTGCGAGAACTCTGGATCGGAGAGCCTGCGGCCGACCGCGGCGGATTGATTCATCATGGAACCAGTGTCTCCTGGCAGGACGCGAACGGGATGCGGCTTGACGGCGTGGCGTTCGGGTCAGCCGTACATATCCATTCTGTGCTTGTATTCCCTGGTCCCCCGGAAGGCGGGGCAGGTCGAGAAGCGGTCGCCGGGCTGGACCACGAACACCCTGCCCCACTCCTTGCAGTACTTTATGGTTTGTGTGGCGCGCAGGGCCTTCGCCTCGGGGCTGTCGGGGCGGTAGTCCATGGTCAACAGATTGCGGTCCCGGTTCTTCGGCAACCCGAGGATCTTGATCTTGGAGCGCACCTGGCCCGGGGTGAGGTTCAGGTCACGGGCAACGGCGATGTAGTGCTGGTAGGCCAGGATGCGGTTGATGACGTCCATGGAAAGGTCGTTGTTCCAGCGCGTGCGCTTGGTCTTGGCAGGTTTGATGGGTGTTTCAGCATAGTTGTGGACGATGCTGCCGCGGGGACGCCGTGGCAGGCCCAACCAACGTGCCTTGGAGCGGATACTTCCCGGCGAGCGTCCCAGCTTGACCGAGATATATCGGGAGCTGACATTTAGCTGCCACAAACCTATGAGCTGCCTGATCTCTCCGATTTGCCAGGCATTGCGAATCCTGTTCGTTCGGCGGACAGCGCCGTTGTGGGGTGTGTAGAGGTCTAGGGCGACCACACGCGCCAGCAGATCAATCTGCAGGATGTCCAGGAACAGGCACAGCGCCTCGATGCCGTGCCCCTTCGCAACCATACCAATCAGTGTATCGTCCTGAACACCCATTTGAGGGGTCATCGAACTGCCGCTGGTGTTCAGCCTGGTAGATAGCTGCATCATAGCCCTCTGACACATCAGTCAGAAATGATATACCATGTGCGTGCCATCGCGATCCAGGAAAAATATCAGATATGTGTGATTTTTCCGCTAGGCTTCGGTGGTCGGCCGAGGTTCGCCCCCCTCTCCGGCGACCAGTGCATGAGCTTGCCGGAGAAGGTCGGCCAGGCGGTCGGTGTCCTGCATCGCAGCAGAGAGCATCTGCCCGAGTTGCACTGCCACGTTCTCGGACGCTCCAGTTGCTTGCTCTTCCTCTACGAACAAGGAGACAGGGGAGACGCCAAGAGCCGCGGCAACACGACCGAGAGTTCTCAAGGTGATGTTGGCCTGCCCTGCCTCGACGCCCACGATGTAGGACTGCTTGGTTCCGATAGCATTAGCAACATCCGACTGCTTGAGCTTGGCACGCTGTCGTGCTGCACGTATTCGGGCTCCGACTAGGAGCAGAAGGGATTCCTGATCGCTGGACTCTTCGCCCGCGATGTGAGGTCCCTTACTCATGCAAGTTCATCCTCCTCGTGCCAGACGCAGCCAGGCCGCTCCCAGGCTGATAGACAGCTGCTCAGAACAGTACGAATCCTCACCCTCCTGATAACAACCAATTGGCTGGGAAAGTCTAGATGCCCGGGTCAGCGGACAGTGTAAGTGCCCAACGGGCCGATAGACAAGGAGAGGGACGTTGGCAGGTCAACCGGGGCTGGCGACGCAGCAGTGGTGTTAATGGCTGCCATAGAGCGCTAGGAACTATGTGTCTGGTGTCGCGACGCACCGTATGATGTCCTCAACAAGAGAGTTTATCAGGGTCATGATTGCTGTGTCCTCGGCCGGATACACTGAAAGATACCCCTGGATAGCGCTGCACTTCGCACGGATACCTGCTTCAGTGTAAGCAGTGCTCGTGCCGATGCGTAGGAAAGAGGCACGCATCTGGCGGCCGGAAATCACAACACGATGCTGGATTTCGTCGAAATGCTGGGCTTCCGTCGAACTGGACTCCGCCTCTTCCAGGAGGTGGCAGCCCCGGCCATAGCTGGAAAGAAGGTCAAGAAATTCGGCACTCTGCTCAACTAGACCGGCGTCACTGATATTCGTTTCAAACATGGCGCTCACCTGAAGGGGAGATAGACTGGGCAAAGCAGTCGCTCTGAACGGACGCTGCGAATGGGTTGCTGGCTTGTGACATCATCTGTTTTTCTAAGCCTCCTGTCCTATACAAGCCAATTCTTCAACCAACAGACGGGTTCGATCCTAGCTGTGAAGGTTAGCCTTGGCGATGTAAGCCAGACACAATGACTGGTTGTAGGAGGTCCGGTAGCAGCGATGCCGGAAGTGCATTTGACCGACGTTGCCACGACAGATGGTGCATCGAACCAGAGTTTGAAGCGAAAGGGCTGCTCCTGGCCCCGGACATGGTCGTTAAACTGCACCCAAACGCAGTAGCTCATATATCAGTCTATGACCTGTAAACCCTTGGTCAGTTTAGGATTGCGCCTCATAAGACATATGCCTATCAACACGTAAGACCGTCAAAAGCTATCCGAGGTGGATAATCGTTTTGCCAACATGGATCAATCTAGTAGAGCCTCATTGCCTATTAACTCGGCAACGCGGCGCGCTGCAAGCTGCGCGGCGGCAAACCTGAGCTGTTCGACCTTTGGATCGTCATGGAGCCTGACAATGATCGCACCTCGATATCCCCAATCATCTCTGCAATGGGCAAAAAGCAGGTCGAGGTCTCTATATGACCTCATGCTGCGACCACGATGTGAGCAGAACGCATAAAACCCACGCAGCCAACTTGGATGCAGCCAAAGATTATGCTCCAAACACTTCTTTATCTTGTTGGGCCGGGTGACAACAATGATGCTTCGTATGAAACCGTCGCGTTGAAGCCCAAGACGTATGTCTGCCTCTTGCAATCCAACGAGGTCTGAGGTCTGTAGGTCTGGCTCTGCGACGGCCTGAAGTGTCTGCAAAAGTGGCTCCCTGGACCCCGGTTGAGCGTATGTCGTGGTTACCAAAGCGCAGCCTACCAAGTGCCGTCAACTGCGGCCTGTCCGCTTCGAGGCGAGCCGAGCAGTCGCGCTCGCTCAAGAGGGTCCACCAACCTGATGCAGGAGGCGCTTCGCGGAGGCGGTTACACCGACACAATCTCACTACCGCTACTCCCGCGTGTGATTCTCCAATCTGCATGTCCTAGACCTCTATCCGTGCGCGTTCTTCCAACTTCGCGCATCATAGGCACATCCCTTAGGGGTCTTGCAACCCATAAACAGCAGAGAGTCAGCAAAGATAATATCTTAGCAGATTTGCCTAATAAATCTGACGAATCCAACTAAGAAGAATGTAGTGGCTTTGGAGCGCCTGCAACAATAATGTCATACAAGCTAGGGTTGGCGCACCGCGTTACTTCGCCCATTCTGGAAGCATGGAGACGTCATCGGCAGCGCGGGCTTTGACAACACTCGGGAAGGACATGCGGCTGAGGTTGCTGCGGTTGGTCCTTGCAACAGGGGCGTCGGGACTACCGGCCGGTGAGATTGCCATGTTGCTCAACGTGCCCAGCTCAACTCTCTCATCGCATCTGCGCGCCCTCGAAGCCATAGGGCTGATGCGGGCGACGAGGGTAGGACGCACGATACGTTATGCCGTCCATATCGAGGCACTGCGGCAGTTGTTCGCTTTTATGACAGAAACCTGTTGTGGTAACGAGCCAAGCCGTTGTGGAACCCTGGTTCCCCTGCAAGCGCCGGTGGTATCAAGCTGCGGACCTTTGTCTTGTAGCCCGGCTAAGCCGGCCAAGACGTTCAACGTACTCTTCCTCTGCGTTCACAACTCGGCTCGCTCCATCATGGCCGAAGCTATTCTTGAGAAGGTCGGAAACGGGAGGTTTAAAGCTTTTTCTGGTGGTACAAATCCATCGCCGACCGGACCCCGTGCCGAGGTGCTCGCCACTTTGGAAGCCCTGGGACACGACACGGCGCACCTGAGAAGCAAGGACTACTCGGAGTTCTCGGCGCCAGGAGCACCTGAGATGCACTTCGTCATCCAGCTATGCGAGGTGCCGACTGCCGGGATATGCGGCGAGCTTGGCACCAGTCCGGTTTCCGCAGCATGGCCGCTGCCTGACCCTGCACAGTTCATCGGAAGGGATGTCGAGCGGCGGGTCTTTCTGCATGAACTATATGGCGCCCTACTGCGGCGCATTAGCGTGTTCACCAGTCTTCCCTTCGCGTCACTGGACCGCATGACGTTGACGAGGCACCTGCAGGACATCGGTAGCTCACTCGCCCTGGCAGCGGAGTAAGAGGCAATGCGTGTCGGGATCAACGGCCTCGGGCGCATTGGGCGCCTCTCCTTGAGGGCAGCGTTTGGCGGAGTAGAGCGGCCTTCAAGCGATCCGCGTCGAGATAATCGGCTGGACGTCGTTCATGTCAACGAGGTCAAGGGAGGCAGCACAACCGCAGCGCACCTTTTGGAGTTCGACTCCCTGCACAGACGCTGGAGCACCTCGATTGCCGCCGAGTCCGAGGGCGGCCTGTTGATTGACAACAGGCGTTTAGGGTTCACCAGCGAGGCCGACTTGGCAGCTGTGCCATGGGGCGACCTGGGCTGTGACGTGGTGCTGGAGTGTACGGGCCGTTTCCGAACCGCTGAGCAGCTGCACGGCTACTTCCGGCAGGGCGTTAAGGCAGTGATCGTTGCAGCGCCCGTCAAGGCCGGGGCGCTGAATGTCGTCGTGGGTGTCAATGACAACCAGGTCGAACCCAAGTCGCAGCCGTTGCTGACAGCTGCTTCCTGCACGACGAACTGCCTGGCTCCCCTGGTGAAGGTCGTGCATGAGGCGATTGGCATCCGGCACGGCCAGATCACCACACTGCACAATCCGACCAACACCAACGTCGTCGTTGACTCGCCGCATGCGGACCTGCGTCGCGCGCGCAGCGCGCTCACATCCCTCGCACCCACCACGACCGGCAGCGCCACGGCAATTGGGCTGATCTATCCCGAACTGCGAGGACGCCTGGATGGCCATGCGGTGCGGGTTCCAGTGCTCAATGCGTCACTGACGGACGCCGTCTTTGAACTGGCGCGACGCACGGACGCCGCCGAAGTCAACGCATTGCTCCGGGCGGCAGCGACCGGGCCGCTGGCCGGAATCTTGGGTTTCGAGGAACGTCCGCTCGTGTCGGCCGACTATGCTTCCGACACGCGGAGCGCAGTGGTTGATGCCGGGTCCACCCTGGTAACGGACGGCACGGCTTTGAAGCTGTATGCCTGGTATGACAACGAGATGGGATACGCCTGCCGGATGGTGGACCTCGCCACCATTGTCGGGGAGCGCCTCGGATGAACACGACGCGCGATTATGCCGTCGTGACAGCAGCCTACTTGGGGTTCACCCTGACCGATGGTGCCTTGCGTACGCTGGTGCTGCTGCATTTCTACCAGTTAGGTTACTCGACCTTCACCCTGGCGCTGCTGTTCCTGCTCTACGAGTTCGCAGGCATCGTTTCCAACCTTGGCGGTGGCTGGCTTGCAGCACGGTTCGGCATCACTCGTATGCTCGCCATCGGCGTGGCGCTGCAGATTAGCGGTCTGCTGATGCTGTCCGCCCTTGATCCCAGCTGGCGTGAAGGTGTTTCCGTGACGTGGGTGGTGCTGGCGCAGGGTGTGTCGGGCGTCGCGAAGGACCTGACCAAAACCGCTTCCAAGTCGGCGATAAAGCTCACAGCATCTGCTGCGTCGGGCGCGCTCTTCCGGTGGGTGGCCTGGTTCACCGGTTCAAAGAATGCAATGAAGGGCGTCGGCTTCTTCCTAGGCAGCGCGCTGTTAGGGTTGGTCGGCTTCAACGCCGCCCTCTGGACCATGGCCGCTGGCCTCGGCATCGTGCTGGCTGGGGTGCTGGTCGCACTGCCACCTCTGCTGGGAAAGGCAAAGCCATCGCGCTCGGCACGCGAATTCCTGGCAAAGTCCCGCGGCGTGAACCTGCTTGCTGCAGCACGGATCAGTCTGTTCGGTGCGCGCGAGGTGTGGTTCGTCGTCGGCCTACCGGTGTTCCTCTACGCCAACGGCTGGACGTTCACAGGGGTGGGCGCGTTCCTCGCGGCTTGGACGATTGGGTATGGCGCTGTGCAAGCTTTGACCCCTGCTCTCATCAGGCACAGCGCCGACGGCCTGTCGCGCGAGGTGCCGGCAGCGCGCTGGTGGGCGCTTGGGCTTGCCGCGATACCGGCCCTGCTCGGCGCCATGCTAGCAACGGCTCCAGCGCGTCCGGACCTGGTGGTGGCAGGCGGCCTTGCTCTATTTGGTGTCGCGTTCTCCATCAACTCAGCCCTGCACTCCTACCTGATCCTGGCTTATGCCGGGTCGGAGAAAGCAGCCGAGGATGTCGGTTTCTACTACGCGGCCAATGCTGCAGGGCGGCTGTTGGGCATCCTGCTTTCCGGCCTGCTCTACCAAGCTTACGGTATGGTTGGATGCCTGTTCGGCTCAGCGGCGCTGCTGGCGGTCAGCTGGGTCACGTCCTTGGCGTTGCCCGTCCACCGTGCAGGCCCGGTCGCCGCTTGAACATCTGTCAGAGGACCTGGAAGAGTGAATGGCTGTGAAAGGCTTGCTGATGCTCAGCGTCGGGTGTTTCTCACACGCGCCGGTGTGGCCGTGGTTGGAGGGGCATCTGTGACGACCCAACCGGCCCGGTCTGCGCCGGCTCCCGGCCTCGCTCGCGTGACCTACCCCAGTTCGCGCTTGGGTAACCTTAAGGATCTGCGGGTCAACGAGCCCAAGGCTGTCACGTATCCCGATGCCGAAAGCCCAGGGGTGCTGGTCAAGCTGGGCGTTGGGGTCGAAGGCGGTGTCGGGCCGGAGGGAGATGTCGTCGCCTTCTCGACGCAGTGCCCGCACAAAGGGTTTCCGCTGTTCTACCGTCCGGACGACAGGACCCTGAGCTGCCCCGGGCACTACAGCCGCTATGACTGCGAGCGGGGCGGCATGCTTGTCTGGGGGCACGCGACACAGAACCTGCCGCAGTTCAAGCTGCGCGTCACTGCCGAGGGCGACATCGTGGCGGAAGGCGTGGACGAGTTGATCTATGGCCGCACCAGCAACATCCTGACCTGAGCGGGGCACGGACATGGCCTACAAGCGCCACACTGACCGGCTGCCCATTCCGCCCCGGGACGCGCGGACGACCTCTGCGGTGTGCCACTTCTGCATCGTCGGCTGCGGCTACAAGGCTTACACCTGGGACGTGAGCCGCCAGGGCAGCCCTGCGCCTGACGACAATGCTTTCGGGGTGGACCTAGGCCGGCAACAGGCTGCGGAGAGTGCGTCCTGGTATGCGCCTTCGATGTACAACGTGGTGCGGCAGGACGGGCGCGACGTGCATATCGTGCTCAAGCCGGACCACGATTGCGTGGTGAACTCGGGCCTGGGCTCCATCCGTGGAGGCCGCATGGCGGAAATGCTGCCGTCCCAGGTCACCGGCAGCTCACGGGCACGCCTGACGGAGCCAGCCGTATGGCGCTATGGCGCACTCAGCCCAACCAGTTGGGACGACGCCCTGACCCTGGTTGCTGACGTCACCCGACGAGTGGTGGAAGACCAGGGAGAGGACGGCCTGATCGTCTCGGCCTACGACCATGGTGGCGCCGGCGGCGGCTACGAGAATGTCTGGGCAACGGGCAAGCTGTACTTCGAGAGCATGAAAGTCCGGAACATCCGCATCCACAACCGCCCGGCCTACAACAGCGAGGTGCATGGCACGCGCGACATGGGCGTGCGGGAGCTGAACAACTGCTACCAGGACGCCCAGCTCGCGGACACGCTGTTCATCGTGGGCGCCAACAGCCTTGAGGCCCAGACCAACTACTTCCTGAACCACTGGGTGCCGAACCTGCGCGGGACCAGCCTGGACAAGAAGCAGGCGCAGTTGCCGGGCGAGCCGCACGCGCCGGCCCGGCTCGTCATGGTGGACCCCCGCCGTACCGTGACCGTCGATGCGGCGGTGGCCGAGGCGGGTCCGGACAACGTGCTCCACCTGCAGATCAACTCGGGCACGGACCTCGTGCTGTTCAACGCCTTGCTGACCCTGATCGCCGACCGTGGCTGGGTGGACCGCCCGTTCATCGAGGCTTCGACCACCGGCTTCGCCGAGGCCGTGGCCGCGAACCGCACCTCGGTCGAGGACGCAGCCGCCATCACCGGCCTGTCACCCGAGAGCATCCGCAAGGCCGCTTCCTGGATCGCCGAGCCGAAGGCGGGCCACCGGAGGCGGACCATGTTCGCCTACGAGAAGGGGCTGATCTGGGGCAACGACAACTATCGCACGAACCAAGCGATCGTGAACCTCGGCCTGGCCACCGGCAACGTGGGCCGGCCTGGCGGCGGCTGCGTCCGGTTGGGCGGCCACTTGGAAGGCTATGTGCGCCCGTCCGATGCCCATGTCGGGCGTCCCGCGCCGAACGTGGACCGGCTGCTCATCGGCGGCCATGGCGGCACGCATCACGTCTGGGGCTGCGACGCCTTCAAGACGACGCTCGACGCCGCCGAGTTCAAGCGCGTCTACAAGCAGCGTACCGACCTGGTGAAGGAGGCCATGGATGCCGTCCCGGGCGGCGACCGTCCGGCGCTGGTCGAGGCCATCATGGGTGCGGTCCGCAAGGGTGGGCTTTTCAGCGTGGACGTGGATATCGTGCCGTCGGCCATTGGCGGCTGTGCCCATGTCGTGCTGGCTGCGGCCACCTCCGGCGAGATGAACCTGACGTCCATGAACGGCGAGCGTCGGTTGCGGCTGACCGAGCGCTACATGGACCCGCCTGGCCAGTCGCTGCCCGACTGCATGATCGTCGCCCGCCTCGCACGCGCCCTGGAGTCGTCGTGGCGCGCATCAGGCAAGCCCGACATAGCCGACCGCTTCCGCGGGTACGATTGGCGGTCCGAGGAGGACGCTTTCATGGACGGCTACCACCTCCACGAGGACGGCGGCGGGTTCGTCACTTACGACCGCCTTCGCGCCATGGGCACCAACGGCGTGCAGACCCCCGCGCGCGGCTACGAGGATGAAAGGATTGTCGGTACCGAGCGGCTATACGTGGATGGCGTGTTCGACCGTCCCGGCGGACGGGCGGAGTTCCGGGCGGCACCCTGGCGCGGGCTGCAGGCTGAAGGCAAACGGGAGGAGAAGGAGCGCTACCGCTTCCTCATCAACAACGGACGTGCCAACCACATCTGGCAGTCGGCTTTCCTCGACCAGCACAACGCGTTGGTCTCGGACCGCTTCCCATTCCCACCGCTGCTGATGCACCCAGCCGACGTCGAGGAGCTTGAGCTGCAGCCGGGCGATCTGGTGGAGGTGAGGAATAGCAACGGCGCCACCCAAGCCATCGTGTGGCCGGAGCAGCAGACGCGACGCAACGAGACCTTCTTGGTTTTCGCCCATCCGGCCGGTCCCGCCGGCAACGTGGTGAGCAGGGCAACCAACGAGCTGGTCATCCCAAACTTCAAGCAGACCTGGGCTGACGTCCGCAAGCTGGCGGACGCACCAGAGGCCGTGCGTCATCTCAGCTTTAAGATCCAGGGCTTCAAGGCTGCGGGCACGGCTGAGAAGGCGATACCTGACCTAGCTAGGCCGGGCACTGGACGTTGACCGCATCCAATCGTGTATCGAGAGGCCCACCCTAATGCTCACCCGTCGTATCCTAATCGGAACAACTGCTGCTGCTGCGACCTCGCGGCTAGCCGTCCCCTCTGACGCACGGGCGGCGACGCCGCGCGATGTCGTCGTGATGGCGAAGCAGATCGACGACATCACCTCGCTGGACCCGCAGGAGACCTTCGAGCCCTCCGGAAACGAGATCGCCGGGAACTGTTACCAAGGGTTGGTGACGCCGGACCGCATCGACCCGGCCGTCCTGCGCGGCGTCCTGGCCGAGAGCTGGGACGTCAGCGAGGACGGGCTTACCTATACCTTCAAGCTCCGGCCGGATGCCCGGTTCGCCTCGGGAAGCCCCGTGACCGCCGAGGATGCCGCGTTCTCGCTCCAGCGTGCCATCATGCTGGACAAGGAGCCAGTGTCGATCATCGGGCAATTCGGTTTCAGCAAGGACAACGTGGCCGAGCGCATCCATGCCCAGGACGACCACACCCTGGTCTTGCGCCTTGCCGACCGCAGGGCGCCGAGCTTCCTGCTGTATTGCCTCACTTCGACGGTGGGAAGCGTGGTCGAGAAGAGGGCGGTGCTGGCCCATCAGCAGGGCAGCGACCTTGGCAATGCCTGGCTGAAGGCGAACAGCGCCGGCTCAGGCGACTGGGTGGTGCGAAGCTGGCGCCCCAGCGAGAGCGTGGCCTTGGATGCTAATCCTACGGCTAAAGCCGCAATCGCACGAATTCTGATCCGGCACGTCCCTGACCCGTCGGCCCAGCTCCTGCTGCTGCGCGGCGGCGACGCCGATATCGCACGCAACCTGACGGCCGACCAGATCGGCTCTCTCGCAGGCGCCGAGGGTTACACGACGTCATCGCAGGGCCGGGGCCTGCTGATGTACGTGGCCATGAACCAGCAGCATCCCGAGTTGGCCCGACCCGGCGTGCGCCAGGCGATCAAGTGGGCGCTCGACTACGAGGCGGTCCAGCGCAGCATCGTGCCGACCACCTACCGCGTGCATCAAGCCTTCCTGCCGAAGGGCTTCCCGGCCGCGCTTGAAGCGACGCCGTTCCACAAGGACACTGCGCGCGCCAGGGCGCTGCTGGCCGAGGCAGGGCTGCCTAATGGTTTCGAGGTCACGATGGACCACCAGTCGGCGGCACCGCACGGCGACATCGCCCAGGCAATGCAGGCCGACCTCGGACAGGCCGGCATCCGGGTCAAGCTGCTGGCAGGGGAAAGCCGCCAGGTAATCACCAAGACCCGGGCGCGGCAGCATCAGCTGGCCCTGCTCACCTGGGGCTCGGACTACTTCGATCCCAACACCAACGCCGCTGCCTTCTGCGTGAACACCGACAACGGACCGGATGCGCGCAACCGAACGCTTGCCTGGCGGTCGGCATGGCAGGACGAGGAGCTGAGTGCCCAAGCTCTGGCAGCAGTGAAAGAGGCGGACGCAAGCCGGCGGCTTGCACTCTATGGCCAGATGCAGCGCGACCACATCGAGCGAAGCCCCTTTGCGGTCATGCTGCAGCAGGCGGACACGGCGATGATGCGGCCTGGACTCACCGGCTTCGAGATCGCTCCAGTCGGCCGGCCCATCCGCTATGCAGGCATGCGAAAGGACTGAGTGCAGAATGGTCGGCAAGCTTCGATTTCATATTGCCCTGGTGATCTGCCCCATTTTAGCAGCCGGCCGGCTCGCTACGGCTAGGCCCAGCTGTGAACCGGCCCCCAACCGTGACCCCACCTAGCTCGGCGCTTAATATATTGAAATCGCTCGACCGTTTAGATCTTCGTTGGGGTCACCACCGGCGCAGGTTGTGACCCCATCCGTTGGGGAAATCCCCGGGTCAAATCATAAACTTACAGCGCTTGAGGACGGGGCAGCGGCAGGCGCCGATCCACACTGAGGGTCCATGCAACAGCACTGCTGGCGTTCCATCCTGTGCCGAAGATGCCGGCAGGAGCTGCGGCTCCTTGTCTCGGGTCATGGCAAGTTCCGCCTGTGAAGGTCTGATGCTATTACGCTCTGTCACTCCTAGAAATTTGTGCCGACTTCTATAGCCACGGTTGGCGATGCGAACGAACATGCTGTGTCCACTTGGCGTGGCGAGAGTTCCTGTTCGCGTCCGAGGGCCGCAGTAGAACAGGACCACCCGATGAGGCCCTCATGCGCGTCCAAACCACGTTGCCGCTTCTGATCGCCGCCTGCCTCTGCGGGCACCCGGCCAGCGCCGATTTCCGCGTCCAGGGGGCGGCACCGGAGGTGGGTGCTACCCCCTTCCCGGCCAGCCCCCTTCCCGCTCCGCCTGGCCTTGGAAGACGGGTTCAGGCGCCCGTCCGGCCCAGGGTTCCCCTGGCGGTCGGCTTCGGGCGGCAGATCCCGCTGTCCTTCGCCGCGCGCCAGATCGTGCCCGCTGGCCTGCCGGTGAGCTTCGCGCCGGAAGTGGACCAGGACGCGCTGGTGGACTGGTCGGGCGGGCGCCCCTGGAACCAGGTCATCACGGCCGTCGTCCAGCCGCTTCGCCTCCGCGCCGTCGTCACGCCCCGGGGCGTACTGATCGGCCCGTAAAATCTCGGCGCCGTTCGCATCCGCAGGGGTGATCCTGTCCTCTCGCCACAATGGACAGAGGATCATGCCGAACCTGAATGCAGAAGTGGTCGCCGAGTGGCTGACCAAGCGAGACCCGAACAACGCGGCCGCCCTCCTTTCCCCAGCCGCTTCCATGCCAGAGGGCGCCGAACCCCTGCTGGTCCAGCTCGGGCAGGCGTTAGACGCCGCCCAGGCCCGTGACCCGCAGCGCCTGAGCCGCCTGCTCCGGAATGCCCCGGTGCGGGAGCGGCTCGGCGTGCTGCTGACGCACATCGACAAGCCGAGGTGCTTGCGGCTGCTCGACTGGCTGGGTTCGCCGCCGATGCCGGAGCACAACTTGGTCGCGGCGGCCTACCTCACTGATGACGCTTCCGAGGAAGGGGCGGTCCTACGCCGGAACGTCCAGGCGCTGCATCGCAACGCACTACTCGGCCGCATCTTCGACCGGGAGCGCATCGCCAGCCTGCTCACCGCCTGCGAGGTCGCCGGGCAAGCGGAGGGAACAGCATGATGCGCCGTCCCAGCCTGGCAGTGCTGCTGGCCTGCCTTCCCGGCCTCGTGTTCGCCCAGGGCGCTTCGGACGACACCGCCGGCTGCACCGCGCTCGCCCAGGCCGCAGCGGCAGGCATGTCAGCGCGCGTGAACGCGGACGACCAGTCCATCAGGCCGCCGCAGAGCGTCACCCAGCTCAGCTGCCTGGACAACTTCTTCAAGGGCGTCGGCCTGAACGTGCTCACCAACCTTCTCGATCCCACCTCGCTGCTCAACTCCGTGGAGGGCAAGATCTGCTCGACCGTGCAGAGCGCGTGGCAAAGCGCCATTGGGTCGGCGCAATGCGGGTTGACCGTGACCGGCTTCAACATCGGCTTTGGCGGCCTTGGCGGTGGGACCTTCTGCCCGAAGCTGAGCTTCGGTGGGGGTGGTGCCGCAATTGGCAGCGTCGGCGTGGGCGTCGGCAACAACGGCGGCGGTTTGTACATCAACGGCAAGGCGCAGGGGCCGACCGGCTACACCCTGCCGTCCGGCAACGGCCCATGAAAGGATTTCCATCATGACGCGCAAGCATCTTCTCGCGACGACAACAGGCATGGTCCTCGGGGCCATGCTCTCCGCAGCCCCCGCCTTTGCGGAGTGGCCGACGTTCGATGCAATCACGCATCTTCTGCTAGATCAGGCGCAGAAGATGATCACTAATGCGGTGACGAAGGTCGAGGATGCCGTAACCAACATAGGCACCCAAATCAGTGACAAGGTCACCGACATGGGCAACCTGATCGGCGACAAGCTGACTGCGGGCTTCACGCAAAGTGCCAACTACGCCAAGGCATCTATTGGCGCCCAGGAGCAGATTGCGGACGCATCCAATACCGTTATGGCTCGCAACGCCCGAGACCTGCGCAACGCGCAAATCCGCGACGAACACGTCGTGACGCCACAGGCTTGCGCGGCCCTGGACGACGGCCAGACTATTGCGGTGTCTGCCGGGCAGTCTTGGAGAGTATCCAACGGGATCAATGAGATAACAGACAAGCGCAGTCAGGGTAGACCAAATACGCCGGCTTGGGCAGGGCAAGGCCAAGCCACTGCAGCTGCTAATCAGCTACACTTGTCGCGTTACTGTTCGCAAAACGAACAGCAAGCGGGATTGTGCAGCAATTGGGATAGGAAAACGGAAAACGGTGACCAAAGCTCCATCAGCCTCTTCGGCCGCTTTTCCTATCCAGATCAAGATGGCATCAATAGCGCTAATGATTACGCACGGACCCTAATAGAACCTGTCCCACCCGCGGCTCTAAGGGGTGCGCAGCTCTCGTCAGTTGCCGGTCAGGAGGCGGCAGCAAAGCGGCGTGGCTACAATGCTCAGATGTCTCTGGTGAACGGTGTTCTGAACGACATCATCGCTTCGCGCACTAGTTCGGTTGTCTTGACTACGGGCCAGAAGCAGCAGTTGCAGGCTCAAGGGTTGCCAGCAGCGGAAACGGCATCGTGGGTTCAGGCCCAAGACCTGGAAGTGAACCGGCGCATCAGTAGCGTAGCATGGCATGCGGGCTTGCAGGGCATGCCAACCAAATCCGTTTTGATCGAGATAGCTTCTGAGCAAGCCATGACCAACTATATTCTCTGGCAGGTGTTCGGGGTTCTCCAGAGGAATGGTGCAGTAGAGGCCGCTCAACTCGCTGCGACCGCGACGGCGAGCCTTCGTGCAGCACCGGCTATCCCGACACCACAGATGGCGTCGCAATAAGCCGGTGCCCGCCACGAGCAGCATACGTTTAGAAAGGAGAAGTTCGCAATGTCTGACGGATCGAACGCTGCAGAGAAGGTGCAACTACCTCCAATCGCCTTTCCGGCAACAACGCCGGGGAAGCCGACCGATGCACTGCACGACGTTATTACACTTATGAACCGGGTCGCCACCGACACTAAGCTTGCCTTGCTCAATCCAGACCTTGCCGGAATGGTTGGCAAGCTGGCCGAGCAGGCTACGGAGCCAGAGCGCCTGAGCCAGCCATCATACCGCACCGGTGCGGCATACGCGGTTCAGGATTTGGAGAAGTATAGCGGGGGCAAGCCGATCAGTATGCCGCAAGAGCTGCGCACGGAGTTGACGACGCTCGCGGGCACAAGCCCCGGTTTGCAGAACGAGCGCATGCAAGCTCTAGTCGCCAAGACGGCCGAGTTGGACGACCGCGGACTGGTCCTTGACATCCGCAGGGCGGCGCAGCAAGTCGCGCGAATTGACCCTGCCCGTGAAGTTCCAGAGGTGCTCAATATGATCGAGGTCCTGGAAAGGCGCTCTGGCGTCATTCGCGCACCAGAAGTCATCGTGAGCAATGACGATCCTGCTCTCCAAGCAGGGCGGAAGGTCGCCATGCCGACCGGCCAGGACAGTCCCACCCCCGAACAGACCGTGAGCGTTACCACAAGCGATGCGGTCAATAAGATGCCACCCGCCAAGGAGCCGGGAACACTCGCTGGCGTAGCCAGCATCGAGCAGCGCGTCAACACCGTGCCGTCTCTAGGCAATGGCCAACCACAAGCGACGGGTACCGTGGAGGCCGCTGCGGCAAACAGAGCCGCTGACGCAACTGTAACCACCCAACCTGCTACAAACACAGCCGCTGGACAGCCCCGCCCACAAGTAGAGGGCGTGACCGTTAGCACAAGCGATGCGGTCAACAAGCTGCCACCCGCCAAGGAGCCGGGAACACCCGCTAGCGCGGCCAGCATCGAGCAGCGCGTCAACGCCGTGCCGTCTCCAGGAAGTGGCCAACCACAAGCGACGGCTATCGTCGAGGCCGCTGCGGCAAACAGAGCCGCTGACGCAACTGTAACCACCCAACCTGCTACAAACACAGCCGCTGGACAGCCCCGCCCACAGGTGGAGGCCGTGCAGACGCAGTCCCAGGGTGTGGCTGAGAGGATCGTATCCTCGACGCGCAACCCACGATCCCTCGATCCCGCTCCATGGAGCGTGCCGGTTCCGGCCATCGGCCAGCGCATTGCCCAGTTCGAGCAACGGGTGGCCGATAGGAGGACAGAGCGCCTAGTCCAGAATGCGGAGAAGTCCGGAACCGCCATGTTGGCGGCCATGGAACAGTTCACCAACGGACCCGGTCGAGGCATCATGAGCAAGCTGGAAGGCGTGGCTGCACAGGACCCCGGCGGTATGCCTGCCGTCATCGGCGAGATGCGGCCAGGAGGGCGCTACGCTACGGAGCGTGCCGATTTCGATGCCGCGCTCCGCAGTCCCGCGGCAGGGGCGGCATACAAGGCTGTGACCGACACCGCCGACAGGTTCGCAGCAGACCGATACGTGGTGGCCAACAACCTGCACAGCCGCAAGCTCGATCCAACCGCGGCAGATGGTCGCTTCGAGCAGATGGACGCCACGCTTGGCGAGCAAGCGTCCAATCTGCCCGGTCGGGAGGCCGGCAAGGACGCCATGGCGGAGATGGCACAGAAGCTGGCCGACCTGCTGCGCAAGGCCGTGGCGAAGGTCGAGCAGGCATTCGGCAAGTCGGCCGGCGTCGAGGCGCAGGCGACGGCTCGGCCAAGTCCTTCGCCCAGCGCCTCGATGTAGCAGAACCAGCGGCGCCGTTCGCGTCCTGTCCGCGCATCCTCGCAGGGAACATGCCCTGCGAGGATGCGATGCGCCGTTTCTGGTCCCCCCTGTTCCTGCTGACGCTGGTGTGCGGACTCGCCCAGTCCGCCCATGCCCAGAATGCTTCGCCCGGCTCTGCTGCCACTTGGTCATCCCTGCAGCCTGCCGACGACTGGTCCGCGCAGATGCTGGCAAGCGTGTTTCCGACCACGGCGGCGACGGGAGCGACCTCGATCGGCGCCGAGCAGACGGTGATCGGCGTCATGCTCGGACAGCTCACCGGCTACGTCATGGCGCTCGCGGCTGCCTTCGTGGCCTACACCACCATCATCCAGATCGTCCGCGCCGGCGAAACCGGGCGCGTGCTGAGCAACTCCACCAGCTCGTGGGCGCCGGTCCGGCTGTTCTTCGCCATCATCCTCATGCTGCCGGTGAACAGCGGCTTCAGCCTGGGCCAGAGCGCAGTGGTGCAGGTCGCCAAGTGGGGCATCGGCATGGGACGGGCAGTGTATGCCAACGCCGTCAAGGCGGTCGGCCCCGACGCCATGCCGATAGCGCAACCCATGATCCCCGGCACCAGGGCCATCGTCGCCGGGCTGATCCAGACGGAGTTCTGCCGCGCCATCATCAACCAAGCCTCCGGGAACCCCAACATGGTGCCGCTGCCGAAGGCCACCAAAGGCGGGCAAGCGGGGCAAGGCGGCTACGTCACCTGGTCCTACTCCCTCGCGGCCGGGAACGAGACGGCTTCCCCCGTTTGCGGCACCGTCACCGTGCGGGTGCCCGGCACCGGCAACACCCTGGCCGGCGTCAACGTGGACATGACCGGCACCCAGCAGGCGACCCTTAGCTACGTGCTGAGCGAAATCCGCACCGACGCCGAGAAGGTCGCGGCCAACGTCTGGAAGACACGGCAGACCTCGGCGCTCAACGATCTCATGACCACCTATGTCCAGGCGACGAACGACTACACGCAGCAGCTTACGACGGCTGCCACCACCATCACCAGCGCGCTGAACGCCGCCATGAAGGATGCCAGCCTTGCCCGCGACGGCGGCATCGGCCTGCAAGCAGGCCAGAACAAGCTCGCGGCACTGGGCTGGACACAGGCCGCGGCCTACTACCTGGAAATCTCCCGCCTGAACGGTCAGACGCTATCGTTGCTGGCAGCTACCCCCACGGTGAACTCGCCGAGCTACCAGGGCCTCGGCGAGGGGCTGCTGAACGACCTGCTGCCAATCATGAACCCGGTGCGGGCATTCCAGGCCAAGCTGGACACCTACGTACAGACCACGGACACCCGCGACACGCCGGCCGGCAACGCCACACTGTTCTCCGGCGCCACGCCCGGCGAGGACGGCGCCGGCGCCATCGAGCAGGTCGCGCGCAAGATCGGCTTCAACGAGGGCTTCCTGCGCAAGCTGATGACCCTTAGCCAGATGGGCAAGAGCCAGTGGACCGATCCCATCCTCGCCATGATCTCGCTCGGCCACCTGATGATCAACACCGCCCTGACGGCGCTTGGCCTCGCGGGGCTTCTCTCCTCAACCGTCGCCAGCACCGGACTGACCGCGGTGCAAATCATCACCTTCAACTGGGCCGGCGCTGCCGCAACGGCCACCGGCCACCTCCTGATGACTTTCCTGGCCACGCCGATCTTCTACGGCTGCATGGCCATGCTGATCCCGGGGCTGATCCTCGCCTTCGTGCTGCCGATGATCCCCTACCTCATGTGGATCGCCGGCGTTGCCGGCTGGCTCATCCTGGTGTGCGAGGCCGTGGTCGCAGTGCCCCTTTGGGCGTTCGCGCACCTGACCTGGCAGGGAGACGGCCTGCACGGGCGTGGCATCGAGGGATACGGCCTGCTGTTCAACATCCTGTTCCGCCCGGTGCTGATGCTGTTCGGCCTGTTCCTGGGCTACTTCATCTACACTGCGATCAGCTGGCTGACGCTGCAGGGCTTCGGCGTGGCGGCCGGCTTCGTGCTGCAGAACGGATGGTTCGTCAGCAACCTGCTCGGCGTCGTCGTCCTGCTCTGCATGTTCGTGCTGCTGCAGATGACGGTGGCGTTGATGTCCTTCCGGCTGATCTCCCAGCTTCCCCACCAGGTCGTCAAGATGATCGGGCTGCAGCCGGCCAACCGGGTCGATATGGACCGCTTCGCCGCGGATGCCGGCA
>JAABUM010002689.1_pt1 | contig 23344 bp, 23 predicted proteins | sample 5559161 | NCBI WGS metagenome assembly JAABUM01 (sample SAMN10711868, study PRJNA513369) | rock metagenome | isolation source: Antarctica rocks | place: Antarctica: Victoria Land, Siegfried Peak nord
CGACACAGCTGCCGACGCGTTGGAGGAGATGGACCGCGGGGAGCTGGAGGGGCTGCTGCGTGAGGCCGACCCGGCGCAGGCGGCGGGGCTGCTGGCGGCGATGGAACCGGATGAGGCGGTCGACGCGCTGCGCGACCTGAGCGCCGGCGAACGTGATGAGTTGCTGGCAGCGATGCCGCCGGACACGGCGCAGCAGCTGCGGGCTCTGCTGGGCTACCGGCAGGACCGGGCCGGCGGTTTCATGAGCACCACCTTGGCCCAGGCTGCCAGCAGCAGCACCGTTGCCCAGGTGCGGGCTCAGCTAGCCGGCCTGGTCGAGCACCGCAACGAGATCGAAGCCGTCGTGGTCCTCGACGACGGGGGCTGCCTGCTCGCCGACCTGGCGCTGTTCGACCTGCTCACCGCCGCTGACGACCAGAGCCTTGGCGAGCGGGTCGAACAGCTCGGCCATCCCGAGCCGCTGACCGTGGACGCCGGTGCCGACGTCGACACCGTCGCCGGGGCGTTGATCGAGTCCCGCCGGTCCTCGCTGCTCGTCGTCGACGACGAGCGCCATCCGCTCGGGCGCATCCTGGCCGACGACGTGCTGGACGCGCTGCGCGCCGGGGACAGCCGGCTGCACTTCCCCCGGCTGCTGTCATGACCCGCCCCGACACCCCGGTGGCCGCACCACCTGCCGAGGGCAGCGACCCCGGTGACGAGGAGGCTGTTCGGGCCGGCCCTGCGTCCCCGGGCCAGGAGCTGTCGGCGCGCGCCCGGCTGCTGTCCCGGTTGCCGGGTCGGCGGGTGTTCGCCTATTTGGCGATCGCCGGCCCGGGGCTGATCGCGGCGAACGCCGGCAACGACGCGGCGGGGATCGCGACCTACGCCTCCGCGGGTAGCCAGTTCGTCTACCGGACGTTGTTCTTCATGGTGCTGGTCACCGTGGCCCTGGTGCTGGTGCAGGAGATGGCGGTACGCCTGGGGGTGTTCACCGGCAAGGGGCTGGCGGCGCTGATCAGAGAGCAGTTCAGCCTGCGGCTGACCGGGGTGGCGCTGTTCTGTGTGCTGCTGGCCAACACCGGGCTGGTGGTCAGCGAGTTCGCCGGGATCGGCGCGGCGTTCGAGCTGCTGGGCGTGAGCCGGTATGCGGTCATCCCGGTGGCGGCGGTGGTGATCTGGGCGCTGGTGCTGTTCGGGTCCTACCGCTACGCCGAACGCATCTTCCTGGTGCTGAGCCTGGCGTTCTTCGCCTACCCGGTGGCGATGATCCTGGGCCACCCGCACTGGGGGGCGGTCGGGACCAACCTGGTGCTGCCGCACTTTTTGCTGTCCAAGGACTACCTGCTGCTGGGTGTGGCGCTGATCGGCACCACCGTCAGCCCCTACATGCAGCTCTACGCAGCCGCCGGTGTGGTGGACCGGGGGGTAGGCCCGGCCGACTACCGCAACGCCAGGGTCGACGCGATCAGCGGCGCACTGTTCGCGTGCGTCATCTCCATCACCATCATCATCGCCACCGGTGCTGTGATCGGCGGGCAGGGGCCGTTGCAGTCAGCCAAGCAGGCCGCTCAGGCGCTTCGCCCGGTCGCCGGGTCGGGCGCTGAGCTGCTGTTCGCGTTCGGGTTGCTCGGCGCGTCCGCCCTCGCCGGGGCTGTGGTGCCGCTATCGAGCTCGTATGCCATCAGCGAAGCGGTCGGCGTGGAACGCTCGGTGTCGCGCCGGTTCCGCGAAGCACCGCTTTTTCTGGGGTTGTTCAGCTTCCAGGTCTTCCTCGGCGCTGCGGTGGCGATGACACCGGTGAACCTGATCCAGCTGCTGATCGGCACCCAGGTGCTCCAAGGCATCGTCGCCCCGGTCGTGCTGGTCTACATCCTGATCCTGTCCAACCGCCGTTACGTGCTCGGACCAGCAGTGAACAAGCCCGGCTTCCGGGTCGCCGCCACCATCGCTGTGGCCGCGGTCGCCGCCATGTCACTGCTGCTGCTGGGCCAGACCCTGCTCGGCCTGGCCGGCGTGGCATAGCAGGATGGGCCAGACATGCGCTCGCCAGCCCCGCACCGGCACCGGCGGGCCGGCCGGCCGGCCGGCCGGCCGCTGATACTGGTCTGGCTACTGGCGGGGGTCAACGTCGCCATCGCGCTCGGCCTGGCGTCGGGTAGCTCCGCCGTCCGGTTCGCCCTACTGGCCGGCGGGATGTCCAGCTGGGCCGTCATCGTCTACCGGGCACGGCACCTGCGAGCCGTCCCAGCCCTGCGACGCTCGCCGCCCGCACCGTCGGCTCAGGTCGTCGGCGGCCCCTGCGATGGTCTGCTCTGGTCGGCCGGCTCAGCTGGGGAACTGCCAGCGCAACTGTGGCTGCCGGCCGGGGACGGCGAGCAGTTCTACCGCCTGACACCAGGCGCCGCCACCGGCCCGACCGGCCGGAGTTGGGTCTACTGGTATCAGAACCAAAGCCGGGCTCGAAGCACGTGACCACCGGAGGCCGGCGCCCGAAGGCGGCAGCTCAGTAGGTGCACCTGTTGCCCGCGGACTCGGCGGTCACCGCAGCGGGGGAAGACGCCCGGGGCGCTGCCGGGACCGCGGTGGCCGGCTGTCCTTGCACCCGGACGGTGCGTAGCCGGGCGTAGCCGGCGCCCAGCGCCAGCACGACCGTGCCCGGGGGCAGGGTCGCGTCGGGCCGCAGCACCGACCCGGGGACAGCCGCCGCCAAGGTGTCGGCGCCTTCGCGGTCGGCTGGGGCGTAGCGCACCTGGGAGGCGGCGAGCTCGGGGACCTCGTCGGCACCGACAAAGCCGGCGAACCCGACCCGTGCCAGCCCGCTGGTCACCAGTCCCGCCAGGCCGGGCCGGGTCGTTGCATTGCGGACCTGTACCCGCACCCTCGCCGGGGCCAGCGGCACGACAGGCGCCGGGAGGGCTGCCGCCGCAGGGGTCGCGCGTGGCGGCTGTCCGCGCAGCGGGCCCAGCAGGGCATTGAGGGCCAGCTGGTCGCAGACGACGACCGATCCCACGGTGGGCAGCTGCAGCAGCCCGCCGGAGCTGAACACATGCGGGTCGCTCGCCCTCAGCTCACGCACCGGCACGGTGGCGAACACGACCTTGGCTGCCGCGGTCCCCTTGAGCCGTTCGGCGAGGGCTTGTAGGTCTGCGGAGCTGGTGTGCTGGTCCAGGCTGAGCGCGTCGCGGACGCTGAACAGCAGCGAGGCGACATGCGCCGGGCTGAGCAGCGTGGCGGTGGCGGTGGCGGTGCGAAAGACCGACCCGAGGAACTGCTGCTGGCGTTGGATCCGGCTGATGTCACCTTCGGGCAGCCCGTGGCGCTGGCGGACGAAGGCGAGCGCCTGTTCGCCGTTCAGGTGCAGCCTGCCGGGTCCGCCGTGCCAGCCGCTGAACTGGTCGTTGGTGTTGCTGGTGGTCACATAGGCGTTCTGCGCGTCGTTCAGGGTCCGGTCCGGGGCGGCCGCCGATTTGAGCACGCAGACGTCGACCCCGCCGACGGCGTCGGTGACCCGCTAGAAACCTGCCAGGTCGAGCGAAACGTAATGGTCGACACTCAGACTGGTCAGCTGGCGCACGGTGGCGACCAGCAGCGCCGGGCCACCGGCGTCCAGAGCGTGGTTGAACTTGTTCTTGCCGGCCGCGTGTCGCACGCCTTTGGCGTCGGTGTAAGCGGGATCTGGACATAGGTGTCGCGGGGGATCGACACCGTCGTGGTGGTGCCGTCCTTGGCCAGGTGCGCCAGGATCGTCGTGTCGCTGCGCTGCCCGGCGACAGCAGTGCTGCCGCCGTACTCGTTGCCGGTCCCGGCCCGGCTGTCGGTACCGACCAGCAGCCAATTGCTCACGCCGCTCCCGGAACCAGAACCCAGGCTCAGGGGCAGCCGGATGATTGTCCCGTCGAACCAGGTGACGATCACATAGCCGCCCACACTGACCACCAGCACCAAGGCACTCAGCACAGCGGTGAGCAGCTGGGCGATCCGGCCCGGTCGAGACCGGAGAACCGGTCGGCGGCATTACGCGGGTCAGGCTCGGCCGACAGGCCCGCAGGACCGGGTGCCCGGTCAACAGCACCGTCCTTCCCGGCAGCTGAAGGACCGTTGGGGCTGCTCGCCCAACACAACAACGATAAGCCGAACTCTGAGCACGCGGGGGGCTCAAACGCCGGTACTGAGGCTGTTGCGACCGGCGTTAAAGCGGTAACCGCATGCCCTTCGGCTGATTCGGCATCGCACGCCCGGTTAGGGCCCGTTCGCGGGTCAACTGGGGCGGGTGAGCGTCCTCGTCGTCCTGGTCCTGCCGGCAGCACGCTGCTGCACCCACAGGCCGGCCAGGGCCAGAATGCCGGCGGCGGCTTCGGTGAGGGCTGAGGGGAGTTTGCCGGCAACAGCCCAGGTCGGTTCGTACATGTCGGGCATGGGTCCCAGCGCTCCGACGTGGACGTAGCGGGACGCGAGCACCGCACCCAGGGCGCTGCCGGCGACGAGCGCCGCCGCGACCCAGCTGCCACGGCGGTGCCAGGTGAGTACCAGCACTGCGGTGACGCCGGCGACGCCGGCCTCGGCCCAGAACAGCTGGCTCTGGGTGAACGACCCCGCTAGCTGGGCCTGCTGGTAGATGCCGGCGTCCTTGACGTGCACGTAGGCATCGACTGCCAGAGCGGAAGCGGTCGACAGGCGCAGCAGCCAGAGCAGCAGCAGCCGGCGCGTCACAGGCACCGGAGCATGACGGCTCACGCTCGGCGCCGGAGCCGCGACCCGAGAAGCTGTCGCGATCGTCGTCGCGCACCTTCGGCCGCGGGCAAGGGCTGCCTGCCACCGCCGGGAACGGCAGCCAGCCCTCCGCCTGCCCCAGACCCCGGCGCCTCCCGCGCCATGCCGGGCGGCTGGCCGGTGCTGCCGCTACTCGGGTCTGTGTGGTTCATGTCAGGGTCCACGGCCGGCGGGGCTGGCGGGTTCACCATGGCAGGTGAACGATTCGGGTGGTGCTGACGTTGATGAGGGGTGTGACAGGGCGCTGGCAGCGCAGCCCGGCCGGTAGGCCGCCGGGCGGCGACCCGGATGTGGACTGGGTCCGGGCGGTGTATGCCGAGCATGGGGCGGCGCTGCTGGGATATGTGACGCGGCTGACCGGTGACCGGGGGCAAGCCGAGGACCTGGTGCAGGAGACGCTGGTGCGGGCGTGGCAGCACGCCGGCGGGCTGGCGGCCGATCCCCGGCCGCTGCGGCCGTGGCTGTTCACCGTCGCGGCGCGCCTGGCGGTCGATGCCCGCCGGGCCCGCCGGGCGCGCCCTGCCGAGACCGGGCCTGAGGCGCTCAGGGTGCTCGCCGCACCGGATGAGCTGGACCGGGCGCTGCAGGCCTGGCAGGTAGCGGAGGCGTTGGCAGCGTTGAGCCCGGCGCACCGGGCGGTGCTGGTGCAGACCTACTACCGGGGCCGGTCGGTGGCTGAGGCTGCTGCTGTGCTGGGGGTGCCTGCTGGCACCGTGAAGTCGCGGGTGTACTACGCGCTGCGGGCGCTGCGGCTGGGGTTGGAGGAGTCGGGATGGACGACCTGAACCCGGCGACGGACCCGATGCGCCTCTCGCTCGGGGCCTATGTGCTGGGTGCGCTGGACCCGGCCGAACGAGCCGAGCTGGAGGTCCATCTCGGCGGCTGCGCCGGCTGCCGGCAGGAACTGGCAACCCTGGCAGGGATGCCCGGGCTGCTCGGCCGGATCGACGCGGCCGAGGCCGAGCAGGCGTCCGAGCCGGCACCGGAGCGCCTGCTCGAGCGCACGTTGGGGGAGCTGGTCCGCCGGCGGCGACGGGACAGCCGCCGGCGCACCGTCGCGGCGGCCGCTGCGGCGGTGGTCCTCACAGCGTCCGGTGCGGGCGGGGCGCTCGCGCTGACCGCCTCCCAGCAGAGGTCTGCCCCGGTCGGATCTCAGACCGTGCGCGCGGCAGACCCGAGCTCGGGGGTGCGGGCGAGCGTCCAGCTGCGCGCCCGGCCGTGGGGAACCCAGCTGACCGTGAACATCTCGGGGGTGCCGGCCGGTACCCGCTGCCGGCTGGTCGCCCTCGGGACTGGCGGACGACAGGAGATGGCCGGCACCTGGCAGGTCAGCTACACCGGAAGCGCCGACGTCGACGGCGCGACTGCCATCCCCCGCGGCGAGCTCACCGCCGTGCAGGTCCTCGACCAACACGACCGGCCCGTCGCGGTGCTGCAAGTCCCCTGACCCGCGTCCCGCCGGACCAGGCTGTCTCGGGTGCCGGTGAACCATGGTCGGGTTCTGTCCGTGGTGAAGGCATGAGACCACGTCATCTGCTCCCGCCCGCCGCTCTCGTGCTCGCGCTTGCTGCCGGCTGCGGGTCATCGTCATCCACCCCCAGCACGTCCACCCCCAGCGCGTCTGCTCCGAGCGCCTCCACCCCGACGAGCTCCGCCTCCTCCTCCTCGGGCTCAGCGTCGGCAGGCTCAGCGTCGGCAGGCTCAGCGTCGGCAGGCTCAGCGTCGGCAGGCCCCGTGCTGCACATCCGCAACTTCGCCTTCGACGCGCTTACCGTCGCACCAGGTGCGAAGATCACCGTCAGCAACGACGACAGCGCCCCGCACACCGCCACCCTGGCCACCGCCAAGATCGACGTCTCGGTCGGCTCGCACGCCACCGCAGTGCTGACCGCGCCGACCAAGCCTGGCAGCTACGCCCTGACCTGCGACATCCACCCCAGCATGCACGGAACCCTGACAGTCAAGTAGCACCAGCAATTGACGTCGGGTGCCTGGCTCTGTCGACGCAGGACCCGCCTCCGCGGTCCGGCAGGAAGGCAGCCGGAACCTGTCCCGGCTCGGGTCCCAGCTCAATGGCTAGGGGTGAACCTGGTTCCGGCGTCAGCCGCCGGTAAGGGGTTGGCCAGGAGGCGGCATCTGGCCGCGGGCGGCGTAGATGACGATGTTGTCGCGGTAGTGCCTGGTGGCGGGGTCGAACGGTCCGCCGCAGGTGATCAGGGCCAGCAGGGGTGGGCCGGCCGGGTTGAACAGGGCTGCGGGCAGGGTGTCCTTGCGGTAGGTCCGGATGGCCTGCACCTGGTAGGTCAGCAGGCCGTGGGCTGTGCTGACCTGGATGGCCTCGCCGAGCTTGAGCCGGGATGCAGCGGCGAGGGCTCCGAGGCCTTGTCGGGCGCTGTCGACGTGACCGTCGATGACGACGGTGCCGTGCCGGGCGCCGGGGGACGGGCCGCCGTTCCACCAGCCGAGGTTGTGGACGTCGTCGGGTACGCCCAGCGCGCCGGTGTCGACCCCTACCGGGATAACTGGGGCGTCAAGTGCCACCGCCGGGATGACCAGCCGAGTCGGGCTCCCGCCCTGCAGTGTGCTGCTACTCGGCCGGCTGCTCGCGGCCGGCCGGTCGGTGAGGGCCGGCGGCCGGTTCAGGCCGGAGGCGGGGATGCGGCCGGCTGGCTGAACGATGAGGGCACGAGGCGCCGGGTGGTGGTGAGCCAGGGCGGTGCCGGCGCCCACCGCCAGCGCGGTTCCGAGCACGAAGCCGGCTACCGGCTGTGCTCGCGTTCCCGGTCTGGTGCCGGGTCTGGCGCTGGCGGTGGCCGTGCGGCTCATGGGCTGTTCCGCTGCTTGTCTAGCGCCGGGTCCGGCGGGTGATGAACCGGCGTCCGGAGGCGCCGGCCAGCAGAACACCGGCTGTAAGGGCTGCGATCTCAGCGTCGCGGGCGGTGTTGCTGCCGGCTGGGATGGCGGCCTGGCCGCCGGTGCCGGCGTTGACCTGCGTCGGTGCGGTAGCCGACCCGGTTGAGGCTGCGCTGCTGTGGCTGGCGATGACCCAGTCGATCGGCATGAACGTCTTGAACGTGTTGACACCCCCGGCGCTAATGCTGGGCAGGCGCATGGGATAGGCGTGTGCGGTGTCGGTCGGGTTCGGGTTGTAGATGAACACGTCGGTGCCGGCGGTCTGGGTGCTGATGGAGACCAGCTTGGCGGCTTTTGATCCCAAAGTCGTGTTGGCGTAGGAGTTGGGGGTGGTGCTCAGCTGCTGATAGCCAGTGAAGGCGACGGTGCGCCCGTCGACCTGCTCGCTGCCGGCGGGGGAGTTGGGGAAGTTGCCGAAGGCGCTGGTGCAGCCGGTGTAGTTGGCGGCGCATTCTTGCAGCCCGAAGGTCACCAGCGCGGTCTCGCCCTTCGGGGGTGTGACGTCCCCGCTGCTGGGTGAGGTGCTCAGGATGATCCGCCGGTCGCTTTTGACGGCGCCGGGGCCGAAGGTGACGGTGATCCCGAACCCGCTGACCGAGCCGCCGGCCGGGCTGATCTGCGCGCTGGCGAAGCTGGTGGGCGGCGCGTCGACGGCGTAGGCGGCGGTGGGCAGCACCAGGGCTGCGGCGCCGGCTGCTGCTGCCAGGCCCAGGCCCAGGCGGGCGGTGTGGCAGGGGTGTGATCGCACAGGCGTTTCCCTTTCGAGCAGATGGCGACCGGTCCGGCCCAGGTACGGGTGGGGCGCTGTCGGCGCAGAACACGGTTGTTGACATCGGTGGACACGGCTCTGGTTCCCCGGCGGTTCACCGGATCGGGATGAACTTTCTGTGGGCAGCGACCCGGCCACTGCAGGGGCAGCGGGCGGGCCGTCCGGTTCCGGTGGGATGCGTAGCGGGAGCCTTCCGCAGGCGGCCGGCCCCGAGCCGCGCCGGTCTTGCCCAGGCCGCCCAGCAACGGCGCGCGCGTCGCCCTCCGCAGCCAGAAGAAATGACGATGACAGGGACGCCGGCCCGCGGGCACCGCACAGCCCGGGTTTTCGGGTTCGCCGCCGCCGCGGGGGTTTTGCTGGCCGGCTGCGGCTCGTCCGGCTCGTCTGCGCCCGCTCCTGGTTCGCCGGCACCTGCTGCGCCGCCCGGGGGCGTGGCCGCGTCGGTGGCCTACCAGTTGCACATGGACTTTTTCTCCCGTGAGTCCAAGCTCAGCCCGGTGATTGACCCGCAGGTGTTCCTGGCCTCCCCCGGGACCCCGGCGGGAACCGGACAGCAGATGATCAGGCATGTTGCGGGGGTCAGACCCGCCCCGAAGGCCAGCGCTCCCGGGACTGCGCTGCTGGGCCCGGACGGGGCACCGTTGCACATCACCGCCGGTCAGTGGCAGAAGGCGGCTGGGCGGGTGACGGTCAGCTGCCGCAAGGGCGCGGAACGCGCCGTGAGCCGGTTGAGGGGTCTGATCCCGTCCGGGTCCTGCAGCACGTTCGTGGTGCACCTCGACGTGCAGGGCCCGGGCCGGTTCACCCCCTGGGGCGACCCGCAGGGCACGACCAACAACTTCACCGCCGGTGCGGACGGTGCAGCGACGCCGAGCGACACGGTGCCCGGCTGCCTGGGCAGCCGCGCCGCCGCTGTGATCATCTGGCACAGCGACGGCCGGCCGCACGGCCCGATGCCCGGCGTGCTGGGCGTCACCTGGCACAACAGCCTCATCACCCCACTGCCCTGAGCTCGCCCGGGCGTCCTGCTGTTGCCGGCGCCGACCCGGCCCGGCCCGGCCCGGTTCAGCTGCGGGGGCTCAGCTGGGGGCGGTGAGCAGAACCTTGCCGTCGGTGGTGGCGATGCGGAGCTCCGTCAGGCCGCCGGTGGGTAGGCCGGTGGCGCCGGTGACGTCGGCGTGGCCGGTGGGGGTGGCGCTCCAGGTCGCGGCGATGCTGGGGGCGCCGCTGTCGCGGCCGACGGTCCAGGCGGTGAAGGTGCCGGTGCGGGGCAGCCCGGCGAGGACGAGGTGGATCTGGGTGCCCCACGGCCGGCGGGTGTAGGAGACGTGGCCGGTGCTGGTCCCCCCTGCCGTGGCGGCTAGCGTGCGGGACGCGGCGGGTTGGGCCGGGAGGACGGCAACGATCGCCGCGGCCGCCGCGGCGGCCGCGAGCCCGGCAGCACCCATGGCGCTGGTGCGCCAACGGCGCAGACGACGCCGGCTAGCCGCCCGTTCGGCGGCGCGTTCGGCGCGGGCCGCGGCCAGCACTCCGGACAGCAGCGTCGCCGGTGATGCCAGTGCTGGGCCGGCGGCTTCAGCGGGGCTGAGCCGTGACATGAGCCCCGGCAGGCCGGCGTAGGACGCCAGCTCGCTGCGGCACTCGGCGCAACCGGGCAGGTGGGCTTCGAGCTGGGAGCGTTCGGCTGGGTCCAGTGATCCCAGGACGTAGCAGCCGAGCAGCATCCGCATGTCGCCGTGGGTGTTCACCAGCCGACTCCCATCTCTTCGAGTGCGAGGCGCAGGGTCCGCACGGCGTAGTACGTCCGCGACTTCACGGTGCCTGCCGGGATGCCCAGCACCCGGGCAGTGTCAGCGACGGAACGGCCGTGCCAGTAGGACTGGACCAAGACGTCGCGGTGATCGGGGGTGAGGCGCTTCAGTGCGTCGGCCATCACCCAGGACTCGACGGCCCGGTCGATCTCGTCGGTAGCGACCGCGGCGCCTGAAAGAGCCGGTTCGTCGCAGACCAGCCGGGGACGGGCGGCGGCGGCGCGGTGCTGGTCGGTGAGCAGGTTGCGGGCGACGGTGAACAGCCACGGCCGGACCGGTCCGTGTTCAGGCCCGAGGGAGCCGAGCTGGCGCCAGGCCCGCAGCAGGACTTCCTGGACGACGTCTTCGGCGCGTTGCCGGTCGCCGGTGAAGCGAACGCAGAAGGCGTACAGGGCGCCGCCGTGCTCGTCGGCCAGCAGCCGGATCAGCTCGTCGTCGGCGCTCACGGTCGGGGTCCTTGCACTCAGTCCCTGCCTAATGGGTCTTGGCTGGTGCAGTCGTCGCGGGCGGGGTCAGGCGGCGGGTGCGGTCAGGGTCCAGACGATGGGCTGGAAGGTCTGGAACGTCAGCGACTGGCCGTCGCTGGTGCTGGGCAGCAGCTTGGGGTAGGCGTGGGCGGTGTCGGTGACGTTGGGGGTTGTAGACGTACACCTTGTCGGCACCGGCCCGGTGGTGATGCTGACCAGCTTGTGCGCCGGCGAGCCACGTTGGTGTTGCCGGCCGGGTCGGGCAGCGGGTGTCCCGCGGTGTAGGGCAGCTGCTGGCCGCGGATCTTCCCGGTGCTGGCAGGGCTGTTCGGGTAGTTGCCGACTGCTGGTGTAGCCGGTGCCGTTGACGTTGCACTCGCGCAGCCGAAGGTCTTGACCGGGGCGCCGCTTGGCGGGGTGACGTACAGCCCGTTGGGCCAGTTGCCGAGCGCACGATCAGCCGGTCGCTGGGGACCGCACCGGGGGCGAACGTGGCGGTGATACCAAGCCGGACACCGAACCCCCGGCAGGGGTGATCACAGCATTGGAGAAGGCGGTCGCGGCCGCCAGCGGTCCGACGAGGGCGGTGCGGTCCCGGCGCTGAGGGCGGCCACGACGGCGAGTGAAGCGCCGAGAATAGCGCTGGTGCGACGGACCGTCATGAAGCCTCTTTCGGGGTCGAAGGCAAGTTGTTAGCGGACACGCACCCTCGGGGCGAACGGTTCAACGCACGACCGTGACAGGTGAACGGCCTTCACAGGGCCGCCCGTGGACCGCCTTCCTCGGTGCCGATCGAAACGGCACGTGATCAGCGATCCGGTCGGCTGGCTGCAGTCGATCGCGTATCGCTTGAGGACAGGCTCGCGGCACGTGACTGGGTCAGCGCTCGACTCTGGCCAGTCGCGGTCACAGGCGGTCACGGCGGGCCCACAGGCGTTTCGTGTTCCTGCCTATTGGCACTTCACGGCTGCGGTATGCGGGCTGGATCTTCAGATAGTGAGGACGTTGACAGCGAACGCGAGCAGCGCCGCCGCCGCTCGTGCTCGGCGCAGCGCCGTGCTTGGCGGATGTCCTCGTATGTCGCTGTAGAGCGCGAGTGCTACCCAGGTCACGACCGGGGACAGGCAGTCGTTGGCGGAGAACCCGGGCAGCCCGTCGTCGTTGAGCTGAGCCATGTTCGCCGACCGGCGCAGCAGCCAGGTGGCGGCGAAGGCCAGGATCGTCACCGCCGCCAGGTCGACGCCCCGCAGGTGCAGGACCGCGGCGCCGGCCAGGGTGAGGACGGCGGTGAGGGCGGCGGTGAGCAGGATGTGCCGGGTGCTGAACGTGCCGGGCGGGAGGGCGAGGCTCGCGGCGGTGTGCAGGCTGCTCATCGGGCTCCTTGTCGGCGGGTGCTGTCGGGCGGTGTTCGGGTGAGTCGGCGCTGGTGGGACGGTGCGTGGGTTCCGTAGGCCGGCCGGGCTGGCCGGCGGGGGGCGCGGGTTGGGGTTGTCGTTAGTGCAGGGCGATCCCGGCGGCGGCGCAGGCGAGCACGACGTAGGGCTCTTTGACCTTGAGACGCAGCAGCACGGCCAGGGTGATCAGGGCGATGGCTAGGGTGGGCAGGTCCACGACGACCTGGCGGGTCAACACGACGGTCGCGCCGCTCAGCGCCCCGGCGGCGGCGGCGGTCGCGCCTTTGACGAATGCCTTGACTTGGGGGTTGTCCTTGTGCCGGATGAACCAGCGCCCGGGCAGCACCACCCCGAGGTAGATCGGGGTGAAGATCGCGACGGTTGAGACGAGCGCTCCGGTGAGGCCGCCGGCGAGGTAGCCGATGAACGTAGCGGTGATCACGACCGGTCCGGGGGTGATCAGCCCCATCGCGACGGCGTCCAGGAACTGCCGGTCGTTGAGCCAGTGGTGCTGGGTCACCACGCCTGCGTGCAGGAACGGCACGATCGCCAGCCCGGAGCCGAAGGTGAACGCACCGGTCGTGAGGAAGAACAGCCCCAGCGCGACCAGCGTGCCGGCACCGGCCAACCCGCCCAGCGTCCCAGCCGCCCCGGCCGCTCTGATGGGCCGACCGGCGGCGAGCAGCGCGGGCAGCATCAGCGCCAGCGCCGCGCGGGGTCGGCGCACGAACGCCGGCGGCGCGTCGAGCAGGATCATCAGCAGGCCGGCGCCGATGAACAGCACCGCGATCTCGGCGCCGGTGACTGCGGTGACGACGGCGAGCACGGCGCTGATCGCCCACAGCCGAAGGTCGGTGCGGTTGGTGAGCTTGGCGAGCCTGTAGGCGGCGATGGCGATGATCGCCATCACGCCGGGGGCGACGCCGTAGAACACCGCCTGCACCACCGGCAACCCGGAGAAGTGGGTGTAGAGAACGGCGACGGCCAGGACGAAGAAGAACGACGGGGCGATGAACGCGGCCGACACCGCCAGGGCACCCAGCGGCCCGCGCGAGAGGAACCCGACCCACATGGTGACTTGCGCGGCCAGCGGGCCGGGCATCGTCTGGCCCAGGGCGACACCGTTGAGGAACTGTTCCCGGTCGAGCCAGCCGCGTTGTTCGACGAGGTCGCGCTGCATGTAGCCGACGGTGGCGATCGGGCCGCCGAAGCCGGTGGCGCCCAGCACCAAGAAGTAGCGAAGCAGCCGGCGCAGCCCGCCCCGCGAGCCGGTCTGACCCGACCGGTCTTTCCCGCCTGCCGGCTCGGCCCCGCTGGCGGGCCGCCGGCGGCTCACCGGCTGCCGCCGGCTGGTACGGCCAGGTCCGGGTGGCACCAGGTGTGCACCGCGTCGTAGACGAACCCGCCGGGTCCGGCGATGCGCTGGTCGTCGCCGGTCACGGCCAGCGCGCCGGCGGTGACCGCGAGCAGCCCGGCGGCCGGCGGGTCGGCGTCGAGCTCGCCGGTGATCTCGATGGCGTGAACGACCCGTCCCAGCCGGCGCAGGACCGGGTCCCGGTCCGACTCGAACTCGAGCAGCACCTCGAACCACTGCACGACGCTCACCGTCCCGTTCATGCAACCCCGGTCGCCTCTGAGCGCTCTTCCTACCTGGCCGCCCCCTTGGTACGGGTCGTGGGCGTGGCAGGTGGCGGCTCAGGCGCAGCAGGAGGTGGGGAGCTGGTCGCCGGGTTCGAACAGCTTCGCCGCCAGGCGCAGGCTCTCGGCCATCGTGAGGTACGGCGCCCAGGTGTCGGCCATCTCGCGGACGGTCATGCCGGCTTTGATCGCGTAGGTGGCGGCGAGCATGAGCTCTCCCGCGGCGTCAGCGGCGGCGTGGACCCCGAGCAGCCGGCCGGTGGCCGCATCGGCGACGAACTTGACGGCGCCTAGGGTGTCGGCGTTGACCAGGGCCCTGGGGACGTCGGCCAACGCAAGGGTGCGGCAGTCGCAGTCGTAGCCGGCTTCCAGTGCCTGCTGCTCACTGAGCCCGGCGGAGGCGAGCTGGGGGCGGGTGAACATCACCGCAGGCAGGCCGGTGTAGTCGACGGTGGCGGCAGTGCGGGCGCTGCCGATGGCGTTGCTGGCGGCAACCCGGCCTTGGGCTGCGGCGACGTAGACGTACTGCGGTCCGCCGGTGACGTCACCGGCGGCGTAGACGTCGGGGTGGGAGGTGCGCTGCTGCTCGTCGACGACGATGAAGCCGCGGGCGTCGGTCTTGACCCCGGCGCCGGCCAGGTTCAGCCCGGCGGTACGGGGGGTACGGCCGGCGGCCACGAGCAGCCGCTCGGCGCTCACCCGCAGCCCCGACTCCGTTGTCACCGTGACGCTGGCCGGCCCGGTCGCCTCGACCGAGCTGGCCCGGTGCTGCAGGACGCGAATGCCGTCCCGTTTGAACGCGGCCGCCATCACCTCCCGCAGCTCGGGTTCGGCCCAGGGGGCCAGGCGGCCAATGACGGTCACCGCAGTGCCGAGGCCGGCGAAGAGCTGAGCTTGTTCCATCCCGACGTAGCCGCCGCCGATGATGACCAGGCTGGCCGGCAGCTCGCCCTGATCCATCGCAGTCGTCGAGGTCAGGTAGTCGACCGAGTCCAGCCCTGGTAGGTCGGGGTGGCCGGGTTCGGCGCCGGTCGCCAGCAGGTAGGCCCCGGCCGGCAGCGGCTGGCGATCGACGATGAACGTCCCGTCGTCGGCGAACGCCGCAGTCCCGGGACGGACCTCGAAGCCGTAGGCGTCGGCGACGGCGGCGTACTTGTCCCGCCGCAGCTCCTCGACGAGTTCGTCCTTGCCGCCGACGAGGGCGGCGAGGTCGACGGGCCCGGCGGACGTGGGTGCACCGGCGAACGGGTTGGCTGCGGCGGCTGCCCGGTGCCCGGAGATGACCAGCAGCGTCTTGCTGGGCACGCAGCCGACGTTGACGCAGGTCCCCCCCAGCGTCCCCGAGTCGATGAGCAGGACGGTGCTGTCGGCGTGTCGGGCGGTGATGGCGGCGCTCATCGCGGCGCCGCCGGAGCCGACGACAACCAGGTCATAGCGGCCGTGCTCGTCCCGGCCGGTGCTCATGGGTGCCTGCCCTTCGTTGAGATGACAGGGGCTGCTGGCCGGGTTGGGGACCGCCTGCGGCGTTCGCGGGAGCAGGTTGCCGGGGTTGCTAGACCCAGTCGGGACCGAGGCGGGTGCAGGAGGCGAGGTAGTCCGCCCGGGGGGCGGCGACCTGCTGGGCGTGCTCGACCAGGGCGAACACGCTCCGGTCGGCCAGGGAGTAGATGACGTGCCGGCCGCGCTTCTCACTCGTCCACACCCCACAGTGCAGCCCGCACGCCAGGTGGTTGCCCAGGCGGCTGCGCGGCACGTCCAGGAGCTCGGCGAGCTCGGCGACGCTGCGGTCGGCGCCGGCGAGCAGTTCGACGATCCGCATCCGGGTCGGGTGGGCCAGCAGGCGCAGCAACAGCCCGGCTGCCAGGTGGGTGCTGGTCGTCGTCAGCGGCGCGGGAGCGGCCACCGTCGTCATCGTCATGGCCCCACCGTAACAGGATCAGCCGTTGTAACAGGCTCTCCTGTGGTTGTGTGGCTGCATGGAACTGCGTAGCGAAGGAGCCCGGATGACCGTCGACGTGCAGACCCTGATGAGCCAGGCAGGCTTGCCCACCGGCCTCCCGCGCACGGCCCTGACGGCCCGGCGCGCGGCGTTGCCGCCCGACGTCCAGGACCTGCACCGTCGGGTGCTGCTCTGCTTCGCCGCCACCAGCCATGCGCCGAGCGCGGGCGAGCTCACCGACTGGGCGACCGAGCTCGGCGTCGAGCTGGCACCCGCGCTTTCTGCTTTGGCCGCCGCGGAACTGCTCTTCCTTGACCCCAGCGGGCAGCAGGTCACCGGTGGGGTGCCCTTCGCGGCGGGCAGCACCGCCCACCAGGTCAGCATCGCCGGCGGCCCGACGGTGTCGGCGAACCGCGCGGTCGACGCCCTGGGAATTAGCACGATGCTCGGCCGCGACACCGACATCGGCTCGCGCGACCGGCACACCAGTGAGCAGGTCACCGCGGTCAGCCGCAGCGGCCGGTGGGGCTGGCAACCCGCCGAGGCGGTGGTGTTCGTGGGGTCCACGGGCGCCTCGGGCAGCGCGGCTGACCGAGGTGTGCTGCCCGGTCATCAACTTTTTCACCGGGCCCGCCCACGCCGCCGCCTACCAGGCCGAGCACAACCTCGACGGGATCGTGTTGGGCTTGGCCGAGGCGGCCTTCGCTGGTGCCCTCGTCTTCGGCGACCTGCTGACCGACGCCGGCGTGTCCTGATGGTCCACCCCGCGGGCCGCCTACCGGTCGGCGCCGCAGCGCCGCCGCCTGTCGGACGGGGACTGGCGGAGGACCTCGCCGTGTCCGCGGTCGTCGGGTACGCCGCCACCACGGCGATGGAGTTGGCAAGCGCTGCCCTGTACGGGCGGGAGCCCGAGCGCGACCAGCGCCGCGAAGACGCCGCCCGACCCGGACCGCCGTACCAGATCGCGGCCGCCATGCACTACAGCCTGGCCCTGAGCTGGTCGTCGCTCTACCTGCTGTCGCGCCGCAACACGCCCCTGGCCCCGCTGACGGCGGGCCTGGCCACTGGGGCTGCGATGTCTCTACTCGCCGACGAGGCCATGACCCCGTTGCTGGGTTTCAGCGCCTCGAACCGGGCCTACCGGCCGGCTAGCGACGCATCTCCGCGGCTTTGTCGCTCACCTGGTCTTCGGGGTCAGCGTCGCCGGCGTCACCGAGTCGCTGTGGGCGGTACGGGGCCGACGCCCATGAGTACGCCGACTCCGTGCAGACCCGGTCCACCAGCCAACCCTCGAGGAGCAGTAGTGAGAACCCAACCGCTGAGGACGACCCTGCCCCAGCAGCCTCAGCGACCGGGTAGCCAGCACCAACCCGGCCAGCACCATCCCAGCCGCTCCCAGCAACCGATGACTGCCGCCGAGGGAGGTGACAGGCCCGCCGGATCGGGCTGGTGGATGGGCCTGCTGGCGCTGTTGCCCGTGGCCTGCTGCGCCCTGCCGGGACTGCTTGCCGCCGGCATCACCGTCAGCACCGGGGCGGTCGTCGGGGGAGTAGTCGGCGCGGCCCTGCTTGCAGCCGGCGCTGTGCTGGCTGTGCTGACCATCCGCCGGCGGCGCCGCGCCGCAACTGCCGACGATGCCGCCGCCGGCGGTGGCCGTGGCGGGTGCTGCTGATGGCGAGCTCGCTGGACATGGGGCGAGGGGTGGGGGCGCCTCACTCGCCGAGCGCTGGTGCAGCGCTCGCTGCGGTGGCAGCTGAGCGGGCCAGCCGCGGGCTGTTCCTCGTCCTTGCGATCGTCATCACTGCCGGCTACAGCATCGTGCTGCCGTTCGCATTCACCCAGCGTCTGGGCCTTGCCAACTGGCAGTTCCTGACCGGCAGGCTGCTGGCGTTCGCGGTCGCTCTCGGCGCCGGCATGGCGGTGGTGCTGACACTGCAGGTGTATGCGGTGCGCCGCGCTGCTGCCGCCCGACGGGCTGGCGATGACCGTCAGCGCGCTCCCGACGTTGCTGTGCTGCACCCCGGTGATGCCCACACTGCTGGCCACGGCTGGTTTGTCGGCGATCAGCGTCTACAGCACGACCAGCTCGCTACAGCGCTTCTTCGCCCTGCACCAGACCGCTTTCTTCGCCTTCAGCCTGGCGCTGCTCGCAGCCACCGGCTGGTGGAGCCTTCGCCCCTTCACCCGGGCCGAGTGCCTCACGGGCGCCGGCTGCGGCACCGAAGCCGCCCCCCCTGAGTCCGTCACTTACTCCGCACGAGCCTAGGAAGGACCGACCGACCATCACCCCTCGCCCACGCAGGCTGCCCCGTGCGGCTGCTGCTGCCCTCGGCAGCGCGCTGGTCCTGACGCTGGCCGCCTGCGCGACCAGCGCCACCACCAGCGGATCAGCCGGGTCCGGCACAGTCGCGGGGTCTGGCTCGGCGCGGGGTCCCTCTGCCGCTGCGGTCGGTAGTAGGGCCGGGCCGTCGGGGGCCTTCACGACGGTCGCGGGCAGCACCGTCGACGTGGCGTCCTACCGCGGCAAGCCCACCATGCTGTGGTTCGTCGCTGCCTGCTGCTCCAGCTGCACCGCCAGCAATCCCCGCCCTGGCCCTGTCAGGGCGGATTCCAGCGACCATCGCAACAGGCGCCTCGTCTGGAGGTTGTGGTGACAGGTCCGGGTCGTCCTGGGGTAGCGCCGCTGTCGCAAGCAGCGGGCGTGGTTCGTCCGGCTGATCGCGCAGGGGGTGAGCAACACCGATGCCTGCCGGACGCTAGGGGTCAACCGTCGGACGGGGACACGATGGCGGTTCGGGCGCAGGGTCCCGACCGTGGCAGGCTCCGTCCGCGAGTATCCGCCGGTGTTCAACAAGCCGGTCGTGGTGCTGTCACCAAGGTTCCTGTCCGCCGACGAGCGGGCGGTCATCGCCCACGAGCACGATCGGGGCAGGACAGTGCGGGCCACCGCGGCGCTGCTCAGGCGCAGCCCGTCGACGGTGAGCCGGGAGCTGCGGCGCAACACCGACGCGGGCGGGGTGTACCGGCCGGAAGGTGCCGGGTTGCCAGCAGCTGCCGGACACTCGTCAAGGCACGGTCGGTGTTCTCAGCCGCGGCTTGCGGTGTGACTTGCAGCGTTCTGGCGGGGAAGCCGCAGTGGTAGGTGGCCGCCGCAGCCGGTCAGGTGGCGATGAGCAGTGCTTGCGGACGGCACCAACGACTTCCGGGTGCTGAGGTGGTTGCCCTGGGTGTGCGATGGATCTGGGCGAGCAGGCGTTCGACTGGCGCGTTCTAGGTTGGTGCGGTGACTTGGCCGCGTCCTGTGCCTGTGGTGGGCGACCAGACGTCCGCGGCGCAGCGTTCCCAGGAGCCGATGGCGTGGGCCCTTTCGGCCGCGACGCGGGACGCGCTGCACGATGTGATTGGTGCCCGTCGTGACATCCGGCGCTTCCGCCCTGATGCGGTGCCTGTTGATGTGCTGGAGCGGGTGCTGAGGGCGGGGCATGCGGCCCCGTCGGTGGGGCATTCCCAGCCGTGGCGGTTTCTGGTCGTCGACGACGCGGAGCTGCGCACCCGGGCAGCGGTGATGGCCGATGTCGAGCGGCTGGCGCAGGCGAGCCAGCTCGACGGCGACTCGGCCCGGCGCCTGCTGGATCTGCAGTTGGAGGGGATCCGCGAGGCCCCGTTGGGTGTGGTGGTGTGCTGCGACCGGCGTGCGCCCGCTGCTGGGGTGCTGGGGCGGGCCACGTTCCCCGACGCCGACGTGTGGTCGTGTGCGTGCGCGATCGAGAATGTGTGGCTGGCGGCGCGGGCTGAGGGGCTGGGCCTGGGTTGGGTGACGTTGTTCCGCCCGGAGGACCTCGCGGCGCTGCTCGGGTTGCCGGGCGGGGTGGTGACGCTGGGCTGGTTGTGTCTGGGCTGGCCGGATGAGCGTCCCCCGGCGCCGGGGCCTGAACGCGCGGGCTGGTCGCGCCGGGCTCCGTTGAGCAGCGTTGTGCTGTGGAACCGCTGGCCGGGTGCTGCACCGCCCGCCCCTCCGCGCTCTCGGCTGCGGGCGCCGGACCAGGCGGCGGTGGTGGCGGCCCGGGACGACGCGGACTGCCTGCTGTCGTCGCCTTCTTCTCTCGGGGTCCTGGACCGGGCCGTCGACCGGGTCGTCGCGCTCGGGCACGCCGGTCTGAGGTCCGGCACGCTGGTCATCGCCGCCGGGCGCCACGGCGTCGCCGGGCTTGGCGTGAGCGCCTATGACCCGGCGGTGGGGGAGGACGTTTTGGACGCCGCCCGCGCGGGGCGCGCGATGGGTGCGGTTGCTGCGAGCGCGGCCGGGCTGGCAGTGACCGTCCTGGACGCCGGGAACGGCGGGGGGAACCTGCGCGACCAGGACCCGATGACGGTCGCCCAGGCCGAAGCGCTGCTCGCCGAGGGCGAGGCGAACGGGTCGCGGTTGGCCGCAGGTGGGCTGCTCGCGCTCGGGGAGGTCGGCGTCGGCAACACCACTGTCGCTGCGGCGCTGGCCGGCAGCCTGCTCTCGCTCGAGGCGCAGGACGTCGTTGGCCTGGGTGCCGGCGCGGACAGTTTCATTGTGGAGCGCAAGACCGAGGTGGTGAGGGCAGCCCTGCTGCGCTGGCGGGCCGCCGAGCGCGGCAGCACCGGGGCGGCTGCTCGGCTGGCGACCCTGGGGGGCCCGGAGTTCGCGCTGTTGACGGGGCTGATCCTGGGTGCCGTCCGCGCTGGAGCCGTGGTGGTCCTGGACGGGCTGGCGACCAGCGTCGCCGCGCTGATTGCCGTGCAGCTCGAGCCGGCGGTCGCAGCCCATCTGGTGGCAGGCCAGCGCAGCCGGGAACGGGCGCACGCGGCGGTCCTGGTTCGGCTGGGTCTGGAACCGCTGCTGGACCTGCGGCTGCGTGCCGGCGAGGGTGTCGGCGCCGTGCTGGGAGCGCAGCTGCTGCTCACCGGGCTCGAGGTAAGGGCACGGACCGCGCAGACCTCAGACGAGCGAGCCGGCATCCTTGCCAGCCAACCAGAGCTCGAGAGCGAACGCGGGCGCTTCACCTCCAGAAGCGCTGACCATCGGCCACCGGGCTGAGGCGCCCGCCCGGGAAGTCCTGCCGGAGGCGCTGTCACAGGTCTCGTTCCGGCCGGGTAGGGTCGGCGCCGACCCGCGGGAGCCTCACGGTCCGAGGCTGAGAGGGCGGCAGGCGGCCGCTGACCGTTCGTACCTGACCCGGTTCGTACCGGCGTAGGGAGGAACCCTGCATGACCGCTGTCGAAGACCAGCCGGCCACATCCGGTTCGTCGTTCCCGGGCTCGCGCAAGACCTACCTGGCCGGTAGCCGGCCGGAGCTGCGGGTGCCGATGCGCGAGGTTGTGCTGTCCACCGGCGACAGCGTGGTGCTGTACGACACCTCCGGGCCCTACACCGACCCGGAGCTGCGCACCGACATCGGGCGCGGGCTGCCGGCGCTTCGCGGCCCGTGGATCGACGAGCGCGCCGACACCGCGCCCTACCCCGGCCGGGCGGTGCGCCCGGTCGACGACGGCCGCAGGCAGCGCGACACCCGCAACCTGGACAGCGTGTTCACCGGCGCCCGCCAGCCCCGTCGGGCGCTGCCCGGCCGAACGGTGACCCAGCTGGCGTACGCCCGGGCTGGGCAGGTCACTGCCGAGATGGAGTTCGTCGCGCTTCGCGAGGGTGTCAGCGTCGAGCACGTCCGCGACGAGCTGGCCCGCGGCCGGGCGGTGCTGCCGGCGAACGTGAACCACCCGGAGAGCGAGCCGATGGCGATCGGGCGCAACCTGCTGGTGAAGGTCAACGCCAATATCGGCAACAGCGCGGTCGCGTCCTCCATCGAGGAGGAGGTCGAGAAGATGACCTGGGCGACCCGGTGGGGCGCCGACACCGTGATGGACCTGTCGACCGGCCGCAACATCCACACCACCCGGGAGTGGATCCTGCGCAACAGCGCGGTACCGATCGGCACCGTCCCGATCTACCAGGCGCTGGAGAAGGTCGACGGCAAGGCCGAGGAGCTGTCCTGGGAGATCTACCGCGACACCCTGGTCGAGCAGTTCGAGCAGGGCGTGGACTACATCACCGTGCACGCCGGTGTGCTGCTGCGCTACGTCCCGCTGGCTGCTACCCGCAAGACCGGCATCGTGTCCCGCGGCGGCTCGATCATGGCGGCGTGGTGCCTGGCGCACCACCAGGAGAACTTCCTCTACACCCACTTTCGGGACATGTGCGAGCTGATGGCCGGCTACGACGTAACGTTCTCCCTCGGTGACGGGCTGCGCCCCGGGTGCATCGCCGACGCCAACGACGAGGCGCAGTTCGCCGAGCTGCGCACCCTGGGCGAGCTGACCAAGGTTGCCTGGGAGTACGACGTGCAGGTCATGGTGGAGGGCCCGGGCCACGTCCCGATGCACAAGATCAAGCAGAACATGGACCTGCAGCTGGAGGTATGCGCTGAGGCGCCGTTCTATACCCTCGGGCCGTTGACCACCGACATCGCACCGGGCTATGACCACATCACCAGCGCGATCGGCGCGGCGATGATCGGCTGGTATGGCACGGCGATGCTGTGCTACGTCACTCCCAAAGAGCACCTGGGGCTGCCCGACCGGGACGACGTCAAGGACGGTGTGATCACCTACAAGATCGCGGCGCACGCGGCGGACCTCGCCAAAGGCCATTCCGGCGCCCAGGCGTGGGACGACGCGCTGTCCGACGCCCGGTTCGAGTTCCGCTGGACCGACCAGTTCAACCTCTCACTCGACCCGAGCACCGCCCAGGACTTCCACGACCAGACCCTGCCCGCGGCGCCGGCCAAGACCGCGCACTTCTGCTCGATGTGCGGGCCGCACTTTTGCTCCATGCGGATCAGCCAGGACGTCCGGGCCTACGCCGCCCGCAAGGGCGTCGACGAGACGGCCGCACTCGAGCTCGGCATGGCCGAGAAGTCCAGCGAGTTCCTCGACGAAGGCGCCCGGGTCTACCTGCCCGTCGTCGAACTCGAGCAGGCCGTCACCTCCACCCGGCCCGCAGCCGACAGCCCTCTGCCGTAGAAGCACTAACAGCAGGCCGGTCTGGCGTGTCAGGCAGCGGCCCGGACCGTGCTGCTACCCCGCGCAGCCTCGCTCGGTCACCTGTGATGGGCCTGTGCGTTCCGCCAGCCCGAGGAAGACGCGCCACAGAGCGTCGTCAGGTTGTGGCCACATATCCCGGATCCACCGTTGATCTTGGCGGGTGGGGAGTTGCAGTTGGCCGGTCGTGGCGCCGGCTGCTGATGTGAGCCCGGGCAGGGGTGAGCTGCCGGTCTGCCGGCTTCTCCGGGTTTCTGGTCGTCGGGACGGGGGCGGAGCTCAGCAGCGCAGCGGGATCGCGGTGATGCGGGTCAGAGCCAGGCGGACCGGGTCGGCCCAGGGCCAGTTCGCCGGGAGTCGTAGGCGCCGTCGTCGGCCGGTGTGCAGTAGCCGGCCGGGCATGGTGAAGACCTTGCGCCGCAGGGTCGCGGCGGTCGCCTGGTGCAGGTCGGGGCCGGCGAGTTGGCCGACGGCGCGGCCGAGGTTGTGGGCCATGACGGTCAGGGCGAGCCAGGCGGCGTTGGCCGTGAACTTGCCCGACGTTATCTCTAGTCACTCTGTTGATCATGATGCTGACCTGGGTTTTTGCGTTGTGGACG
>JAABUM010002690.1_pt1 | contig 23324 bp, 44 predicted proteins | sample 5559161 | NCBI WGS metagenome assembly JAABUM01 (sample SAMN10711868, study PRJNA513369) | rock metagenome | isolation source: Antarctica rocks | place: Antarctica: Victoria Land, Siegfried Peak nord
GCCCCCGCCCCCCGGGCCCGGGCCCCCCCCCCCCCCCCAACACTGCCCAGAGGGCAAGGAAATTGAGACCACCTAGCTTGCAGACTTCCATGGTGCCGCATATCCGGGATCTCCAGAAGTCCAGATGCCGCACGAGAACGTCAAAGAGTAGTTTTTGAAGGTCGTTTCCCAAAAGACACATGGAGATGTTGCAGATCTCCAGGGCGCAGCGGGGACAAGTGTCTCCACTAAAACAGCGAAAACCACGAGAACCAGGGGGGGACAAGCGCGAGAAGGCCGCCCACCTGTGGCCGCATCGCGGATCTCTGGGCGCTAGATGTCGAGCTTGTCCTACCTCAGAGCAGTTTCCATCCAGGACAACAATAGATACAATTCTATGATAACTAGGAGGCGGTGCCAGGGAAGAGGGCAAAACTCATGGCCAACCTGAGGTGGGATTATGGAGATTCAAAAGCTGGATGTCCAGGTCCTGCCACACTATGACCTTCCTACCCTTCAGCGCAGGACAAACAAGTGCCAAAAAGCAAGCAGGATCTTGCTCTTGCTCACCTGAGGTGGGATTGCGCAGCTCCAGGCGCTGGATGTCCAGGTTCTCCCACACGATGAGCGTCTCCACCGCGCCCATCTCCAGGCACGCCAGCGTGTCCTTCACGCCGCTGGTGTGCTTGTTGGTGTCCTGGCTGATCTCGTCGAAGAACTTGCTGATCAGCCGCTTCTCCTGCGCGACGGCAGGACATGGGGGAGGCATTGTCAAGGGAAGGTGCTGGGCATCGAATTGGTGTCGCTGCACACCGGCTGCGGGTCACAAATTGCCCTCTTCGAAGTGTGCTCTCTTCGTTTGTTATCGTGAAGGGACAGCCCCCGGATGCATTGGCGCTGGCGGTTGCGGTTGCAGTTGCAGAATCTTGGCATCCGCGCACAATGGCATCAGGGCAGCCGATGTCTAAAGCAGGCTTGGCGTGTGACCAAGGCGTCACAGGGCGTCACACCTGCACGAACTTCACGTTCGCCAGAGCGGTTGCTGAGAGCTCGATGGCCTGGTTGAAGCCGTTCTCGCCGCCTGCAGCGGCACCAGCGCTTCCTCAGCACCACCGCCTGTTTGGAGCTAGGATTTTTGACCGTGGTTTTGACCAGCTCATGAGCCAGCTCAGGCACGAGCGCCATGCTGATGATGGTTCCGACGTGCATTAGGTGCATGCACTAGGTGAGCCCCAGACGCTTTCAGAAATGGGGCCGGACCCGCAAAACAGAGACGGTGAAGAACCAGAAGGCGCACCGTAGGAGACATCGACAGTGAGCAGCACGATGGCCTTGAGCCGCTGGTCGAACATGTCGGAGCCGGCCAGCTCGGTCTTGAAGTCAGCCGAGCCTGCCAGCACCAGGCCCGCCACGTTTGGCCGGTCGTTGGTAATAAAGTACTGCGTCGTCTGCTCCGCCACCTGCAGGTTGCACGCTCCAATGTCAGCGACGCAGTGAGTCGGCTTGGCGGGAAGCCAACACAGGACGGTGGCTGCGGTGGCGCTCCGATCCCTACTGTGCGCCCGGACTGCGCAAGTACACCGAAGCTGCTTGTCAGACGCGGTGCCGTACGCCACGCGGCACCAACTGTCCGCTGCCAGATGCTGTCCAGCGCATAACTGCCCACTGCATCGTATTGTGGCCCCGCGCCCGATTGCAGCAGGGTGTCCCTCACCTTCCGCACATAGTTGTGCCGCTTCTCCATGCGCAGCCGCGCAAACCGCAGCGCCGACTGCCCGCCGCGCCCGTGCTTCTTGGGCAGTTCCACGCTGAACTTGCCCAGCACCTCGCGTGTGTTGCCGCTGACCGTGCCAAACAGGCTGCCGTTGCCGTCCATCACCACGAAGCCGTACCTGCGGGTTTGCGTGAGGGATGAGGTGATTTGAGCGTTGCAAGATCTTCAGTCCGGCGAATTTCCTTTCACTAGTTGCGCAAAGCTACAGCCGGGTGCCAGGTATGCGCAGTGTGCGCCGACGCGTGGACATGAGATTAAACAGGAACATACTCAGCACAATCACCAATCGACACAGGCATGACACGCATGTAATCCTTTCTGTGTTCGATACAACTAGATCCGAAAGCGAAAGCACACTTGGAGTCGGACTCCAGCAGCTCGGACAACGCCTCGGTGTGGAACTTGTTGTCGCACAGGTACAGGCTGGTGTTGATGGGCTTGAAGGGCTCGAAGTCGATGTTGACTTTGCGCTCTTTGCCCTCATCTGTCAAAATCGTGCCCGTGTAGATGACCAGCCCATTGGGCGGCACCTGCATGGCATCAGGTCATGTTGTGGGTCCTGATGCATCTGATGTGCTTTTAAATTGCTTCTTGCCCTCCTTCGCCAGAATGGTGCCCGTGTGGATCGCCAGCATTTTCGGCGGCACCTGCAGGTGACGATCACTCATCTTGCGGCGGATGCGCTGACAGCAGATGCGCGTTCGCGTCCCCCTGCTTGCCTGCTGCAGGTACACGACTGGAGCACCCTCCGGCTGGTCCGCCATACACCTGGCCGTTCCCATGCTGCGGGCGTCGAAAGACTTACGGCACGGCTGCCTCCTTGCGTGCTATGGCTGACCAGATGTGCCGGCTGCTGCTCTGCACCTGGCCGCCATCGCGCTCTGCTCGGCGTGCACCAGCTACTGTCCGGATTTATAAAGCGGCTTTGGTGCGCTGAAGGGTGGCATTAGCGACTACGCATCCAGAGAGTGTGTGAGGCGACGCGTCATGATGTGGTCCCATCTCGAAATGTTGCACGTGGAACAGGTACACATGTGCTCATGTCAAGGAAGCCTCAGCCGCTCACCCTGTTGTACAGCTTCAGCCGCTGCTGACAGGACGTGATGGCGCCCAGCACCGACTGCCGGTTGACGCGACTCTTGATGTTGGATGCTGTGCCAAACTCATCCGCCAGCATCTTCTGCACCCGCGACACCTATGGGAAAAGGATAGCTTCTGGAGCGGGATTCCGCAGAACACTTTCGCCATCACACAACGAGCAGTCGAGCAGCACCACGAACGGCATGTGAGAATGGGCGCTGTGTCCCGCAGTCGGCTCGCACACAGCCCTCACCTGATCCTTGGGTGGCATAATCAGGCTGATCATGGAGGTGCCGTTTCCACGAGACGCCTCCAGGCCCTTGATGAGCTGCACATGACCACATGCGTTGTCAACGAGGGCTGTGCAGCTGCATCTATGCATGAATCTGCACAGCTGCTCACTGGCGGTCACAACCAGACCGCGGTTCCAAGCCCCATGCAAGCTTCGTCAAAATAACCTGATGTGAGCGTTGAGATGAGGAATATGCATGCGATCTATTTGTTGCACCTCGCTGAATCGTAGAGCATGCTTCGGGCACAATCACCCATTCTGAATGCTGCTCACCCGTTTGACCTTCCACAGCTCAATCTGCTTGTCTCCATCGTCGCCGTCTCCATGCTTGTCCGACATGCCGGCACGCTGCCGGCTGCCTCAGCAGCGGCCAAGCGGCACGGAGCTGCTCTTGGACACTTTCCAGCAAACTTGTGTGCTTGTGTGGCTGCGGAGTCAAAAGCAGGCCCTCCTCGATGCACCTTTGCTGGCTCGGCACCACCCTTACAATCGTTTGGTGACTTTAACGTTGATCGTTGCTCCGCAAGCGCAATGTTCCACTGTGCAATGCCTTGGCTGCTGGCTTCAGCGATGACCAATGAGGCATAGATTGTGATCCAGGGTGGGCTCGTTTTCGCGGGAATAACGCGGAAACTTCACCAGTAGGGTTTCCATTGGACCCCGTTGTAGTTTGCGACCAGGGGCGCTATCCGATCCAGCATTGCGGCTCGCGGCGCACCACCCTCGATGACCACTGTCGATCACGGTACTCTGATCCTGTATCGCTGCTGCTGGTCACAGCGCTGCGCCAGACCCGATCGCCGCACCACGGCCGTCCCGCCGTGAGAGATGCTGCATCTTCAGAAGCCTTGCTAGCCATTTCATCGGTAGCGCGGCGTGTGCTGAGATCCACTGACGATCCAGCAAGTCTCATCCCTCGGACCCGACAGCTTGGCGATGGCATCCAACACGGCATGGCGATCCGCATCCCAGCCTGGTTATCGCAGCGGCCAGCGGCAGCCATCAGCGCTCCAGTCTCCGGGTCGGCATCGAAGTCTGCTCACGCGCAGCATCCGTTCCATCGGCCAGCTTCAGAACCGCTGCTCCGCGCGCGATCCTGACGGCAGGGCAGGTGCACTCTGCGGTCCTCGGTCCTTCGATCATGGGAGCCCAGCGGATGTGTCCACATGTGACTATTGCATGCATGTCTTATGTTCCTACATTTGACCATGAACCTGCGCTGGCCTGCCTCGAGCGCATTTATTCCAACCGCAGGTTCCGGCAGCAGCGCTTGGGGCGGCGGCCGACGGGCAGGCGGGCGGTGGCAGGCAGAGCAGCAGGGCAGAGCAGCAGGCAAGGCCGTCAGCAGGGCCAGCGACGGCGGTGCTGTCGGCGACGGCGGCAGCGAGACCGCGCATCCTGGCTGGGAGCCTGCCTGCGCCGGATTCCTGGCGCAAGCGCTGGACGTCAGCAGCGCAGAGGCCGCCGGCTGGCTCAACAAAGCCGCCCGCAAGCTTGAACAAGCAGCCGCCAAGCAGCCGCAGGGCGCCGCGCCGCAGCCGCAGCCGTCGGCCACCATCCGCTTGGCGGAGGTGCAGCAGCTGGTGGAAGTCATCCTGAACGGCGTGATCGGCATGCCGAAAGCCAGCATGGTCACGATGCTGCGCAAGTGGCCTCGCTACTTGGCCAGCAAGCCGGCGCAGCCGCTGGGCGTTGCCAACTTCCTGCGGGAAGAGGTGGGCGTCACAGAAAGCAGGGCTGGCTGCCTGTTGCGTCTGGCCCCCCAGCTTCTTGGTACGAGTGTGGAAGTCCTGCGCCAGCGGTCGAAAGCACTGCAGTGCGCCCTGGGTCTGAGCGATGCCCAGCTGGCTCGCATCATCCACAGAAGGCCAGACGTGCTCGGTCGCTCAGTGAGCGGCATCGACCAGCAGTACCCAGCGCTGCTGGAGTGGTGCCGTGACTGCGGCTGGACCTCAGACCAATTTATCAAGATGGTGACAGCGCGGCCGCGGATTCTGTCAAGTCCCGTACCAACATTGCAAAATAATTTCGCCCTGATGATGGAGGTGTGCAGGCTCAGCCAGCGGCAAACAGTCGATGCAATGTGTAGTCAGCCAAATTTGCTGCACCGGACCATAGCAACGCCAGAGAAAATCCGCAAGCTGGACTTTCTGCAGCAAGTCATCGGGCGGCCGATGGCGGATCTGGCGCAAGTCCGGTCGTACATCGACTGCTCGCTGCCGGATCGCATTGCGCCGCGCACCTACTTCAGGCTGGCGCGAGGCAAGAAGCTGGGACCGACGCTCGGGTACCTGCGGGAAGGCTGGCCCGAGTTCTACAAGGCGTGCGGCTGCACGGAGGCAGAGTATGAGGAGTGGCTGGCGGCGTGGCAGCAGACGCCAGAGGGGCGGAAATGGGGCGCCAAAGCCGGGCCAGCATGACGGCATAGCAGTCGTGCGGCGCCCGGGGCGGCGGCGACAGTAGGGCGCCAGACGCGACAGATGCAGCGCCGTGACATGCAAATCATCCGCCGCGCCGCGACTTGGGGTGCCGCGCAAGAGTACCTTTCACAGTTCTTGAGGGCTGGGGGAGGGCAGAACGGCTTTGTGGCGAGCTGTGCCTCCCTGCACTCGAAACCTAGTCTGCGGTCATTGGTGTTTTTGTGCATGACAGAGCCTCGATAATGGTGAGACTCCTGTATGCTCTGTCGTGTCAGTACTTCAAGTCTGGCGTTCATGCCTGGACACTATATATCTGGGAGCTGTTTTGAATGCGACAAAACCACCTCGCCAGTTTCTATCCAAAATGCCTACATCCACTACATTGCTTGCAGGAGCATGCCTAGTTCCGATGTCTAGTTCCGATGCACCCCGCTGCATATCCGCATGGTGCCTGCGGCCCCGCACGCATTATATTCACTGCACGCTATGATGGTCGCAGCGCTCCACTGGAGCGCTGTGGCACTCACAGTCCAGTGCGTTCTGCATTAGTGTTAGGACTGACGTCATTGTTCTGGCGGCGGCGGCGGCAGCAGCTCCTCAAAGGCGTCCCGGTCGCCGCCAAAGTACAGGCCGCCCAGGCAGCTCTCGAACAGATCCGTGAGCTGTCCCCGCAGCCCAGACCGGATGTCCATCAACGAAGGCACCGCCCCCAGGTACACCACCTGCCACAGGGAAAGTGCCGGCGTGCATTTTCTGTTGAACCACGGCACAAGGCAGCACTACGCCAAAACTGCCTGCGTGAGAGATGCAGTTGTTTGCATGTTGTACATCTGTCTGGACGAAGACTGGACTGCAGTAGGTATTGCCCCACCTCTGCGCACTTTGCATCGCAGCAGGCCGGCACCGCAGGAAGATTGGATTTCCGAGTCCACGCAGAAGTGACTGGCCTGCCGGCCCTCGTGGTCCGCCAGTTGCTCCTGGTGTCTATACGTCCGGTGGCTCCACAAAAAGTGAATGTTCAGTGAAGAGAAGTCGAAATTCACCTGCCGGCCCTCGTGGCCCGCCATCAGATGCTGCAGCTGCTCCTGGGTGCCTGCTGTGCGGTGGCGCGACCAGTGCAGCGCCTCTGACGAGCCACGGCTAAACCCTGATGACGACGGCGTGTCCAGTGCCTCATGGTGCCACAGCGTGTTGTGCGGCGCCGCGGGGCCCGCGCTGGCGTCGGCAGCCCAGTGCTGCAGCATTGCCTTGAAGTCTGGATACTTCACGCCCTGCATGATGCACCAGGAGGTAGATATGAATGTGCTGAGCAGCACATGTTTGACCAGTGGGTGCAGCGCATGCCCAGCGGCTCTGCCAATGCGCATCAGGAACGCTGCCAGGCTCCAGAGAAGAGAAAAAGAAGAATGACCTGGCGGCAGCGCAGCGTCCGCAGGTCATCAGCTGCATGCCATGCGACCTTTTCAGCGAGCTTCGGAGCCGCGGATAGCAAGCGCCCCCACCTGTGCGGGGCAGTGGTCCTCGCCCCACGCATGGCAGGAGAGCCGCTCCGCTGGATGGTACTCGTCCACGATGGGCACCGTCATCAGGTCGCTGCTCATGCGCGCGCCCTGCCAGCAGCGCCCGCACTCCTGCGCCGCAGCGAGCCCAAAAGATTCGTTTCACCTTTCAAGTTCAATATGTCTTCTGCAGTTGCAGTTGCAGTTGCATCTGCACTCGCAGTCCTTGTTGGTTCGTGCCCTTCTCGACTCCCTCTAGGACAGTGTGGTACAGTGCACCGCACTATCTGATCCCCATTCAGGACACCTCCGTTATTGCCCTCTTGACAACTTTGTGCAGTTAGGAAACAAAGTCGAAGGATGGATTAACAGAACTGAGCACCTGCGCCGCGGCGGAGCAAGGCTGCGGCGGCGTGTCCGGCGGGTCCAGCAACGCCGGTGAGTCGCAGCCGAGCAGCGGCCACACCGGCACCCGCCCCGCCAGCAGCGCCGTCTGTGACCGAGCAAAAAGGCTTTGATACGAGGGTAGCCCAGGACTTGTTGTTGTGAATGCACTGCGCCAGGGCGACTCAGCCCAGCAGCCGTCACACCGGCAGCCGCCCTGCCAGCATCGCTGCCTGCTAAAAGGCAGTAAGAGTTGCTTGATACGCGGGTCGTTCAGGGTTGCGCCAGGCATGAGCTGCGCCAAGGATGCGCAGCCAAGCAGCGCCATGTTGGCAGCCGCCCCGCCAGCAGCGCCATCTGCAACGGACCAGGTTTGCTTGGTTTCGCAGTTTCAATAAGAAGTGAAACAAGGTAAATCTGTTCGAAGAGCTTGGCCAAGCAGCTCCACTCGCAGCGCAGCAGCGGCCACACCGGCAGCCGCCCCGCCAGCAGCGCCACCTGTGGCCCCGGGATCAAATGTTTGTTGTCTCGAGGTATGCTCAGGTACATCGCGGGAAGTCAGGTGTGCCTGGGAGCACACTTGAGCCGCGGCCACAATGGCAGCAGTGCGTCACTTCTCAAGCAGCTGGTCATCATCTGACACCAGTTTGCAACATATGCTCATGGATGCAACATGCTCACCGCTGCGAGGCCGACGACGGCTTCCCGCAGATCCCGCTGCGACAGCCCATCAAAGCGCAGCGCCGGCGCATACGCCACCATCGGCGGCGCTGCCTGCCCTGGCCGCGAAAATTCGAACAGGGACGGGACACCTGCATCCAGCTTGGCCGCCACATCGTGCACCTGTGGGGGGGGCAAGTTAACAGACCGGTGGAGATTATGAGCTATGTTATGAGCTATGTTATGAGCTATGTTTACGAGAATTGCTTGCAGCACAGGACTGGTCTGCACTTGATGGGTATGTTTGCGAAAGAGGCCTTGACTAGATATTGGGGGGTGTTGCCAAGCCCGCATAAGCATCGCGTACAGCGCAGCCATGCTCGACTAAGGAGCAGGCTCCAGCGTGGCAGCCTCAAAAGCTCTGTGGAGGCTCGATCGTAGTGAACAGCTGAAGCTGGTTGACTTCAAGCGCTGGGTTGACGAGTTGAACAGCCTGATGTGAACAGATGTTCACATCCAGGAACATGGGTGCAAAGCCGGGGGGAGGCAAGTCACCCCACCTTCCAGTGCCACCAGCCCAGCACTTTGAGAACGAAGGGTCGCATGGCGGGCCCGCCCCGCAGCGTCAGCAGGTTGGTGATGGCATTGCGCGGCGGCCGCCGACCCCACCATTTTCCGCACTCGTACTCTGCATGACGAACCAGCACGACTGTCCTTGCCTCTTGGACTTCGGGCCTCCATTTGACAGTGTGAAGCAAACCTGATTGGCGCCTGCGCCCTACGGCTGGTGAGCAGACATGTGGCAGTCTGCAGTACTGCGGCTGACCCTGTGACCGGCTGCGTGGCGATGCGATGTCCATCACTCGCTGCGCCGCTCATGCTGAGTTCGGGGAGGAAAGTTCAATGCGAGCAACAGGCTCTGCCGTTCAAACAGCGGCATCGAATCACGTGCGACGAAAACTCTGAAACCTCACCCCGCCAGGGCCCGATGAGGTAGTGCTGGTAGGGATCGCTGAGGTAATTGCTAACCAGAGCAAACTCCTCCGCTGGCGCCCCCTCCTCTGGCGGATCTTCAGCACCCTCGGAATCCGCCGGCTGCGCCACAGCCGACGAGTCGCCCGCGCCGTCCCGCCACAGCGGCACGCTGCCAGCAGCAAGACGAATGGCTTGTAACGACAGATTGCAAGTCATGTTGTGCATCAGGCGGCTCCTCACACCCTCAGAATCTGCCGGCTGCGCCGCGATAGACGCGTGGCCTGTGCCGCCACGCCTTGCGCGCTCGCTGGCTGATTAGAACGCATCAGAGGAGATTACCGTGGTGCAGAGCTGCGACAAATTTCCTGGCGCACTCGCTCGCTACCTGGAAGCTCACTGGTATTTTTAAGGCAGAACACGAGCCAGGTTGTGCCGGCACGTCCACTCGTCGCATCCGGGACAGCACATTCAACAACTTGAGCTCCCACACATGTCCTTTGAAGTTCGTTCCTCTGCATTCTGCGTCGCACTGCTGTGGCAGAAGCGCCTTGCAGAGCGCCTTGCCTGTCCATTCCGCAAGGCTCCAGGAAATTCAACGTATGTGAATCGCACCTGTCATCCGCCTGAACCTCCTCCCACAGGCGCGCCGACATTGCGCCGTGAAGATCGGCAGCCGCCTGCTGAATCTCATGCATGTTTACTGTTGTGATTACAGTGTGGTTCACACCTGTCGTCAGCCTGCAGCTGCTGCCACAGGCGCGCCGACATTGCGCCGCGGGGCCGCGTGAAGATGGGCAGCCGCCTGCCGCTGGGGTCCGGCAGCCGGAGCTGCGCCCGCAGGTGCTCCCCTGCAGAGGCGAAGACTGCATTGTGAGTCCTGAGTACGACATGCTGACCTCAGCATACGTGCCCGAGTGCTGGGATAGAGTCCGTCAAAGCTGAGGTCGCGTGGCGGGCCGCACATCGTCTGAGCAGGACCTTGGCCGGCAAGCGTCGGTGCAATGTGCACGGATTCTGCATGCTGATCCGGTGAATCGAGGAGGATCCGACGCGAGCGCACATGTCTCGCCGAGCCCGAACCGCCAGCGGTCTGCGGCGGCAGATTGCCGCAGCACTGACTGCCATTCCAAGGCATCATGCGCCTGCCGGCAAAGCATCATTTTGCCTTGATGTTTTTCAGCTTTTTTGAGTTTCATTGTGAATATCAGGCAGGAGGATGTGCATCACATGTCTGTAAGAGCCATCAGCAGCTTGCTGTCCGCTCGCCTACCGCCTGTCGCCAGGCAATCCGGAAGCCGGAGTCAGCAACATTATGAGCTGCATCAGACGTAGAAATGTTGCCGCAGTACATGATATGTGTTTGGTTTGGGGTGAACCTAGTCAAGAGAAAAAAACGGGTGCCAGCGCACCTGGAGGCGTGGCCTCAGGTGCACGGGCGCAGCCCGCAGCCTTACCTTGACCGACAATAATATCTTTTGCCGTATCAGGGAACCAGCTGCAAGACCGTTCGAGTAGATACCCAGTGCCTACGGGCCTAAATGCGCTGCCGCACGTGCTCGGGCGCCGCCTGCAGCCGCGCCAGGTGATCTTCCCTATGACACGTGCAGACACAAGGAATGCGCAGTACATGGAAGCGACGCCGCGCCTGATGCCAGCGGGCCTGAAAGCGCTGCCGCATGTGCACGGGCGCCGCCTGCAGCCCTGCCTTGGCCGACAGCAGCGCCTCAGTGAACAGCTCCTGCTCCCACCAGCCAGGGGCGCCACCGCTGGAAAGCTGCCGGTAGGCGTCCGGCTCCTCCGACCAGCGCAGCGGCTGCGCACCCATAGCCACGTCAACTTCCGACGGAAAGACGCCAGATTGTGTGCCTTGACTGACGCTTCTGTGAACAGCTCCTTTGTGAACAGCTCCTGCTGCCATCGCCCTGGAGTGGCACCACTGGAATACTCCCGATATGCCTGGGGATCCTCTGACCGCCACAGCGACTGCGTGGACATCTGCTTGAGCGCGCATGTTTTGAAATCCTTCATCTGCGCCGGCAAGCTCGGCCTGCTCGGCTCAAGGTCCGCCAAAAACGGATGTAAGCGGCTCACAAGGTATCATAGAATGACCCCGGTGGCATGACCGTGTGGGCCGCATGTCAGCACCCACCGCCACGCCCATGACGCGCCTCGTCGCGATGCGGCGCTCTTAGCATGCTAACCTCGAACCGTACACGGCAGCAGAGAGCGCCTTGTGCAATCGAGACACACACCCGGTCGACGAGCTGCCAGAGGAGGTGCGCTGTGGGCCCGCCCGGCGTCGCAGCGCCGGCGTTGACATAAACGGTGTCCGTGTTGCACCCCTCGCCCTCGACCATGCACACCAGCGCGCCATGGCGCCATGGGTCCGCTCTCAGATACCTGAGGAAGAGAAACACAAATACTATTCTGCAGTGTTTCAAGCCGAACTTGCCATGTAACCGATTGCGCCAAGCAATGATGCTGCTCACACGTCGGTGTATAGATATGTGCTGCATGCAGGTTGAATTCTACCGGCACGCAGATCCGACATGCGTTCAGGCAGCGCTGGCCATGGAGAGTGCCATATTTATGGGGTGTGTCTGCGCACTTGTAGATGTCGTCGTGCAGCAACACGCTGCCGGCCAGGTTCAGGACGCTCACACCCTGCCGCACCACTCGCAGCACCTGCGCCGCGCCCACAACATCGCTTAGGACACTTCAGGTCTTTCGACATTGCCCGCCTGCCGCCAGTGTGGACAGCGCTCGAATGCTACAGTGGGCGCGGGATGCAGAGCTGAGGAGAAGCCGCGCCTGCCACCAGCTGGCGGCGTGCGCGGAGTCCAGCGGCAGCACCCGCATCGCCTCCGGCAGATCCACTGCGTCCGCCGCCCAGTCGCTGTCCCACACACAGCCTGCACATGGCCCTTGAGGTTTGCCGGTGTGTGACGAAACCCTAAACCCTAAACCCAAATGCCTAAAGCGAGAAAATCCAATGGCCGGCTTCGGCTGTTTGTTGCAGCCTCCAATCGTGGCACCACGTCATGTACATTGCACACGCTTGCTGTTGGTACAGTGTCAACTGTGCTGCACTCGGAAAGTGGAACAGGGGTCCAACACGTGTGCAGCTGCGTTGGCGATGGCCGACCTGCCCCGGGGAGCGCTTTGAGGAGCGCCTTGCAGATGCCGGGCTGGGCGCCGGCGAACAGCACCCAATGGTTGTACCTGGATTTGCGGATGGGTGTATGGGGTCATTGGCTATGATAAGCTTTGATGCGGCGTCACGGCAATGGCATCCAGGGACATTGTCATCAGAGCGCTCAGTCTGCCCGCGGTGGCGATTGCCGGCCAGCCTGCGACTGCAGCAGCCAGCGATCTAGGTGTCGCGGGCATGCAGGGCGCATCACGAACATTACAAAAGCAGACACAGTTGGCATAGAATGCCCACCCCAGGTCGCGCAGGTTGAAGATGAGGTTGAGCTGCACCCTAACGTCCGCCTCGCTGAAAGAGCGCAGCCAGATGAGCTCCCTGCTGTAGCTGCGCGCCTGCATGCGAGTGAGACCATGTGAACATCCGATTCGCTGAAGGGTTTTACGATTCGACAGCCGACCAGTCAGGACGCCAGACGATGCGCCAGTACTGGGTCATGTGGATCCGCGCTGCAGCAGCTCTGCGGGGTGCAAGGGCCAAACCCCGCCCCACACAGCAGGGTAGACCTCCCGCAAGCCTGGCTGTGCCATGTTCCAGTGCTGCGCCCCTCGCCTCGAGCCGCGCACCTTGAGCATGGCGTCCAACGTGCCCTCAGCGGCGAGGTCGCCGCTGAAGGCGCTCGTGCGGCCGAGGGAGAAGAAGTGCTGCGATGGTACCACATGCCGCATCGAGTCCGGCTTGTGCGACCAGGCCAGCCAGGCTCTGTACGCCCGCGCATCCCGCAGGCTGCGGCAGCACATTGATGCGTTGATCAATGCGCCAAAACAAAAAGCAGGGAAGCTTCCAGGCGGGCTCCATACGCTCGCGCGTCCCGCACGCGGCAATTGTGCACAAACGTCTCGTTCATCACGCAGGGGGTCTGGATCTCATATCGGGATCTCCCGGCCCTGGTTGCTGGTGCGGCTGCCATGCCAGGCCTGCTCATGTGCTGTCTGCAATCCTCGGCAGGCTTACTCAACTCCTACGGAACTCCAGTTGATCTGTGGTCACCTTAGGTGTGTGGAGGGGTTGGGGAACAGCTGCGGAGCGCAGCGTCCGTGTCCTGGTCCAGCTCCCCGTCCAGCTGCGCCAGATTGTAGCTTCCCACCGGCCGCCTCTGGGCTGCGCCGCCGCCGCCGCCGCTGAACATCCCGGCAAACGCCTGCATGTGCATCGGCAGGACCGGCGTGGAGGCGTCATGTGGAGGGTTTGCCTGCCTCGGACGGAAGTGGATTCAAGAGCAGACCGCCTGCAGGGTGTCGAGCCCTTCTGATCATACAGAGGCATGCCGCCGGTAATGCCCGCAGAGGCTCAGCGCGGGCAACTTAGCGCACGTGTCATGCCCCGTCCATGCAATGGCACTCCGACGACGACGTGGTGTCATAAATTGTGTTAATATCCAGAGGAGAGTTGCAAACAGGGTGCACCTGGCTTGAGGGAGCTGAGCGGCCATGGGAGACTAACAGCCAGCACGCCGCAGCCAGTCCCATTCCAGCGACCAACGTGCACAGCCTGCCTGCGAGCAACCGGCGGTTCGATGCGGCTGGTCGTGAGCGAGCCATGCCTGTGCCTTGCTGCCAAACTGACGCTGGCACAAGCTGCACAAGGCTGATGTGATTACTGTGCAGTTTTGTCACCCATGCGACAACCTGCTTGCTGCCTTGCTCCTGTATCTAGTGCCTGGCAGATATCTGTACAGGGAAAATTGCGGTATAAGCGAAGCGCTGATTAGCGCCCAAAGGCCGCCCAATCACTGAAACCTCGATAAATACTGCATGTCACGAAGGCTGTGCTGGCAATCATCTGGGCCGCGTGTTCGACGAGAAGTGAACTTTCAAAACCACCTGGCATGGCAAACGACATACTGAGAAGACGACGATTCAAGCGACCCTGGTTTGTGAGTCAGACACGCCAGCTGGCGTGCATGTGTCGTACTGATCACTCACACCTTCCTTTCGGCTGGTACTCTGAACACTGCGATCTTACAGCGGCGTGCGATGTGCTGGTAAGAATCCATGTGGTGTCAACACTGCGAAACGCAATACCAAACAACACAAAAACACAGCAATAACTTGCACAAAGTTTCTCAAACGGCAGACGCGCAGCAACACAACTTTTGCTCAAATGCTGACAGCTGCCAACGCTTCAGACTTGCGGCGGCGCTGGCTCGCATCTCGATGCGCGTAGCCACCACTTCCCGCAGCGCCTCCCACTCTGTTGTGCACAGGCGTGCCAGCGCGAGCCGAAGCAGGCTCGCCTGCAGCACTCCCCATCACGCAGCGGCGCATGCGTGCATTTCGATGCGCGACATCTCGATGCGCGTGGCTGTCTCCTCCCGCAGCGCCTCCATCGTGCTGCGCGAGCTCTCCAGCCGCCGCCGCACCGCCATCTGCATGCGCCGCAGCGTGCTAAGACGTCGGAGCACCGTCAGGAGTCGTCTTGTCCCAGCAGGCGCTGTGACAGGACTGTCACACACATACGCATCTGCAGCCGGCAGGGCTGCTAGAGCGGGCTTGGCGGGGCCGGCTGCCCTGCGCCGGGTGGATCAAAAGCACTCGTCACCGCATACCTGCCTCCTGTGCGCTGCTTACTGTCGATCCAAGGAAGTTCAGGGCAGGTTGTCTTTGATTTCCCTCACCTGGTGCGAGACGAGGGCTTCAAATGCACCGCTGAGCTCCCGGCTCAGCTGCGCCTCCTCCTCGAGGCACCGCCTGCGTGTGTCGCCAGGAACACAGTGTCATCGTCAAACAGGAAGCGAGCTTAAAGAACTGCGCACAACCTCCTTTGCTGCCGTCTACTGCTTGTCTCCACCTGTACGCCAGCAGAGCACGGGCAACTGTGCGCAAATGGGCAGGCAACTACCTCATGCATTTGCAGCAGCTCCTGCTCCGACGCCTTCGCGGCGCCTGCCGGCAGCGCATCTTGTGAAGCTAGAGGTAATTGCTGCTTGCATTCCGACTCCTGTGCTGTATTTGGAGGAGCATGCACACATTTCCAGCAGCATTAGCTCTGACTCTTCTGCCAGCAGCGCCTGCGGTGAGCGCGCCACGGTGTCGCTGCGGCTTGCGAAGCCAAGCCCAAAGGGATTCGAGGTGATACGCACTTTTCCAGCAGCTCCAGCTCCGATTCCTTGGCCAGCAGCGCCTGCCGGGAGCGCGCGACGCTGTCGGATGTCACGCCGCGGAGTTCCGCCGCCTGCGTCGCCAGCGCATCGGCTTCTGCCTGGAGCGCCACCACCTCCTGCTCCGTCGTCGCCTTCACCTCGTCGTGCACTGTATCGAGCCGCTTGACCTGCGACACATCACACGAAGAGTGCTGTTGCCAGAAGTGCTGTCGTCAAGAGTGCAGTAGCGCTGTCGCGAAAGCGCTCACTGTGGTAGTTTTCTTTTTGCCAGCGCTTTGCAAGTCGGCAGGCTCAACGACTGGGTCAGAGCTGTCTCGAAGAGCTGTCTCGAAGACCCGCCTCTGTCTCAGTGACGTTCTCACCTGCACGTCCAGCGTCTTCGTCTCCTCGAAGAGGGTTTTGAAGCTGTCACGCCGTGCCGCCAGCGCCTCCTCCGCGGCATAGCGCTGCGCCGTGAGCTCCGTCTCGGCGCGCTGGTAGTCCCCACGCAGCGACGTCAGCCCCGCCCGCACCGCACCCTGCGGATGACTCAGATTGTCGAAGTCAGGCCAGGTGCCAGCAGAGGCTGCTGGTTTCGAATGTTCTGTCTGAGCACGCCGTCTCGGCGCGCTGATAGACTCCTCGCAGAGCGGCCAGTCCCGCCCGCACCGCACCCTGCAAAGGGTCCACTTTCGCGAAGTCTTCAATTACAGCGTTTCTGGTCTCGTGTTGCCCTGCCTGTTGGCTCATGGCGTTTTCTATGGCAGCACATCCACTTCAGCCCCGGGTGCATTTGCCCTGCGCGCCAATGGCGCTCACGGCTGCTGGCCTTCAGCTGGTAGGAGCAGACAGTCGAAGGCTTCACTGACTGCAGGCTTCTGGCACCACCGATTGAGCTGCACCAATTCTGCTCAAGTCACAGACGACGCGCCTGCACTGGCACAGGATTGGATGCACAGTGCGACAGGCGTCACCTTCAGGTCTGCGGACACAAAATTGGCGGCGACGCCCGCGTCGCGGTCGACGCGGGCCTCATACGCGACACCGCGTGCGCGCTTGCCGGGCCCGCCGGCAGCGTTCAGCAGTCCCAGGCGCTCCGCCGCCGTGTTGAATTCCTGCATCCCCCACATTCATGATACCGTACATTAGTAACGTGTGGGAACATCGGGGCCGGGTGATGCCGCCGTGTTGAACTTCTGCATCGCAAATCGATGTGTTGGGAATACCGGTGCCAATGCCAGCTGACACGGCGGGACGTGTCGGCCCAAAGCCCTGGGCGGGAGCGGCGCACAGCCGTGTGTCTCTGCCTCCCTTTGCGAGCGGCTGCTGTTCCGGTACCCATGCGGGAGCAGGCGTGCTAACATGCAAAACCGCCAACGCAGGTGTGTCTCTCACTTCCTTCACTTGCATCTCAGGGGCAGTTTTGACTCTACTTCCCGCACCTGCGCCCTGCCCTCCAGCTCCTCGAAGCCCTTGGCGATGGCCATCTGCACGCGCTGCACCGCCTGCTCCAGGCTCAACACCTGGGCGCGCGACGCCGACAGCCGCTCCCCCTCGTTGATCCTGCACGCGGCAAGATGTTGGTGGGTGCCGCCGCCGCGGCTTTGCTTTGATCGTTGCTGGATCTGGTCGTGCAATTTAATGGTGCAAGCCCAGGAGGGCTGTGCTGTGTCTCCGGATACTGTTCACCGCACACCAGGCTGAGCCACCAGGTTGATCACGAATGTGAGGCGCACAGGTTGTTGGGCCACATGCGAGACGACAGACTCACTTGTCGACGTTTGCACCACCACCTTTGTAGTGCGCAGCTGCTCGGCAGCGCACAAGTACGCGTTGGGAAAGTGCACGGAGTTTCAGATGAGAGGCGAGGGTTATGAAACGAGGCAGGAGCCTCTCACTTGTCGGCGCTCATGCGGGCGGCCTCCTCTGCGGTGTACGGCTGCTCGGCGACGCGCTGCCGCAGCTCGGCATTGACTTCCTGCGCCGCCGCCACGCGGCTCTGCAGCGATACCACCTGCGCCTGCCAGTCTGCGTCCTTCTGCCGCTGGCTCTCCCTCCTTTCCTGCAGCAGCACATGCATAGTTTGTCTACAAACATTCCTGATGACAGCATCATGCAGCTGCCACGTCTGGGCACCCGACAGCTGCACCAGTGCGACATCCGAGGCTATTCGTGTCAGTGGCGACCGAAAGACTTCCGTGTGGCACCTGTGAATTTTGATGTCATGGAATCCAGCCATGTGCAGGATCTCACTTGGCCCGGCAAGTAGGGTACTGAACGAACGGATGGTGTTTCCCGAATGCCCTACTGCCAGGTGGTCATGCCAGCCCACCTGATACTTTTGGATGTGGTGCTGCCAGTTGGCGCGGTCGGCCGCCGCCTCGTCGCGGGCCGCCTGCGCCGCAGCCAGCGGCGCCGGCGCCGCCCGCATCGCCTCCAGCTGCACCTGCAGCGCCTGGTTCTCCTGTGCCAGCCGCACAGAGATGGCATCGACTTCCCCAGGGTCTGCACATCGTCCTCGCTGTTCCCTCCATTGTCCCACGCTCCTTGCGACAGGACCCCCGGTGCAATCTGCTGGGCGGCTGCCCCCAGGCGCGGTGAGGCCGCTGCACGGCTTGACATTGCACACAGTGACGTGTGCCTCTCCGTTAATCGTGATGTACGAGAAATCAGGCAACCCGGTCGAACGCCTCCCCACCGCCGCGGTTTCAGCGTTGGCCTGCAAAGCTCGAAACGTGGTGGCCTGCGTGTTGTATCACTCCTGAGCAACGTCTGGATCAACCGTTGCTGAAGTTGAGACAAACACCCACCGCGAGCGCTTGCGGGCGGTGACGCTTGCGCCATATTCCGCTTGCTATCCGTAACATGTACTCGTGGAGGCGAACGGGAGCCTCACCGCTGCCGTTTCCGCGTTGCCGCCACGTAGCTCGGCGTTGCGGGCGGTGATACTTGCACCGTATTCCTCAGTGATGCGGGCGTCCGCCTGGTCGTCCACCGCCATGTAGCGCTCGTAGGTGCGCTCCACAAAGTCCGCAAACTCCGCCATGTCGTCTGCAGGTTGGGGCGGAAAGCTTCTCTAGACTCCGACGCAGTGCAAATCAGTCGTCTTGGGTGCGACCCAGGACGCACACAAACTCCGCCATATTTTCGGAGGGCTGGGTGGATGCAGCTTCAGCAGTTAGCCGCCTGTGGAGGTGAATCATGCAGGCAGGCTGCTGGCGGCGCAGGGTCGAACGCCCTCTGCCATTTGATGTTTTAGTTGCCACAATACTCTGGCAGGCCAGGAGCGCAGCGGCATGGCAATCTCGAAAGGCGGCTTCTGCCAAGTTCCCTTCGGGGTCGACAGCAGAGCTGCTTCAGGGACGCACTGTTCTCCCAGGCGTGGGCGGGCGGCGCCGAGATCACCTTCTCCCGGTAGTGCAGGTAGTCCACCAGGAAGCGCAGCACTCCCAGCAGCTGCACAACTCACATGAGGAAGATCTCAGTTGGGGCGCAATCGGGACTGGGCGGGGTTTGAAAGGTTTAATGTCTCAACCCTTGGACTGGGGAGTCAACTGTGAGGCGCACAGAGGAGCGCACGGTCCGGACGACGTTCCTGCTGCTGCCTGCCAGCCGGTCGATGCAACAAGGGCAGTGCACGCGGCCGAATCGGCTGGACATTCCTCAGTGCTTGTCGTGGAGCCTCACGCACGAGCCCTGCGCCGCACCTGCGGCCAGGTGCTGGCGTTGCCCGGCGTGAACAGCGCGCTCTTGCCCGGCACGTGCTGGTAGCCGGTCCATTTCAGGAACGCCTCGATGTCGGGCTGCACAGAAGCGGGGAAGGGAGATCATCAGCATGGTGCATGCCCTCCACAGCTGCTCCTCGAGCTCCCAGGGCATTTGCAAAGAATCTTGAGGCATGACGCAAAGACTTGCACAGTGTCATGGTGGCTCATGGTGGCATGGCCGCAGAGGATTCCGGTGCTCCGCAGAAACCCAGATGTCTCAGCACCAATCATGCGGCACACCTCAAGGGACTGCTTGCCGTTGGCGCCGGCGGGCGACTCCTGCCACCGGGGGTCCACCTGGCGCATCATGAACCGGATGAGGTGCTCCCAGTCCGCCTTCCGCGGCGACGCCAGCCTCTGCAGCCACAGGTGCAAAACTGTCAGCGGTTGTTGATGTGCATGTCCATGAACGATGCACGGAGAGTTGCGAACTAAAGGGGATCTTGTGCTCTGCACACGTCCGTGCTGCTTTCCGGAAATGCCCCCTCGCGGCAGCTGCCTCTCTGCCAGTGCTGCCACTATTGCGGCAGCTTTGGTGGCGTGCAGCTGCTGTCTGGCGGCAATCTCCGCCTCCGTTCAGCGAAACGGAGGTGATTTGCCTGAACAACAGCGCCCACCTTCAGGTCGATCTCCTTGTCATAGCCCCTCGCGCTGACATAGGCGATGACGTCCTTCATGCACCGCAGCTGCCACGCCTTGTCCGTAATGGGTCGCGGATCCACGGGGCCCTTCCCGTGGCCGCTGCGCCGGACGTTGGCGTGCCGGCCCGGCTCCTGGCGCGCCGGCGCGGCGCTGCCGGGTGGCGCCACCGACTGCCGCGCCTTGGCCATGCCACCCTTTGCCGCCACCCGGTTGGGCGCCATGGACATGCGCCTGTTGGGCATGGCGTTGGGGCTCACGGCCCCCAGCGTCTGCCGCCGGTGGCCGTCCATCTCTGCGTGCTTTCGGAACTATAAGCAGGAAGTTGTGACTTCGAGTGCAGCTTTGCAGGAGCACGGCTGCTGGCTGCGCCCACTAGGATGCAGTGCGCTCACAGTCGTTCAACACGTCGCTGCGAGGCAGACTCGTCTCATGGATCAGGCTCTGAAACAAATCTTGAGCGACAGCTGGCGCGAGCTTTTGAAGCAGGCTGGGAATACCAGGATGGGAATTCTGAACACACAAATCAGTACGTGCAGCCGGGCAAACGAGTACTACACGTGCAGAGCTCACTCTCATTTGCAGATGCATGGCATTCTGATCGTGTTGCTTTAGGCCACGATCACTCTTGCTGACTTTGATTGCTGAGCCAGCACAGTTGCCTCGCAGGTTCCACCCCTTGCATCTGCATGAATTCCTGTCATAGTTCAAGTTCATTTCACGCTTGCCGTACGCGACGCCGCACAAACTGTTATCCTCGATGCCATCTCCAAACTTGCGAGCAGCACTGCGCATTTGACATTGCTGATATTGAGTTGCCTAACATTGAAACTTTCGGAACGGCAACAGTGCCAAACCGTGGATCATGTCGTCGCTGCTGAGGCACCCACTACTTCGGAGCGAGTCCCACTTCTCGCCAGAGGCGGCTGCGCAGCTTACGTTCGAGCTGGATGACGATGCTGACGAGCAGCATGACGAGGAGGCGGCAGCGGCGGCGCCAGCGTCACCTGTGTCTCCAGTATCGGATCATGCAGGTGATGAGAATCCCAGTAAACTTGTGTCGACCCTGCTTCCTCCCTGCCCTCCTCTGATGTCACCGCGGTGGTATCTGCACACCATTTGCAATGCATGCACAACCTTGTCATGCATGCCGCATAGCCACGCAAGAAGCCAGTTTCACTGGCCTGGATCGGCAAGCTGCTGATTGACACAAGGTTGTGTGCAGACCGACTCACGGAGCCTCTGACGCAAAAGGAGCGCAAGACCGGCACCACGTGGCAGGTGCGCAGGAACTTTTGGATCAGAATTGACACTCACACAGCAGCTTGCATTGTGTGCTTCTCGTCCGCCTGGATCTGCATTGCAATAAATTCTGGCCGTTGTCTCGACCTGGTTCTTGGCAGTTGCCCCTTTGGTAATGTTTGACAGCTCATGTGCACGACAGGCAACAGCGGCGGTGCTCCTAGCGGACATGTTTGGCCTCGGAACGCTGACGCTCCCTGCTGACTTTGCGAGGTGCGCACGCTGCCTGGGTACACACTGGAGCATGCACGAGAGACGTGTCCTCACCTCCCTCATTTCTGCACCACACCGTCCACGGCTGTCCGCTGAGCTTCGACACCGCCTCCAGCATGGTGGTGTAGATTGGAGTGTCAAACTGCCTACTATCTCTTTCAGAATGGTCAGAATGCCTCTCTGCAGGTTGGGCTGGGCGGTGGCATTGGGCGTGATGGCACTGTCAGCGGGCGGGCTGATCTTCTCCGGCCTACTGTTTACGCGCCTCGGCATGCTGGTGCCGCGCGCGCAGACATTCGCCGACTTTGGCGACGCCGCCATGGGCCGCCGGGGGCGCCGCCTGGTCTACTTCTGCGTCTACACCTGCATCGCGCTGGAGCCCGTCATCCTGCAGCTCATTTGCACAGAAAACCTGCGCCAGATCCTGCACCGCACCGGCATCTCCCAGGTCGGTTGCCGTGCTTGATCGGCTCGTCTTGGCTCAACGCTGCGGCATGCCTTGTGCCATGATGTGCAGGAGGAGCAGGAACCATCGTTTAACTGCATGAGTTCATGAGATCTGCGCTTGTTGTTGCTGTCACAACTGCTGTCGTGGAAGGACAGCCCGCGAAACTGACTGCGGTCGGTGATTCTGCAACTGCTTCATGTTTGCCGGGCGCAGCTGACGGCGGGCGCCGCCATCGCAATCTTCATGATGCCGCTCAGCCAGATCCAGACGCTGGACGAGATTAGCTGGCTGGCCTACAGCGGTGCGGATTCTCTCCCTGATTCTGATCGTCCTTGAGATGACTCAGGAGCGATCCCTGACATGCTCCTGGCTCCTCCGCTCTGCACTGTTTCTGTAATGCTGGTCTGGCTTGCTCAATTGGCACTCTGTGCTCAATTGGCACTCTGTGCTCATCAGAGTGCCGATCTCTACAGGCCTGCGGCTGAGTACGAGCTACAGTCCTGGTTGCGCTTCACATGCTGGGCCTCCGCTTCACATGCTTCGTCTGCAAACAGCGTACACACAATTGCTCACACAGGCACCATCGGCATGCTGGTGGGCGTGGCAATTGTCTTCGGCAAGCTGGTGGCGCTGCCGCCGGCGCCGCACAGCGCCATGGTGCCCGTCGTCAGGACCAACCCCCGCGCCGGCGTCACCGCCGTCCTCGATATAGTCTTCACCTATGGCGGCCAGGTGCACTTCCGAAGCCTGTCCACCCGCACACACAGCATGTTTTGCGCTACACCACGACATGGTGCCCATCGTCAAGAGCAACCCCCGCGCCGGCGTCGCCGCCGTCCTCGATATAGTCTCTACCTATGACGGCCAGGTTCGCATTGATCCAACACTGGCTTCTTCTCTCCAAGGCCGCCAGTGTGCAGATCGATAGTTCAACCGGCCTCAGGGGCGGCTCCCACAGGGGCTCTGAGCTTTACGGAGTCGGGCTATGCATTGCTGCGCCGCCGACGCAGTCGCAGCCGCCCTGGCTCAAGGCGATGCGGATCCATCCTTGCTGACAGGCGTCTGCGGCGCCTGTTCCACTTCTGAACATGTCGTCAACCTTCCTCACAGAAATCTTCAGAAGTCTGGCGAAATTTCGAGTCAAAACAACTCCATGTCTGTTCCTCACCTCACAGGTGAACTGGGTGCGATACGTGGCCGGCATGAAGCGCCGCAGTGACTTCAAAAACGCCGCGTCATTTGCCGGCGCCTTCATGACGGTCATCTATGTTGCGCTGGGACTCTATGGTTACCACATCCTGGGCAGCAGCTTTGACTTCGAGCAGGTGCACAGCATCTTCTCGTGCACAGTTCTGCAGGCTGTCATTCTGAGGTAGTGCTGTTGCTGCTTGCTGCTGCAGCGCATGCGAGCACTGCACTTGTGATAGAGGTGTGGATGGAGATTCCTGACGCGCCTTCTGTGTGCCAATGATGCAGCCGGTGACCTCAATTTTCGAGGTGAGTCTTGACTCTGGCACCACTACAACCCTCCTGCAAATGGGGCCACATGCCGTCTCAGAACCCATGGCAATTCGACTCCGCTCAACGGTAGTATCTGACATG
>JAABUM010002691.1_pt1 | contig 23318 bp, 44 predicted proteins | sample 5559161 | NCBI WGS metagenome assembly JAABUM01 (sample SAMN10711868, study PRJNA513369) | rock metagenome | isolation source: Antarctica rocks | place: Antarctica: Victoria Land, Siegfried Peak nord
TGGTTTTGCTTTGTTTTCAGCTGGGACATGAACGCTAGCCTCAGAAAGGCCTGAGAAACGTTTTGCGATGCTGTTCAGCATGCTCAGGACCCTATCACGTGCTGACACGTGTTGAAATAGTTTAGCGTTTCACCCTTTTAGTTTAGCGTTTAGCGTTTCCTCGAAATAGTTTAAGCACGAACCCTGGACTCCGAGTCCCTTTCCGACCTCGTCCGGGAACAACTTTCCAATACCCCCTCGATGCTCCTAGCATCGCTCATGCAGCTTCTTCAGCGCTGCGTGGAGTGTGTGTTCACGACAACCAGCAAGCGTCTCCCACGATCATCGTCTCAATCTGACGTGGAGTGGCTGTGCGCCGCGCAGCGGCTTTGGTGACTCGTTGACAAAACCGAAAACGGCATCATCCTGAGCTCGCCACCTGCCGCACAGTCATCGTACTCGATGCAAAGCGCCTGAAGCAAGACTTGGGTTGGCTGAGTCGCACAGAGTCTCAAGTGGCAGCATGAGCTCGACGGTGGCCAACCCTCCGGGCGCTTTGGGCTGGGAGCTGCATGGGGCAGAGGCGCTCGGCGTGTCTTTCTCCCAATTCCGCTTCACGATCGCCTTCTTCCTCAGCGTGATCGCCGGCGCAGCCTTCAGGCTGTTTCCCAACCCCAGAGGTGAGCGCCGCGGCGCGATCAAAAGCTGTCGAGCAGCGGCTGTTCAGCTAGTATGCTGACGGCCCACACACAGCTCCAAGACTCCCGCTGACTGGCTTGCCGAATCCAAGCAAACTCCAGTAACCCTGATCATTTCATGCTGCGCAGCGCGCCACATATATTCGGCGCTGTCGGGCTTCCTGCTCATCTACTACCCTTTCGGCAGCGGCGTCTTCAACGCCCTGGTGCCCGCGTTTTTCAGCTACCTGGCCATGCTGCGCTTCCGAGAGCACGCCGGCACGCTCACGTGGCTCACCAGCTTCGGCTACCTGCTCTGGTGGTGAGGCGCCGTGCTTTCACATCTGGCTTTCATTTGCCTTCATATACACCGCTGCGGCACATCTGGCTTCTGTCACTACATCTCTGCTGCAGGATGCATTGATTCTGCACGAGCGGCGGACTGCACAGTGTGCTATATAGCAGGGTCAATGCACCGGCACACCCATCAGTTGCAAGCCGTCCACAGGCTAGTGACTTGTGTTGCTTGTGCCGCAGCCACATCGGCAGCGCAAGCGGGCAGGCCTGGAAGGAGGGCAAGATGGACTTCACGGGCGCGCAGATGGTGCTGACGCTGAAGCTCATCTCCGTGGCCGTCTGCTACCAGGACGGCCTGAAGGAGGACAAGGTGGGGCCTGGAGGCCAGAACCTGCGCATCGTTTTGTAATTTGTTATCATGAAAGCACGCATGGTGGTGACCAGCAGCCGGACACCGTGGCCGGGATGGCGTGTGGATTTTCATATGCCCAGGGTCTGCATGTCAGGGTCTGTTTTGTGCCGTGCGCAGGACCTGAGCCCGTACCAGCACAGCCACAAGCTGAAGGAGCTGCCAAGCCCGCTGGCGTACTTGTCCTACCTCTTCAACTTCGGCAACCTGCTCGCGGGTGAGAAGGCAGACGAAACAGCCCTGCTGCACATGCTGGCCCTGCCGGAATCAAACAGCGGCAGTCCAGCGACCCCATTGTCAGGAATTGCCTCTCCTGCCGGCCAGCTGCCTCATTGCAGGGGCATCAAGCATGAACCGCTGGACCTGATCCTACACACCATCTGCTGCAGGGCCATTCTTCGAGGTGAAGGACTACCTGCAGTTTGTGGAGCGCGAGGGCGTCTGGTCGAGCGGCAACCGCGGCGGCAGCCTCAATACAGTGGTGCCCGGCCTGCTGCGCCTGGGCAAGGGCATCCTGTGCGCCGCGCTGCACCTGTACTTTACCGCCTACTTCCCCGTGGCCGCCCTGGAGTCCGCCTGGTTCCCGCGCATGAACTTCCTGCGGAGGTGCGACCTCGTTCCTTCCAAGTCTGACCCGTGTACGGCATTTTGCTGCCTGCGGATTGGCCTAGAACACCACTGCACATAGGTTGCTATGCATCGACAGTGCCTGTAGCTGCAGCTCGGCATGTTGCCGGTAAGGCTGACCTTTCACTCACGAATGCGTGTTGTCCTGCAGGCTCGGTTTCATCTACGCAGTGGCGCTGACCTACCGGCTGCGCTACTACTTTGCGTGGGCGGTGTCGGAGAGCTCCCTCATCTTCTCCGGCCTGTGCTTCAACGGCTACGACGACAGCACTGGGCGGGCGAGGTGGGACCGTTGCGTGAACACGCGCATCCGCAAGGTGGAGCTGTCAGACTCGGCGGCGCGGCTGCCGGCCGACTGGAACATTGCCACCGGCAACTTCCTGCGCAGATGTGAGTGCAGATCCTACTGTTCTGCTCTCCAGAACGCGCTTCTTCGTCTGATCCCCTGTTCTTGGGTTGTGATGGCAACTTCCATTCGCAGTCCCGCCCTGTGTTGCTGCCATGTCTCTTCTTATCTGCCTGCAGGTTTCACTGCGCCACTTTGCGAAGCCGACCTCCAAGCAGCGCTGCACATGGCGCTCCTGATGAGCCCAAGCTTGACCTGTGCAATTGCAACACGCAGACGTCTACGACCGGCTGACGCCAAAGGGGCGCAAGCCTTCGCTGTCTACGCTGGTCATCACGCAGCTGATCAGCGGCCTCTGGCACGGCATCTTCCCCGGCTACGCGCTCTTCTTCATCTCCTGCGCCTTCTTCTTCAACTCCTCCAAGGCGAGTTGGGGATGCACTTATGAGACGCCTGCGGTCACCGCACCTAACTTGTACTTCGTGCGGCAGTGTCCATTTATTGAGGAAAAGATGCAAACCCTTGCCCGCCATGCTGCACAGGTGCTGTACCGGTACGAGCGCACCTGGAGCAGCGGCGTGCAGAACAACCTGCTGTGGCGACTGCTCAAGCTGCTGTACACGGAGCTGACGCTGCAGTACCTGGGCACCGCCTTCATGGTGGGTTTGGCTTCTTCTGCCTGCATCACCCTGCATTGTTGATGCGGTGCAGCCTGACAGCGAATCGGGTTATGGGGGTGCGTTCAGGGTGACAGCCGGCTGGAGACTCAACAAGATGCTGTGTTTGTGCGCAGGTGCTCTACGCCAAGGAGAGCTTCGCGGTGTGGCAGTCCATGCACTTCTTCGGCCACATCCTCGTTGCAGGCAAGCAACAGCCGCAAGCTGTTCCTTCCTGTTGAATCCTGTAGGAGAAGCTGCTGTGTCGAGGAACCTCCTGTGCCGCATGGCGTGGCACCCGCCTAGTGTTTTGTAAGACCAACTCTATCTCTTGGCTCCGCAGCGATTACCATCTTCGGCGTCGTGATGCCGCCATCGAGGTCGGGCAAGCCCAAGGAGCCGGCTGGCGGGCAGCCCACAGAAACCGACGGCAGCGCTGCAGCGCACGGCAGCAAGGAAGAATAGGGAGGAACGGCAACGACCGTCGATGCCGCCAACAATGTGGCACCTTCGTCATCGTGACAGCGCTGTGTCCGCCGCATGCCACTGATGACCAGCCCCAAGCGGTAGAAGGTCTGTATGCACGACTAAGCGGCACGCCAGGGGATGATCGAACGGGAGGAACATTCGAGCGGGACATGAGCACCTAAAATGAGCAGGCTGATATGCAGTGAATTTGATTTGTTGTCAAAACACAAATGCCGGAGGGCACCAATTTTGAAAGGGATAGGTTGCCATCTGGGTCGATTGGAACACGCAAGGCAGCCCGCCATAGCTGAGTCGGCCCGACCATAGCTGTATCCCAATCAAATGCGGATCACAAGCAAGTCCTATTTGCAAAGGAGAGCATTTTGCAGCTTGCAAGTGGCGCTTTAGTCCTACCGTGCAGTGCTGCCTTGCAAGCTTGGACGGCGGAACCACCGCTTCTTGATCCCGCCACGAGAGACACCGACTAGCAGCAGCTGGCATTCGTAAAACATGGCGTGTCCTCTCGGGCAGCGATCGCATGTAAGGCTCGTCTTCGGGAATCAGCAACGATCAGGTGCGTAATGATCCTTTCAAGGAACAGCCTGAGGCAAACAGTGGGCGACCAGCTTGAAAGAACCAACGCATGCGCCAGTCTCTGCAGGTCTCGCGAGGGCACGATGCAGCCCGGTGGTGAAGGCGGTGAGCACACCAGCCCTCAGATCACGGCGCACTAGATGGCCGCAGCTCCCCAACATCCTGGAAGGTGAGACAAGCACAGAGATGGCTGTCGCAAATGCGACGTCACATGCATGCAGCGCATCCACATCTAAGACGACGGCTGTGTCGATGGCAGGTGATTTGTGGAGGGGTAAAAAACAGACCGCGCAGCCTGCGGAGCCGACGCTGCAGGACTGCACCAGCCTGGCATGGCTCCGAGCCGGCCTCAACTGGTCTCCAACGGTGCTGCAGGTGGGCATTGTGTTGCAGAAGGTGAATGCCCGCAGCACCGACAGCTTCCTGCACAGCTGCTTTTCTCCGTAAGAACCGTCTGCAGACCTGCACACGCGGTGACGTACACACAACTGGATGGCGCAGATGGCGACGCCGGACGGGCGAGCGCTGGGGCAGCAGGACGACGGCGGCTTCGGGCAGTTCTTCAGGGGCGACCTCCCCAAGAAGCTGGGCCTGCTGCTGGTGAGGCGCGCTGCATCGTCTGACGTGGCCTCTCCACAGATCGCAGCATCTGCATCCCGCGAACCCTCTGCAATGCAGATTGCCGCATTCCTGTTGCCGGCAGAGCCATGGGGAGGCCGAGGCAGAGACTGTTTCAGCGCTTCTGACTTCCTGCTGGCTACCGGCAGGCGCTGCTGATCTTCTCGCGGGTGGGCGTGTACATCCGGGTGCCCGGCGTGGACGTGGACCGCTTTGCAGACAGCATGCGCTCCGGCGGTGGCGGCCTGCTTGGCTACATCGACCAGCTGTCCGGCGGCTCCATCTCCAAAGTGGGCCTCTTCTCGCTAGGTGAGCCGACGGGAAGTCAAATCCAAGACGAGCAGTGTTCGACAGCAGTGGAGCTTGATACAGCACAAGGGCGCTGCCGGCATCGGCTTCTTCGGCTGCCTCAGCTGACACTAGGAGCAATGAATGCCAGCCCGCGGCCGCGGCGCCCGCAGGCTGCAATAAACACAGAGTTCACTTGTGAAAAATCCGCCATGCTGCAAGTGTGATTGATGATTCGTTCTACAGCCGTGTCAAGGATGTACTGCTGTGATGCAGGCATTGTGCCGTACATCAATGCCTCCATCATCCTGCAGCTGCTGGCGACGGTGTTCCCGTCGCTCAAGAAGCTGCAGCGGGAGGAGGGCACCCTGGTGCGAAAGCATCACCAGGCCATTCGCCATTGCAGTAGCGCTGACATGAGAGACTGCGGCAGACAGCGCAGCCAGATGTTCGATGGACGGGTTGTAATTCACCTGGCACTTGCGTGTGCCGTCATGACTGTCGCCTCAGCTGCAGAAGGCTGACGCACATTCCCTGCACTTTCGGCAGGGCCAGTCGCGGTTCCAGATCTACCAGAAGTGTGCGGCGCTCGGTTTCGCCGTCATCCAGTCGGTTGGCCAGCTGACCTACATCCGGCCGTTCGTGAACGACTTTTCGGCAGAGTGGCTCGTCACCAACTCCGCCATGCTCACCGCCGGCGCCATGATCCTGGTCTACGTGAGTGCATACCCTCCAACTGGATCTGCAAATCTTTGACCTGATGCAATGCCTACTCACAGCACACAGTTGTGGACGCTGAGCTTCACTTTCATGGTCTCGTTGTCTACATTCAGCCGAGCTCGAACTTGAGGTGAGGTCGTGCATTCACAGGATAACCTGCTCTTTTGAGGGCTGACTGGGACTCTTCTACGCCGCAGACCTTGGACGTGATCACGGAGCTGAAGTTGTGCATGTGTACAAGTACGCGTAGTTGCATAAATATATTTTGTGCTGCAGACTGCGGATGTGATCACGGAGCTGAAGCTGGGCAACGGCACCTCCATCCTCATCTTTGCCAACATCGCGTCCGCGCTGCCCACGTCGGTCGGCGGCGCCGTGCAGCAGGCAAGCAACACGGCTGCTCTCAGATATTGATGTGAATCGGAGCAGCTGCCATATATCATGCTTGCATTTACGTCCGTTGCCCGATGCGCCCTCAGCACAGCCTGCACAGCATCGGCGCATCTCAGCGGATGTGGCGTACAGCAGAGGCAGGCAGGGCAGGCACTGGCTCCAACCTGCTGCTAATTGAATGCCTGCTCCACAATCTGTGCTATCCTTGATGTTGCTCCCGCAGGCCAGCAGCGAGAACAGCGCCAACCTGGCGGTGTACACGCTGGCCTTCTTTCTGACGACGCTGGGCATCGTGTACGTGCAAGAGGCGGAGCGCAAGATCCCCATGAACTATGCCTCCCGCTACCGCGTCGGCGGCCTCGGCCGCCAGTCCTACCTGCCCTTCAAGGCAAGTCTCGTGCTGCCTTGGTTTCTGAGGGTTCCCTGCTGGGTGGTTGCATTGTGACGGCGCCAAGTCCGACAGCTTGCAGTGCCTGTGCCCCCTGCGGCCGGCAGTGCATGCTGCCAACAGCGCTGTGCTTCCTGAAGTTTCTGCCAGAACCTGGCATTTTGTCGTGTGTGGGTCCTCCACCAAACGCACGAGTGGTGTACGCATGCACACGAACGCGCAACTCGACTGGACTCTGGCTGCCTCACGGCTCGCACATGAAAATGTCCATGCGCATCTGCAGGTGAATGCGACGGGAGTGATGCCGGTCATCTTCGCCTCCTCGCTGTTGGCGGCGCCGACGGCGCTGGCGCGCTACTTCAACACTCCCGCCTTCGCCACCTTCGCCAAGGCTGTCTCCCCCGCCGGCGGCTTCTATCTGCCGGTCAGTGCGCCGGTCTCCAGTGCACTTGCCGTGCCTCGGTGTGCTTGTGAGCCACCGGTGGCGCCCCCTGCCGGTCAGGGCCTCGTGCTTCTCGGCTGCTGGCGCTGATGCTGATACACATCAACGACGACAACCCGGTGCTGCACCTCAGAATTGCAGCGGGTGTGTGCGCGCATGCGCATGTCGATGCTCATGACATGGTGGAGCAGCGCTCACGGTATCATTCTATGCTGACCATAATGTCTGACTAATTGTGTGGTGCGTGCGGCAGGTGAACGTGCTGCTGATCGCCTTCTTCAACTGGTACTACACCTTCCTGCAGCTGGAGCCCAAGGACCTCGCCGAGCAGCTCAAGCGCCAGGTGCGCGCTGCATGGAAGGAGACAACGCCTGCCTTGTTGGCGCCGCACCTACTGTGCTTCAGATGACTATACGGACCTCAGGCTGCGACGCGCCTTTGAAATCGGCCCTGCGGCGGAGGTGGAGGTGCAGGATTACTGCCTCGAACGACGCTGCGCCAGCACAACTGGAACACAGAGCCCGACCAGAGCTTTGCTGCACGCTCGCTGTGAGTTGAAGGTCCCGCTGCGTGCTGCGCAGGGCGCGTCCATCCCGGCGGTGCGGCCCGGCCGCAAGACGGCGGAGTTCATCACGGAGACGCTCAAAAACATGTCGGTGCTCGGCTCCGTGTTTTTGGGCGCCCTCGCGGTGCGGCTGCTGGCGCATTTGCTGTGCATTTGCTCATCTCCCATCAAGCTCAGGGCATCTTCTCCTTGCTGCAAGCAACTCTCCAACGCTGACACCTCTTGTTGGTACGCAGGCGGCGCCCGCGGCGGTGGAGGCCATCACGAAGCTGACGGCCTTCCGCGGATTTGCCGGCACATCAGTGCTCATCATCGTCGGCGTCGCAACTGACACCGCCCGCAAGGTGCGGGCCCGTGCATTCCTGGTCGCGCGTGCCAGCCGCAAAACACTGGCTCCTGCCTCTGCCCAAAAGTGTGTTGTGCTCGGGGCCTGCTGTGTGAGATTGCAGAAACGTTTGTGCTTGCGTGCGGCAAGCTGTCGTGAACCTATGCAAATTTGAACACAGGTGCGAGCAGAGGTGGCCATGCAGAAGTACGGAGACTTGGACAGGCTGTACGACGATGACAACGACAAATTTTGACCGCAATTTGGGCGCTACCCTCTTGGACGAGCACCTGTCATATACCTAGGTAACAGAGTTTGACAGGCTGTGATTGGTTTCATAATTGTCGGTCGTCTAATTACAGCATCACGATTGTAGATTGCCTCAAGCTGCTCTTGGTTCGCATCAGCAACCTAATGTTAGGTGATAAGTGCGCAAGATACCTAGAATGAAGGGTTCGTGCTGGGAAGGCAAGCATTCCCACAAGCCGGCATCGGTGCAAGCAGCAGCAGCGCACAACAGATATAGCATGTACACACTCCAATCGGTCAAGCAACTCGTTTGCGATAAACTCATCAAACTGCACTGGTTCAAGCACATCTCTCACAAAGCTGCACCAGTTTGCAGCTACTCCACGCTCAAGCGAGCGCGCTGCACCGGACCCGGTGCTCGGCTTTTGCGCACGCCTTGAGCATCATGTCCACAGCGCTCAGCTTGCTGGCGGCCTGCTGCTGCGCCGGCGACTGCAGCTCTAACGGCGGGCATGCAGTCATCTCTGGCGAGTTGCAATCTCCTGAGTCACACGCGCACCAATTTATTAGTCGCCATGCAAAAGGGCAGGTGGTTCAAAACGATCGAGCACAAGCAACGGGCAAGCCTGCACATGATTGCGTGGGCCGGCTCACAAGCAGGTGCACTATCGACTGGCGGCTCGTTGCGCAGTGCAGTCATCAGCATTCCTTCCTCCAGTACCTGCCAGCGGCAGAGGCGGGCGCGCGAGCGGGTTGCTGATGCCGCTGCAGCGCTGCAGCGCCGCGTTCCAGTCCAGAAAGCTCAGCTGCGACGGCGAGCCGTGGGGAGACGCCGCCAGCGGGCTGGGCGCGTAGTCCGGGGACGAGCCGAACACCGCGTCAGCGGAACACGCAGCCGTCTTGCTCAGCGCCGAGCAGGACGTGGCGGCGCCCGCCGCGACGCCGCTGCTGACGGATCGCTGCTGGCCGTCTTCGGCCAGCGATCTGATCTGGCTTCCTGCGGGATCACTCAGCAACGCGCCAGAGTCGCAGCGCAGGCTCAGGGTGCGAGTGACCAGCACCACCGAGGCGCGGTCCACCTGGGAGGACATGGTCCTGCAAGCGGGCAAATGCGAGTTGCCTGAGCACCGACACAGCATCCAACTCTGACACCAGGTGTGACAAACAAGCACAGAGGTGTACTCGTGAGTCAATGGGCGCAAACATGATCTTTATACAAAGTCACAGCAATCTGAGCAAAGTGCAGCAGCGCATCACAAATGCATCCAAGATTAGCAGGGTGCGGCACCTGTACACACTGGACGAGGACACCTCCGTGCTGCGGCTATCGCGGCTGGCGCCGCCGCCGGACTCGCTGGTGGTGCTGGGCGAGGCGGACACCTTGCGCTTGCGCGGCCGCTGCTCCGCCGCCGAGTCGGCAATGGTGAGCGACAGCTTGCGCGTCACGCTGCGGCCTTCGTGAATGATGGGGCCGTTTGGCGACGCGGACTGGCTGCCATCGCGGCCTTGCAGCAGCGGCGGCACCACTTTCGGGTGCTTGACCCTACAGGTGTCAAGCCACCGCCGGCGCGTCAGCGGCATTCAATTTCAACTGAGCGGTAACTCATGCAGCATCAGCGATGTGACCAGCTGCGGGGCGGCACCATCAGCCCGAGCAACCCCGGTGCATGTGCGTGGCAGTTGCGATCGTCTTGACACAGCAGTGAGCCCACAGCAGGCGGGGCTGACCGCCTTGAGGTGCCAATGAGCATATCAAAAAACTCACCTGGAGGTGCGGCGCACAGATGAGCCGCTGCTCTGCGGGCTCAGCAGCGCACTTGAGGAGGAGCTGCGTTTGTGGTCCGGCGTCCGCACGTCCGACATCATCGTGCGCCGGCGTTCCTCTCGTTGCCGGCTGACTCAACAGTGTATCAGCAAAGGCTCCTGCACATGCAGCAATTCCCGTTGCATGCCTTCGAAACAGCCGCAGTTCAAGTTTTTCGAGCTGCGCGACAAGCTGGAGCCTTTTAATAGTGAAGATGAATTGTCCTCGAGCATGCACTTGCAACCTCTCACCTCCACGGGCAGCCGCGATGCATGCTCGCGGTGCCCGATCCTCAGGTCCGACACACCTGCAACAGGTTGCAAATCTAGTCGTGAACGACGAGCAGGCACGATCAGGTGAAGCAACAGCCATGCAATTTGCCTCGGTGCCGCATGCAGATGCAACAGGGCAGGAGGAACCGAGGCGGGGCGGTCGGAGGTTCGCGTAGATGGTGGTGGTGTTGTTTGACACCACTGAGACTCACCGTGAGGATGGCCAAGTCGCTGATCTTTGGCGAACGTGTCGGCCGGTAACAACTGCAGTCGCGTCCCGTTCGCCCGGGCGCGTTGCCGATCCGTAGTTGTACTTCAGCTCGTATTGAACCGCAGGCGCTGCAGAAGAGCTGGCACTCTGTAGAGGGCCGCCTTGAGGCTTCCAACGACCGCGCGCCTAGGATTCCACGGGAGAAGCCGCGCAGGCCCGTGACGGGTTGCTTCAAGGCTGACTGTTAGCTGCACACGAAGCTGGAAAATGTCGTGCGGCAAAAGCTGCAGAACGCATCGGACGCACTGCCGGCTGCACAGGTACAGCGATACAGGGAGGCGCGATCGGACAGCGCTTTACGGACTTGGTCTGCGGTCAACGCTTCAGGCGTGATCGGCTGACTGAGCCAGAAAGTGCGTAAGCTGCTGACGTTGCACGGGGAAGCGTGCTTACCGGCCCCCTTGAAGGTTACGTAGTGAGTTGCAGTTAATGCCGCAGCTCGTGGCTGTTCAGGCCGTGTATTGCTTCAGCAGTGTTGTCACAGTATGTATCTGTTGCGGTGCACAGATCGGCGCCCGAATCGCCAGATCCACATTGCAGAGATCAAAGGCACACCTTGCGACTGCAACGGCCAGGGGGAAGCAGTAATCTATCCAGTAGTTGGATATTGTTTGCACATCCAGCTTGCCAAGTTGTTGCCAATCACAGCGGCATGAGGCACCCCTACTTCCCAATCGACCTGGATCTGCCGGGCTACGCGGCGCCGGCAGTACCATTCCAGCAGGTGTTGGCCTACTTCTTTGCGGCCTGCGGCACTCTCTTCGCCATCACCTGGCTATTGACAGGTGCGGCGGATTCTGGCACGATTGAGATACCCGCTGTCGATCGCTGAGCGCGCCGCCTAAGTGTTGCGTTGACTATCGCAAGCACCTGAAGTCGCAAGCAGCTGGGCTCTCTTTACGCAGGACGGTATAAACAACTGCAACGGCATGAGCGCATCACGGCCAGCTGGTTCGCCATGACCGGCATGGTGCACTTCATCATCGAAGGTGCGAGACCGTCCATCATGGCATTGTCCACAGCGGCTCGCAAGGGTGTTGTGCCGCATGGTGTCGATGCAATGGTCCTGCTCGTCCTGGACCCGTAAACTCATATCACTCGTGCAGGCTACGTGGTGTTGCGTCCAAATTTCTACAAGGATACCTCTGGCGGCGTGCTCTCAGAAATATGTGCGCTCTACCTCGGACACATCTCGTCTGACAGCCTCCAATTTGGGATGTCGCATCGTCTTGGGCTGAAAATTCAAAGCCAAGCTGCACGGGCTGCTGCCTTGGGCGCTCTGTGAGCTTTGCCAAGTAAATGGTGAGTAAATGTCACACTACACACCGAGATTGCGCAGGGAAGGAGTATGCGCAGGCCGACTCGCGGTATGCCACCCGCGACTCATTCGTGATATCCATGGAGGCGGTGACGGCCTTTGTGGAGGGGCCTGCCTGCTTCGCGGTGGTGTACGCCATCCTGCACCGCCGGCCATGGGCGTACACGGTGCAGCTGCTGGTGTCGCTGGGGCAGATATATGGAGACGTGCTGTACTTTTCCACCACTGTGCTGGAAGGTGAGACATGGAATACTTACTGTGGCTTTGCCAAGCAGTGTTTTCATAGCCGTGTTTAATCTTCACTCGGACTTCGTGATTGAAGCATTTCAGAATGCTTCGATGCAAAGGAACGACAGCTGGACGGTAGGTGCTGCACCTCTGTTTGTTGATTGGTTGCCGTCTCTGGCCGCAGGCTTGGTGCACTCCAGACCGGAGTTTCTGTACTTCTGGTTCTACTTCGTGATCGTCAACGCAGTGTGGATCCTCATACCCAGCATCGTCATTGTCAATGCCGCGCGCGCGATCCACGCGGCAGTTGCCGCCCAGCAGAGGTGATGCGACTTCAGTATGGAAGAATTGGGGCGTATGACTGCACTGCTGATTTCACTAGCAAAACACATACATATTTACCTAGGTTGTGACCTGGGATATGCCTTGCTGCAGGTCGACATGGGAAAGGAAAGGTTTGTGACAGACCGAGTCACGTTTCGGAGAGTGCTACTTGCAAACCAAATCTGCCACTCAGAAACCAACGTCTGCGAATTCTTTGCATCAAGAATGTGTGATGTTGGTTTGCCCCGCAAACGAAATTCCTGGGTATAGCGTGGCGTATGCCGCGCATCACATCTCGCCGACAAACGGCACTCCCATTGAGATGTCGGGGTACCTATGCGTTCAGCTTTCGAGTTTCACACGTTGGTCATGCTGAGGTGCACGTTGCAATCATGCGCAGAACTGCAATGACGTGAAGCAGCCAACAAACATCGGCTCAGACTCTCACCTGAGATGGAACATAAATTTGACGACGGCGCATTCCGGCTGCGCAACATATTGAATGATCATTGGTGCATGCCAGGAGTTTTGTCCAACTCACGATGGATTTTACCACAGCAGCCGACCAGCATCGAAAGTCAAGACTGCTCACCGTCATCAGGGGCCCGGCTTCACAACCCATGGCGATTGCTCCTGCCCCGCTCGAATACAGGTCAGGCTGTAGCCCGCCTGCAGGCTCTGGCAAGCTCTTGCCCAGAGATGCAAATGCGCAGCAAGAGCAGTGAGCTCAGCGCTGAACGTGTCAGCCAGCAGACACGCAGCTCACCTTTGAGACACTGGGAAGACAGGTACACCTGCAGCAGCAGCCAAGACTGCATCAGATTGCAGGCATGCAGGCAATGCCATAAGCAGCACGTGACTGGCGTGGACAGCGACCATACACAGATGGCGCATGCGGCAAACTGAGCTCGTACCTGCAGGCCAGCTTCCCGCTGCTCCTTGAGCCACGGCAGCCAATGGTGCTCGGGGTTGTCTGGCATGTTTCCCGCACCAAAGGCCTCCAGCACGACGCCCTTCACGCCGCGTGCTGCAGTCTCACCGAGTTGCTGCCACTCGAGAAACAAAAAGCAGAAGTGCAAACGAATGTGCCGAAATAAACATTGGATGAACATCAGGCCACCAGTGTCGAACCCCACAAGGAGAGAAAAGGCCGCGTCAGCGTCTCACCTGCAAGGTCGCAGTAGCCCTGGCGCGGGTTTGTGCCCGGCACGATTGGGATGCGGAGCACCGCAGGGTCCAGCTCAAAGCGGGGCGTGTACGCGCCTTGTGGCTGCCAGAGCAGGGCGCCGCAGCAACGTGTTGAGAAAGGGCTCGACCAAAAACACAAGTTGGCATCGACCAGGGAATCCGGAGCAACATTGCGGTTGACGAACGGCTGCTTAGCGCATGCATACATGAACGCAACGATCAGATCACTGGCGCGTGGCATTGGATCCTGCTCAGACCTTGCCATGGCGCATCTCACCTGCAGGAGGTAGCCAGGCCTGCACACCCAGCAGCATCTTATCACTCACTGTTGATAGAAACCTTTGTCACTGCGGGAATGCAGGAGGCAAACACGGCCGGCCCGCTGCATTCTGCTTCATGCACAACACTTCCCACCTCCACTCGACGTCTACGCCTAGGATCGCGAGCTCTGGGTAGCTGGGGCTGGCAAAGGCCTGGTACGAGGAGGAGTGCACCTGCGAGAAGGCAGACAGTCAACGCCACGGCCTTCAATCTTTGGAGATGGCGCATGCGGCAGCGCGGTTGAGAGCACATCGGAATGAACCAGCACAGCACGCTGTTCCAGCGAACAGCTGCCCAGAGTGTCACCTTTTGTGCTCTGTTGCCCCGCAGCAGCTTGCCGCCAAAGCAGATCGACACCTCGGACAGGCGGTTGTGCGCGGGTATGTCCACGGCCACTGTCAAGCTGTCCACGAGGTTCTGGCGAGCATCAGAACGCGGCAGCAACAGCGGAAGCTGCGACCCTGTCTGAGCAGCCAGAAAGGACGCAATCAGGTCGGCGCAGGAATCACAGCAGCAGAAGTTTGAAGGCCTGCAATGCGTCATGTGATTCTGTGATGTGGTCAAGAGTCCGGACAGCGCACCAGCACGATGGGCTTCTTGAAGCCCGACAGCATGAGGCTCAGAGCGGCAGCGGTGAAAGCCAGCGTGTCAGTGCCTGCAGGCACACATCGTGGCCTGTGTCACCCGTGAGCCCCGGTCCACCAACTGTTGCGTGATGCTGCTTCAGAGCTGAACCATGAGCCCTGGCCGATGCTGTCGCACATGCAGTCAGAGGCCTGACAACATGCCGATGAGCACAGGGACCACCATGTCGACAGCAATCAAAGCTCCTGACCGTGGACCACCAGGAAGGCATCGTAATGCTGCCGGTTGGCATTGAGCAATTTGGCGAGCTCAATCCATTGGAGTGGCCCGATGCGCGAACTATCGAGATTGAAGGCCACCTTCAAATCCAGGTTGGCAATCGCCGACAGCTCGGGCACCACCTGTAGACACATCACAGGCAGGCGCACTATCATGAACCGGTGCGCAGCAGTTGCATGTATGCCAGCCGGCGGCATGTGCGCAAGCATCCGGTACCTGAAGCAAATTCTTCAGCATGGTGCCTGTGCACACAAACACATGGTGTCAAATCTACAGGTTCGGCAATGCACGACAGCCTGGCGCGGAAGATCTGGGTTCAAATACATCAGCGCGCACAAACAAATTGTCGACAGAACGAGCAGGTCAAACCCCACCTGGGCGCAGCCCGCCGGAGTATGTGCCTCCGGTGCCGGCAGCCAGCACGGGCTTGCCGTTGGAGTCGAGGCTGTACGAGACGCCGGGGTCCATGCCCAGCGTGCCGCCGGTGTGCACGACCAGCACGTGCGGCAGCGGCCGCGTGACCGTCCTGACGGTTTCCACAGTGGCATCCACATCCCAGTCGCTGCCGCTGCCGCTGCGACTGTCGGCCATTTGGGCCTGCGCCTCCGCGTGCAACTGCGCCATTACAGTCACCTGCTCTAATCCTGACGGAGGTGTCCACGAGACGTGCCCACCCTCACTTTGCACTGGTGAGCAGCTGATGATGGCACCGTTTGCACGCTTGCGCGGAAACCTGTGGAAGCAGCATATTATTAAATAAGCAGACAGTCTCCGGGGTCCGATCCATCCTGATGCAGGCTTGGAGCATTATAGCCACACCTGAACGCCACCGCTCAGCCATCGGGCTCTTCGCGGCGCTGTGGTCACGGCGGCGCGCCAGAGTGGAGGTGCAGAGGGTGACCTCAGGCACCTCCCATCAGGAAACTGCAGTGTCGAGGTTAGCTTCCGGATAGCATGGTTTTTCAGCAATTGCATGGCTACTGTGTTGCTGCTCCACCGTGACTAACAACGATCTGACGGTCCCAACATGACGGATGCATCCAACATTGTCGCGATCGCGTGTGTGACAAACACCAAGACTATATCAGACCTAGACGCTCCTCAATGTCAGGGCTTGTCGATCGGCGTCAGAGCTTGGCAGGCATGAGGCATGGCCTCGAGGAATTTTGCTGAACGAGGGCACAGTTCCACCCCTTTCCCGCTGTCCAAAACACGTGCGATCTCGGTCAGGGAATACCAGAGCAAATCCCCCCCCGATCTAGCCGAACGCCACAAGCTCGAGCGAGCCTCGCACCAGCCAGTCAACGCACGCGAAAATCTCTTGCCTCGACTGCAGCATCTTTAATCCACGTTGTTCCGTGCGCGACCGCACAAACGCGTGGTTTTCTGTGGAGCTTCTCGATCACTCACCTGAGTTCATATTCCGGTAGATTTGAGATACCGCTGCGTTGGAGATCATCCGTTGAGAAGTCTCTCCCGTTTGGGACATACATGGTTCGATCAGGACCGGACAGAGAATGTATGCTCCTTTGACGGCTTTCATGGCACTTGGGAGCTGCTCAGGCCTGAACCGTCTTGGTCTGTCAGTCTTCACAGGTGAGCCCGAGTGTAGGGCCTTACCAAGCTGTCGTGGTGAATGCATGGTTCTCGAAAAGGCAGCAGCTGAAGCTCGAGTCCTGTATGCAGAGCCGCGGCTGCGGGCGAGCACAGCGTCCTGCCGGCCTGCGCGGCTACCATGCGCCAGCCTCTGCGTCTGCGCAGCCATGGGCCTCGACACCAAAGAGGCCAGCAGGACGTCCCAGCTGGGGCAGAGCCTGCCAGATCACAGCGGCAGCTCCGCACTGCGCGGCGACAGCAGCTCTGGCGGCGCCGGTGCGCCTGCCGGCTCCAGAACTAAGCACCAGACTTCAGCCTGCTCCGCAACGGTCACAGACGACGTGGAGGTGCGTTGATACGGTGCTGCCTCACCCGATCGTGCAGGACAGCTTGAACATCTGGGCACAGCATGCAGTTGCACATGATCGTTGTGACAAAGCCGACATATAGCATGACTTGCACCTTTTGAGCCTCGTGCCCTGGGCGCAGGCGTTTGCGGGTCACCTCGGCAGCAGCAAGAAGCCGGCATGGAATAAGGGCCTGACCATGTCTGCGGAAATGCGCAAAAAGATCAGCCTGGCTCAAAAGCGGCGGTGGAAGGACCCCAATCTGCGGGCGACTGTGGCAGCCAAGATGGCGGTGGGTGTACTTCCAACAGTGCATGCACAGCTTGGAGTGCGCTTTGAAGCCATTGATGCAGATGCCCTATCTCAGAAGGCGGTGCTCTGTTGCATGACGGTGCACGGTTGCCTGGGTGCAGGGGAAGGTGCCATGGAACAAGGGGCGGAAGATGAGCGACGAGACACGTGCAAAAATGTCGGCAGCGCGGCAGAACAAGCCTCACCTCAAATCCACCAGGAAGAAGATGAGCCAGTCGCACATCGGCATGACGCACACGCCGGTGCGCAAAGCAGATTAGCCTCGCCTTCAAGCAGGACAGCACCACAGCAGGGAAAGCATCACATGAGACGAATGGGACATCTGACAAGACTGCGTCTCCTCTTCGCACAGGAAACGGTGGCTGCATTTTCAGCAAAGCTCAGAGGCCGCGTCAAGGACGAGGACCACCGGCAGGCGATTGCAGCATCGCAGCGGCGGCGCCACGCGGCCTGCCGCGTGCTGAGCGCCATTGAGCAGGTCAACACAGCGCAGCTCGAATTACGCGTGGGCAGCTCAAGAGCTGCATCGCCTGCTGTGTCATTGGTTGCTTCGCCCTGTGCAGCATGCTGAGAGACGACACCACCTCCACTGCCTGATCAGCAGCCCCTGAAATGCACAATGCGTAAATAAACAGGTGCACGCGAGTGCGGGCGGGTCGGGGAAGGTGCCGCTATTCGACCCCTCCCGCTTCCGCAACCCCGACAGCGCCGGCAGCTCCAGCGGCCTCAAGGGCCTCAAGAGCAGCCGGCCGCAGAACAAGGCGCAGATCCTGGCGACGTGAGCCTCGCATCCTCGCTGATCTCATTTGGCCCGCTCTGCCCACCCTGAACTGCCTAAGCAGCGTGGCAGCTCAGCTGGTCATTCGTTACAAAGACACCGTCACGCTATGCTGATTGCTGTACAATCTCACAGCCATTGAATTCCTGTGCACCTTCCCTGCAGGTACCGCGCGGCGCTGCGGGAGTACCGAGCGCTGCAGGAGGAGCTGACGCCGTGGACGCAAGCGTTTGAGGAGCGCCACGGCCGCAAGCCGCGCCTCGTCGATGTGGAACGCACTGGTGCGGACACAACTCTTCGACAGTGTTCATTGAGATCTGACAATGCCATTCTGCTGCACATTCGTCTGCCCTCCTGAGTGGACCTGAGCGCAGCCTTTGTGTGTGTGGGCGGCACGTTGCAGACACCTGACCAACAGTGCTCGATGTGGAGATGCCGACAGTCCTGCGTCCTGTGCAGGCGTGGAGTGGCTCATAGCTAAGTACAAGTGCTACGTGATGATGCGCGAGCGCCTTGTCATGGACACGCCGCAGCTGCGGACCAAGCTATCATCAGCCAAGCCCGGCAGCAGTGAGCCAGCTCACTCAAACACGCTACCTGCACTCTGTCTGTCGTGATGACAGTCAACTTCCCACAATAAGCTGCCTGTCATGCCATGAGCTGGCTGGAAGCGCTGGCATCTGAACATCAGGACATCATATTACTCACACCTGTTGTCTCTGAAATAACTGAAATAAAGACAACAGGGTTTCGTTCTCCACGTCTGTTGTTGTTGGCATCTGCAGGCGAGGCGTTCACCTCACTGGACGAGACCGCGGCCGGCTCCTGGTCCACTCCCGCCGCCAGCGGCCCCGGCGCCGGCGGTGCGGCACGCTATGCCGCCGCCCTGCAGCACAAGCGCGCCCAGGCGGCGCGCGCCACTCCCCCGTCCGATCTGGCGGCTCTGGCCGGCGGCGCCGCGGCGGCGGCGTCGTCTGCGGCGGAGGGCGGCGCAGAGCCCGCGGCGGACGGCACTGCCGCCGACAGCCCGTCGCCGGCTGCGGCAGTGCCCCTCCCTGTCCCGGCGGGGGTGTCGCCGGCCAGCGGCAGCGGGAGGGGCGCCCTGCCGTGGGCGGGCAGCCCGCCAGGCAGCTCTGCGAGGGCCCCGCCAAACAGGACGGCCCGCTCCGGGGCAGCGGGCGGCGCGGCAGATACTGCGCCGCGGGCGCTGCCGGCGGCGCCGCCGCACGCCCCGCAGCGCGTGAGGTCTGCCATGGCCGCCGCGCTGCAGTACCGCCAGAAGAAAGCGGCCGACACTGCCGCAGCCGCGTCAGCTGCGGGTAGGGAGGCCGCCGTGCCGCCGTCTGATCGGCCGCGGCCGCCAGCGGCGCCGCCGGCAACGAAGTCTTCAGATGACCAGGTGATACTTTGGCTGCCTAAGCCTGTGGATTGCTCGTCGGCCAGTGCTTTGGTGTGAATGTGTAGAATTCTTGTTTCACACCTGGTGACATGCTGACGCCATTGTGATGTGCAGGCTGACGAATGACGGTTGAGTGACGTGTGCCACTATCTGCGAGTCGACAGAAGTGACCAGCAACATCATTGTATCCTTCTGTGAGCTGCAACGAATTTGAGCTGGAGGCGGATTTCGTTCAGAGCTTTGAGCGTCCAAACGTCGAGCGACTGAGATGACGAATTATCTTGCTGCAGTTTTTTGCGGTTTTGTGCCTATTGTCGTGCTGAGAGTCGCAAAGCCCCCAAGCATTGGGCTCATTTTGCTGCTGTTGATCCTCGGTGTCTACTGTTGTAATCACAGTTTCCTCTACTCCACCCACTCCGCGAGTCACCTTTGCACTCACCACCCTCGACTCCAATTTCATTGGGCTTCATGTTCGCTCCTGCTCGCGCTGCCAGATGGCTGCTGGGAACAGCATCCTGAAGAGACTGCCCAGGTATGCCAACAGCCGTCCCCACAGTGGCTGCTGCATGCTGAGTGCGGCCGCAGGCTCCGCTGGCGGTGGCCCTGGCCGGAACAGGCGTCCCTTGAACAGGTCGCTCTGCACCGCGCGCTCCTCCCTTCGTGCTTTCCGCACCGCTGCCAGCTCCTGCACTGCACAGAAAATTTTCTTTGTGCAGCTTCATGTTCAGGTTCACGTGGTGGAAGAAGAGTTGCGAAGTGCACCAGTCTCCTGTGACCTCCTCGTGTTCCCGCAACGAGAACTGCTGTAGGTCACAGCTCGACAGCAACAGCTTCCCCGATCAGGGCGCACCCGCATTATGGCTGCGTCAGCAGGCGAGAGCGCAGCAGCACGCGTCAAGTCCCGCTCCGCCGCGTCGGTGTTGCCCATCCGCAGCTGCGCCCTGCCCCGCCGGAAAATGGCCTTGCTGTTGTCCGGCTGGCTGGTCAACACCTGCGATGGGAATAGAGCGAGCTGCTCAGCGTGTGTGTGGAATGAAGGCAGGAATTGTATGACGCCCAGATAGGCCTGCAGGCCTTGGCGGGCAGCAGGAGCGATGTGCATCGAGCAACCATCCAAAAAGCTGCAGGGTACCAACAAAAAATGCACAGGGGCATGTAGAGCTGCATGCCACTGGATACCTGCCGCGACGCCGCGTGCGGGGCCCATTTCCTGCGGCTTTGCGACCGCGCACCGTGATCTCAAACCCGCTGACTGCATGTGGCAGGCGCACTTACCTCGTTACAGTTTTCGAGCGCCGCGCGCCACTGTTCCGACTGCAGCTCGCACGCCGCCAGGTTCAGGTGCAGCGGCAGCTTGATGGCGTTGACCTGCGCCGGGATGGCGTGATGAGAGCTTCAAAAGGTCAGCTTTGGTGACCATTCCACAGCCAGCTTCTGCATCTGGTCACCGAAGGTGCAGAAGATAAAGCGGCGAAGATACGCATCGACAGCCTGGGTTGTGTGCAGGTGGATATCACTTGGTCTACTAGGCATGAGTGCCAAGTACATCTCATGCAGTGTGTAGCCTCGTCAAGCCGTGTGATACAGACCTTGTCGATGTGAGGCCCCTCCAGCTGCATGAGGAAGTCCTCGTCCAGGAACGACAACGCCAGCGTGTACTTTGCGGCGGCCGCCGCGGCGTCGCCGCGCACAAACAGCTCGTTGCCTTCCAGTCGCCGCCGGTCCGCCGATTCCAGCCGCTCCTCATACCTGAGCAGGTGGTGCAATTGGTCACGAGGACACGAGTCGGGTTATCACCTCCCCTTGTTGCTGCAGACGCGAGACAGAGCGCCGAGCAGGTGGTTGGCCCTCTGACAAGGGCCACTCAAGAGGTGCGCCACGGCCTGGCCACAGCAAAGATGTGCAGTGCTATTGCAGCATTGAGACCCAGGGCGCCCGGGCGGAACTCACATCATTTGCTCGCGGGGCCGCTCCTCGCCGACGTCTTCCCACTCCACCAGCTCCACGTCATACTGCAGATGCGCATTGGGCGGCACCGCGGGAAACGAGAAGCTGCCTGTGGGCACAGAGCACAAGCATGAAGTGACGTAGCAGCAGCTTTCGACATGGCATTCGTGACGGGTGAATGCACTTCATTGCATTACAGTGTGTATGCCCTCTCCGCGAGCTGCTGATGCATGTTAAAGGCTGGCCGCTTGCCTGATTGGCCGTAGCCATACTGCGGCGCGATACTCAGCCGGCAGCGCTCGCCCCTCCGCATGGTGGCGACGCCGAGGTTCAGGCCCGTGCCCCGCAGCGCGGATGCTGTGTATTGTCCAGAAGGCAGTGGTCATCACACCGCATTCCAGTGCAGTTCTCAGGAAGGAAGGATCACGCCAAAGTAAAGGCATGCGATGCAGGTAACAGAAACGTCTGTGACTCACTTCGGCCTGCGATGACCAGCGCTGGCTCATTGCCATTGCGATTCTCCGCCCTGCTCTCGAAGACGACGTCGCCGCTGTTCGCCAGCTGTGCAGTGTAGTGCACTGCAATTTGCATCTGAGTTGGTAAGACTGACAGTCAGTAATGCAAGTAGTGCAGACTCCATTATTGCACGGCGAGAACATTTGCATGCAGGGCCAAGGTTGCTGCATGCAGGGTGGTTGGCGGCGGCGCACCTAGACACCTTGCGTACAGGGTTGGCACATCGCCAGTGCCCTCAACCAGCACAGTCTTCTTTACCAGTCCATCATTTGTTACGTCTGTTGTCGGATTTGTCATGCTAGATAGAATCAGTCGAAGCTCTCGAGTCGATGTGATGGGTTGCAGTGCTTCCAACAGCGAATTTGAGTAAACGCGATCTAATTGTCTGCGAAAAATCACGGTGATTCCACTAGTGACTGGAGACTGTGAATGCGAGTCTGCCTACAGCCTTCTTGCCACAAAAGCGACACGCTCCGGCATTTGACGCCTCCAACACATGATTTGAACCTAGGTTGTGTAGCACTGCTTGGAAACAGTTTCCAAGCGGACTCCCGCGCGACAAAGGTTGCTGCAAAACTGTGAGCATGCAAACCGATTATAAGGCCCTTGGGGTACATAACTGGGCTCGGGTGAAATTTTCGGGGGAACTTTTAGGGTATGTGAACAGGGAAAGGATCTGCACCGGCCGCAGCGGCGTGTCACTCAGCCCCATTATTGCCTTCCAAGCATGCCACTCATTTCCTTTCTTGCCTTACAAGTAATGCTGGCGCTGGCTTGGAACACTACCAAGGTTGCCGCTGTGGCATCATGCGGCTGCGTGCCTGCGTCTCGCGGGATTGTAGCACACGATGGAAGCCCCTTCATATGCTTCATATGCTTCTAATCAGCCGCAGGACACTTGCAAGCCTACAATGGATGCTGCGGGACGCACTTCATTGGTGGCGCCGCTGGCACACCTTTGTCATCTTCCAACACCGCCGCCGCCGCACGATGCTGCACATCCTGCTTTTTTTTCAAACCTCCAAGCCGGCAGTTTTTGCGACCTCGTACCGTTTCACAGCTTACCCGGGTATCATGCTTTGCCTGGAAACCGATGGGCGGCAGCGGCACCGTGCCATCGCAAAATATGTCAAGTGCAAGATTTTCTGAACAGCATACAACAGTCACAGAGCAAAAAAATCCAAATGGTGCACCAGATAATAGCCCTCAGAGCTTGCAGTTGCAAACGGATGCACGTCACTGAACCCCTCCAGATCTGCTGTGCGTCCAAGCCGGACATCTGCCGTAACCAAGCCACGACTGCCTATCAAATAGAAAGACGCCTCTGGAGTACAAAACTGAAAGCCTATAAGCAGGTTGGCGGCATACCTCTCTGCACTTGCATTTCCAAGCAGGTAGGGCGAAGAACTCGGAAAGAGATGATAAAGTGGGTGTGAGTGTCTGGCACGGCTGGAGGGAAGTTTGTTGTGTGATTACAAGATATATATAGACTGACATATTTCTCAATTCTGAGTTATGGGTTTAGACAACTTCTCGTTTGCACGCGCGCCAGGCCGAGGGGCGGGCCTCGGCCGGCCAGGGTGGGGCCGACGGCTGCTCCAGCAGACCGTGCGGCCTTCGAGAGTGTCCCTCTTCGGGCCGCAGCGCCCGGGGTTGTAGCAGCCGCCGTGCAGTGCTGCATATCGCAAAAAGCTTGCCACGGCGACACTGCCGCCTCCGCCCGGCTCCAGCAGCCGCCCGGAGGGCCTGTGGCAACAGTTGTACAGCCGGGTCCAGCTGCCTGGCGTGGGCG